>Ga0182027_10008242_pt1 | contig 15209 bp, 11 predicted proteins | sample 712E1DmetaG_FD_121300 | JGI IMG/M metagenome (GOLD analysis project Ga0182027, IMG submission 121300) | Permafrost microbial communities from Stordalen Mire, Sweden - 712E1D metaG (Illumina Assembly) | ecosystem: Environmental > Terrestrial > Soil > Wetlands > Permafrost | place: Sweden... | reverse complement strand
TTGAACATCACGTCGAGCCCGGTGCGCAGTGCGGCCAGCGGCAACCCGGTCTGCTCCCACAGCAACCGCGCCGGACGGGATTCCGCGCGGACGGGCTGCGGAAGCGTGGTGAAGTTGGGCGCGCCGGGGGCCAGCGTGGCGCCGGTCTCGCGATTGGTGAAGACGAAGTACTGGTTGCGCCGGTCGATCCCGGCCAGCGCACCGAGCAGGCTCCGCAGGTAGATCTCGGTGCCGCCGACGCACCCCGGGATGAGGTAGAGCGCATTCACGCCGATGCGCAGGGGTTTCATGGGTGTGGTTGGCGCGAGAGCGGATAAAGGCGGGTTGGCAAGGCGCCGGCATGGCCGCAACCAAACCGGGGGGAATCTTCCGGGCTTGGGCGATCTTCGCTCGCCGGGCCGATTGCGGGTGCCCTCTGGGCGGGGCCGCGGGTTGACAACCCAATGCCACATGCTTTTCCCAGGCTCGGACAACCTGGGATTATCGTGGGGCGGACTCCCTGGTGCGCGCGGGACGCCCTCGTCCCGATCTTCGCTCGCAGAATCAAGTACCTGCGACTAGCGAGAAGCCGGCCAGGGGGCCGGCTGCGGACGAGGGCGTCCGCCCCACAAGTTGTGCGGATGTCCGGTAGCGGGAAGAGTGCGCGGCATTGGGTCGACAACCTGCCCCGCAAACAGGACAAAGTCCGCTGCGCGCGACTGAATTCGGTTTCGATCAGTGCCTCCCCGCCGCGCACGCCTCGGCCTGGGGCAGGTACCGCGTGGCTTGGTCGATCGCGGGATCGCCGGGGCGGGCGGCCTTTAGCGCCGTCCTCAGATCCTCGACGGCCTCGGCGCACCGGAAGGTGGCTAGGTGGATCTTGCCGCGTTCCATGTAAACGAACGCGGAGTTCGGGTCCAGCTTCTGCGCCATGTCAACGGAATCGAGGGCCTCCGGCCAGCGCCGCATCTGGGCGTAGGCCTCGGCAATCTGGGTGCGCGCGTGCGCCGAGTTATCCATCTTGACCGACTGCTCGAGTTTCTCCAGAGCCTTTTCCGGCTGCCCGGTGTTCAAGTAAGCGACGCCCCAATCCAGCAGCAGGTCCCAGTCCGCGGGAGCGAGCTTGGCGGACTGCTCGTATTCGCGGATGGCGTCGAACCAGCGTTCCTGTTCGAACCATACAAACCCCAGGTGGAAATGCGCGCGGGCGTTCTCGGGAGCCTTTTGAACCGTGTCCTTCCAGAACGCTTCATCGCCGGCCCACACCGCCGCGCGAGTGTGCGTGCCGATGGCGCAGGCCAGCACCACCGCGGAGCACAGCAGGGCCAGCATCTTGCGCTCCATGCGGACGCGGCTCAGCAGGTCCACCGCGATGAGCAGCAGGCCCAGAACCGAGAAGTACAGACGCCGTTCCGCCAGCGGGTCCTTGATGGGGATGATGGAGGAAGTGGGCGCCATGAGGAGCAGGTACACCAGAAACCCGTAAGCCGCCAGCGGGAAGCGGCGGCGGAAATGCCAGGCCGCCCCCGCCAGCGCCAGCAGCACCGCCAGCCCGGCGATGGCGCCGTGGTCGAGGATGGTTCTCGAAACCGGAAAATACCAGTCGGCGGTGAGGTTGACGGGAAGCAGGAACTCCTGGACATAGACCAGCAGTGCGCGGAACTGGGTGAAGAGATATTGATACCACTTGATGTCGAGGCCGAACCCGGCGCCGCTGCCGTGGACGATCAGGTTCCACGCCAGCGCCACCGCCACGGCCGCGCCCGCCGCCATGGGCAGGTACAGCTTCCAGTTTCCACGGATGCCCTGGAAGGAGAAGCCGGGGTTCCACCAGAAATCCGTGAGCAGCAGGAGGGCCGGCAAGACGGCGGTTTGTTCCTTGGAAGCCAGCGCCATGATGAAAAGCAGGAACACGCCGGCCACCGTTCCCCAGGAGATCTCCGGCTTGCGGCGGTACAGGAACAGCGCGAAAGCCGCCAGGGTCCACATGGTGCTGAGCGATTCCGAACGGCCGGCGGTGTAGGCCACGGCCTCGGTCATGGCCGGGTGCAGCAGAAAAACTCCCGCCGCAAAACCGGCCAGCAGATTGCGCCGCGCAGCCTCCGCGCCGCTCCGCTCCAGAAACCGCCGCACCACGAAAAACATCAGGCCGCCGGCCGCCAGGTGAATCAGCAGGTTGACCACGTGGAAGCCGTATGTGGACCCATCCGGCGCGATCTGCCGGTTCAGCCAATAGGTCAGCATCAGGACCGGGCGCACGCGGTTCAGCCAGAAGAGAAGGCCCGGTGGAGACGCCGGCTGCGCATAGAGCAGCCCGGTATCGTCGAAGATCCATACCCCGTGAAGGGCCGGACCGTAGGCCCAGAAGACCAGCACAACGGCCGCCGCCGCCCAGGCCCAGGGCTGCCAGCGCCATTCCGGCGCCCCCGTTTTGGCCGCGGAGGCGCTGGAGCGCTTGAGACCGGCTGCTTTTTTCGGCTTCATGGTTCCCGCTGGGATCTCACATAGTATTCCAGAATGGCCACGCGCTGGGCCAGGGCGATATTATCGTCGCGCAGGTGCGAAAGGATCACCGAGAGGCGGAACACCATGATCAGGAAGACGCCCGCGCCCATCAGGAACAGGGTGAGCGGCGTATCGGGCAGCCCGCTGAGACGGCGCAGAAGATCCAGCAGCGGGCGATTGCGCGACAGCACCAGCATGGCCGCGGCCGCAATCAGCCAGGTGACCGAGTATTCCGGGCGGATGTGCGCGCGGCGCACGGAAACCAGCACGATGGCGAGCAGCAGCACGCTCAAACCGGTGGTGACGTTCAAGAGGTGGTCCATTATTCCTCCTTCGGGGCCGGCTGCTGGCGGCGCCGGCCTTCGAATCGCAGCACGTTGACGAAAACCCCCAGCAGCACGTGGACGATGTAGTAGAGCGATCTCGCCGCGGTGATGGAGGATCGCCCGGCCAGCCGCGGCCGCATCCGGCAGGGCACTTCCTCGAAGCGGAACCGCTTGCGCTGCAATACCACCAGGGCCTCGATTTCGGGATACTCGAGCGGGAAACTGCGGCTGAACAGGTCCAGGGCGCGGCGGTTGACGCCCACGAATCCGGAGGTTGGATCGTGCACCGGCTGGCCCAGAATGGGCCGCAGCACCATGCGGAAGAAGCGGATGCCCAGCGACCGCACCGCCCCGGTCCGCGATTGGTTTTCCCCGGCGAAGCGCGACCCGATGACCATCTCGCATCCCGAGGTCTTGAGCCGGTCGAGAATGCGCGGGATGTCGCGGGCGTCGTGCTGGCCGTCGCCGTCCACGCGGATCACGTAATCGAAGCCCAGCTCATAGGCCAGCTTGTAGCCCGCCTGCACGCAGCCGCCCAGGCCGAGGTGGTGGGGCAGGGCGAGCGTTTCGGCGCCGGCCCGCCGCGCCACATCGAGCGTGGAATCCAGCGAACAATCGTCGATCACCAGCACCGGCGCGCCCGGAACGTGGGTACGCACGGAGATCACCACCTCGGCGATGGCGCCTTCCTCGTTGTAGGCCGGAACGATCACCAGCAGGGCACCGGGCTTCGAGGGACGCATGGGGTTGGGACGCGCCGCGCCGTTTCCCGCGCGGGCTCCGCCTGGGCCGCTTTGCGCCTGGCCGCTCACAACCGGGCCACCCTTCTGGCGCTGATGGAATGGCTGGCAATAAGTGCGCGGAATACCGCCGGGGTGATGCGGGCGTTCCCCTGGATTTCGCGCCGCTCGCGCCACAATCGCCAGGCGCTCCCGAGCACGGCGGCATGGGCGCGGACCACGTACCAGATCATGCGGAGACCGGCGTTTCCCTCGGCGCGGAAGCGGGCGGCGCTGCCGCGGCCCCGCAGAAGATACCACACGTGCCAAAGATACCGCGCCAGCGACACCAGCGGCACCGCCGCCAGCATGCGCCCCGGAAAATTTCTGGCCACCACGAACAGGCGGTTGCGTTCCACGTAGTAGGCTTTGACCTTGGAAGCGCGCCCGGCCGAATGCGAATAGTGGTGCTCCACCACGGCACCGGGGACGTACAGGCACTTCCATCCAGCCCAGCGCGCCCGCAGTCCGAGATCGGTGTCCTCGCAATAGAGGAAGAAGGAGGGGTCGAAGAGGCCGATGTCGTCGAGCATGGCCCGCCGGTAGAGCGCCGCCGAGCCGCTGGGAAACAGCGTCTCCTCGGCTTCCGGGAAATCCTCGGGCAGCCGGCCGTGGCCGCGCTGCTTGCTCGATCCGTCGCGCGCCACCAGCATGGCGGCCGAATCCAGGCGATCCTCGCCGAAGAGGCGCACCTCGGAGGCGCACATGCCCGCATCCGGCCGGGCCTGGATGGCGGCGACCAGCCTTTGCAGCCACTGCGGGTGGGCCACGGCATCGTCGTTGAGCACCGCCAGGAAGGGCGCGCGCGAAGCCTCGAAGCCCTGGTTCACGGCGGCTCCGAAACCGGCGTTCCGCGGGTTCTCCAGGATGCGAACCGCCAGATTCGGGTTGGCGCGGCGCGCCCGTCCCTCACCGCCGTTGTCCACGACGACCACTTCAAAATCGCGCAGCGTCTGGCTCCCGAGCGATTCCAGGCACTCCAGAAGCCTCGCATCCGCGGCCAGCGTGGGGATCACAACCGTCACCAGGAAGTCAGGCAAACATCAATTCTACCCCTTAGTTCAAGGCCATGCCCGGCGGGGTGCGCGGCAAGCGGCCCGCGCGAACCCGGCCGAATCCGAGCGTAGGCGAGCGCAAGGCCCGCAGCGCCCTTGTGGGGCAGGCTGGCAGCCTGCGGCCGATTGTTAATCGGCCCAATGCCGGCCTTTGTACAAACGCCAACAGGCGGGTTACAAACCCGCCGCAGGTTGACAACCTGTCGCCATGGGCCTGCGGCCGACAGAAGTCAACGAATGCTCGGTCCGGGAGCGGGCTTGTGTTTTCAGTCACTTGGGCCGAGCTTTCAACGGTGGCCCGCAGAGCAGCAGAGCCGCAACCCAACCGCGCGGGATATTCCGGGCTGCCGGGGGCCGGATCGTCTCGCGCAGGCGAGCTCCGCTCGCCGGGCCGCGCCCAGAGATGGAATGAGAAGGCTGGTCTCCTTGGGCGGCATGCTGTAAGCCGCCATGGTCTGAACACGCACTCCCCCGAAGGGGGTGCCAAGAAAGGAGACCAGCTTATGAGCAAGCATAGCAAGGAGCCGGCACCCGCAATCGGCCGCAGGCTGCTAGCCTGCCCCACACAAAAATCGTCGCGGCGCGCGAAGAATTTCTCAGGTAGTAGTACACAGCGCCGGCGACACCACTTCCTTGTCGCGCACCATGCCCGGCGTCTCCGGGTTCTCGCGCGCGGCAAGCGGCCCGCGCGAACCCGGCCGGCCGGCATTTTCGCAGCCCCTGACGCTGCCGGTTCCGGGCCGGGATATGATGACGAGCGAGAGCACCATGCGGTTCGGACCGATCTTGAAACGCAGCTTCTACGAGCGCGGCAGCGTCGAGGTGGCGCGCGGCCTGCTGGGCAAGGTGCTGGTGCATGGCGAGACCGCCGGCATCATCGTGGAGACGGAGGCCTACCCCGGCGGCGGCGACCTGGCCTCGCATTCCGCGCGCGGCGTCACCCCGCGCACACGCGTCGTCTTCGGGCCGCCCGGGCACGCCTACGTCTATCTCATCTACGGCATGTACGAGTGCCTCAATCTGGTGGCCGAGCCGGACGGCACGCCGGGGTGCGTGCTGCTGCGCGCGCTCGAGCCGGTGGCCGGTCTGGAACGGATGCGGGAACGCCGTCCGCGCGCCCGGCGGGTGGAGGATCTGGCGTCGGGGCCGGGGCGGCTGACGCTGGCGATGGGCATCACCCGGGCCCACAACGGCGTGGATGTGACGCGCGGTCTCCTGGTAGTGCGCGAGCCCGCCGTGGCGCGGCCCGTGGAGATTGCCGTCACCAGGCGGGTCGGAATCCGCCATTGCGCCGATAGCCCGCTGCGGTTCCTGATCGCGGGCAGCCCGTTTGTAAGCCGCCGAACCGCGCCGGAAACTCAGGCCCGCCCGCAGGACTTGTAAAGCTCCATCATCAGGCGCATGTCGCGAAGGCCCTCTTCGCCGTCCGATTTGGGCGTCTTGTCCCGCAGGATGCACTCGGCCAGGTGGTCGGTTTCGAGCGCGAACTGCGCCGGGTCGCGGTATTGGCTGGCCTGGTCGATGGGCGCCTGTCCATTGATGCGAGCGGCGAAGCGCAGCCCGTCGTAGTTGAAGGCGGGTTCCATGTGCAGGGTGCCCTTCGATCCGCGGACATGGAAGTACCCGGGCATCGCCACGCCGTAGCTCGTCTGGCAACTGGCCACCGCGCCGGATGGGAATTGCATGCTCCAGGCCACGTGCTCTTCCACCTCTTTGAAGCGCGGGTCGCCGTCCACCACGGTCATATTGCCCTTCAGACCGGTGGGCTCCTCGCCGGTGAGGTAGCGGACGGCATTGAGGCAGTAGATCCCCACGTCCATGAGCGGGCCGCCGCCGGCCAGCTTGCGGTTGAGGCGCCACTCGCCCGGCGCGCTGTTATAGCCGAAGGCGCTCTCGATGGTGTGGATGGCGCCCAGCCGGCCTTCCCGAAGCCACTGCACGGCCTGCAGGTTGAGCGGCTCGTAGTGGCAGCGATAGGCGATCATGAGCTTTTTGCCGGCGCGGCGGCAGGCCTCGATCATCGCCTCGCCATCGGCCACGCTGGTGCACATGGGCTTCTCGCACAACACGTGCTTGCCGGCGCGCGCGGCGCGGATGGTGTACTCCGCGTGCATCGAGTTCGGCAGGCAGACGATCACCGCGTCGATGGCTTTGTTTTCGGCCATGGAGTCGTAGTTTTCGTAGCCGTAGACGCTGCCCGCGGGAACGCCGTACTGCGCGGCGAACTTCTCCGCCTTTTCGCGATGCCCGCTCACCAGCCCGGTGATGCGGGTGTATTTGGACAGGCGGCTGGCTTCCATGAAGTGCCCGGCGATGCGGCCCAGGCCGACGACGCAATAGCCGACGGTCGGCGGTCCCTGAGCCAGCGCGGACGGGACCAGGCGGGCAGCGGCGGATGCGGCCGCCAGGCGGACTAAATCGCGACGGGTTGGTAGCGGCATGGAGTCATGGTATCCGAGCCGGCCGAAGCCCGCAAGACCCAATCGGAAAGATTTACCGGAGGAGGGGAGATCTTGTGCAGGCGCGTGGGGCAGGGCGGAGGCCCCGCCCCACGAAGGGTTGGCGATCAGAAGAACAGCTTCAGACTGAATTGAAGGACGCGGGGCGGCGAGATACCGGAGCTGGGAGCATTGTACAGTTCGCCGAAGGCGGCGTTGTACGAAGTCTTCATCTGGTAATACTGGTATCCCTGAGTGGTCGTGATGTCGTACGACGCAGCCGCCGCGCTCCAGAAGTTGGCGGGCAGCGGAACGGTGTAGAAACCGTTCGGCAGCACGCCGGCGGAGTTGCGATAGGCATTGACGTTGTTGATGATCTGGTTGTAGAGGTTGTACCCCGGCGATCCGGCCGTCGCGCTGTACGCCGGCTGGCCGTTGGCAGCCGCCCAGGTGTTGTATGCGGATGTGGTGAGCGTCGCCGTGCTGGGCTGGCTGCTGGTGAAATCCACACCGCCCGCGTTGTTCGGGTAGGTGCGGAAGATGGGGTGGTTGAAAACGTTGTTGGCGTCCACGCGGAGTTGCAGTCTCCGTTTTTCACCCTGCCCGAGCCGGAAGCTCTTCTGGACGGACATGTCGTAGGAATTCGCAAAAGGTCCGCGGGCGCCATCGAGAGTGCGCGGCGCGGTGCCGTACTGGCCCCACACCGGCCGCTCGAAAGCCGACGGGTTCAGGTACGGCTGGCAGGAGTTCCCGGTCGGGCAGTTCATGTTGAACAGCGGGTTGAGCAGGGGAACGCCGGGGACGAGATTCGGCCGCGCGGTATGCGTTTCGGAGGGGTCTCCGAGGCCGTTGTTGTCGGACATCGTCACGGATGCGGGGAAGCCGCCGTTCATGCGAACTTCACCGCTCCAGGTCCATCCGCCGATCAGGTAGTCCAGAGGCTTCCAGAGGTTCGTCATGTACGTGCGCCCACGCCCGAACGGCACGTCGTAGATGAGCGTGTTGTTGAACAGGAACCGTTGGTCGAAGCTCGACACGCTCCGGTCCAGGCTGCGCGAGGCGCCGAAGGCAACCAGTCCGTCGACCTGGCCGCCCACGTTGGAGAGGACGTTCTTGTCGCCGCCGGAGCTGGATGAGTCGTCGATCGCCTTGCCATAGGTGAAGTTGTGCTGTGAACTAAAGCCGTGACGGCCGTGGTGGATGAGGGTGACCGTACCCGCCTCGCGGTGGCTGTTGGCGGAAGCGTCATACCGCATGTACATGCTCGAGAAACCGACGAAGGGGCTTTCGAGAGTACCCGGCTGGACCTTGATGACCGCGCCGTTGGTGCCGACCCGGCCCAGCGGATCGTTAACGGAAGCCGTCCCCGAGGCGATGTTCTGCGCCTGCTCCACATCGATCAGGTTGAGATTGCGGGGATCGATATTCTCTCCCGGCTCGAACAGGTGCGTGCCTTTCAAGCCGAAGTAGGAGACTTCTATCGAGGTGGTGGAATTCGCCTGCCAGGCAACCGTGAAGTTCCAACTCTGGATATTGGGGGTATGGAAATTGTTCGATACCGCATAGCCGAGGCTTCCAATGCCCAGGCTGCTGTTGGCGGTTGCGTTGTATAGCAAGCCGTTCGACGGCGCGCCCACCGCCTGAGCCGGGGTGATGGGGTTGAGCACTGGCGGGTTCTCGCCCAGCCGCAAAATGTAGTTCGTGTTGGTCTGTCCCGAGGTCGGGCTATAGGCGCTGGTGGTGTTGCTGAAATCGGGCGAAGGCATGCGGTTGGAACCGCTCAGAGGTGCGTGCGAGAGGCCGTAGCCGCCCCGGATGGTGACCCTGTGGTCCGCCAGGAACTTGGGGCTCCAGGCGAAGCCGAAACGCGGCTCAAAATCCCGGTAATCGGGAGGCACCAGGTACCGCGAATTGCCGCCGCGGCCCGAGTAGGCAAACGGAGGCACCAGTACGTTAGTCAGCGTGTTGCCATCGGCCAGCACCATGGGGGTGGGCACGGGGAAGGATTGCGCCAGGTCCGGACGGAAAACTCCCTGGTTGTCGTACTTTTCCGTCCTCGGCATTTCGAGGCTCCAACGCATGCCCAGGTTCAGGGACAAGCTGGGCGCGACCCTCCAGTCGTCCTGAATGAACGCGTCGCCCTGGTTCCACCGGTAGTAGTACGGAACCGTCGCGTTCCGCATGGTGATCCCGTTGGGAACGCCAAGTTCGAAGGAGGCGAACGAATTGCCGCCCGTCGTGGTATTGGCAGCGCCGGCAGAATTGGTCTGGTAGGGCTGAAACGTGTACACGCCGCCGATAGCCGCATAGATCGGGATCACATTCTGCTGCGCCTTGGAAACGTCGCCACCGAACCGGAGAGTCATCTTGCCCACGGTCTTACTCACGATGTCGGTGAGCGCGTACCGGTTCTCGTGATCCAGGTTATCGGTGGATCCCTGTCCGCCAATGTCGGGCAGAGAGGGCAGGCCGCCATGGAACAGGCTCGGCAGCCCCAACTCGGTGTTGAGGTTCTCCCCGGTCTGCAGATCGTACTGGGGCGGGACGGTGACGCTGAAATTGCCGCGCGTGAAGTTCAGACGCAGATCGTTCAGCATGGTCGCCGAAATCGTTCTCAAGTAGGAAAGCACCGCCTGCTTGGCATAGCTGTAATCGGCCTTGTCGGAGGTTGGAACGGTCGGAGTAAACTGCGTCTTGATGATCGGCGTGGAGGAGAACCGGAAGCTGAAGTGGTCCTTGTCCGTGACGAGTTCGTCGATTTTGAACATCCACCGTCCTTCGAACGCGCGGAGAAGCCGCGGGTTCGGCGAGTTCATCACCGCGCCGCTCGATCCGATGTAGAAACCGCTTGGCTCCGTGTAGTACTTCAACGTCTTCGTGTAAGTCGCATCGATCATGGACGGCGGAATGACGTTGCCCGGGAACGGCGTATAGGCCTGGCCCGTGGCCGGCACCGGATTGGCGGTGAACTGATTGTTGCTCGCCAGCGCATACTGGTCGTACATGGCCGGGTCGTTGCCGTTGCTCTTGAGGTTGAACTGGTTGGCCACGTTGACGGGCAGGGTGCCCGAGGTGGTCACGACGGTATTGCTCCAGTCTCCCGCGCGTTCCGCGTCGGTCGGCAGCAACGCGTCCTGCGCCAGGAAGTCGCGGCGCCAGTTGGGCTCGTACGCCGCAAACCAAAACGTCTTATTCCTGCCGTTGTAAACGTGCGGGATGTAGACCGGGCCACCGATCGCAAAAGAACCGTAATTAAACTTCTGCGTAGCTGGAGACCGGTTGTTCGTCGCCAGCGTGAACGGTGCGGCGGCGAAATCGGGGTTGCGGTTCTGGTACACCGCCGTGCCGGTCAACTGGTTCGTGCCGGAACGCGTGGTGGCGTTGATGATGCCGCCGCCGGTGGATCCGAACTCGGCCGAGAACGCGCTGGATTGAACCGTGAACTCCTGCACCGTCTCGGGCGAGAAGCTCACCATGGTGCGCGCCAGGCTGATACCCGTGTTATTGACGCCATCCGCCATGTACTGGGTGGTCAGCGGCCTGCCGCCGTTGATGCTGAGTGCGCAACCCGGACAGGTGGTGACGCTCACCAGCAAGCCGTACTCGCTGCCGGTGTCGCCCGAGGTGTTGGCCTGGGTCAGGGTCAGATCGAGCACGCTGTGGTTCACCATCGGCAGATCCTGGATCTCGCGCCGGCTCACCACGCTGTTGGTGGTTCCGTTCTCGGTGTTGATCATAGCCGAGATGGCCTGAACTTCCACCGTGCTGGAGACCGCCCCGGTCTCCAGCTTCAAGGTGACGCTCGCAACCTGCGCCGTGTCGACCTTGACGTTATCCATCACTTCTCTCTTGAAGCCCGCGGCTTCGGCTGCGACGCTATAGACCACGGGATCGAGGTCAAAGACGCCGAAAGACCCGATCGAAGACGTCTTGGTGCGCATCTCCTGATTGGTTCCAACGTTCCTGATGACGATGGTGGCGCCCGGAACCGCGGCGCCCGAAGCGTCCAGGACGGTGCCGGTGATACCTCCCCGGTTCGTCTGTCCGGCCAGAAGGCCGGCGCACAACAGAATCACGCCGACAAAACTGCGGATCTTCATAACTACCTCCAGAAGCAACAGGTTCAAAAGCCGCACCAACGAATAGCGGAGTGCACCCAAGGCCCGATTCCTCTCCCCCCGCAGGAGAGATTTCGTCTATCGTTTCACTTTTCACGTCCGGATGCAAGCACTTTCACGAGGACCGGATACATGGTTCATTTTGCAGGACTTACGCCCCTTTGAGGACGTTTTCCGGCGCCTGGCGGAGGACGAGACGGGGATCGGCGTTTCAAAATTGCCTGGACGGCCGGACCTCAATCCGGCTTCGCTCCACATTTGGGCGAACTGCGCGCCCGCAAGTTGCGCTGAAACCCGTGCCGGGGCGCGGATCGCGGCGGCGCCGCATCGATGACCGCACCGCGCACACCGCCGGGGCGTCCACCAGGCGCGGCCTCATCCCGCGCCCTCCGGCGCTGCCGTCGGGATGCCCCAATTCACCCGCGGCGCGGCCATGGACCCGGAGCGCCACGGTCCAGCCCCGGCAATGACGCCTTGACGATAGTCGTTATAACAACGAGAATGGTCTGGTGAGCGGGAAACTGGCGGCCGAGCTGCGGCAATCCAAGCCTTTTGCCTCCGTCGAGGAGGAGGCCATGCTGAACCTCGCCCGCACGCACGAATTCGTTTCTCAGCGGATGGCCGGGTTCTTCAAGCGGTTCCAGCTCACTGCGACGCAGTACAACATCCTGCGGATTCTGCGGGGCGCGGGGACGGACGGCATCAGTTGCTCCGAGGCCGCCGCGCGAATGGTCACCGCCGATTCCGACATCACGCGTTTGCTCGACCGGCTGGAAGCGCGGAACCTGATCGCGCGGGAACGCAGCCGCGAGGACCGGCGCGTGGTGATGACCCGCATCACCACCGATGGACTGGATCTGCTGAAGACCATCGACCAGCCCCTGGCCCGGTTCTTGCATACGCTGGCGGGGCACGCCGGGCATGAGAGACTGCGGCAATTGATCGGGATTCTGGAATCGATCCGCCAGGCTTGAACGGCTTTTCTTCGGCCGCCCCGGCGCCGGTGTTCAACACCCGGCGCGGCGCGGGAGTTGGGGAATCTTCTCGAAGTGCCGGTCGCGCGTGACCAGCACCAGGTCGTGCTCCAGCGCCAGCGCGGCGATCCAAAGGTGGTTGTCGGGGACGGGAGTGCCGGCGCGTTTGAGCTGAACGAACAGACGAGCGTAGTGTTCCGCGGTCTCGCGGCCGGGCAGCAGGACTTCCACCGTCGGCTTGGCCAGCAGCGCTTGCAGCAGAGCCTCGTTGCGGCGGTGTTCGGTGCCCCCCAGGAAGCCCGCCTTGATCTCCGCCAGCACGATGAGCGGAATCCAAACCTGTTCGCAGGTCCCCAACCACTCGGCCAGTGCGGCGTCACCCTGGAAGAGATCGGTCAGGCGGTTGGTGTCCAGCGCGGCCCTCACTTCCATTTGTCCCAATCGATCCGGCGCTGCGACTTCAGGATCTCATCGAAGCCCGCGTCCGGTGTCCAGCGGCCCACCAGGTCGGAGAAATCGGCGCGCTGGCGGTGGCCGATGGTTGACAGCGTCAACTCGTCCAGAATCAACTGGTTGAGGCTCTCCTTCCGGCGCGCGGCCTTCTGCCGAAGGGCGCGGTCAACCTCCGCCGGAACGCCGCGAATCGTATACTGAAGAGGTTTTGCCTGCTGGTTCATGCCTGCATGATAGCACTTTGTGCCTGCACCGCTCAGCCCAGCCGCTTCAGGATGGCATCGACATCGAAGACCGAGCCGCCCCAGGTGCCGCCGCTGGCTTCCTGCAGCGCCGCCCACAGGCGCGTTTCGGGCGGTAAATCGGGATCGGCTGCCAGATCGGCGGGGTGCGGCCGGCCCGCCAGTTCCAGGCTTCCGGCTACGGCGCTGCCATCCACTACCAGATTGACCGACCCCTCCAGGTTCACGCAATCGATCGCAATTTCGATAGTGTCGCCCTCGCGCACCTTCGCCAGCGGGCCGCCGGCCAGCGCTTCGGGCGTCACGTGCCCGATGCAGGCGCCGGTGGAAACGCCGCTGAAGCGGGCGTCGGTGATCACGGCCACGTGCTTGCCGTAATCCAGGTAGCGCAGCGCGGCGGTGATCTCGAAAATCTCCTCCATGCCCGAGCCCATCGGCCCGCGGCACATCAGCACCAGCACGTCGCCGGGGCGGATGGCGCCGTCCTTGATGGCCGCGATGGCGGCTTTCTCGGTGCGGAACACACGCGCGGGGCCGGTCTTGCGGTAGACGCCATCGGCATCGCGCACCGCGGGGTCGATGGCCGTACTCTTGACCACCGACCCTCCGGGCGCCAGGTTGCCGGTGGGAAACGTCACCGTCGAGGAGATGCCGCGCCGCCGCGCGCTGTCGGGGTCCATGATGACGTCGCCGGGGTCGATGCCGTCACTCTCGCGCAGCACCCGCCGCAGCGCCGCGCGGCGTTCGGATTGCTCCCACCAGTCGAGCACGGCGTCCAGTTTCTCGCCGCTGGCGGTGAGAACGCCGGTTTCGAGCAGGCCGGCGCGCCGCAAGTGCAGCATCACCTCGGGAACGCCGCCCGCCAGGAAGACCCGCACCGTGGGATGGCCCACCGGCCCGTTGGGCAGCGCGTCCACCAGGCGGGGGACCTGGCGGTTGATGCGCACCCAGTCGTCGATCACCGGGCGCCGCAGACCCGCCGCGTGGGCGATGGCCGGCAGGTGGAGGATCAGGTTCGTCGACCCTCCGAAGGCCGCGTGCACCACCATGGCGTTGCGCACGGAGGCGTCCGTCAGAATATCGCGCATCGCCAGGCCGCGGGCTTCGAGCGACAGCACGGCGCGGGCCGAGCGGCGCGCCATGTCGATCCAGATGGGGTGTCCGGAGGGCGCCAGCGCGGCGTGCGCCAAGGTCATCCCCAGGGCCTCGCCCACCACCTGCGAGGTGGCGGCGGTGCCCAGAAACTGGCAGCCGCCTCCCGGGGTGGCGCAGGAGTGGCACAGGGCTTCGGCGGCGGCTTCGGCGGTCATCTGGCCGCGCGCGTAACGCGCCCCCACGGATTGCACCTTCCCGGCGTCCTCGCCGCCTTCCGCCAGCAGGGTCACGCCGCCGGGCACCAGGATGGAGGGCAGCGCGGGCATGGCGGCCAGCGCCATCATCATGGCCGGCACTCCCTTGTCGCAGGTGGCCACGCCGATGACGCCGCTGCGAGTGGGCAGCGAGCGGATGAGGCGTTTGAAGACCGAGGCCGCGTCGTTGCGGTAGGCGAGGGAATCGAACATGCCGGTGGTGCCCTGGGTGCGGCCGTCGCAGGGGTCGGTGCAATAGGCCGCGAACGGAATGGCGCCGCGCGCTTTCAGCTCCTTGGCCGCGGCGTCCATGAGCAGGCCCACTTCCCAGTGGCCGGTGTGATAGCCCAGGGCGATGGGCGTGCCGTCGGCCGCGCGGATGCCGCCGTGGGTGCTGAGGATGAGGAATTCCTTCGCGCCCAGTTGGCTAGGGTCCCAACCCATGCCGGCGGATTGCGCCCAGCCGAAGAGCTCGCCGGCGGGGCGGTGCAGCAGCATCTCCGGCGTGACGGGCAGCGTGCCGGCCGGGCCGGGAGCCGTGGTGCGAACCGCGTAGAGAGAGGAGTCTCCCGAATCGAGAAGTTCCGCGAGCGTTGAGGGCATCATGGGAAGTGTAGCTGAAGCGGGGCGGGAGTGGGCGACGGGTCGAGTGGGCATCGCTCGCCCCGCGGGCCGGCGTTCTTCGTCCCGCCGGCCACCGCTTCCTTAGAGGCTGTGAAGAAATCGGTTGGCAGACGGAAGCGTCCGCCCCACCTTCGACGGCAATGTGGGGCAGAGGCTTTCGTCTGTCAACCGGACAGTCCGGCCAATTCCCTGGCGGTTCGTGAGGGAGCGGCGGGCACGGTTGCTTGGGGCTGGCGTCAGATGGCCATCGCGGGGAACTTGCCGCGAAGCTGGGCCAGCAGGATCACGGCGACGTGCAGCGCGTGGTCGAACTCGCCATCGGCGGTTGCGCGCAGCAACTCCGGTACGGTGAGCGCCACCACCTCGA
>Ga0182027_10008241_pt1 | contig 15211 bp, 12 predicted proteins | sample 712E1DmetaG_FD_121300 | JGI IMG/M metagenome (GOLD analysis project Ga0182027, IMG submission 121300) | Permafrost microbial communities from Stordalen Mire, Sweden - 712E1D metaG (Illumina Assembly) | ecosystem: Environmental > Terrestrial > Soil > Wetlands > Permafrost | place: Sweden... | reverse complement strand
CCAATTTACATCAGGGCGGTACATTTTCTGTGGCACTTTCCGTGTCCCGAAATAATCGCGACCCCGGGAGTTACCCGGCACTTTGTTCTGTGGAGTTCGGACTTTCCTCTATTCAAGGAGACACTCCTTAAATAGCAACTGCCCAACACGAATCATCAACTGTCCTTCTACTTCTTTTTATTTAACAAATTACTTTTTTTCAACTGTGATAAATATAATAAAAAAGGTGTGAAGTTGTATCTACCATTATTCCACTGAATATATTTATCTTCAAAAGAGGCTAGTTGCTCATTAAATTTGTAATAAATCGCATGTTTTTTGAAGAAGAATTAGAAAATACAATTTTAATAATTGCAGTTAATGGAACAGAAAGAAACATCCCGATAATGCCCCAAATATATCCCCAAAGAAGAAGAGACAAAAGAATTACAAGCGGATTTAACCCCAGCCGGTCCCCAAAAACTTTAGGCTCAATTATATTCCCTATTATATTTTGAACAATAATAAGAACGAGAGCAACTATTAATGCATAGCCAAAGGATTCATATTGGATAAGAGCCATTAATGTCGGTAATATAACCGCTATCACCGATCCAACATTTGGAATAAAATTAAGCAATACAGCAAAAGCCGCCCATATTATATAAAATTCAATGTCAAAAAGTCTTAGTATAATACCGACAATCAAACCGACGGATAAACTAATCAAAAATTTAGTTACTATATATCTTTGAACCTGTTCGGTTATATCCTTAAATGTTTTTCGTAATCGCAGTTCACGCTGAATAGTCATTGTCTCAAATGCTTCATTAGCTTCATTCTCACTAAAAATACCTTCTTTACCCTGTTTAAATTGTTTTTTCATCTGACCAAGAGTAGATTTTACTCTCTTTTCTACATATCTCATTCTGATAGCTTCAAAAATCTGATTATGCCCGACGCTTATAAAAATAAAAAAGAAAAGTGTTAAAAGTCCGCTTACTATAATTGAAAGAGATGATGAAAAGATACCACCTGCTATGCCAGTATAATTAATTGATTTTAATATTCTAGACATATCAAAATTAGTCAATACTCTTTCCTTCAGGTGTAAAGACTTTGCTGTGGCGCTTATAATATGGTTAAGTTTGTCTTCGTATGCCGGTATTAAAGATCCGAATTGGACTAAAGAGTCAATAATTATTCTTGAGATACCATAAAGAATTGAAACTGTTAAGAATAAATTGATAAATATAATTATAGGGATTGGAATTTTTTTCGATTCAAAAAAAACATTTAGCGGTTCAAAAAAGAAAAATAATAAGTATGCAACAACAAAAGGGATGAAAATATGCTGGAGTTCTTTAAGAATAAAGAATATCACGAATAATCCGATAACGGATATAAAGAATTTTACTGCCGGATCATTTGATACTTTCTTCATAAAATTAATTGCTTATATATATTAAAATAATATAAAATAGACTTAGTTATCAAATTAAACTCCTTGTCAAAAGCAATGCAATGAGGTATCTGAAAAGTAAAATAATTATAGTACTGATCAGTTTTTATATCCAATTAGAAATGATGAACCAAAACCAGTATCTTTTCTTTCAACATTATTAATTCCCGCAGCATTAAACCATTCTTTCATTTCAGACTCTGTATAAGTATCGCCACTTTCCGTGCCAACCAGCATATTCAATGCAAAATAGGCTCCTCCTGCCGGCTCAATTCTATCTTCAGACATTATCCAATCTTTAATGATAATTTGACCATTTGGGTTCAATGCATCAACACATTTTTTTATTAGTTTATGATTTTCTTCGAAACTATTAATATGAACAATAGCTGAAAGAAAAATTAAATCAAAGTCTGCAGAGAAACCATCTTCAAGATAATTTCCGCCAATAAATGAAAATTTGTGACTCATATTTTCAGCTTCAACATATCTTTGAGTAATAGGAATTACTTCAGGCAAATCAAACACAACTGATATTATATTAGGATTTTTTCTAATAAACTCAATTGAGAAAATACCGGAACCCCCGCCAACATCAAGCATTCTTTTTACGTTAGTTAAATCCAGCATCATAGAAGTAAGCTTTGCTTCTTTTATGCCTCTATAATGCATTGCGCCGATAAATGATTCGAGCCAGTCTATTCTGCTATTTGAACGAACACTTCCTTTTACCGATCTTCCTACTTGAACTGCTTCAGTCAGATTACTCCAAGTATCCCACAATCCGATTGAATGAAACAAACCACCCATAAATTCCGGTTTACCTTTAACCAGATACTGAGAGGAATGCTCAACATTATAAAATTTATTTTTCACTTTTCGAAGAAAGCCGAGCGCAACTAGCGCATTCATCAATCTATCTGTTGATCGTTCATTAGTATTAATTTGCTTTGCAACTTCTGATGAAGTCAACATGTGTTTATCAAGAATGGTAAACAAATCGAGTTCAACTGCAGATAGGAGAATTCTGCTTTGTTGAAATGAATTTGCAAGTGCTCGTATTTGGTCAGGTTTGAAAAATTCATTTTGATTGTCCATTATTTACTCTATTTGTTCTTATTTAGATTTAATATGTAAACGAACAAGGTTAGTTCAAGCAAGTTACTTTTTCAATGTAATTATTTAAAAACCGCCTAAAGCCTAATATCCGACCCGCTTTACTTCGTGGTATTAGCTAGGTGAGCAGTCAGGCTTGTCAAATTCTTTTTCTAAATCCTTCACCTAAAACTTCATGTACATTATATATAATCACAAATGCTTTAGGATCCACTTCACGGATTACTTCAACAAGTATAGTAATTTCCCGAAGAGAAACAACAGTCATAAGCATTTCCCTTTCAACATTTCTATATACTCCCCTTGTTTTAATTGCAGTAGCTCCGCGTCCAAGTGTGTCAGTAATAGCCACGGCAATTTCATCAAATTTGTCGGAAATAATATATGCTGCACGGGCATAATCAAAACCTTCAATTATAATATCGATCAGCCTTGACGAAACGAAAAGAAGAAAAATTGCATAGAATGTAAGGACAAGTGCAGGGCGTTCCGGTGAAAGATGCATGATATCAATTACAAATCCGGCAAATGCTATTACAAAAAAATCAATAAACATAATTGATTGTCCGGGTTTAAATCCAAATCTTTTCTGCATGATTGCGGCAAGTATATCGGATCCGGCAGTAGTGCCTTTGAATTTAAAAATGATGCCTAATCCAATGCCAATTAGCACAGCCCCAATTAAAATCATAAAGAAAAAATCATTCTGATAAAGATCTTTTACAGTTGGCGAATCCTGAAGACGTAAATATCTAAATCCCGGAATATCGCCTCGAAAGAAATCAATAAAAAATGAACTAAAAGAAAATCCCCAGAAGGTTCTCAAACCAAATGATTTTCCGAGTTCTTTTAATCCCCAAAGGTAAAGGGGAATATTTAATACCCAAATCATAGCGCCTACAGGTATTTTATTCCCTGTCAAATAATGAATTGCCATAGCTAATCCACTTACTCCGCCTGGAACTACGCGCGCATCAATTAAAAAAACACCGATACCCGCAGCCATAATTGCGGCGCCGAATGTAATGGCTATGTAATCAATAATCGGATACTTTCGAAGAAATTTCGTTGACATTAAATTAACCGGGATTTTTAATAATGCAAAATAAGGAGTGTTAAATTGTATTCAAAGAAGTGTTATGTTAAAGCATTTACTTTTTACTATTATGGTAAAGAATTTGTGTTCTTATACGCTGCAACTGTCTTTCAATAATAAGATCAGCAAGTCTTTCCGGAATAGTTATTTTATATTTTGAATGGATTATTTCGCGTACTTTTTTTTCATTTACATCAATTTGATACAAATTGTTTAGAAATCTTTGATAATCACCGGCCATTAAATCTTTTACTCTGTTAATTAGATGTTGGCGAATAAGCGAAAGGTCGTTCTCGGCAGGCAATAATTGTTTTTCAAAATCAAAATCTTTTTCTAGATGGGTTATTAGAGCAGGATATAATTGATTTTCTTCCATATTGCAGTCCATATTTAAAATAAAAGAGACGCAGATTATGCGCCTCTAATATATATAAAATCAATATTTGTATTGCAGCCATTTAATAACTTCAGACCATTTAGGTTTTTTACCGGTAATTAAAATTCCAACACGGTAAATTCTCCCCGCAATCGGGAAGACTAATAATATAGTTAGTAAATTTACAACTATACACAAAATCAATTGCCAAATTGGAACTTCAACAAGAGTCATTTTAATTGGCATAACCATAATTGAAGAAAATGGGAGAAGAGCGGCGATATTTGCTATTGGACTATTTGGATTTTCCATCATCGACATCGCAATAAAAAATGGAATGAGTATCAACATCATAAGAGGCCAAATTCCTGCCTGCGCATCCTGAGTATTATCAAAAATAGATCCCATCATACCGAATAGACTTAGATAGATAATAAGACCTAAAGTAAAATTGATAAGTAGATATCCAATATGAACTAATGTTATGGTGAATGCCAATTCAGGTGGCAGTGCAATTAAAGTTGTTGATACTATTAATATTATCGGAGAAAGCCAAATTGCCATTTGAATTACAGCTGTTAATGCAGTACCGATTATTTTTCCTGTCATTAATTCCTTCGGACTGACAGAGGATAATATCACTTCAACAATTCTGCTGCTTTTTTCTTCTATAACCGACTGTAGCATCATTTGTCCTGTTACCAAAAGACTTATGTAAAGCAGAAAAGAGAATATATAAGAAAGGATCAAATTTCCATATCCTTCTTCTTTCACATTTTGTTCTTTTGAAACCTTAAAACCGGAAAAGTTAAGACTCTTTCTTGCGAAATCCAGTTCTTCAGAAGATATAGCTTTATTGCTGAAATAACTATCAATCAAAACATTGTTGATTGGTCCTTCAAGTTTATTTGATAATGCATGGTTAGTTGGAGTTTTAGAATAATATTCAATTCTTTTATCCTTCATTGAAGAGAACGGAATATATACAACACCCGTTATTTGACCTTCAAGTAAGTCTTTTTTCTTTTTCTCGAGATACGATTTTAATTCTTGCCGGTTCATTGTATAAAACAGTAAAGAAAGTTTACCGCTTTTCATTACATCAGAAGTGAGAAGTTCTTTTTGGAAAGAATTAGTTAGTGGAGCATTTTCAGTAACGATAACAACTTTTTCTACTGCTTCATCCTGATGAAGGATATATTGAATTCCAATTCCTCCGAACATTATTATAGGGAAAAGAATTGTCAAAATTATAAATGTTCTTGAAAGAAGTTTTTCTCTGATCTCTCTTTTTATTATAGCCATAATCCTGTAATTAAACATTGGCTACCTCCTTTCCATTTTCATGTCCGGCAAGTTCAAGAAATATTTCATGAAGCGAGATATCGTTTGCGTCGAATTTCTTAATATTTACATTATTATCTACAAGTAATTTCAGCAGCTGCTGAGTATAGCTTGTTTCTTTCACTCTTATTCCTGTAGTATTACCAAAATTAGATATTTTCTCAATTATCGGATTTCCATTTAGAAATGAAATATCCCCGTCGCAAATCAAACTAACATTTCGTTGAGAATATTTTAACTTGATTTCTGTTAATGCCCCTTTCAATATTAGTTTACCTTGATCAATCATTACAATATGATCACAAAGTTTTTCAGCTGTTTCCATTGAATGTGTAGAAAAGATAATTACCTTTCCCTGCTGTTTCATTTCAAGAATAATATCTTTAAGAAGTTCAGTATTAACGGGATCAAGTCCGGAAAACGGTTCATCAAGAATTACAAATTCGGGGTCATGAAGAATTGTAGCGATGAATTGAATTTTTTGCTGGTTTCCTTTGGAGAGGTCTCCAATTTTAGACAATCTTCTGTCATAAAGTTCAAATCGTTTTAGGTATTCATCCGCTTTCTTCTGAATTGCCCTTCCTGACTTTCCTTTCATTTCAGCAAAATAAAGAAGGATATCAATTACTTTCATTTTTTTGTATAAACCGCGTTCTTCAGGCAGATAACCTACTTTATTTTTAAAGTCCTGGCCTACTTTAACTCCTCTCAAAATTACTTCGCCTTCATCGGGCAAATAAATACTCATCATCATTCTGATAGTTGTTGTTTTACCCGCGCCGTTTCTGCCTATTAAGCCGAATACGGACCCTTCAGGCACTTCAAATGAAACATGGTCTACTGCAACAAGCTTATCAAAATTTTTAACCAGATTTTTTACTTCAAGTGCGTGCATTAAACCTCTCTTGTATTTATTAGAAATTCTTGTGCGGAATATAATAAAATGATGGATAAGAACAGAGAATAACGAGTACGATTAAGATTACGATTACGAATATTTATTAGTTAAAAATAATTTTGATTTTATTCTTAATCGTACTCGTAATCGTAATCGTAATCTTAATCGAATTCAATTTTGTTATTACCAGATTTTTACAATTTTATCATCCGGGCTCCTCATTGGATCTCCCGGTTTAACGTCAAATGCCTGAAAGAATTCAGGTATATTCATCAATGGGCCGTTAACTCTTTGTTTACTCGGTGAATGCGAATCTGTTTTAAGTCTAAGTTTTAACGCTTCCTCACGGATGCTACCTGCCCATACCTGCGCATGAGCAAGATAAAATCTTTGAACAGGTGTAAACCCATCTATTAATTTACCCATTTTAAACTGGTCCGTATTTTTAAATGCATTAAATGAAATAGTCAATCCGCCCAGATCGGCGATATTTTCACCTAAAGTCAGCGAACCGTTAACTCTCATAGAGTCAACCGGCATAAAAGAATTAAACTCATCAACTAGTTTTTGCGCACGTGCATTGAATTTAGCCGCATCTTCGCTAGTCCACCAATCGTTTAGGCTTCCATGGGCATCAAACTTTCTTCCATGATCATCAAAACCATGTGTAATCTCATGACCAATCACAACTCCCATAGCACCATAATTTACTGCATCATCAGATTCGGGGCTGAAAAATGGCCATTGTAATATTGCCGCAGGAAATACAATTTCATTTCTTTCAGCGCTGTAATAAGCATTGACAGTTTGAGGAGTCATTCCCCATTCAGTTTTATCAACAGGTTTTCCAATTTTACTTAATTCATCCTGTTTTTCCCAGGCGCTTGCTTTTCTTGCATTAGTAATATAATCAATCTTTCCTACTTCAAGTTTGGAATAGTCTGTCCATTTATCAGGATAACCTATTTTTACACCAAAGGTGCTTAGTTTTTCAAGTGCTTTTTCTTTAGTTGTCGAACTCATCCAATCCAAATTTCGGATACTTTCTCCCATAGATTTTAGCAAAGTATTTACAATTGACTGGGCTTTAGCTTTAGCTTCGGGAGGGAATGTTTCTTCGACGTAAATTTGTCCTAACAATTCTCCCATTGTTCTATTAATTGTAGCAAGAACTCTTTTCCACCTAGGCTGTATTACTTTAGCTCCGCTTAAGAATTTTCCTCTAAAATCAAAAAGCTCATTAACAAAGGGAGAGCTAAGGTATGATGCCGATCCGTTTAATAAATTCCATTTTAAATATACTTTCCACTGATCTAGCGGGACATTTTTCATCATATTTCCAACTTCAGCAATAAATTTCGGCTGTGCTACAACTATCACATTAATCTTATTAGCAACACCTAATTCTGTAAAATATGTATCCCAATCAAAACCGGTTGCTGTATTTTTCAATCCATCAACAAGCATTTTATTGTAAGTTTTAATTGGGTCGCGGTTTTCAGTACGAGTATTTGAAGCTTTTGCAAGACGGGTTTCAAGGTCAAGAATTATCGTGGCATTTTTTTTAGCTGTTTCTTCATCTACACCAATCAGCTTGAACATATTAGTTATGTGCGTAATATATTTTTCACGGATTTCTTTTGAATGAGAGTCCTCTGTTGTATAATATTCAACATCCGGCAGGGCAATTCCTCTTTGAGAAATATGAGAAACCATAATTGAACTTCTTTTTGCATCAATATCGCAGGAAAAGTCAAATAAAGGATTCAACCCTGAGAGGTGATACTCTGCAATAAGCTTATAAAAATCTTCCATATTTGAAAGAGCATCAATTTTCTTTAATTCCGGAACGATTAGTTTGGAACCTTCTTTTTCAATTCGATCCGAATCCATAGCGACGGAATAAAAATCACCTATTTTTTGACGGGCAGAACCAATTACCCAATTCTTATTTGAAGAAACTTCATCAAGTATTTTCTTTAAAATCATATTGTTTTCTTCCTGAAGAATATCAAACGATCCCCAACGGGTTTGATCATCCGGCATAGGATGTTTTTTTACCCAACCGTTTACTGCAAATTCATAAAAATCGTTGGTTGGATTTATAGTACGATCTAAATTAGTTATATCAAAACCGCTTTTTTTTGTTTTGTCATTGTTTCCTTGTGCATAGGTTAGCAATGATGTTCCTGCTAATAACAACAGAACGATTTGAATTGTAGTCCTAATCGTTTTCATAATAACCTCTCAATAATGATAAAATTTTATTTATAGATAGATTTCAACAATAATTAGACGATATGAAATTAGAAAGGTTGCAGATACTTAAAAATATTGTTACGATTTCATCATTTCAACAATTCAACCTTATCATCATTATTCAGAATTTAAGAAAGAATTGTGGAACTCTCTGTTTATGTATAAACGTTTGTATGTTTCTGAAAAGCAATAACCCATACATCCGAAAACATTGATAAAACAAGAGTAAATTTTTTACTGATGAGATAAGAGATCCGGGAAAAAATATATGTACCTATTATCGAATCAATGTTTCGACTAATAAAAAACAGTCAATAACATGAGTAGTTATCGAATTAATGAATAAAGGCCGTAGGGAATTGTCTGTGACCATTCCGACAATTTTGATTTTATTTAAACTTAGAAAAACACGTCCTTCGGGAGTGGTAATGAACAAAAGGCTAAGCCAAAAGAACATATATTTGTAACATGAGCAAATATAAGAAACTATCTTATGTAATATATCAATGCAAATATTATATAGTATTTGTACCGAAGTACAGATATAAAGAATTAGAAGGAATAATAAAGACACAGTTGGAAGAAGATATCCGAATGTACAGTGAATGGAAATCGGTTGAAATCGAAGAAATGAGTATTTAAAAAGATCATGTTCATCTCGTAGTATCAATTCCGCTTAGAGTTTCATTATATGAATACATGGGGGTAATAAAAGGTAAAACAGCGATAAAGATGTTCAAAAGTTATCCGCAGTTAAAAAAGAAGCCCTATTGGGGAAACCACTTTTGAACACCAGGATATTTTGTCAATACCATCGGCCTTGATGAAGAAGTAATAAAAAGATATGTGAATTACCAAGAAGAAGAAGAAAAAAAGAAGAACAACAAAGTCTAAATTTCAGCCCCTTTTAGGGGCTCATTTTCAAAACCACTTCTTTTGGGCGTGGTGGTTTATTATTTTATTAATTTAAAACGTGCAATATCCTATTGATATTTATTACAAATGAAATTGATGTAATTATGTTATTCATTATTATCGTTTATTCTGAATTGATATACTTACTAGCTTTTATGGAAGGGTCACAGACTCTTCTCTACAATTAAAGCCTCATAGTTATTCTAATGTTACTAAATTAAGGAATAAAGACAACAGCCTTCATTGGTCACTGCCAAGACCACTAAGGATAAGCTAATTGTTGCTGAGGTAGAATAGCTTCGTCTTAAACCGGGAGCTGTGCCGAATTAGTATACTTCGCGATAAATGACACGGGGTTTTTCTGTACCGTAATATTTACAAATTCTATTGATTGTGAATAAATAATTGCAGACAAGAGGATTAAAAATATGCATAAAGATCGTTTTAGCATTTTGTTTCTATAGTTTATCAGATTTTGAAATATAACTTTATTTATGAGCCTAGGTTGATATGTATATTTCATTCACCCCCCATTAACAGATAACCACGTCCGATTTAGTTATATAATATTAAAAAGGAAATACTCGAGAAACTAAACTATAATATGCATTATTACGAAATAATTATATTCAATAATATGTTGCGTGAATTACAAAACTATAAAAAAGAAACAGTTAACAGATTACTATTTTTTTTGATTAACCCCGGGTTTATCGAGGGGTTAAGAATCAAAGCACAACCCAAGAACCGTTCCGCCAGAGGCGGAAAAATTTAACGGTTAAATATCCATTTCACACAACTATATAAATAATGCATTAAATATAGTTCTTGGAATTGATGACTTTCAAAAGTTAATATAGATGATAAGGTGTTTTTTGAAAGGAACTTATTTGATTCAATATATGTACTAATAGTGTTTTAAGTTAATATTTCTTATAAATTATTAGTGAATAAAATGAAAATAATTCACTTGTTGATTCTGATATTCATCTCATATTTTACTTTTGATTCTACAGTAATTGCACAGTGGAAAAGAATAAAACCTGATGGCGATGAAATAGGAAATATTGTAGAATATACGGATAGTAGTACAATGAAAACATCGGTTTACCTGGTTGATAGAGGTGTAATAGATTTTACAATTTCTGCTACTATGAATTTTGGAAGCAATTGGTCGGATTTATTTACTGCAAATGGTTATGCTACTTCAAATCTATCCATTCGGAAAAAAGGAAATTTAATCTATGATTTCCTGATTGGCAGTAATAATGGATTGTTCAGATCTTCAGACGGAGGGAAAAGTTGGAATAATTTTGATTCTGGTTTGAATAATGGTGAATCAGTAAATTATATTGGTTTTTGTGGTAACACAACCGACTCAATTCCCGGTTATTTTATTAGTACGTTTATTTCACCAAGCTATGGAGGCACTTATTATTCCGGAATTTATTATTTAAATAATAAAAATGGTATATGGATTCAAGCTATCTATTCATTAAATGGGAAGGACGTTCCTATAATCATCAGTTCTACTGTATTGTATAATCCCAATAGTCATTCTACATATATATTAGCGGGAACGGTGAACTATGGACTTATCAAATCAACTGATGGAGGTATAACCTGGATACATACCGTTAATAGTTATAGTGATTATGTTTTTTATTCATTCAATAAAATTAATACAGCTAATTCATCCGGGAATGAGCTTTATGGCGTAACCAATCATGGAATATTGCATTCTATAGATTACGGCACAACATGGAGTTCACTTAGCAACGACCCATTTATAATGTACGGTGGCAACTTTAACGGAAGCATTTTTAATATTGTTCCTGCAAATAATCAATCAGGTAAATTATTTCTTGCCGGGACTTCACGAGGCACAATTTATTATTCAGAAGATAATTGTGCATCATGGAAACTTACCGATAATACCGGTATAATCTTTTATGATTATTCAGGAATTGAAAATCTTGTTAATGTCGGCCAATATTTAATAGCAACTGCCAACAGCAGAGGTGCATGGATACGGCCTATTAATGAATTAGTTACTGCAGTGCAAAAAGAAGTTAATCTGTTACCGGAAGATTTTACCTTAAATCAAAATTATCCTAATCCGTTTAATCCAACAACTGTAATAAGCTATCAGCTTCCAGTGTTCAGTCATGTGCTCCTTAAAGTATATGACGACCTTGGAAGAGAAGTTGTTACTCTTGTTGATAATTTTCAACAAGCAGGGAATTACAAAGTTTCCTTCAAATATGCGAAACAGCTTTCAAGCGGAGTTTATTTCTATACCATTAAAGCAGGTAATTTTTCTGAAACCAAAAAAATGCTAATGTTGAAATAAGAAAGCAAATCCTATTTGACCCTATTACTTCTAAAAATACTTTTACTACATTTGCTGTCAATGGTTCATCCCGAATAATAACAATTGGTTACCATCTTAAGGGTTATTAAATCTGTACAAAAAGAGAATTTGATATATGGGGAGATTCAGTGTATGATCCCCGGCATTTAATAGAATGGTGTAATTTAATATTGATCCATAAAATCTATAATAATTTCTTTTTCCAAAAAGATAATTGTTTTTGCACTTCCGAATGCGAAGTGCTTCCTTTAGTTTTTTTATTATTAATGCTTGATCGCGAAGTTAATCGTTTAAAAACATCGTTTTCAAATTTGGGTGATATAATTTTATATTCCGCAATACTCATATCATTCAATTTTTTATTTTGTTCAATACATACTGCCACTACCTGTCCCACAATATAATGAGCTTGTCTAAAGGGAACATCTTTTAAGACAAGATAATCAACCAATTCAGTTGACAATGAAAAGTCTCCATCTAGTTCTTTTTCAAATCCATCTTTTTTAAACTCTGTATTCTTCAACAATTCAGAGGCAATTATAAGGCAATTTTTTGTAGTATCAAGCGCTTCAAAAAGATGAATTTTGTCTTCCTGCATATCCCGGTTATAAGCAAGAGGTAATGCTTTCATTATAGTAAGCAGTCCGATCAATGCTCCATATACTCGTCCAACTTTACCTCTAATTAATTCAGCGAAGTCGGGATTTTTTTTTTGAGGCATCAGGCTACTGCCTGTAGCAAATGAATCGTCGAATCGTGCGAATGAAAATTCCTGAGAACTCCACAAAACAAGTTCTTCACTTAATCTGCTAAGATGCATCATAATAATTGCGCAGTCATTTATAAGTTCGATCATTACATCGCGGTCACTTACCGCATCAAGTGAATTTTCAATTATACCATCCATAGCAAGAAGTTTTGCAGTATACTCCCGATCAACAGGTAGAGTTGATCCTGCAAGGGCAGCAGCACCAAGTGGTGATTTGTTTACTCTTTTTAAACAATCATTTAAGCGTTCCGAATCCCTATCAATCATTGATACATATGCGAGAAGATGATGAGCAAATAAAATCGGTTGTGCACGCTGTAAATGTGTATATCCGCAAATAATTGTATCCTGATATTGTTCTGCTTTTTTCAATACTGTTTTTTGGAATGTTTTTATAAGCTTAGCAATTTGTATAATTTCTTTTCGCATAAATAAACGTTCATCAAGAGCGACCTGGTCATTTCTGCTTCTTGCGGTATGAAGTTTTTTCCCTCGTTCCCCTATTTTCTCTACTAGTCTTTCTTCGATTAATGAATGAATATCTTCTTTCTTCCGGTTAAATTTTAATTTCCCTGATTCGATTTCATTTCTTATTTCTTCAAGCGCTTTGATAATAGCTTTGCCGTCCGGAGTTGAAACAATTTTTTGTTTCACTAGCATTTTAACATGAGCTTTACTGCCGTCAATATCCTCATTGTACATTTTTCCATCTACATCGATTGAAGCGGAAAACATCAATGCCAGTTCATTGAGTTCTTTTTTAAATCTGCTATTCCAAAGCGCCATGAGTAATCCTATTTTTTACTTTCTGCTTCAACTCTTTGCATAACACGGTTAATCGTTTTATATGGTAATCCATAAATCTTAATAAATCCTTCACTAGCCGAGTGATCAAATTGATCTTCAATAGTATAGGTAGCTAAGCCCGGATCATACAGCGAATATGGAGAAGTTCTTCCTGAAATGCGAATTGTTCCTTTGTAAAGTTTTACTTTTACCAGTCCGGTTACTTTTTCCTGAGTTTTATCTATAAATGCCTGAAGAGCTTCCCGAAGAGGTGTAAACCATAAACCATTGTAAATCAGCGTAGAATATTCTTTGGATATCAAGGATTTATAATGTGCTACTGATTTTTCAAGAGTAATTCTTTCAAGTTCCTGATGAGCAAAATGCAATATCATACCTGCCGGTGCTTCATAAACCTCACGAGATTTAATTCCTACAAGACGGTTTTCAACCATATCAATTCTTCCTACACCATGTTTTCCACCGATTGTATTTAGTAGTCTTACAAGTGAAACGCTGTCCATTTTTTGTCCGTTTAATCCTACAGGAACTCCATGTTCAAAATCTATTGAAACCTCCTCAGCTTTATCAGGCGCTAATTCCGGGGATGTTGTAATCTGATATGCATCTACCGGAGGTTCTACCATTGGATCTTCAAGGACTCCGCATTCAACAGCAATTCCCCAAATATTTTCATCGATTGAATAAGGATTAGCTTTTGTAGCGGATACAGGAATATTGTGAAGATTTGCATAATCAATTTCTTCTTCGCGTGATTTAAATTCCCATGTTCTCAAGGGAGCTAGATTTATTAAATCCGGGGCAAGAGCTCCGACGGTAACTTCAAAACGGACTTGATCATTTCCTTTTCCGGTGCATCCGTGAGCGACCATATTTGCGCCTTCCTTACGTGCAATTTCAACTAATGTTTTTGCCAGCAAAGGTCTTCCGAGCGAACAAGCCATCGGATATGCATCTTCATATAAAGCTCCCGCTTTCAAAGCAGGGAATGCATATTCTTCAAGAAAAATTTTTGTAAGATCAATAATATATGCTTTCGAGGCACCGGAGTTTAAAGCCTTTGGTTCAAGACCGACTAGCTCTTTGGTTTGGCCTAAATTACCAGTCATAGTAATGATTTCGGCGTCATAATTTTCTTTCAGCCATTTTACCATAACTGAAGTATCCAGTCCTCCGGAGTAGGCAACTACAATTTTGTTTTTGCTCATATCATAATTCCTATTATTGTTTTTAATTTTTTTATTGTCTCGTTAATTTTTTTAATTGAGCTTGGAATAATTATAATTGTATTATCTCCTGCAAGAGTGCCAATAATATCCTTTTCGGCCAGTCTATCAATATATTCAGCAACGCCCTGAGCTCTTCCCGCATATGTAGTTACTACTATTAAGCACTCATTATTCTTAATTGAAATTATTTCATCGGCAATTCTTCTGCTGAATGTCTGTTCCATTCCGCTATTATCTAGTTTGTAAACGTGTCCATGAGAAGTATGCACTCTGGCGATTCCAAGTTCAGTTAAATCACGAGAGAGAGTTGCTTGAGTAACTTTTATCTTATGCTGTTTTAATACTTTTTGCAATTGCGACTGATTTGAAATCTCTTGAGATAATATCAGGTTTTTAATTTGAGAATGTCGTTTCTGAATCTCTTCCAATTTATTACTCATATATTCACCGTTTTTTTTCACAAATTATTATTTGCATTCATTACTCAGGAACTATTTCGGTCCCTATACCTTCTTTTGTGAAAATTTCCAATAATAAAGCGTGCGGCACTCTTCCATCTATGATATGGATTTTTTGAACACCCGATT
>Ga0182027_10008240_pt1 | contig 15212 bp, 7 predicted proteins | sample 712E1DmetaG_FD_121300 | JGI IMG/M metagenome (GOLD analysis project Ga0182027, IMG submission 121300) | Permafrost microbial communities from Stordalen Mire, Sweden - 712E1D metaG (Illumina Assembly) | ecosystem: Environmental > Terrestrial > Soil > Wetlands > Permafrost | place: Sweden... | reverse complement strand
GTTCATTTCCAATTGCTCGTTCATGGATTCTTCTGAAGAATTTCGTTGGAGCGAGAGTTGATGCGCGCTCCAACTTTCAAGTTACAACGCCACACCCTTCTCCATCAAAATCGCCACACTAGTGTCTCCTTCCTTTGCCATTAAGATTATCACGCAAAATTTGATAATACAAGAGATTGTCAACGGACTGTCTTCGGCATAACGGACTATCGGACGCCTGACGGCGAAACGGATTGGAACGGAAGGGCGGGCGGCCCTTCTATATGGAAAGATACCCTTCCAAGATCAGGTGCAGGGAGCGCTGGGTGATTTGAGTTGAAAGGAGGCAAAGTAGGGCTAGAAGTCGCGGTCCCATTCTGGCATGGGGTCTTTGGGCTTGGTCCAGGTGGTGGGCAAATGGGTTTGTCATTCGAGCTGGTCCATCAGGACCCGGAGAATAAACGGGTGGCATTTCTGGAGGGAACTATCCTCTGCTTATCAGCGTCTACAGGAAAAGAGTAAATCCGGAGCCAATCCACACCAAAATGATGCATCCCTTCCATCAGGGAACAGAGAGGAGACTATGGAAAATACAATTGCCCGATTTGCAAATTAAAGCCAAAGCAAGCCCTTTGATGTTTTTCTCTTGGAGGAGAGAAATGTCCACAAAACGAAATGTCACGCTCTTTGCTTTAGTGCTCATGATGGTCATCACAACCGCCTGTGGCGCCGCCGCTACGCCACAGGCGCCTTCTGCGCCGGATAATGTCTATGCTGCCCCCGCCACGGCTGCTCCGGCCATTGCTGCGCCTGCCATGCCCTACGCCGCGGCTACCCAGGCTCCGGCCGCCCCATTCTTTTCCAACAACCAGTCCCAGTCTGTTCCCCAGCAATCCCCGACCATGGCCGGAGGTCTCTCAGCCCCTGGAAACCAGAATCCCGTAAATCCCCCAAGCAACAAGAACCAGATCACTTATGACACCTTTTTTCAGAACTACGGTGTTAATCCGCGCATCGACACGCAGGATGAGCCGCTCTCCACGTTCGGTCTGGATGTGGATACCGGTTCCTATACCATCATGCGCAGCTATATCAACCAGGGCAGCCTGCCGCCGCAAGACTCCGTCCGGGTGGAAGAATATGTTAACTACTTTGACCAGGGCTACCCCTATCCCCCCGCAGGCCAGGCCTTTGGGATCAATATCGACGGAGGCCCGACACCGTTCGAAACAGACCAGGGCTACCAGATCATGCGCGTTGGCATCCAGGGTTACGCGGTCTCTCCCGAAGAGCGCCAGGATGTGTCCCTCACCTTCGTGATCGACGTATCCGGCTCGATGAACATGGATAACCGCCTGGGCCTGGTCAAGCGTTCCCTGGCCCTGCTGGTCAAACAACTGCGCCCCACCGACCGGGTTAGCATTGTCATCTTTGGGACGGATGCCGAGGTGGTCCTTGATCCCACCCCCGGTGACCATACCCAGAAGATCACCCAGGCGATTAACCGCCTGCAACCGGGCGGCGTGACCAATGCCGAGGCGGGTCTGATGCTCGGATACCAGATGGCTGATGAAGCCTTCATTCCGGGCGGGATCAACCGTGTCATCCTGTGCTCGGATGGCGGCGCCAACCTGGGGGAGACCGATGCCGGATCGATCTGGAACGAGATCGAAGAGTATGCTGGAAAGCAGATCACCCTTACCACAATCGGGTTTGGCATGGACAACTACAATGATGTCCTGATGGAACAACTGGCCGACAAAGGCAACGGGTTCTACGCCTATGTCGATGATATCCAGGAGGCCCGCCGGATATTTATCGAGAATCTGACCAGCACGCTGCAGGTGATCGCCCTGAATGCAAAGGTGCAGGTGGAATTCAACCCGGAGGTGGTTTCCCGCTACCGCCTGGTGGGTTTCGAAAACCGGGCCATTGCCAACCAGGACTTCCGCAACGACAACGTCACTGGCGGGCAAGTGGGTGCCGGGCACAGTGTCACCGCCCTGTATGAGATCAAATTAAACCCGGATGCCTACGGTAAAATTGCCACCGTCCATTTACGCTGGCAGAACCCGGACTCGCTCAATCCCATCGAGACCTCCCAGAGTTTTTCGACCGACCACCTGGCCTCCAGTTTCAACCGAACGGATCCACATTTCCAATGGTCGGTGGCCGTGGCGGAATATGCCGAGGTTTTACGGAACAGCTATTGGGCTAAAAATATTTCCCTCAATAGCATCCAGTCAGAGGCGCAACGGGTCGCCAGCTGTCTGAGTGAGGATGAGGATGTATCCGAATTTGTGAATCTGGTACGCCAGGCGGTTCATTATCAATATGGGGAAAATGACGGAGGCTGATAAGGAAAAACAAAAAATAGAACGATAAATATAAGCTTCCGAGGCGAATTTGCTTCGGAAGCTTATATTTATCGTTCTATTTGCCTCTATCCCGGATAGACAGATTATTTCCCCAACCTCGCCCGTTCCTCTTCGATCACGCTTTCTTCCAGCTTCTTGAACAACGGGCCGGGCTGGTTCAGCTTGGCGCCGGGCTTTAATTCACTAGGCTTCCACTGCAAGCTATCAACACCATGATAGCGTAGCACCCTATGCTCACCTAGCGAGTCTTTCACCGTTTGCGTGTACTGCTCTCCGAAGAGTGGGGTCTCATTGCCGAAGAACCCGTTTAGTTTCTCGCTGGTAAATGGCAGGAATGGCGCAAACATGATCTTAAGAGAGTCAATTGCTTTCAGGGCGGTAAAGACGCTCTTTGCTGCCGCTTCTTTGTCGGTCTTGATCTCGAACCAGGGAGCGGAGGTATCCAGGTATTTATTCACCTCGCTGGCCAGCCGGATGGCTTCCTGCAAGGCCGCCCGCAGGTGCACGGCCTCCAGTTCCTTGCCGACCGACTGGAACCCCTCTTCAATGGCCGCCAGCAGCTCCAGGTCGCCCGGGCGCAGCGCGGCGGGATCAATCTGTGGGACATGCCCGTCCCAGTGTTTGTAACAGAAGGCCAGCACCCGGTTGGCCAGATTGCCCCAGGTAGCCACCAGTTCGCCGTTATTGCGGGCCACGAATTCCTTCCAGTCCCAATCCGAATCATGACTTTCGGGCATATTGATGGTCAGGTAGTAGCGCAGCGCATCCGGATCGTAGCGGCTGAGAGCATCGCGTCCCCAGACCGCCCAGTTACGCGAACCCGAGATCTTCTGGCCTTCCAGGTTCATGAACTGGTTGGCCGGCACATCATAGGGCAGGGTCAGCTTGCCTGGCTCTCCGCAAAATATCTCCATGAACTGTTCCCCGGCGCCCATCAACTCGGCCGGCCACTGTGAGGTATGGAAGAAAATGTTGTCCTTGCCAATGAAATAGTACTGTTTGGCGGCCGGATTCCGCCACCAGTCTTTCCAGGCGTCTTCCTGGTCAGAAAGTTGGCTCCATTCGATGGCAGCCGAGAGATAGCCGATGACGGCTTCGAACCAGACATAGATGCGTTTACCATCCCAGCCTTCCACCGGGATGGGGATGCCCCAGTCCAGGTCCCGTGTGATCGAGCGCGGCTTGAGGCCTTCGCTTTCGATCTTGCGCAGTGATTCGCCAAGCACGGTATCACGCATGTAGCCGGCCCGTTCCCGCAGGAAATCCTTGACTTCCGGCTCGAGCTTCGAGAGATCGAGATAGAAATGTTCCGTATCGCGCAGTTCCAGTGCGCCGTCGCCGGTCTTGGCACGCGGGTTGATCAATTTTTCAGGTTCGAGCACGTTGCCGCAGTTATCGCACTGGTCGGAGCGCGCCCCCTCAAAACCGCAGATGTAGCAGGTCCCCTCCACATAGCGGTCCGGCAGGAACTTGTCCGCGCTGGGAGAGTACCACTGCTTGCTGAATTGTTTGAAAAGGAAACCGTTCTTTTGCAGCGCCAGAAACATGCTTTGGGTTACTTTAAAATGGTTCTCGGTGTGGGTGGAGGTGAACAGGTCGTAGGATATGCCGGCCTGGCTGAACAGGTCCAGGAACCCATCGTGGTATTTCTTGTAGACTTCTTCGACCGGCTTGCCTTCCTTGTCTGCCGCAATGACAACCGGCGTCCCATGCGAATCGGTACCAGAAACCATCAGCACGTTATCGCCTTTCAGACGATGGTAGCGGGCAACGATATCACCAGGCAGGTGCGAGCCGGTAATATTACCAACGTGGATCTCGGCATTGGCATAAGGCCAGGCGATTGCGATCAGGATGTTTTCGGGCATAGTAGACTCCTTTAGAGCGATCAGCCTTCAACATTCAATTTCCTGGCTGACGGCTGATCGCTGATTGCGAACTTACAAACAAAACTGCCGGCTTTCGCCAGCAGCGTTATCAGGCGGCATGGACCGTCCTGCAGTTCATCTGGCATTGAACTGCAAGTGAGGACGGGACATCATCATACCATTTTCATTCATGGGGTGTAGTTTACTATGTACTGTGTTGCATGGCAAGTGGAATATGCAATTTAACTTGCTGTTCGTTAAAAGTTTATTCGAACACCAGCCTTTCTATCGCGGTGATAGTCAGCAGCTAATCGCTGAAAGCTCCTACCTTACTCTTCGTTTCCATTCCTCTTTCAGCAACAGTTCACGCGGGCTCTCCCCCGAATCCAGCCCCATGAAATCCGTCATCAGCCGGTTGAAGCGCATGCTTTCATCCAACATCGGGAAGTGGCCGGAATTCTCCAGCAGCACCTGCGAAACCAGCACCGGCATGGAAATGAAGCGTTCATACTCCAGCGTATGGATGGCCGGGTCGTTCTGACCGTGTACGATCAGGCAGGGAGTAGCCATCGCATCCATGATGGGCATCATATTCGTGCCATTCAAGCTATTGAAGGAGGTGGTAATGGCCAGCGGATCGGCCTTGGGGGCATCCGTACGAGCCGGCTCAGTGATCGGATCCTTTCCCAGCAACCAGTCTGCCAGGTCGGCCGGGGAAGCCGGGGAGCGCATACGGGCGGCAACCGAGTTTCCGTCCATCGGCACGTTTATCGCCATCAGGCGGTCAACCACCTGAGGGTATTTTTTAGCGAAAAGGATGGACGTCAGCGCGCCAAGGCCGTGTCCAACCAGCGCCACCTTGCCAATCCCCATCTCCATCATAAACCGTTCCACCAGATTAACCTGTTGCACCAATGTGTAACAGGCCGAATCATGCGCAGTATCGCCAAACCCCCACAGATCCAGTGCGTAGGCGCGGAAGGACATGGCGGCCGCCTGCATGGCAGGCACCCAATAGCGCCACGAGCCCACCCAGCCGTGCAGGAAGATGATCGGCCGGCCCCGTCCAAGTACTTCGTAATGCACTATCCTGTCATCAAGGAGTATTGCGCTCATACCTCATCCAGGTTCACACGCAGGTTCACTTGCCATAACGAGCCAGCACCGATTGAATACGCTCCGTCAATTGGTCAGGTGCAAACGGTTTCAACAAATAATCCGCTGCGCCCGCCTGGAGCCCGGTCTGGATCTCGGAATCCTGTCCTTTTGCCGAGAGGAAAATCACGGGGATATCTTTTAATTTCGCATCAGCTTTCATAAGTGCACAGGCTTCGTAGCCCGTCATGCGCGGCATGCGTACATCCATCAGGATCAAATCGGGGATTTCCTGGCGCGCCAGGTTTACCGCCTCTTCCCCATTGGCTGCCGCGACCACTTCAAACCCGGCAAAACCCAGGGTAAAGGTGATCAAGTCGCGGATATCGCGTTCGTCCTCTGCAATTAATATTTTCGCCATTTCCATTACTCCTCAGGATGATACACAGGCAGTGTAAAGGAGAATGTGCTCCCATCACCCGGTATCCCTTTGCTCGTCATCCAGATGCGGCCTTTATGCATCATGACCAATTGCTTGACAATTGCCAGGCCAAGGCCGGTGCCGGGCGTCGCCAAAACCAGCGGGTCTTCGCCCCTGAAGAACCGTTCGAAGATTCGATCCGCATCAACCGAATCCACTCCAATGCCATCATCTTCCACATCGATCTGAACTGAGCCATCCGCCGGCTGCATGTGAATGGTGATATGCCCGTTCTCGGGGGTGTAGTGATAGCCATTATCCACCAGGTTCCCAAGAATCTGGCGGACCCGCTCGATGTCGCCGTTGACCAGTGGCAGTTCATCCGGTGCGTCGAGCGTAAATGTCATCGGCTTGTTCTCCTCTTGCGATCGTCGCGTGATATCTACGATGACATCGTTTGCCATTTCTCGCAAATCGACCGACTGGAGCGAAAGGCTGATCCGGCCTGCTTCGATGCGGGAGATATCCAGCAGGTCATTAACCAGAACACTCAACCGCTCGGTATTGGTGCGGACAATATCAAGGAAGTGCAGTTGGTTTTCGTTTAAAGCCCCTGCCGCACCCATCAGCAGAATATCCACGTAGCCCTTGATGGATGTCATGGGAGTGCGCAATTCATGGCTGACGGTGGCCACGAATTCAGATTTAAGCCGGTCGACTTCCACCTCGTGCGTAATATCACGGAAGATGGATACCGTACCAAGGAATTCGTTGCGCCAGATAACCGGCGCCAGGTGCACCAGCACCACATGACCGGTCTCCAGGGTCAACTGTTCGGCATAGGTGTCGCCAGGCTTGTGGGACGAAGGGTCCTCCGACCAGGAATGGATTGTCTGCATCCAGGTCTGGGAGGCCTTGCCAAACAAGCCAACGAAATTATCCAGGGATTGTCCATTGATCTGGCTGCCGTCCAGATCCATGATCCGTTCTGTCGAAGAGTTCAGGAAGGTGATCTCGTTGTTGGGGTCCGTCACCAACACGCCATCGGCGACCGCTTCCAGAATGGCCTGTTGGCGGCTGGCTTCCACCTGCTGGTTGCGTAGCATCGATCCCAGGCGTTCGGCCTGGTCACGGATCAGGTGGTACAACTGTGCATTGTTAATGGCAACCGCCACCTGGTTGCCGATGGCCTGCACCAGGTTCATGGCCTCAGGCGAGAAATAACCCACTTTACGATGGAACACCAGGATGGCACCAATGACATCTTCGCCCACAATCAATGGGGCTGCAATGGCGCTCCGATGGCTTGAAGCGCTGAGCGGGATCTTTACCCAGCGGTTATCCTTGCGAACGTCATCCACGCGCACCGGTTCGCGATGCTTGATAACCCAGCCGGCCAGACCGTCACCAATTTTAAGAGCGGTCGGGCGTGGGCCCTCGGTCATAACTGGCGTAAGGTAGCCGTACCCGGCGCGATACTGGATGGTGTTATCGTCCGGGTTGACCATCATGATGCTGCCCTGCTCGGCGCCGATGGCATCATTGAGCAAAGCCAAAGTCCGGTTGAGAGCGCGGTCCAAATCGAGGGTGGAGGAAGCTTCGGTCAGGATGCGTAATAAGGTTTCCGTATTGCGCTGTTCACGCGCCAGTTCGGCAGTACGATCCACCACGCGTTGTTCGAGCTCATCCGCCAGCCGGCGGGTTTCGGCAAAAAGCCGGGCATTCTGGATGGCGACAGCCGCCTGGTTAGCCAGAGTACTGAGGATCTGCTGCTCGTCTTCAGTGTAGATATTCGCATCATAACTTTGCGCCGAAAGCATACCGCTGACCTTGCCGCCCATCATTAATGGCACTGCTACAATCGAGCGGGGCTGGCCTTCCCCGAAAGTCCTGCCGCCAAGCGTTTCCACCTGTTCAGCATCCGAAATTAACAGGGGTTCGCCGGTTGCGATCACCCGCCCGCTAATGCCTTGCCCAAGCGTTATGCGCTGGTTGGGGGCCCGGCCATTCGGGTCCAAAAGATAAACGCCTTCGATATCGCCGTGCTCTTCATCCACCAGGGAAATGACAAATGACTCTGCCGGCATCAACTGGCTGGCCGCGCGATGGATGGCCGCATAGATTTCCTCGGCATCCAGGCTGAGCCCGATTTCATACGAGGCCCGGTTGATCGTCGTCAATTGTTCTGCGCGTGAGACAGTCGCCTGGTAGAGGCGGGCGCTTTCCAATGCGACCGCTGCCTGGTTGCTGATGATGCGCGCCAGGTCAATATCCCCCGCCGAGAAGTGATAGATTTCATCCATTTGCACAAATGCCAGGGCGCGCAGGCTCTGCCCGCTTGCCAGCGGGAGAATCAACAGGGAACGTGTCCCGGTTAGCATTTCGGCCAGAGGCTTAAGGTCCGGCTCCTCTTCGATCTTGTCCGTGGAAAAGACACCCAGGCTTTCACTCAAGCGCTCGAAAATGGGGGCAGCCATCAGCACCCTGGGTTGAGTCTTGTCGCTTGAAGGCACCGTCACCCGCAGCTGAGGCAGACCGAACCGCTCGAACGTCACCATGGAAACTTTCTTTACCGATAGCGCCCTCTGAAGCTCTTCAGCGGTCAGGCGCAAAATTTGTTCATCATTGAGCGAGCCACTCAGGTCAGCCGAAAGCCGGTTGAGTAATGCCAGGCGCTGGCTGCGTTGATCCAATTCCGCCGCACGCCGCACGCTTTCCTCATAAAGGCGGGCGTTCTCCAAGGCAACCGCTGCCTGGCTCGCGAAGGTGGTCACCAATTGAACCAGTTCAAGCGTGAAATAATAGGCTTCGGTTTTCTCAAGCGCGATAACGCCTTCCACTTCGCCTTTGGAGACCAGCGGAATCCCCATCCAGGAGAGCCGTTCGGCCTGCACCAGCGCCGGGAAACGGGCGTCCGAGCGCACATCGCCAACGATGATGCCTTGCGAGGTGCGGTTCATTTCAGCCAGGAGGGCCGAATCGGAAATCGTTACGGTCAGGCCCACCCGTTCCTCATTGTCCGGGAAGCCACGCGCCGCCGCCACCGACATGCGTTCCCCTTCCCGCAGCCACAAAATAGCCGTATCGTAAGTAAATACATTATGCAGCCCGTCCAGCAGGCCGCTCACCAATTGGCTCGTTTTCAAGCTGGAAGTAAAGTCGGCCGATATATCGGTTAAGGCCTGCAATTGCATGGCCCGCTCCTGCGAAGCCTGCACCAGCCGGACATTTTCCAACGATAGCGCCACCTGTTGAGTCAACGAGAGCAACAAGGCCTCATCCTCGGCTCTAAAGGCAGCCGGAGTATTGAAATTATCCAGAAGCAGTACGCCTAGCGTCCTCTCACCCGTCTGGATGGGGATGACCATGCTGGAAACCGGTAACCGGCCAGCCGTAGCTTCGCGATAGCGTAACAGATCCTCGGCGGGCAGGCTATAATCGCGCGCAAAATTAACCTCATCCACCCGCCTGGGTTTCTTCTCGGCAAATACTCGCCCCGGCAAAGACTCCGCCGGGTGATAAATGATGCCCATTAAACTGCCAGTATTGGCATATCCCAAAGCCACATGTGCTTTAAGGATACCTTCCTTTTCGTTATGAAGCAGCACCACCCCGGCGTGAGCGGTCGTAACCACCCGCAGGGCACTCTCGAGCAAGGCTTTTAGGATACTTTCCGGATCAAGACCGCTTAACTGCCGGCTAAAATCGAGCAGCAGGTTGACTTCACGCAGGCGCCGGCGGGTCTCTGTCAGCAGGCTGATGTTTTGCAGGATGATGGAAACCTGGCTGGAAATCTGAAAATAAGTTTGCTGGTCTTCCTCAGTCAAACGCGGCATAGGTTCAGGGCTGATCGCCAGAACAGCAGCCACGGGTTTCTCATCCACAAAAATGGGTAAGCAGATAAAACCTTTGGCATGCAGGCTGGTTAGTAAGGGAGTATCGCGCCAGACCTCATCCTGTTCCATGTTCATGACCAGCAGCGTCTCGCCTGTCTGCAAGCACACGCGCAACGGGTTGCGCTGGCCAAATAATGCTTCCGGGTTGGTGCCGCGTGGGATATTTCCCAGGATATGCAACAAGCGTGGTCCTTCCGGCGTATTCTCCCCTACCATGGAAACGCTCATATCTAATCGCGTCAAAATCTCGCGTCCCAGTGCCTGTAGCGCTGAGGGTCCATCCACCTGCCGGTTGATCGCGTCGGTGATTTCCAGCCCGGCCCGGATGCGGCGCGCCCGCCGGTTCAGGTCGCGGATGGAAATCATCTGTTCCAAATCCTTGTGCAGCAGGTTGGGCAGATGGCTCTGGCTGATGGATAGTACTTGCTGCTGGCGGTCCAGGCTGGTGGATAGATTTTCCACTTGCCCCTGGTATGTTGAGATGCGGCGTTTATTCTGGATAACCTGGGCAACCTGCGTAGCAAATATTTCTATAACATCCAGTACTGCCTGGTCCGGACGTTTTCCATCGCGCGGCGCATCCAGGCTGATCAGGCCAATCGGCTTTCCGTCCTCATCCTGGAGAGGATAGAAAAGCCCATCCTCCGGGTGCCAGGCATTTTGCACCTGCGCCGCCTTTTCCATTATGGTCACAAGTTCAATATCATTTGAAATTACTGGGCGTTTATCATGCGGAATGAAGTAACCCTGGCCGATTTTGTAATCCGGGCGCAATAACTGTGAAAGTGATTCCCAGGGTTGCTTGCGCGACTTCAGGGCATCCAGCGTTTCCGCTGGCATGCCCACGCCGGCCACACGAGCTTGCATCAGGGTTTCTGGCTCGATGATGCTGATCAGTACCACCTGGAAAGGAGTTGCCTCCTGGATTCCCTCTGCCAACATCTCAAGTGATTGCTCCAGCGGCCGGGCAACCGTCTGTCCGGAAACCATCTCGAACAGGTCTGAGAATATCTTGGCCCGCCGGCTCAATATTTCATTGGCCGATACTTGTTCCTGGAAGCGCTTTGCATTCCCAAGCGCAATGGCCGACTGGACCGCCAGAGTTTGGACAATTTCGAGCGTGTTCTGATCAAAACAGGCCGGAGCCAGTGAATGCAGGTGGAGCAGGCCGGCTATTTGACCTTGATAAGCAATCGGCACAATCAGCGCGGAGCGGACTTCTTCGTGGGCCGGTTCATAGCCACTTTTTGTGAAGTCGTCAACGATTATCGCATCTCCCCCAGCAAGTACCGTTCGTTCGATTGGGATTAAAGTCCCCCCGTTCTCTTCTCCAAGCTGGAAAATTACTTTCGGTTCTTTCGCAGGTTTATCCAATTCAAAGAGCAGGATGCTACCGCAATCTGCATGCGAGACTCGCATGCTTTCATCGTAGGCAACTTGCAGGAGGTACTTCCAATCCATCGCCGTGTTCATCTCACGGCTTATATGCACCAACTCGGTCAACTGGTCCACCCTCTGGCGCAAACTTTCATCGGTGCGATTGCTTTGCGAGGCTCCTTCAACCACCGAGGCCAGTTGGCCGGACGCAGTGGAAACCACCTGTAAATCATAATTATTGAAGAATTCCTGCTTTTTGCTGGCAAGCATTAATTCGCCCAGGCCCTTTTCACGCACGGCCAGGGGAACCATAATGGTTGACTCCATCGCCAATCCATTAAAGATGGGCTGGTAAATGGAGAGCAGCCGCTGGTCATCAGAAAGATGGCCGGAAAGGAACGGTTTCAGGCTGCCGGTTACCGTAAAGTGGAATTGTGCTTCATCTACAAAAATGTGGGAGAGTGCTTCTGCGGATTCTGCTTGCAGGCCAAACAAGGAGGCGTTGTGCAAGCGCAGCATTCCGCGCGTCTCGTCAAAAAGAAAGATGGCAGCCACATCGGCCTGCAACAAACGCGCCAATTCTTGCACCGTATAGCGCAGAACTTCATCCGCCGTTGCCAAAGAGGATGCCAGGCTGGCGATACGCCGCAGTGCTTCAGAACGTTGGGCGCGTTGGCGCGCTTGCTGCACCAGGGTCAGGTTTTCAATAATGGGCGCTGCCTGGTTTGCAACGATATTAAGCAGGCGCATCTCTTCATGCAGGAAGGCTGACTCTGGGTTGCGGTGGTTGGAGATCTGCAGGTATCCGAGCGGACGCCCCGAAGAGATCAGCGGGATAAGCGCAGTATCACGCCAGGAAGCCGCCCGTGCATAATCCTGGAAGCCCATCTCACGCCATAGATCGTCTTCCATGGCATTGCGGGTGGTTAGCTCTTCCTGTTTCAGGAAATGCTCCTCAGCCGGGCCGCCAGAAACCAGCGGGATGTGATAAAGTTCCACAACCTGGGCCGGCATACCTACAAAAGGCACCTGCGCTTCCAACCCGCGCCGGTTCTCGTTATAGACCAGGAAGCCCAATACATCCACATCGAATAGCGGCCCAATACTTTCCACCAGGCGTGCAAACAGGTCGCGCGCTTCACGGGTTGAGCCAAGCGCTTGCGCCAGGCTTGCCAACCCGCTCAACTCGGCTGACCGGCGCTTTTCAGCCTCCAGCATGGCAGCATTCCGAATGGCGGCAGCCGCCTGTCCAACCACCAATTGCAGGATATCCATTTCATCCTGCGTGAAAAACTCAGTCTTGGTTAGCCCCAATTCCAACGTCCCAACCAGGTCATTCCCGGCTAACAACGGCACGCCAAGATAAGAAAATAATGAGGCTTGTTCGCTATTGGCAGGGGTGGCTTCGCGATATTTCTTTGTGTCAGGGATAAACAGGCTTTGGCGGCTTTCAACCAGGATGGCGGAGTAACCTGCTGGGGATTGCGCCGGGCCTTTTTCGAGGCGCTGTTCGGATGCGGGTGCGGAGCCGATTCGATAAGGGACAAGCATCTTATCCTGGGCGTTCCATAACTTTATCTCCAGCACGTCCGCCGGCAGGAGCCGTTCCACGTTTTCCAGCAGCGCCAGGATGGTAGCTGACAATCCCGGGCTGGCCGCTACCGATTGACTTAAATCGGTCAAGATTTTCAAGGTCGATTCGGATAACTTTTTGAACTCGCCGGCCTGCGTGGAGGCCAGATCGGGGCGGTGCAACGAAACAAGCAAAGATGGGGTCGGACCGGGCACCTGGTAGGATATGGCCTCCAGCGGGCGTCCGTTCACCGAGAAACGCGTTTGTCCTTCAGATGTACATATCTTGAGAAAATCATCCGTAGGCCTGATCCGCCGGGCCAGGATTTCCAGGTTGGGCTGTTCGCCTTCATGGATTCCGAGCCACTGGCGCGCCATGGCATTAACGTAGTTAACCCGGCCGCCGGATTGTACAATCATCACGGCATGGGCATGTTGCGAATCATCTGCCGGGTTCTGCAGAGTCGTCATTGGTATTGAACTGTTACGTAGTCTTGGGAAAAGACGCGGCAAACCCCAGACCAGGAGAAAGAATAACAGCCCGGTCAGGAGCAGGAGCATCCCCAGGGATACCGGATCAAGAGACATAAGCAGGGGCGCGTTATTCCTTGGAAGCTACTCCAGGAACATCTTGTCGACGGACGTCCGCAGCCAGTTCGGTAATTTCGCGAATGTCCGCAAAAGATTGTTGTTTGGGGGTCACGATTCCTATGGAGAAAGTCATCAGTCGGGTTTTTTCCATCTGGTTTTCGGCATTGGCTGCCATGATGAAACCTTGTTGGCGATCCATAAAATTGTAGTGCGTCTGGACTTCTTCGGCGAAGCGCGCTTTAAGCCGGTCGCGGATCTTTCCGGAAATTTCTTCGGTACTGATGATGACAAAATTGTCGCCCCCGGCATGTCCGATGAAATCGCTCGACGAGCCCACCTCATCCACCACTTCGCTCATCAACATGGCCGCAAAACGGAGCACATCGTCGGCCGCCACGAACCCATAGACATCCTTGAACTGGTCGAAATGGTTGATCCGGATATCCATGTAGGCCCAGCCACTTTTGCGGATGGTCAGGCGCAATTGTTCTTCGATCAACCTTCCTGCCGGCAGGCCGGAGCGAGGATCGGTCAACGCTTCGCGTTCGGAACGCCGGATGGCGCCCTGGACACGCAATTTCAACTCTTCAATATCAAATGGCTTGGTAATGTAATCGTCTGCACCTAATTCGAGCCCCTGCAATTTATCGCTGCGTTCATCCTTTTGGGTCAGGAAAATCACCGGGATGTGGCTGGTACGGGTGCTCTGGCGCAGTCTGCGGCAAACCTCGTACCCGTCAATATCAGGCAACATGATATCCAGCACGATCAGGTGAGGCAGTACCGTATGTGTTTTTTCAAGGGCCTCTGAACCGCGCGGAGCCACATCCACATCATAGCCCAGGCCATTGAAATAGATTTTCAGCATATTGGAGATGTCGTTATCGTCTTCCACAACCAAAAGGCGTGCTTTTCCCATAGGACCTCCTCAACTACTTCTACGCGACTTGTGCGCGTTAAGGCGTACTGTCTCAATTTGTTGCTCGGTTACTGCCTGCTCAAACGAGCGGAAGCCGCTTAACCGGAAGCCATGCTTCGCGGCCAGGGCTGCAATCTCTTCGACGCGTTGGCGGGTGATCTCTTTACCCAAGGTGTAATCCTCGAACCTGCCTTCCAGGGCCAATGTTATGGTCTCCGCCATGCAGGCATAGGCTTTGCCGGGCGGAAAGCCAAAATTAAAATGGAAATCAACGGATCCCGGCACATCCACCATGCCGCCGTCAATCACTAATATATCATCTCTTGTCGCCGCCACCATTGCAGATACGTCACGAGGGCGGGCCACATCACAAACCACACTGCCGGGCTGCAGCTGCTCTGGATGGATGATCTCATGCAGCGCGCTGGTCACCGTCAGGATCAATTGGGCCCGGGCGATGTCATCCACATGCGTACTGGTATGGAGTACCGCCTTACCCGGACCCAGTAAACGGTCTCGCAAAGCTTCCAGTGCTTGCTCCCGGCGGCCGATCAAGATCAGTTCGGCTACATCCTCAGCCAGCAGTTCAGCACAAACACTCCCAATCGCTCCGGTCGCGCCAACCACTGCAGCGGTTGCCTGCTTGAGCGGAATATCCATAAACCGGGCCGCCTCATGGATTGCCTGTACCGCTATGGCAACGGTGTACGAATCACCAGTCGTGACCGGGATCTCCAGTGCCTTTGCAATGGTGACACCCGCATCCCCAACGACCGAAGTGAAAGCACCCAAGCCAAGCATTTGCGCGCCAAGTTTCTCGGCCGCATGCCCGGTTTCAATAATCTTACGATAAACTGTCCGTTCTGGCAACTCCAACATTCGCCGTGGCGTATACGGACAGGCAATGAACCAGCCTTTTATTTGTTTACCCGTCGCCTGCGAGGTGATTCCCTCGATTTCGGATATATAGACGGGTGGAAAAAATGTTGAAAAAAAATCGATCTGCCGCTCGGTCAGGAGATGACCTAGAATTGGATACTTCCGACTGACATCCCGCTTTGGATCGATTGGGTGAATGATGAAGGCAAAGGTATCGAATTCGATCATTCAGTTTTG
>Ga0182027_10008238_pt1 | contig 15216 bp, 12 predicted proteins | sample 712E1DmetaG_FD_121300 | JGI IMG/M metagenome (GOLD analysis project Ga0182027, IMG submission 121300) | Permafrost microbial communities from Stordalen Mire, Sweden - 712E1D metaG (Illumina Assembly) | ecosystem: Environmental > Terrestrial > Soil > Wetlands > Permafrost | place: Sweden... | reverse complement strand
GTACCTCCGGGAGTGATTTTTTCGATGAAAATCTTAAATTGTCCGAAATAGTTCTCATATGTTGGAAAGACGTTCATGTGATCCCATGCAATGCCATTAATGATAGCAATATCAGGTTTATATAGATGAAATTTAGGTCTTCTGTCTATAGGTGAAGTCAGGTATTCATCACCTTCAAGAACGGCTATTTCTGAATCATCAGTCAGCCCAACCATTGTTTCATAACCTTCGATCGATGAACCAACCATGTAATCGAACTTCCTTCCAGATTGTTTCAGTACGTGCATTATCATTGCAGTTGTTGTAGTCTTTCCATGACTGCCGGCAACAACAATTCGCCTTTTATTTTTTGTCTGATCATAAATATATTCGGGGAAAGACATGATCTTAATTCCCAACTCTCTTGCCCTGGCTAATTCAGGATTGTCTGGTTTGGCATGCATCCCGAGAATGATTGCATCGAGGTCAGTAGTAATCTGGTCAGGGTACCAGCCATATTCCGCAGGTAACAGGCCGTAAGATGCTAGTCTTGATTTTGAGGGTTCAAATATCTCATCATCTGAGCCGGTAATTTCGTAACCTTTCTTATGAAGAGCAATTGCCAGATTGTGCATTACTGCTCCACCTATTGCTATGAAGCGTACTTTCATCCTATACATCACAAATCCGGATGCATTTCCTTAATGACTCGAGTTTATCTTTCTGTGACGGTACAAACTCCTGACCGACAAATCCCTTGTATCCTGTTTTCACTATGGCATTCATAATTGCAGGATAATAAAGTTCCTGGGTTTCATCAAGTTCGTGTCTTCCTGGTACACCACCTGTATGATAGTGTCCGATGTACTGACTATGTGAGGTTATTGTATCGATAATGTTTCCTTCCATTATCTGCATATGATAAATATCGTAAAGAAGCTTAAACCTCTCTGATCCTATCATTTCACAAAGCGCTGATCCCCATGATGTCTTATCGCATTGATAATCTTTATGTCCATAGCTGTTCAGAAGTTCCATAATTATTGTCACTCCGTACTTTTCAGCAGTTGGCATGAGCTTTCGTAATCCTTTGGCGCAATTTATCATACCTTCATTATCATTCTGTCCTTCGCGGTTACCTGAGAAACAAATTAGATTTGGAACTCCGGCTGCTGCAGCTTTTGGGATCATTGTTTCAAAATCAGTTATCAGTTTTTCATGATTTGCTGTATGGTTAAACCCCTTGGGAATTCCCAAGTCTGTAGCATATCCAACGGCACATTTAAGTCCGGCTTTAATAACTGTTGCCCAGTCTTTTTCATAGAGTAATTCAACAGATTCGATTCCCATCTCTTTACATGCTTTAGCAAATTCTTCCAATGGAATATCGTCATAGCACCATTGGCTCACTGAATGGTGAATATTTCCTTTGAGTTTGTTCTCGTCTTTTCCGGCAGCAATGAAAACACTCTTTAATGGATCTGTTGCAGTCACAACAGCAGCCCCGGCTATGCTTCCAATCATATCTCTTCTGTTCATCTATTCATATTTATAAGTAAAAAATGGAATTCAGATAAATATTATAATTTCAATAAAACATTTATTTCAAGGTTTTTATAGCACTGTACTAGCTCTCACAAGTCAAAATGAGTGTCGATGTTTAAAACTGGTGAAAGCCCATTGATACAAATTCAAGTACGGATGGTAATGAAGCTCTCCAGTATGTCCATGTATGTGCTCCGTCACGGATCCTGAACTCATGAGGTATTTCCTTTTTTCTCATTGCTATATGAACCAGGCAATTTCCTTCATATAAAAAATCATCATCTCCGTCATCGATATACCATCTGACAGCTTTTTTCTGATCTTCAGGCATGTTTTCAATAAGATAGAGTACACTGTATTTCTGAAAGTAGGCATATTTTTCAGATGAAGAAATATTATCTCCGGGTGTCCCAAACCTGTTATTTTTAATTTCGCTGGTATCCTTTGGACCGGTTGCCGCGCTTAACGGACATGCCGATGAGAAAAGTTCAGGATGATGAAGGGCATAAATGAAAGTACCTTCACCGCCCATCGATAATCCTGAAATTGCCCTGTACCTCTTTTCACCCTTAATCCGGTAGGTCTTTTCAATATATGGAATGAACTCCTGGAAGAAGAAATCCTCATAACGCCATTCACCTTTAATGTCGTTGACATAACCTCGCTTACCGGTATTGGCATCCGGCATTACGATTATCATCGGAGTAGCTGACCCGTTATTTATTGACTGATCAGCAATGTGCAGAACTTCACCGAATTGCACCCACCCGGTCTGGTCATCCCCGGACCCGTGAAGCAGGTAAAGAACAGGATAGCTTCGCTGGGATGTTTCATAATCCGGAGGGAGATAAATGGCAAATTTCCTATCCATATTTAATATCTTACTCTTCATTGACAGATTATCCCAAACCTTGCCTGTCTGGGCAGATAAGGCAGAGACCAATGTCAAAATAAATAATAATGAATACAACTTTTTCATAAGTAATCTGTTTTGTGGTTTTAACTTCAGTAACAATGAGTGAATATATTATAAAATATTTAATATTGCTTCATCCTGCTCAGATCGTTTAATAAGATTTTAAGAACAGTTTGTAATGCTTTTTTGTTATAGCTGATGTAACAGGTTTAAGAAAGATTTATAATTGTGTTATATTTACGTTTCATGATGAATCTCAGCTTATTTAATATTGCCAATTTCAGGGTCGACGGAGGAGCAATGTTCGGTGTTGTGCCAAAAGTGTTATGGTCGCGCGTATATTCTTCTGATGAAAATAACCTGATCATCCTTACATTAAGATCACTTGTTGTTGAAACTGATGGTCATCTGATCCTTATAGATACCGGATGGGGAGATAAGCAGGATGAGAAATTTTTCAGGCATGTTCATTTGCATGATGGGGAGGGCCTTATTAATGGATTGCAAAAAAGGGGTTATAAAGCAGAAGATATTACGGATGTTTTCCTGACGCACCTTCATGCCGATCATTGTGGTGGTGCAGTAAGAAACAGTCCTAATCACAAAGGATATGAACTGGTTTTCCCCAATGCCGTACATCATGTAAGCAGAACCCAGTGGGAGTGGGCGGCAAAAAATAATTTAAGGGAGGCTGATTCATTCCTTGAAGAAAATATTTTACCGATTGCACAAAGCGGACGGTTAAACCTGGTAGATGAAGAGTGCGAACTATTTCCGGGATTCTTTATAAGAATATGTTTCGGACATACGCCGGGCCTTATGATTCCTGTTATTAAATATGAAGGAAAAACACTGATTTATACCGGAGACCTGATACCAACTATAGCGCATATTCCTCTTATCTGGAACATGAGCTATGATATCGAATCACTAAAGACGATTAATGAAAAAGAACTGCTCCTAAAGGAAGCTCTTGAGGATGGCTATATCCTTGTTTTCCAGCATGATGAAAAAGTTGAATGCTGTACCCTGGAGATGACACCCAAAGGGATTAGGGTGAAGGAGAAATTCGGATTTTCTGATTTTTTTTAACTGATTTCTATCTTATCGGTTCATCGTTAATAATATAAAACTCAAATGGCAGATTTTATTTATCAGAAACCTTTTCAGGTTGAGAATGATACAACGAGTTACAGACTTCTTACAAAAGAGTTTGTAGAAGTTTTTGAAGCTGGCAGAAAGAGGATTCTGAAAGTTGATCCGAAAGGTCTGCAGCTTCTTGCAAAAACTGCTGTTTCGGATATTTCGTTTTTTCTTCGGACCTCACATCTTGAGAAGCTTGCTGCAATTCTTGATGATCCTGAAGCAACGGATAATGACCGGTTTGTGGCTTATGTAATGTTAAGGAATACAGTTATATCGGCTAAAGAGGATCTTCCATGGTGCCAGGATACCGGAACTGCAATAGTCATTGGGAAAAAAGGGGAAAATGTATGGACAAATGCCGATGATGCTGAGCACCTTTCAAAAGGTATTTACGAAACTTTTAAAGAAAAGAATTTACGGTATTCTCAGGTTGTGCCATTTTCAATGTTCGATGAAAAAAATACCGGAACTAATCTGCCTGCCCAGATTGATATTTATTCAACAGAAGGAGAATCTTATGAATTTCTTTTCATTACGAAGGGTGGTGGATCAGCAAACAAAACATTTCTGTATCAGCAGTCAAAATCACTTCTGAATGAAGAGTCGCTGGTAAAATTTGTAAAAGAAAAGATTAAAGATCTTGGAACATCAGCCTGCCCTCCATATCATCTGGCGTTGGTTATTGGAGGAACATCGGCTGAAGCAACGCTGAAAACGGTAAAAGAGGCATCTGCCGGATATCTTGACAATCTCCCGACATCAGGAAATACAAGTGGTCGGGCCTTTCGTGATATTGAGTGGGAAAAGAAAATTGAAAAAATTTGTCATGAATATGGTGTCGGAGCACAATTCGGAGGGAAATATTTTGTGCATGATGTCAGGGTTATACGTTTACCCCGCCATGCAGCCTCATGCCCTGTCGGACTGGGAGTAAGTTGCAGCGCGGACAGGAATATAAAAGCAAAAATAACAGCTGATGGCATATTCCTTGAAGAGCTTGAAAGAAATCCTGCCAGGTTCATGCCTGCCAAAGCACCTGAACTTGAAAAGCCAGTAATGATCAATCTCGATCGCCCTATGAAAGAGGTGCTTGCAGGGCTTTCAAAATACCCGGTAAAAACAAGGCTGAGCCTTAACGGGACGCTAATTGTTGCCAGGGATATTGCTCATGCTCAAATCAAGAAAATGATAGATGAAGGTAAGCCGATGCCGGAATACTTTAAAAATCATCCGATATACTATGCAGGACCAGCCAAGACCCCTGAAGGAATGCCTTCAGGCAGCTTCGGACCAACAACAGCAGGGCGTATGGATACGTATGTTGATTTGTTCCAAAGTCTTGGAGGATCTTTGATTATGATAGCCAAGGGGAACCGAAGCAGACAGGTCATTGATGCGTGCAAAAAGTATGGTGGTTTTTATTTAGGCTCAATAGGAGGACCGGCTGCAATCCTGGCTGCTGAGAATATTAAGTCAGTTGAGATGGTTGATTTTGAAGATCTTGGCATGGAAGCTATCAGGAAAATTCGTGTTGAGAATATGGCAGCTTTTATAATAACAGATGATAAAGGAAACGATTTTTTTGAGCAGTACAATAAATAAGTGGGTAGAGGCTGTCGCGGCATTATAGGCAGTGGAAGCGGTAAGGATTATAGATAATTTGTTTGTATATTAGTTCAATAAAACCTTACATTATGAAAGATAAAAAATCAATAATTATAGCATCTTTTTTAGCAGTTATGATATGCTTAATACTGGCAACCTTACTGTTTATCGCAGTTAAACCTTCATTCCTGATAACATTAGCATTTGCAATTGGAATTATTACCGGAGTCTGTATAACTTTATTATTACACAACATTATAAATATTATTAAGTCCAGAAGGTTAAAAAAACTTAGTCATTAAGAGAAGATATTGATGGATTCTGATTAGATATAGTTATAAAGATATTTTCCGGAACTTTATAGGAGGCTGAAATGGTTAAGAGCCTGTTTCTTTTGATGCTGCTAAAGCTTTATCAGATTATTGGAGGTTTTCAATCAGGAAAATGTTGTGTCTGTCAAGACTGCGCCAGTATTTTATTGAATTCTTTCTCACGAGTTCCCAGTAAATATTGCTGTCGAGGCCATAGACAAAATTAATCTCCTTCAGCTCAGACATTATTTTTGCAGCGATTTCCGGTTTTAATGTAAGTCTGATTTTATGATTCAGATATGAGAACTCAGCTGCCGGGCTGGTCAATGTGTCGGCGCTGACAGTAAGTAACCCATGCCCCGGAGTTGCACCTGTGCTGACCTGCACTCCATCATTCATGCAACTCAATGGAGGCACTGATCCTGAAAAGGTTGTCGCTCTGAATTCATCAACGCCCGTGCAGAAATATTCCCTTGCGCGTATACCCATCTTCACACCAATAATTGCAAAAACGCCCAGATGTCTGTGTAATTCATTCGCAATTACTCCGGATGTCCATTCATCCATACCGTATTTATCTATTATCTCAGTAACATCGCGCTGGACATCAGGAAAATAGAAAGATGAATCCGTGGGCAATGCTTTAATTACCTGGTTCCTGGCGATCGTTTCACCTCTGAGCATTACCAGCGCTTTTTCTCTGATCTGAGAAACATTTTCAGGTAAACAGTCGGTGTTATTACCTTCAGTCAGGGTTTTAAAAAGTTCCGGGAAATGCAGGAACAGAGGAACCATATCATCATTACCGGTATATGAAAACTTATGGTCTTTGATAATTTCTGAGTTGAAGGACCCTGATATCTTCCTCGCGTATACCGTGTTTATGGAATTAATTTCATTTATAAATGCTTCGTTATAGAAATCTTCCGGCTCGGGTTTTCTGACAACTTTTACGAGTATATCTCCCTTGAGAATTTTCAAGGAAGCCTCTTTATCAATATTATAATTAAATCCTTTTGTGTCATTAATTCCATCTCCGCTCCATAATATCTCTTTGACCTGCACCCTGAAATCAGGAATTTCTTTCATAGCTCTGAAAGCCGTGGTCATCCCTCCAAGACAAATGAAACTGATCTTTGTTTTTTCCACAGTAAGTATTTCCCTGATGAGATCAATGGCATCTTGGGCATTATCTGAAATTATGCCGGTTTCCTCTCCCCACTTTGTCTGCAGTGCAACAGTATAATCAGGAGACCTGAATCCTGTTTTCCTGTTGATGCCGACAGGCAATCCTTCATGAAAACATGAATTCAGGAGACTTTTGACTTTCAGATAAGCATTTTCAGCGCTCAATGCTCCGGATGAAGTGGTCATCGCCAGAACCCTGACGTTCGGCGAAGCGAGAAAAAGGTTTATTGCCCTGATATCATCAATTCCGCCATCAGTGTCAATTATCACATAATGTGCAGGTTTCCATGGATGCGAAAAAAGAGAAACACTGATAAACAAGGTTAAGCAAACTATTATGGATCTTTTCATTTTTTCATTTTTATAATGACAAAATTAGCATATAAAAATATGAAGGGCATATGTTTTGTAATATGAACGGAATATTAATGACTTTTGTATGAATTTTAGTTTTTTCTCTATCTTCATACGTTCGATTTTTATCATATGAAATCTTTTTTAAAATATTTTGTCCCCGGGATGATAGTTGGCATCATACTGATTCTCGGAGGCAATGAAGCGATAGTAATTACATCAAAAAATAAATACTGTATTTCCTGTCATATTCACCCCGCAGCAGATGCTTCATGGAAAAGATCTGTGCATTATGATACCAGATCGGGTTACAGAGTTGATTGTGTTGATTGTCACTTGCCACCAAAAGGGAAAGGATATCTTTGGGCAAAAGGAACGACTGGTCTGCGGGATCTCTGGAGCAAATGGACAAAAGATTCGGCTTCCTTCAATTGGTCAGATCGTGGCAGACTTGAAAATGCACGCATTTACACATATGAAAGCAGTTGCATCAGATGTCATGAAAATCTTTTTCCGGCAAAGCTTTCAAAAGCAGGCGAAGATGCTCATCTGTATTATAAACAGACAAAAAAAGCATCTGATCTTCATTGCATTAACTGCCATCTGAATGCCGGACATTATATTGAAGGATACACTCATGGAAGTAATAAAACTTTTGGAGCAACTTCATCATTGCCAAAAGAGGTCTTTACGATGCCTGCATCTGTTACAGAGTTCAAATCCTTTAAGGAACAGATACCTGGTTCTTCTGTTTCATTCAACATGATTGCTATTCCAGGAGGCAGCTTCGAAATGGGAAGTCCTGCTGATGAACCTTTCAGAAAAAGTGATGAAGGTCCGGTAAGAAAAGTTGAGATAACTCCTTTTTATATGGCAGAAGTTGAAGTTTCATGGGATGAATACCTTTCCTTTTATAAACAAACCTCTGGGCAAGGGCGATCCTCTGATACTGAAGAGATAATAAAAAAACGTAATTTAAAAGTTGATGCAATCTCAGGAGCCACTCCGCCTTACGGACAACCTGACCAGGGCTGGGGAATGGGGCAGCGGCCGGTTATATCGGCCAGTTTTCATGCAGCTGAAACGTACTGTAAATGGTTATCTTCAGTTACAGGTAAAACTTACCGTCTTCCAACTGAGGCAGAATGGGAATATGCCTGCCGTGCCGGAACATCCACGCCTTATTTTTTCAAGGGTGACCCGCAAAAGTTCGAGAAAAAAGGATTCAAATCAAAAATCTCAAGGAACGACACAACTATAATTAATTCATATGTCATTTATAAAGCCAATAGTTTTTCTAAAACACAGACTCCCGAAAAAGTAAAAGCCAACCCGTTCGGTTTGAAAAACATGCTGGGAAATGTAGCTGAGTTTTGTTCAGACTGGTACCAGCCCGATACCTATGCCAGATATGAAGGAAAAGATTTAAAAAATCCTAAAGGGCCTGAAATCGGTACTGAGCATGTTATCAGAGGAGGTTCATTTAATGATATGGCAGGAAAACTTCGCAGCGCTGCACGGGATTTCACCAGAACTGATGACTGGTTGAAAACTGATCCTCAGATTCCCAAAAGCATCTGGTGGTATTCCGACTGTTTCAATGTTGGATTCAGGGTTGTTTGTGAATTTGATGAAAAGACCGGAAAGTTGTAAATTGGCAAACCGATTATTCAAAACCTAACCAATATGAAAAAGTCTGAAATTTCAAGAAGAAAGTTTTTAGGAACAGCTGCCACAGTAGGAGCAGCCGGTATAGTTGTACCTTCATTATTAACCAGTTGTTCACGGGAAACTAAAAAGGTTATCCCGGCAGTAGCCTGGCGTGATCAGGCTCCGGATGGACCTGTTCTAAAAGCAGGCCTTATTGGGTGTGGTGGACGTGGAACCGGAGCGGCACTTAATTTTCTCGATGCAGGACCAAATCTCAGGATCGTTGCTCTAGGTGATACTTTTAAGGATCGTCTTGACAAATGCAGGGCAGAAATACTGAAAGAGAAAAAACAGGAAATTGCTGATGATAAATGTTTTGTGGGTTTCGATGCTTACCAGAAGGTGTTGGAGGCAGGTGTTGATCTTGTCATCCTGGCCACTCCTCCTTTTTTTCGTCCCGAGCATCTTTCAGCTGCCATTGCTGCCCGCAAACATGTCTTTGCTGAGAAACCGGTCTGTGTTGATCCCACAGGTGCCCGGTCTGTGATGGCAACAGCTTTAAAAGCTAAAGAACTGGAATTAACCATAGTCACAGGAACACAACGCCGGCATGAACGCGATTATGTAGGTGCATATCAACAGGTTAAAGCCGGAACAATTGGCGATGTAGTTGGAGGAAATGTATGGTGGAACGGTGGGAAACTATGGCATGTTGAACCCAGCAAAGAATGGTCGGAAATGGAATCTATGATACGCAACTGGGTAAACTGGTGCTGGCTGTCAGGAGATCATATTGTTGAACAGCATGTTCATAACCTCGATGTCATGAACTGGTTTACAGGAACTCATCCTGTAAGAGCGACTGGCATGGGTGCCAGACACCGGCGTGTAACCGGAGACCAGTTTGATAATTTCAGTATCGATTATGTGTTTGAAAACGGCATGCATTTTCATAGCATGTGCCGCCAGATAAACGGTACTCCTTCTAATGTTTCGGAAAGAATTCAGGGCTCGACAGCTGCTGCAATACTTTCACCTAAAAATATCAGTATTGTTGACCTTTCGGGAAAAGAAAAATGGAGATATGAATATCCGCTCGATGCAGATGGAAAACCTGCTCCCGGGAAAATGATCGATCCTTACGTTCAGGAGCATATCGATATGGTGACTGCTATCCGGACAGCACAACCATTTAATGAACTTGAGAATACTGCAAATTCAGTTATGACTGCAATTATGGGTCGTATATCTGCCTATACAGGAAAAGATACTACCTGGGATGAGATGATGAACTCAGACCTGAAACTTGGTCCGAAAGTATTGGCATTTGGTCCCGTTGATGTTCCTAAAGAAGTTCCTGTACCGGGAGAAGCTTATAAACCTGAATCAAAATAGATCCCATGGAAAACTCAAGAAGGAGTTTTATTAAAAAAGCTGCGTTAGCAGGCTCAGCTATTCTTGCTGCTCCTGCGGTTTTTGGAGCGGCTGGAATCAGGAAGCAGCAAAAAGCTTCGGACGCAACTATTCCCTTCAAGCTGAAATATGCGCCGGCCTTTGAAATGTTCCCCGAGCTTTCAGGAAAGGACCCTGTCGATAATATTAAATTTTGCCATGACATGGGTTTCAGAGCGATGTTCGACAACGGACTGATGAGCAGACCAGTTGAAGATCAAAATAAAATTGCTGCTGAAATCAATCGCCAGGGAATGGAACTTGGACCATTTGTGCTTTATGCTGATTTTGCAGTTACATCCTTCGTCCTGAACAAGCCGGAAATTAAGGATATGCTTATCAAAAAAATGCAGGAGGGCATTGAAGTTGCAAAAAGAACCGGAGTCAAATGGGCGCTTGTTGTTCCGGGAAGATACGATGAAAAACTTCATCCCGATTTTCAGATGGCAAATGTTATAGATAATCTCAGGTACTGTTGCGATGTGCTAGAACCTGCAGGATTGATTATGGTCCTTGAACCTCTGAATACTTTGAAGAATCATCCTGGTCTGTTTCTTACCCGTATTCCGCAAGCTTTTGAATTATGCGAAGCCGTGAACAGGCCTGTCTGTAAGATTGTTGATGATATTTACCATCAGCAGATAACTGAGGGTAATCTTATTCCAAACATTGAAGCTGCCTGGAATCACATTGCTGCCTTCCATCTGGGTGATAACCCGGGACGCAATGAACCTTCCACTGGTGAAATTAATTTTAAAAATGTCTTCAAATACATTTACAGCCGTCAGTACAATGGTGTCCTTTGCATGGAACATGGAAGAAGCATTAAAGGTAAAGAGGGCGAAACCCGGGTTATTCAGGCTTACAGGGAATGCGATAGCTTTGAGATATAATTCTAATCAGAGGCTGTTTCAAAAATCATCGTTTTTGTTTTAACCCCAAATCCCCTGGGAAAAGGATAAGCAACCATATATTCTGGATGTCAGATTTAACCTTAAAGAACTTGATAAAAGATTGGAAATAAAATAGATATAAAAACCAATATTATGAATTATTTAGTTTTATTATTTATAGTGCTAATCCCGGTTATTTATTCTTCTTCCGGCCCGCAGGAGAAAATGAGACTTATAGCTGGTTGTAATACCCAAACCGATGAAAATGGAATTAATATTTATAATTTTAATTCTGCAGATGGTACTTTAAAATTAACCTCAGGTTCAAATGCCGGACCAAATCCATCTTTTTTTTGTTTCTCGGAGAAGAAAAAACTAATCTATGCAGCAAATGAAGTTACAATGTTCAATGGTAAAACTGGAGGGGGTATAACAACCATTAGATATAATGATGATTTTACAAAAATTACCAAAGTAAACGAAATATCAGTTCCAAACGGAAGTCCTTGTTACATATCCATATCACCTGAAAATGATTACTTATTTATAGCAAATTATACCGGTGGATCAATAGCGGTATATAAACTGGATGAAAATGGAATTCCTCAAACAATATCTGATACAATTACCTTTAAAGGGAAAGCAGGTAAAGTTTCACATGCCCATATGATCTCATTCGATCCGGCCGGTAAGTGGATATATCTTACTGATCTGGGACTGGACAGGATAATGATTTATTCTCTTGATAAGGTTACGGGTAAGCTTATTCCCTTAAAAGAAAACGGAATAAATCTTCCTGAAGGCACGGGACCACGACATTTTGTCTTTAACAGGGATGGATCAAAAATGTATGTGATGGGTGAATTGAAATCAACAGTGACTGTCTTCAATGTGAAAAATTCCGGAGATCTTGAATTAGTACAGACTATCTCTGCACTTAGTGAAGAATTCAAAGGGACAAACAGTTCAGCGGATATTCATATTGGTAAATCAGGTGAATTCCTTTATGGATCAAACCGGGGTGAAAATTCCATTGTTACTTTCAGGATAGGAAAGGACGGGCTTCTGAATGTAGCCGGACATATTAGCTGTGGCGGCGACTGGCCACGTAATTTCATTATTGATCCTTCCGGACAGTATCTCCTGGTTGGAAATCAGAAATCCGGGAATATTTCAGTTTTAGCTATAAATAATAAATCCGGTCTTCCTTCCAACACTTCTCAGAAGGTAGATCTAAACTCTCCCATGTGTCTGAAGTTTCATAAATAATTAAAAATATTTCAACTGGTTATTATGAAAAAAGATTAAGTGTCGCCTGAAAATCAATTTATTTACCCCAACCCCAAGGGGAGTTAATTGATTTTCTTTGCTCCCCTTGGGGACGGGGTAAACAAAGAAAATCAACGAATTTATAGGTACAATTTATAATACTTGCATTTCCTTTCAATTATATTTGGCTTTTAATTAAAGGGGGAAAAGCCATGAAACAATTACTTTATTTCAGGAATTTTAAATCTATAAGAATTCTCTTCAGCATTACTGGTTTGATAATTATTCTTTTTATTGTATTGTCAGGTTTCAGGAGTGACGGGAGAAAAAAATTCAAAAACTATGTATTGCTTGTTTCTCTTGACGGTTTCAGATGGGACTATCCGCAGCTTTACAATACACCTAATATAAATAAAATTGCTATTGATGGGGTGAAAGCTGACCGACTGATCCCTTCCTTCCCCACAGTTACATTCCCGAATCATTATACAATTGCCACAGGATTATATCCTGATCACCATGGACTTATTGATAATAATTTTGTTGCTCCTGACCTTGGTCTTAGTTATAGAATGAGCGACAGGGCGGCAGTTGAAAATCCTTCATTTTACGGTGGTGAACCAATATGGATTACAGCAGAGAAACAGGGTGCAAAGGCAGCTTCATTCTTCTGGGTCGGTTCAGAGGCCGCGGTAGGTGGAATTCATCCGGCCTATTGGAAAAAATATGATGGTACCGTAACTTATGAAGCCAGGATAGATACAGTAGTAAAATGGCTGGGTTATTCTGAGAATAAACGTCCTGAGCTTGTAACACTTTATTTTGACGAACCCGATGCTACAGGTCATAAGTTTGGGCCTAAATCCCCACAAACTAAAAAGGCTGTTGAAATACTTGATAGCCTCATGGGAGTTCTAAGGCTAAAACTTTCATCTCTTCCTTATAATAAGAGAATTAATATTATCCTTGTGTCGGATCACGGTATGGAAGCTATATCTTCCCAACGATATATAAATCTGAAAGAGTTTGTTCCGGAAAGAATGATTTCTTCTCTTGAAGGGGGTAACCCGGTTTATTTTATTGATCCCAGACAGGGTAAGCTCGATAGTGTACTTTTATTATTAAATGCAAGAAAAGGATTAAAAGCATGGTCAAAATCGAATGTTCCGGCAAGGCTGCATTTTGGAACTAACCCAAGAATTCCTCAGATTGTTGTTGTTGCAGACAGTTCCTGGAGTATCGGTACGAGACCTGATGGTTCGTCATTAAGAGGAGGTGCTCATGGATATGATAATTCGAATTCAGATATGTTTGCAATCTTTTACGCAGCCGGACCAGCATTTAAAAAAAACTATCAGTTTCATGAACTCAACAATACTGATATTTACGGCATGATTTGCAGGATACTGAACCTTAAACCCGCTCCAAACGACGGTAATCCTGAAGATTACAGAAAAATTCTACGATAGACTGTAAATGGGTGTATAATAGGCCCTCTTTTTTTGTTTTTACTTTTGATTTACAGATATTCTTAATTTCCCCCTTGGGGGGCTAGGGGGTATAGCCATCAACCTAAGAGGTAATGAATTTTAAGAATACTGAAAATTAATTAAATATGTTTATTACACCCACTTTTACGGTACTTTGTGTCAGCCGGCCTCTCCCCAAACCCCCCGACAAGCCGGGGCAGGCTCTCCCCTGAAGTGGGAGGGGCTTTAATTCAGGATAATTGTGTATATTTTGGCAGGATTCGCATTTCGCCGACAGCATCCGATTGAATTCTACATTGCTGACTTTTATTGTCATAATTTGAGACTTGTAGTTGAAGTAGATGGAGAAATTCATACAGAAAAGGAAATTCAAAGTCAAGATGAAGGTCGCACTGGTGAACTTTAAAGATTCGGAATAAAAGTTCTCCGGATTATAAATAGTCAGATTTTGAATGATAGCGATCTGGTAGTCGAAAGGATAAATGCAACTAAAAAAGAATAAACAATAACATCCTGAATGATCTTCCCCCTCTCACATCGGGAGAGGGGGAGCGAGGGGGAGAGGTCAGTAAATCGAACTAAACCGAATCCTTTGGTTGACGGCTATGGGGCTAGGGGGTAAATCAATACTTTTGAGACGGTCCCTTTCAGTTACAGTCCTGTTCCACCTTTATCAGTGGTTTAATATCAAAACCATTTTCAACAGCTTTCTTCAATAACATCTGATATATGTGCTCATCCAGCTTCTTTTCCCGGCATAGGATCCACAGATAGTCAAATGATGGATCTCCGACAAGGACATATTTGTAATCCTGATCCAGGAAAATTATCCAATAATTTCCGCTGAAGGGCCAGAAGAATTGTACCTTAAGTTTAGCCGGAGAGTTTTTTTCAGGTACCCAGGCAATACCTTTTGCAGTATTAACTTTAGTTGGATCAGAAATATAATGTCCCTTATTCAGAACAGTTATTTTCCCGTCATCCCGGGGTGTGTAAGTAGCCGTAATGCATTTCAGTTTACGCTCGAAAAAATTTGGCAGCCTGGCAATTTCATACCATGTACCTGCATATTTGTTTAAATCAACTGAAGAAACAACTGAAGGTTTTTGCTGGGAATAAACAGTGCCTGATAAAGCCATAATTATAATAATTAAAACATTCTTCATTGCCTTTTTATCTTTTAACAAATTGGCTGATGGAATTGTTTTAAAAACAGGAAAGATTCTTCACTTTGCCAACAATCGCTAACGTTTACACAGTTTTTTGGACAGTCTCTCTGAATATGTTCCATTTCACGGAATTCGTTCCCTCTGATCCGGAATTCGTTCCCTCTGATCCGGAATTCGTTCCCTCTGATCCGGAATTCGTTCCCTCTGATCCGGAATTCGTTCCCTCTGATCCGGAATTCGTTCCCTCTG
>Ga0182027_10008237_pt1 | contig 15219 bp, 12 predicted proteins | sample 712E1DmetaG_FD_121300 | JGI IMG/M metagenome (GOLD analysis project Ga0182027, IMG submission 121300) | Permafrost microbial communities from Stordalen Mire, Sweden - 712E1D metaG (Illumina Assembly) | ecosystem: Environmental > Terrestrial > Soil > Wetlands > Permafrost | place: Sweden... | reverse complement strand
GCTCACGGGACGAAGGCGGCCCCGCTCCGACGTCGATCACGCGCTCGACGTGGGCGCACTCGCGCGCGAGCACGCCTTCGACCTCACGCTTCGCCGTGGATCGCGCCTCGACGGCGCCTGGATGACAGGGTGGCGAAGGACAGGCATGCTGATCGAGTGCGCTCGCCACCTGGAACGGCTCGGGGCTATTTCTTCAGCTACTGGCCCCAAGCCGACTGAATCAGCGCCAACCCGGACGCATTGTTGACTGTCAGAGAGAGATTGGTGCCCGTGCCCTGCAAAGTGGTGATGCTGTACCAGTCTCCATTTCGCAAACCTGGCCAATAGCAGCTCTCCATTCCAGACGCCCCTATTTGACTCGTGACCCCTTGCGCATAGGCGACGTATGCGTTGCCGTTGACGGCACCACTATAGTCAGTCCCATCCGTCATGGGCGCGCCGTATTCCGAAACAACTGTCCGAGTGGCGTATGCTCCGACCGCGTTCTTGAGGGCTGACGTCCAATTGGATTCGCTAGTGTCGGTGCTGCCGATAGCGTAGATGTGAACAGACAGCAGGCAGTCAGCTAGTCTAGCATCGGCGCCTTGCTGGGTGACGTTGGAGTCATTGTAATTGCCGGCCACCACGATGTGATTCTTGGGTACACTTGGATATTCCCCCATCCATTGAACAACCAAGTTGATAAAGTCGGTTGGACTATACGCCCATGGTTCGTTCATGACGTCGAAGTAGACGAGGCTATTGGTTCCATACGCATCGACGACGGTCTGCCACATTGCAAAAAATACGCTCAAGTCGGCGGGTTTGCCTCCATTGCTGCCGGCCTGACCCCAATAGGCGATCATGGTCTTCATGTTCTTGCTGATTGCCGCATCTATGATGCCCTTGTAGGCAGTCCACCACGCTGTATTGGTAACGACGGTGGATTCGTTGATCGGAATGCGTATCGCATTGGCGCCAAGTGCCGTTTGAAAGCCAGACAGGATCGCGTCGGACTTGGCCAGAACGGTGTCATAGTCATCCGAGGAGAAAAGCCCGGATGGCTGAAGCACACCGGCTTGGAAATTGTCACCCGTGTCGGCCCAGTTGACGCAGCGGAAGCTCGAAGCGTCGCTGATTTGGTCGCCAGTGCCACCGGCGGCGGTAGTTCCGCCGGTAGCATTCGTGGGCGTGGAACTGCCCGTGTCAACACACGCTATGATTGGAGAAATTGTGCTCGCGATAATTAGGGTTGTGATTTTGGAATTGGGTGATCTCATGGTGAATTCTCGAAGTCACAAGACACGGCGTGAATCTTTCGATTGCTTACCTGCTCGAAGCGGACATCTGGGCGACGCACCTGCTTTGAATCTCCCCTGTGCATCGCCATTCCCTCCGCGCTCAGTGGGTGATGGGCCGGGACGACACGATGAAGTCGTCGTAGTCGACCGTTTGGTCGGTAGCCGGTGCCCAGGTCGAGTCGCTGCCACCGAAGAAGGTGGAGAAATACAAGGCATCGATCGCGAACGTGGCGCCCGGCGCGCGGTAGTAGAACTGGTTCTCGTCGAGCACGAGCGCGCCATCCACCCATGCTTGTAGAATTCCGTCGCGCTGGCCCGGCGTGTTCATGACGATACGGTGCTCGATGGTTTGCCACTTGCCGGGAACGAACACGAAATTCCTCCCGTCTGAGACATAGGAGAAGTCGTCCCCACATCTGTTCTTCTTGTCCGGATAGTACAGGTATTGCACGGCGGCGCCACCGGGCCGCCACATGCCACGCGCCGAGAAGCCTCCGTGGTCACTGATGCAGTCGGTGGGTGCCGTTCCCCCGACCAGTCCGGGCAGCTTGCCCCCCTTCACGTACTGGAAGCCGCTGCCGAATCGCAGGCGGTACGACAGGTAGAGCTCTTTGTGGCTGCCGCCGAGGGGCACCTTGAACTGAACCCCGCCTTGAGTGGGTCCGTACTGGTTGGCCGGATAGCTGACGCGGAGAAAGCTGTTTCCGTCTTGGTTCACGATGGTGGCCCGTCCTGCGTCGAGGCCATTGTTCCATGACGCGGCGGCTCCGAAATCTCGGCTTACCATGGTTTGGGTGTACCGACCCGGAGATCGCGCTTCAAAGTCGGCATGGATCAACTCGCCCGCGTTCCTACTAGGGCCGGTTGTGACGCTCGGCCCGGTTGCTCCGGTGCCGTCCACTCGCTTGGGTGGACGGTGCGCGCATCCGGCGACGGGCATTAAGCCCGCGAGCACCGCCACCATCGGCCTGCGAAGCCTTTGAAGGCGTGCGGTCCGACGGGATCGTCCCGGTCGCTGTTTTGCGATGTGCAAGAGATGGCGAGATGGCGTGCAAGCCACGCCCATGATGCGAGTGTAGCATCCAGGTCGCTGAGGAGCGTGTTCTGGTCTGGGTCAGGCGGCGAGCCGCACCTGCTGGGTGGTGACCGCGCGAAGCAGGTCTTCGTCGGTGGGGCGGGAGTAGACCGCGGTCGTCAGAATCGACTTGTGCCTTGGAAGCGCCGACGACAACCATACAAGGCAGGCGCTCGAGCTGGTGACGGAGGCCGCCCACGCGGTCGAATGTAGAACAGTCCACGACGACAACGGCCGTGTCCGTTGCGCCCAGCAATTCTGCGGGAACGCCCGCAGAGAAGCGATCCGCGAAGCCGGCAATTTCGGGGCTATCAAAAGGCCCCACCGAATACAGCGTCGCCGACTTACCGAGCGCGGATAGGAGCTCAGCGCACACAATCTGGGATGCGATGCAGTCGCCGTCTGGCTCCTTGTGGCCCACGACAAGGAAATGCCGGTGCGAGTCCACAAAGGTTCTCACCCCAGCGGGCACATGCAGACCATCTTTGGGGCGGGCGATCTCTTGGGGATGGGTCGGAGACATGGCGATCAGCGCATCTTGCCAGGTCTATGCCAGCTGATCGAATCGGTGGCTGTCCGAGCCCTACTGGAAATTGCTGCCGTCGTGGTGGGCACAACTTGCGGGGTCTACCCACGGGTGCAGCGGGCATATCAACAAGGACCGCCAACCTCATATTTTCTTGACAGCCATCTCGATCCTGAGGAGCATTTTGCCGTTTGAGATCCCGAGCTGTCTAGACAGGGACAACGTTCGAAAGGTACCGCTTATGCGCCATGAACTTGAGACGTCCCATCGTCGTCGAACATTGCTCTCTCGGTGTCTCGGCGTGACCTGGTTGCTCGGGTTGAGCGCCCGCGCGGCCGCTCAACCGCCTTCTTGTCCCCCCTCAGCTATAGCGGCGCCCACCGCGGAATTCGCTATCCAACTCGACGGAACCGTCACTCGTAGAAGTGCTGCTGTGAAGGACACCGTCGCCGTTTTCGCCGACGCCCCGGCTCGTCAGCTGTCCCCTGGCAAGGACAGGGTTACGGTGAAAGTGTTCGCGATCGACAGCAGGACGCCGGCCACGAATCCGCGGCTAAAGCCCGTCCAGACATTTTCTTGTCCGACGAGCGATTTCGCTACAAATGCGATCGTGCTTGATCGCTCGCAGCTACGGGACGCCGACATGTGGCGCCTAGTCATCATGCTTCCGCAGACGGTCGTCTACTCCCTCGACCTGGGAAAGCCCCAGGCCCGGAGTGGGGCTCGCTGGGACAGATTGACCAAACATGGGGATGAGTACGAGGAGGCCTTTGTTCGGTGGAAAGTCGCAGACCTGTTCAACAACACTCAGGTGCCGAATCCGAGGCTGGTGCGCGATCATCTTCCCGCCTCGGATGCAATTCCGGCCGCGATCAAGAGCCTCAACCATAGCCCGAGGGCCGCTGCTGGATTGGCGAGGATCGCCGCCGACCTCAAGGAGCTCAGCTCGGCTGCCCTACTCGCGGGGACGGACTCCAAGAATCCAGCGTTCTTGGCGGCACTCGAGAATTTTCCTGCCGGAGGGCGCCCTCCCATCGAGGCCTGCCAGGTCGAAATGCTGGAGCATGCATCGGATCCGGACGAACTCTGGATGTTCGGAGCGTTCGATCTTCCGACGACGGACGTCGCTTCGACCATCCCGCTTCCGATGAACGGAGTGACCCAGCTCGCACGGCAGATGTCTGCCCTGGAGCCTCTGACGGCGTGGGCGACCTACGTTCCGCGAGACGTCGAGGAGGTTCAGTTCCTTTGGGCCAAGGGACCCCGAACTACCGCCAGCATCGCCGCGGTGCTTGGTGCGTTCGTGTCGGCACTAGCGCCCGTGTCGGCCCCGGTCAAGGCACTTTCCGTCGATGCAGAGATGTTGCTCAATCTCACGGCCGCAACGGGATGCGAAGACCTGACATTTGACTATCCGCTCACGCAGCTCGCGCACTTCCGATCAGTCGTCAGTACCAGCCGGGAAGCTGACACCGGCAAGATCGAGAGGGACACGAGCTACACGGTCTACGCTTGCAACGGACCCTGCGTTGTCGCTGGTGACAAGGCTACTTCGCTCGCGCAGGGAACGTTCACAACGCCGTCTGGATGGGGGCTCACCCTGCTCGGCGCCATCACGTACGACTTCCGCCTCTCCGGAACCGATGCCCCGTTCTTCACTCAGTATCAGTGGGTCCCGGCGACGGCCTCGTCGGGAACTCAGCTTTTCGAGCTGCGCCAAGTTCGGGCGCCCCTTCAGAGCTTCTCTTCGTCCCTGTTCCTGACGCTGCGGTTCCCCGACCCGTCCGAATCCGTGCGCTTCGCGATCGGAGCCGGTCCTACCATTCTTTTCGGCGACGGTTCGGGCAAGCTGAGCCAGTGGACCGCCAACTTGTTCCTGTCGCCAGGGTCGACATTTTCCGAAAACAAGCTCTATCTCACGGCAGGGATCGGCTTCCGCCTCTACAACCGGCCGGTGGGCGCGAACGAGGGCGACGTCGTGCAGAGTTCGTCAGCGCCGACGACGCTCGTCCAGCAGCTGCACGCGGAATGGGTCGCGACGCTCGGCCTCGCTATTGACCTGTCGGTGCTTGGCGACGCGGCTTCGGCGGTGTTCGGCGCCAAGGCGCCGGCCGCGCCCAACACCGGCGCGAAGACAGGAGGCTCGCCATGAAGCGCGTCACGCTTGTCGCCCTAGGCATTATCGGGTGCAGCGCCCAGTCAATAGAGCAAACGCCGTCAATCGTCACACTTGCGGCCCCGATGGTCTCTGCCCACGGAGCGACGTCGGGGGGCTTGCTCATGTCGGTCGACGTACTCGCCACCTCCCTTTCCAACGCCTCGGCGTCCGTCAAGCCGGTAGCAGGGGTCATCCTGACATACTCCACAAATCAGAGCGGCGTCACGTTCACGCCCGGCACCGTGACCACCGGCCCGGATGGACACGGCGTCGCGACAACCGTGATTCCCTGGGGGGTGCAACTCGTGGCCTCGATCGCTTCGGGCAGTGGAGGGTACACGTCGGTAACGCTCGGGGCCGATCCGATTCAGCTCGCGCCGACTCAAAATGAGGTGGTTACCTTGGAGCCTGGAGGGGCGCTAATCACTCTCACCGTCGTGGCAACCGTGCCGGTATCAGCGTCGGCAGGCACGGATGCTGGCGTTTCAACAGCCATGGACGCGGGCGCATCGACGGGCACGGACGCAGCCGCACCGACGGTCATCGATACGGGCGCAGGGACGCCGCCAGCCGCTGGCGTACAACTTTCATTCGGGACGAATACTACGGGCGTTGCTTTTGCTCCCGGGACGGCCTTGACCGACCTCTCCGGACAGGCGACCGCACGCGTTTTCGTGCCGTATGGCGGCTCAGAGATAGTGGCGACGATATCGGGTGGGGGTGCGTCGGTCGTCATCCCGCTCTCCCAGAGCCTCCCGGCCGTCATCATCGGGACGCCGCAGTACACGGACCCTGTCGTTCAGACGATTGGAACTGGGACTGGGACTCAGGGAATCCGGTACACGCTCACCACCAGGATCACACTCATGGACGGGAAGACCCCGATCCAGGCGCTGCCTGTAGCGTTCGCACAGGTCGGTGTGTCGGGGAGCAACAATCCGTTCACGCCAGCCTCTACGATGACTGATGCGACTGGCCATGCGGTGACGAACGTGTTCGTCCCGATGCTGGACCCGGATGCCGGGGTGCTCTCCTACGTCGTCACTGCGGGAGGAGCGTCCGAGGTGTTCACGCTCCCGTGATATCCGGCCCCGCGCCAGCCCCCTCGAACTCCTCGACCAGCGGCGTCCAGAAACCGCGACCCCGGCAAATCTGCTTCGGCACGCCCAGAGTCTGCCCGAAGCCACTCTTCGCCCACCAGACGCGGGTGCCCGAACGGATACGAGCTTCGCATTTTTCACGGCCGTCCCCATGCGCGCCCCGAGTTTCGTGAGTTCGAAGGGCTCGTACTTGAAGGCGCTGGGGCGCGATGGGCGGTGGCCTATCACGCTGGCCCGGGGGTGGTTAGCGCTACTCGTGCGCACCGACGCGGAACGGGCTCGGCAGGATTGAGAGAAGTGCCTATGTACTCCCGATAATCCTTTACCGGGGTACATAGGCCCTCGAAAAGTCGCGCTACCGTCGATGCTGAAACCCGTTGGAATGATTGGAATTCAGGTTCCCAGGGCCGAGACAGGATCCCGTTGGACCTACCGGCTGCAGCCAATGGCACCGCTCTGTGCCTGTGGATGTGGCGAGCAAATCCAGCTCAAACCCCAGCATCGGTGTCCGACCAAGGGCATTCCGCGCTACATCCGGGGTCATCACCCGAACCCGCTCCGCCGCTTGTACGCGGCCGTTCGTGCCCAGGGTCTACTGCTCACCCGTGAGGTCTGCCGGAAGCTCAGAATCTCCGAGACCCAATACCATCGCTTGGAGGCGGCAGGGGTCTTCCCGCAGTCACGGAGGTGGGGGCGTCTGCCCCGGCCAGGGATGCGGGTGTTCGCGCCGGAGAATGTGGCCAGGATGCGGGCGGTGCTGCGGCAATTTCGCAGCCAGGGGTAGAGGATTCTACCTGTCCCCATGACTCCGCCACGTCGCGTGTGGGATGCGGCTCGTTAACCGGCGGGTCGTTGTTTCGAGTCTCTCTCGGGGAGCCACCCCATGTCCCCCACCAACTTCGGTGGGGTTTCGATTTAACTGCGGCTCCCCAGCGCTCGGTCGAAGCATCGCGCTCTTCGGCCTGTATTCGCGGGCAGTTGCGCGAGCCGGCTGGGCCGGTGCTCACGGTGGTGGCTCTCGCAGAGATCACGATCGCGCGCGCCAGAGCCGCTGATCTGGGCTCCGCGTGCTCTCTGTGGGGGCCACTGGGGAGAGAGCAGCAGAGAGCGTTTAATAGCCAGAGAGCGCATTTAACAGGTCAGGCCGGTTTTGGGCCGCTTTCCTGTTGAATCGGGTTCGACTCCGTGGTGCTACCCCTTTCCACCTACTGCCGACCGGCTGGTTAATGGTTAATAGCCACCAGAGAGCAGGCGCGCAGAAGAGGGCGGCACGACGTCGACATGGGAAGCTCACCAGGCTCGAAGTGCCCGTGCCCGAGCTGCAAGCCCGGTCGCTGGAGCGACCGCCAGCGCCACAGCTCCGCGAATGGTAGAGTTCTATGGGCGATGAATGGATTATGCAGCGACACGACGTCTTCCTCAGGCGGGTGGGCTCACTCGTGCGCGGCGATGGGTGGCCGTAAGGCGAGGGGATTCGACGAAATCTCACGCAGGCTGCTCCTTCTATTCGTGGTTGCTAGTTCGATGTTGGGGGCCAACTGTGGAGCACCTGAGGAGGTGATGCGCGGCCAGGGGCCTCTCATAGGTGGTAACGCCGGTGGCTCCGATGGCGAGATATCTAGCTCGATCGATGGTGGAACTGGTGGCGTCGCGGGCTCCGCCACGTCGAGCCTGCTTGCGGGCGGCTCGGTTGGTCCGGGCAGCGCGGGCAGTTCCGGCGGCTCGGTTGGCACAGGTGGCGGGGCCAGCGCGGGTGGGATCGGAGGTTCAGAAGGGGCGACAGGCGGGACTACAGGCGGGATTGCGATTTCCACATCTCCGTTGGGCGGCTATGGAGGTCTCGGCGGCACGACGGGTGTGACAACTGGCGGGACCGGGATTTTCACCTCTCCGTTCGGCGGCTATGGAGGTCTCGGCGGCACGACGGGTGTGACAACTGGCGGGGTCGGGGCTTCTGGCGACGTCGGGGGGACCACAAGTTCGGCATCGGAGCCACCACCAGCCAACGGCTTGGCTGTATGGGTCGTGCAGAAGACCGCTGGTGACACGGGCCAGATCACCCTGGATCTCCGAATTGACAACAAGACTCCGCAGAGCGTCGACATGTCGACCGTGACTCTTCGCTACTGGTATCAAGACGAAGGATTAGGCACCGCATTGGTCCTTGCAAGCAACTATGTGAGCATTGGCTATTCGAACCAGGGCAAGGTGACGAGTGGCATAGCCGTTGCTAACCCGTCGCCTGTTCCAGGAGCTGACCACTATCTGGAGCTTTCATTCAGCGGAACGCTTGCACCGCAGGGTGACCCGGCCACCAACGACCAGTTCAACATCCATGTCACCCTACACACATCTAGCTACCAAGGCGCAGTCGACGTGAGCAACGACTACAGCTACGACGGAGGAGCAGCAGGGGTCTATGAGCCGAAGATCCCCCTCTACGAGAGCGGCAAGCTCATCTGGGGCGTAGAGCCTGGCACTGGTTCAGCTACACCTCCGGATGCCGGGGTTGATGCCGGCGTCAGCGGGGGGGACTCCGGGGATGTGGCAGACGAGGGCCTGTCCCCAAATTCAGGCCAGCCATACTCGCACCGCAGCGAAGAGAACGAAACCTAGGAAGTTCGTGGAGGTCTTCTCGCAGCGGGTGGCCACACGCCGGTACCGCTTTATCTTGCGCAGGGGTACGGCCAGCTTGAGGAGCACCGCGGCCCGTGCTTGCTGCCTGCGCTCGCGCAAGAATCCGCACGTGAACGCCGTCCCCTGAGCATCAAGCCAGGAATTGGCGGCGCGGAAGTACGACAGCTCCCAACGCAAGACGGGCGGCCACGCAAGGCGCGGGACATACGGAAGCTCGTGGTCCGCCGTTCAGAAGCCGCACGACCACACGCACAAAGCCCCAGGCTGAAACTGTTTCATTCGAGGCAGCGATGGGTGATCTCTTCGGACGATTGGGCTGTCGCCAGGCAGGCGTGCAGGTCGTTGCGCACTCTCAACCCACGACACCGTTTCAGATCGGGCCCAAAACGGCGTCCGATTTCTTGCTGCCAGCGGGCGCGTACGACGGCGTCGCGATAGCCCTGCTCGCGAAGTTCAAGTTCGACGAGACGATCCAACACCTGCTGGCAGTCCATTTCGCTCACGGGGTGGCGGCGACAGCCGGAAGCGGCTGCGAATGCGACGACAATGGCAAACCAGTGGAGCAAACGCATTGTGACCTTTACCGGAAGAAGTGAACACGTATCGGTGGAGACTGTGCGGCGATCGGCAATCCCGACCTGTCGTGTGCGGGCTCGAATCGCGTCCTGAGGGCACAAAGACGCGCGGCTGCGCCGAATCCAAATCCAGGATCGGCGATGACGTCGACCGTGTCGGCGCGGCCATCGGCGCGTATGCTCGCACGCAGCACAACTGTCTGCTCGTTGACCTGCTGGGCGTCGGCTTCGGCCGGCCAGGGACAGTTCCAGGCGGACTGGTCGAGCGAGACCGGACGTGCTCGATTGCCCACGGCGAGAGATGGGTTGCGAGGCGTTCCAGGGATCACGGCGTCCAATACGGGTTTGCGACTGGTGCCCGTGCTGCTAGTTACCCCGCCCGCGTACGAGGCACCCGAGCCGACGATGAAGGCTGAGCCAGTGAAATCAGCCCGTACTGGTGAGACAGCCGCGAGCTGCCCCGCCTGCGCGGGCGGCGTTGGGCGGCCTCGTGGAACGTGGGTCGCCCGGGTGACATGAGTGGCTGTGACAGAGGGCGCCTCTGAAGGGGAAGGCAACGGGGCCGGAGGAGGCGGGGGTTGCGGTGGCGTCACCTCGACAGCGCGCTCCATTGCAATCGCATCGTGCACACGCGCGGCCATCTCCGCGCTCCACGGCCCGAGCGAGTTTCCCATCCGGCTCACCAGCACGAACATGCCAACATAGATCGCCAAGACGATCGCACCGCCCAGTGCCAGTCTCTTGGTTTGTCCAGCAGGCTCCGGAGCGAAGACCAGATCAACTATGCGGGGCGAAGAGGCCGTCGACTTGGTCAACAAAGGATTGCTCATCGCAGCCTCAGCGCGCCGGCTCCTCGACCGGCAGCGCACCGAACGCCACGCGGGTCAGTCCCGCACCCTTGAGCAGATCGAGCACGTGGATGACCCGACGGTGTGGAACCTCACCGTCGGCTTGAATCACAGCTCGCAGCTCTGGATCGCTGGCCAGCGCCGCGTGTGCCTTGTCCGCGAGCGCGTCGTCGCTCGACAAGGCGGTCCCGTTGACCAGCATCGGCCCGCGCACCGGGAGAATCACCGACAGGATGACCTGCACCTCCTCACCATGCGCGGCGCGGGGCAGATCGAGCGGCACCGCCGGTGTCACGATGATCTTCGCGGTCACGATGAAGATCACCAGCAGCACCAGCATAACGTCCACCAGCGGCGTGACGTTGATTCCGGAGATGATGCCATTCGCAGGCTGACCGCTAGCTGCTGCCATTTACCACCTCCCGCAATTGCGGCGTCTTGCCAGGACTGCGCGCATCCTGGGCAATGTAGGCGAGCACCAGGTTGGTCAGCACATCAGTCCCGGAGAGCAGCGCAGCCACGCGACGTTGCAGGTAATTGTAGGCAGCCACTGCAGGCAGCGCGACCAAGATGCCAACCGCCGTGGCCACCAGTGCTTCTGCGATGCTTGCCATCACCGCCTGTGAGGCCACCTGACCAGCAGCGGTGGCGCCGTGGCCGGGCCCGGAATGGCCAAGTTCTTCAAAAGCGTGGAACACTCCCACCACGGTGCCGAAGAGTCCCACAAATGGGGCGTTGTTGCCCACCGTCGCCAGGAAAGCGAGCCATCGTTCCAGTCGTCCGCGCTCCAGGGCGACCGCGCTTTGCATGGCTTTGTCTGCGGCTTCCGTGCCTCGCTCCGCGAGGCGCAGACCGGCGTCCGCCACCCGCGCCGCGACGGCTGGGCTGGCTTCAAGCATGCGCCGCGCGCCCGCAAAGTCGTCTTTGTGCAAGTGCTGGTCGAGTTCGCGGGCAAGCGCCTCGAGGTTGCCGCCACGGCGGCGCAGATAGAGCCAGCGCTCAATCGCGAGGGCGAGGCTGGCCATCGACAGGGCCCCGAGAAACCAGAGAACCCATCCGGCGCCCGAGATGAGCAATACCTCCTTGACCGAGTCGATGGTGTTCATGGCATGCCTCACTGGGGCGACGGGTAGTGCCGCTCGACCGCGCAAAGACCATCAGAGTTCAAATGCCCCTGCGTGCTTTGGTCATAGGTTGCGAAGTCGTAGTAATCGCGCAGACCAGTGGCGGGGTCGTTGCCGGTTGCATGCGGCACATTTTGCGGATCGAAGGCCATCGGGCCGGTGAACTGCGGGTGCACATCGGTCGGAGGAGCGATGCAGTAGCGCCAGTTGAGGTGATTGCCGAGCCCATCGGTATACGCGGTGTAGTCCACTCCCTGGGTCATTTCCAGCATCACGGTCGGCACGCCCGCGTCCTGTTGGCCCACCACGCGCGCAGCGAACTGATCGAAGTGCGCGGGCGAATCGTGGAGCACGCTGTCCCAGAAGGGGTGGTCGGTGTGTATGGTGACTTGTCCAATCACCGATTCGTTGCCCAGGAAGGCGATCCCTCGTTCGTGCTCTTCGCCTGGGAACGCCTGCGCCGGATCGTTGTCGGGATTCTGGCAGTTGGCGTAGGTGGTCGGCGACTTGAAGCAGAGGTGAAAGTCCACGGTCTGCGGCCACGTGGCGTAGGCACCGCTGTTGCAGTCGGTATATCCTGGGACAGTTCCGCCTTGGAAGGTGGCGGTCCCAACATAGAGCACCGTGCACCCGTCCTGCACCATCTGCTGGTAGTCGGACATGCCAGCGGCGTCGATGTTCACGTTCAACGCCGTGGTAGTTGCCGGCACGACATCAAACCCAAAAGCGTAGCGAGTGCCGTCAGTGGCAAAAGACTGGTTGCCGTTTCTGTTCTGGCTCTTGAGGGCCGCAATCGGCACGGCTTCTTCGCCCGGCCCGCCCTTGCCGGGAAGGTAATTGGGATCACTGTGCGCGAGATCGACGGCCCAAGGCCCGTCCACTTCTGCGGCCAGTCCGCCGCCCACGCTGCCCGGGGCTGGACCAGTCAGCGCCTGGTCTCCGGGTCTGACGTCGGGGTTGCTCGACAGCGTGATCTTGTCGATGGTGACCAAGAGCCGAGTGAAGCTCACCTGCCAACCGTCCACGAACGCGGGATCGCCGGGATTCACCGGAGGGAATGCATAGCCGGTCAGGGCGAGAACCTCGCCGGACGCCGCGAAGAGGATTCCGCCAGGACCTGGATCAACGGGTGGTGTGAAGACCGAGCTGCCTCCGTCGGTTTGTTGTTGGCTGGGAGAGCTGCTTCCGCTGGAGCAACCCGCCGTGGCAGCAAACCCAATGGCTAATGCTCGCATTGTGGATACTTTCCTTTTCATTTTGTCCCTCCGTGTCTAAAGGTTCGTGGCCCAAGAAAATGCATACAGCGCCGTGCTGCGCAGATTGGCGTAGAGGTTCGCGCTCGGCTGCGTGTAGTCCGTCGAGCTCGGGTCGTCGTTGAACGCATACGTGCTTCGCATCGCACCCTGCGGTAACTGGCTGAAGTCCACGTTGGTGAAGAGCAGGCAGGGATCGATACGTAGGAGCAGCCCACCGGTCTGCTGGACGGTCAGGTTCACCGGAATCGGCGTGATGATCCTCTCTTTGCAGATAGGATCGGCCCCGGCGACAGCACCGCCCGAGATCTGGCGGTTCGATCCAATCGTAATAGCCGCCGTGAACGGATAGGAATTTCCGTCTCGTATGGCAGTTCCTGTCACGCTGAGCACCGGCACTAGATCAGGCACGGTGTTGATGTCCCCATGGGTCAGCCACACCTGGCCGACCAGCGCCGGTGGCTCGGTAATGCCGTGGGCCTTGGTGGAAAACGGCTGAAGCTCGGGCGACAGGAGATCGACGTCGAGCGCCGAAGTCTCCTGCGCGACGTAGGTTCCCGTGAGATAGCAGCTTGTGGCCTGCCCACCCGAGACCGGTTGGCTTTGGTCGAGGTACACCGCCCCAATGTGCAGCGTCGCTTGGGTCAGCGTCAGGTCCAAGCCGTTGTCGCTCGCGCACGACAACGGCAGTCCTGAAATCGCGCTCGCGGGTCCGGCTGCGGCCACCGGGAGGTCCACGGCGTTGCCGCCGGTCTGCCCTATGCACCCGAAGCTCCCAGGTGCGAGCAGACAGAGAGCCGCGCGGCTGAGACTTCTTTTTCGCATCACGAACCTCCGAAGTTGATGCCGAGGGTGAGAAATACCGCGCGCGGCGCACCAGCGGTGAACTCGCGCTCGGGGACCAGGGTCGGCTGCGGCTGGCTGTGGAAATCCGAGGCGTAGTCGTATTCGCCCAGCCGGTACTGGGTGTTGAGCAAGTTCGTCGAGGAGAGCCGTAATTCGTAGTGGGACCACGACAGGATTGCTGATGCGTCGATGGTGAAGATTTGGTCGCTGACCTCTCCGTAGGGAAGCGGGCGCCGACCCACGTAGGTCACACCTGCGCTCAGCGTGGCGCGCAGCGCTTTCCCGCGCAGGTGCCAGGGCAGCGGCGCAAAGAATGCCGTGTTCGAGCGAAAAACCGTGCCGGGCACGTACGCGACCGCCTGATGGTTGTCGTTGAACGTGGCGCGCACCAGGGTCAGGTTGGCTGACTCGTCGAAGAATGATCCTGTCAGGCGCAGCGCCCCGACCCATCCAGTGCGCGTAGTGCCCACGCCAAGGACGTTTCGCCCCGCCGTCTCATCGAAGATGAGATCTCTGTCGACCACGGTCTGGAAGAGGACCGAACGCGCGACGATGGTTGTGTTCCCGACGCTGCCGGCGTACCCGGCCCCGGCCTCGTAGGCAACGATATTGGCAAACGGCGTGGCCACGTCCTGGGTGATGTAGGAAGGATCGATCGAGCGAATGCCCCGGCCGTAGCTGGCTGAGAGCGAGACGTTTCGGAACGGACCGACAATGAGCGAGGCACGCGGCAGCAATACGAAGCTCGATGTCGACGAACGCTGGTCGGCTTCGCGCGGGCGCCCGTAATCCTGTTGGGTGAGGCAGCTCTGGTCGAGGGGAGGGTTTGTGGTCGAGGGATGGGCGACACTCTGGGCAGCGCAGTTGTTGAGTACGGTGTAACTGAGAAGTTCCGCGCGGCCTCCTCCGCGCAGGCTGAGCCACCAGGTTGGTCGCAGGTTCGCGTCGCCGTAGAGGCCGATATTCCCAATCTCCGAAACCAGGTCGGTATCGGTCTTGTAGGGCACCCCGGTCGATGCCTCCAGGCGCTGTTGCGTGCCCGCGGCCTCATCGCCGCGCGCGAAGTACCCCAGTTCCAGCTCCTGGCGCTGCCCCAGCAGCGATCCGTGCATGCGGGCGGCGCCGCGTGCGCCAATGGTCAACTCGTGCACGTCGAGGTCGAGCATGTCGCCGCGCTGGTCATGCAGGCTTTGCAAAGGCTCCTGCACGTCGAGCAGGAAGCCAGTGAAGTTCTCCAGCAGGCGCATGTCGCGCTTGATGATGAATAGCTGCTGCGACAGCGTCGTGTCCCCGGCCTGGGTCTCGATGTCGGCAGCCAGCGAGTAGCGAGAGGCATCGCCGCCCTCGGGCACCCGCTCGCGGGCAAAGCTGCTGAGATCGTAGCTGTCGTAGAAACCCATCTTCCCCGATTGGTAGTCGTCCTCGCGGACGACGCCCGCGCTATGGAAATGGGTGGTATAGGCCTGCGCCGTGAGACGATACGTCCCGCGCTCGCCGAACCGCCCTTCGTACTGCCCCATCGCCGAGCCACGTTGCGCGTCCCGGTTCTGGCCAAAGCCATCCGTCTTGTAGATTTCGGCCCCACCAAAGGTGTGCGTGCTCTCACCGGCCGGGCCCCAAAGGGCAAGGACGCGCTGGGTGCCGAAGCTCCCGGTCGTGTAGCGGGTGGTGAGGCCCCGCTGCTCGAGTCCAAGCTCGTAGTCGGCGCTGCCGGCCACGGCGTAGTTTCCCTGGCGCGGATCGAACGGCCCCTCGAGCACGTGCAACGATTCGACCAGTTCGGGGATGATGAAGTGC
>Ga0182027_10008236_pt1 | contig 15219 bp, 13 predicted proteins | sample 712E1DmetaG_FD_121300 | JGI IMG/M metagenome (GOLD analysis project Ga0182027, IMG submission 121300) | Permafrost microbial communities from Stordalen Mire, Sweden - 712E1D metaG (Illumina Assembly) | ecosystem: Environmental > Terrestrial > Soil > Wetlands > Permafrost | place: Sweden... | reverse complement strand
CGGTCGTCAGCGGCACACCGCTCAGGTCGAGCATGTCCAGCAGGTTCGTATACGTCAGCTCGTAGCCGAGACTCACGCCCAGCACGTCGAAGTCGCGCAGGGCCCGCCTGGTCTCCAGGCTCCAGAGCGGCAGCCGAGCGGACCGAAGCTGGGTCTGCAGGTCGACGTCGGGCGAGAAGCAGCGTTCGGCCAGTCGGTCGGGACGGTCGTTGAGGACTTCGTAGAGGATCCGCAGGCCCAGGTTGCTCATCCCGATCTCGTACAGGTCAGGATAGGCGAAGCACCACTTCAGCACGACGGTCGCCCAGTCCTTCTGGACGGAGTTCCACTCCCCGCCGGCGTAGCGGCCGGGCTTGCGGATGCGGCCCAGCACCCGCTCCACGGCAAGCGGCGGGAGCGGCGGCGGGGCGTGCTGCGGCCCACTCGGGTCGCAGCCGGGCCGGTTCGGGTCGGGGGGCAGGGTCGTGGTCATTGCTCGTGACGGGTCGGATCCGCGGGATCGCCGTGGAGTGGCCGAGTCTACGCGCGGCGGCCTCGCCGGGCAACGGCAGGCGAAGTTCAGGCAATCCCCCTGGTCGTGCGTATCGCGGTCCTGCGCAGACTCCCGCCAGGGCCTCCTACCAGGCGGGCGGCTCGCGTCTCAGATTGGTGCTCTGCAGGACCCCCAGCCCGCCCATGATGCTCACCAGCGACGCGCCACCGTAGGTGATGAAGGGCAGAGGGATACCTGTGATGGGCAGCAAGCCGAGGACCATGCCGACGCTGACCGAGACCTGGAACAGCATCATCGACGCGAGGCCGGCACCCAGGAGCATGGCGAACTGGTCGTTCGGGCGCCACGAGCAGACGAGCAGGCGCCACAGCAAGGCGACGAAGAGCGCCAGGACGACCATCGAGCCGACGAACCCGAGCTCCTCGGCAAGGACTCCCCACACGAAGTCGGTCGTCTGCACGGGCAACGGCACCGTGCCGTTGGTGAGGCCTACACCCCAGACCCCTCCGGCGTTGACCGCCGCCTTGGCCTGGATGAGCTGGTAACCACTACCTCGCGGATCCTGACCCGGATTGAGCAAGGCTAGGAGCCGCAGTTGCTGGTACGCGTGCAGGTTCTGCCAGACGAAGGGAATGGCGGCCGAAACGGCCGCGGCCAGGGTCCCGAGCCAGCGGAGGCTCGCCCCCGACATGAACAACATGCCGGCAAGCGTCGCCACCAGAACCAGCGACGTCCCGAGGTCTGGTTGGAGCATGACCAGGATCCAGGGAGGCACGAGAACGATGATCGAGCCGATCACCGTCCAGACCGACTTGACCTTCGCCTCGCGGCTCGCCAGAAACGCGGCGAACACGATGATCATCAGGATCTTGGCCAGCTCGCTGAACTGGAGCTGGAACCCGGCGATCACGATCCAGCGGGCCGACGTCCCTGCATTGCCCGTGCTGGACCCGAACCGAAGCGTCACGATCAGCAATCCGACGTTCAGCAGGTAGATCGGCCAGGCGAAGGTCCGGAGCCACTTGTAGTCGAATACCGTGGCGATCAGGAACACCACCACGGCGATGACGGACCACATCAAGTAGCGCACAAAGGGGGAGCCCGGCGACAGGGTCGTGTGCGTGGAGCCAACGCTGTTGCTGTAGGCCATGGCGAGACCGAACAACAGCAGGAGGAACGCGTAGGTCGTCAGCTGGAAGTCGTAGAGGCGCCACGTAAGTGACGCGGCCTTGGGAGCCCAAGACCGGACCCTCATCGGCTCCGAGCGGAAGATGTTCATGAATCGGTCGTTCGGTCGTTTCGATCAGTGGTTGTTGGCCGTGCCGTAGAAGTTGGTGATCTTGGCAGCCCACAGGTTCACATGGCCGGGGAGACTCTGGTTGAGCGGGCTGCCCTTCAGGCTGTAGTACTCCCACATGAAGTACTTCACGATTTCCGTGGACACGTCACCCCACGAGTCGGCGCCGTAGAGGAAGGCGACCACGGCCAGTTGGGAGTCGGTGCCGTCGAAGTTGCCAGTTTTCTCGTTGGCGGGCGTGTACCCGACGAACCACTCGTGGTACGGCAGTCGCCCTCTCCTGTCGGGTGTGCCGTACTCGGCGGTACCGGTCTTGCCGGCAACCATGATCGGGAGGTCGACCATGTCGTAGGTGTGGCGGCTGGTCACGACCGCCCGCGTTCCCTGACGGATCGTTTCCAGAGTCTGTGCCGACGCCGGGATCTTGCGGATCAGCGTTGGGTTGATGGTAGTAACGGTGCCGTCCGGGGCCGTGATGGACTGGACCACGTGCGGCTGCCATAGATTGCCGCCATTGGCCAGGGCGCAGTAGGCGTTCAGAAGCTGCAACGGCGTTACGGCGTCATAGCCTTGCCCGATGCCCGCCTGGAGGATCTCTCCTGTGTACATCGGCTCACCCTGGGCGACCTCTTTCCACTGATCAGTGGGGACGATTCCTGACACTTCGTTCGGCAGGTCGATCCCTGTCGGCGCTCCGAACCCATACAAGCTCGCCCAGTCGGTGAGCGACGTCAGGCCGACCTTCTCTGATAGCTGGTAGAAGAAGGTGTCGCTCGAATGGGCAAGGCCCATGATGATGTTCAGCGGCCCCCAGCCCGTCTTGTTCCACTCCCAGAACTTCTCGGTGCCGACCTGGATGTAAGGCTGGGATAGGATCTCAGTCGAGGCCGTGATTGAGGGCGCTTGACCGGTGAGTGGGTCTCCCTGGAGCCCCGCGGTGGCCGTTACCAGCTTGAACGTCGAACCAGGCGGGTACTGCTCACTGATCGCCTTGTTTACCAGCGGCATCGCCGGGTCGTTGAGCATGGCCTGGTATTGGTCCTGGGTGATGCCTTGGGCGAACATGTTGTTGTCGTAGCCAGGCAGGCTGACCATCGCCAGGATGTCGCCGTTCTGCGGGTTCTCGACGATGATCACGCCGCCCATCTTGTCGTGGGTCGCATTGACCCCCCACTGGAGGGCGTTGTACGCCAGATACTGGTCGCGACTATTCATGGTCAGAGTCAACGTGTCGCCCGGAACGGGATCGGTGATCGTCGTCGTCAACCCTGGGATGGGCTGGCCGTTGCTGTCGAGGGCGACCGTCTCCTTGCCGGGCGTGCCGCGCAGCTGGGTTTCGTATTCGGCCTCGAGGCCGGCAAGCCCGATGACATCGTTCTGCGAGTAGCCGGCGTCTTTTTGGGCGGCGCTGAGGTCGCCGGTGAGCATGCCCGTGTAGCCCAGGATCTCGCTGTAGAGAGGCTGCTTGAAGCCGTCGTTGGTGTACTGGCGCAATGGCTGGGATATGACCTGCACGCCCGGCAGCAGGTCGACGTTCTCATCGATGATACGCGCCACGTCGGTGTCGACGTTCGAGGCAATCTCGACCGGGTTATACATGGAGCCCGTCGCGCTGTCGAGGTCCTGGTCGATGTCAGCGGTCTCCATGTTCAGCAGCGACGCTAACCGCCGCACGACCACGGCCTTGTCCGCTACCGGGAGGTTCTTGGGGATGATCTCGACGACGAAGTTCGGGAGGTTCTTCACCAGGGCATTCCCGCTCGAGTCGAGAATCAATCCCCGACTCGACGGCACCGAGATCGTCTCGGCCGACTGGCCCTGTGTGATCGAATAAGTCCCCTGGCCCTGCATGACCTGCAAGTCGAACATCCGCACGGTCAGGGCCGCGACCGCGACGACGATCGCCAGCGCGAACGAGCCGAATCTGTAGGCGTTCTTGGCAGTGACAGACGGTGCTTCGATCCGGACGCTCACGGGCGCCTCCTACCAGCTGAGGCGCTCCTTCTGCTCCCACCGTCTGCGGACGGCCATGAACAGAGGGGCCACCAATGCTCCGAACGTGACGTTGACCAGCATCGCCGCCGCCACGTTGGACACGCGCAGCGAAGGAGCCGGAGGCCGAAGCAGGCCAGTCGTCACGGTCGAAAGGACGATGAACACGGGGGTGAAGATGATGACGCCAACCAGCGGGCTGGCGAAGCGAATGCGAGCCAGGATGGGGCTGATCGCCGCCGCCAATCCGACGACCACGAGCAGACCGAAGACGTTCGACCCGAGCGGCCGGAGCGTCAGGAGATCGACGAACAGCCCGCCCACGAATGCCCATGCCATTCCTTCCTCGAAGCCGATGATCAGCGTGAGGAGGACGGCAATCACGAGGACGATCTGGGGTTGTGCGTCGGCAAGGTGGATCCGCGAGGCGACCGTCACTTCCATGAGGGCCGCTATTGCAGCGCCGACCGCGGCGAGTACGGGACCCATTGAGGCCTGTCTTGAGGTTGACCTGGGGGCGCTCCGGCCGGAAAAGGGGCCGGGTGGCGGAACGACCTGGGGGGTATAGGCCGACAGGCAATCCTGAACAAACAGCCCAGGAAGGACCGGCCGTTGCGCCGCCGCACCGGCCCACGGCGGGCCGGAGATCGTTGCCTGTCGTCCGGGGGCCCAGGTCGTCGGGCGCCGGGAGCGAGGAGAGGCCTTGCGCCACGCCGTGCAGGTCGCCGTTCTACCCGAGTGCAACACCATCCCGGCAGCCGCAGGCGCCGCCCAGCTACCGAACCTCAGAGCTTCCTGATGGTGCCTGGGAGGTGCTTCGCATGGCAGCGCGCGAGAGCGGGGCACAACCTCGGCGACGAGCGGCAGGTTCGGCCAGGAGCGAGCCCTGACCGCGAGCGGCACCCTGAGAATGACTCCCCGGAGCGCGCTGTTTCACGTGAAACGCGCCGCCTGACAGGTGCACAGTCGGCGGCCGCCGCCATTGCAGGAGCAACTGCGTCGTGGTGGCGCCCGTCGGCTCCGGTAAAGCGCAAAGTAAGGCAATGCAAAGACTCTATATGTATGGTGTCGGCTGGCACCGACAGGCCGCCGGTTGGGAGGGAGCTCGGTGTTCGGCGCAGGGCCGGAGAGCTCTCCGGAATTCGGAAACCGGCCCAAAATGCTAGAATTCAAGCATTCCGACCACCGAAATGGGGACCTGAGTGGGCCAGATCATCGCCTGCGCCAACCAGAAGGGTGGCGTCGGTAAGACCACCACGGTAGTCAACCTGGCTACCTACCTGGCCCTCGCCGGAGACTCCGTTCTCGTAATCGATCTTGACCCCCAGGGCAACGCCACAAGCGGCTTTGGGCTGGATCGCGGCGAGATCGGGCATTCCGTCTACGAGGCAATAATCGAGGACGCCAGGATCACGGACCTGGTCGTCTCCACGAACGTCCCGAGCCTTTCGATCGTGCCCTCGTCGATCTCCCTCGCCGGAGCCGGAGTCGAGCTGGCGCCGCTCCCTCAGCGCGAGCGCCGTCTCGCCCGAATCCTCACTGAGCTCGTTTCCACCTACGACTACATCGTGCTGGACTGCCCGCCCTCGCTGGGGTTGCTCACTGTCAACGCTCTGACCGCCGCCGACGCCGTGGTGATCCCGATCCAGTGCGAGTACTACGCGCTCGAGGGGCTTTCGCAGCTGATAGCGACCATCAATCTCGTGCGGAATCACCTCAACCCGGACCTCGCGATCAAGGGCGTGGTGCTGACGATGTACGACCCACGGACGAACCTGTCTGCCGAAGTCGATGCCGAGGTCCGCAAGTACCTCGGGCCGACGGTCTTCGACACGATCATCCCACGCAGCGTCCGCCTCTCGGAGGCGCCGAGCTACGGTCTCCCGATCGCGCTCTACCGACCCGACTCCAAGGGCGCCGAGGCATATGCCGCCCTCGCGGCGGAGATGCGGGCGCGCGATGGGCGGCCCATCCATACGGAACCCGCGCACCTCGCCGGTGACACCGCGGCCGGCGCCGACGACGCGGATTCCCGCGCCGCGGCCGGAAGCGACAAGTGATGGCTCCTGCCGCGGAGCGCCGCACCGGCCTGGGCAAAGGGCTCGGTGCGCTTATTCCGCAAACCAGCCCAGCCGGCGCCGCCCCCGTCGAGATCCCGATCTCGCACATCAAGCGCAATCCCTACCAGCCGCGGCAGCACGTCGAGCAGCAGGCTCTCGAGCAGCTCGCGGCCAGCATCGCGGTCCACGGTGTCCTCCAGCCGGTGCTCGTGACCGAAACCCTCGACGGCTACCAGCTCGTGGCCGGCGAGCGACGTGTCCGCGCCGCCCAGATCGCCGGCCTCGACCGCGTGCCGGCGATCGTCCGCCAGATGGCCGCGAAGGACCAGCTTGCCATCGCAATCGTCGAGAACATCCAGCGCGCCGACCTCAACGCCATGGAAGAGGCCCACGCCTATCGCCAGCTGGCCGACGAGTTCAACCTGACCCAGGACGAGATCGCAACCAGCGTCGGCCGAGCTCGGTCCACTGTGGCCAATACCCTCCGTCTGCTCGACCTCGAGCCGGCAGTCCAACAGGCGCTGAGCAACGGGGACATCACGGAGGGCCACGCCCGCGCCCTCATAGGCACGCCCGCGGTGGTCCAGCTGCAGCTCCTCGACGGGATCGTGGCCCGTGGTCTCTCCGTACGCCGGACCGAGGAGCTCGTTCGACGTTTGCCCGACAAGCAGGCCAGCAGCGCCAAACCTGCGGCCCCCGTCGACGGAGAGATGGAGGGTCTGGAGGAGGATCTGCGCCGCGCTCTGGGAACCAAGGTTTCCGTGGCAAGGTCCCGCAAAGGGGGTCGCATTGTCATCGAGTACTACAGCGACGAGGATTTCTCCCGCCTCTTCGACCGTCTGACCGGAGGAAACGCTTGACCCAGGAACTCACGCGGCGCACATCCAACGGACAAGCGGCCGCGCCGCAGACAGCCACTGGTCGCCCCGCCAAGAAGGCGACCAGTGATTACAACGCAGAGAGCATCCAGGTCCTGGAGGGCCTGGATCCGGTCCGTCGACGCCCCGGCATGTTCATCGGCTCGACCGACGCCCGCGGCCTGCACCACCTCGTCTGGGAAGTCGTCGACAACTCGATCGACGAGGCGATGGCCGGCCACGCCACCCACGTCGAGGTTCGGGTGCTGGCGGACGGTGCCGTACGTGTCACCGACGACGGCCGAGGCGTTCCGGTTGGTCGCCACCCAAGTGGCCGCGACGCGCTCGAGATCGTGCACACCGTCCTCCACGCCGGCAGCAAGTTCGGTGGCGGCGGCTACAAGGTCTCGGGCGGCCTTCACGGCGTCGGCGTCAGTGTCGTCAACGCCCTGTCCGAATCGCTCCGAGTCGAGTCCGCCCGAGACGGGGCCGTCTGGGCCCAGGAGTACGCACGCGGCATTCCAACTACGCCGGTGCACAAAGTCGGCCCGCAGGGCCAGCGCCGGGGCACCACGACGATCTTCAAGGCAGACCCGGAAGTCTTCGAGACGACCGAGTTCTCGTTCGACACGATCTCGCAGCGCCTGCGCGAGTCCGCCTACTTGAACAAGGGCCTCTGGATTCGGCTGCTCGACGACCGGGCGGATAGAGAACGGGCGTTCTATTTCGAGGGCGGGCTCGTCTCCTTCGTCCGACATCTGAACAAGAACAAGGAAACGCTCAACAGCCGCCCGATATACGTCGAGCGGCGCGAGGGCCAGACGACCATCGAGGTCGCCCTCCAGTACAACGACTCCTACGCGGAGAACATCTTCACCTTCGCCAACAACATCAACACCGTCGACGGCGGCTCGCATCTCACCGGCTTCCGGGCCGCGCTCACCCGCTCGCTCAACGACTATGCCCGGAGAGCCAGCATCCTCAAGGATGCCGATGCCAACCTCTCGGGCGACGACGTGCGCGAAGGCCTGACCGCCGTCATAAGCGTCAAGCTCCTCGAGCCGCAGTTCGAAGGCCAGACCAAGGCCAAGCTCGGCAACGCCGAGGTCAAAGGCCAGGTCGAGGCCGCGGTGGCCGAAGGGATCGGCCAATACCTGGACGAAAACCCCGCCGACGGGCGGCGCATCATCGAGAAGTCGCTCATCGCCGCCCGGGCCCGCGAGGCCGCGCGCAAGGCCCGCGACCTGGTCATCCGCAAGGGCGCCCTCGAGGGCATGTCCCTCCCGGGCAAGCTTGCCGACTGCCAGGAGCGCGACCCCGCCAAGAGCGAGCTGTACCTCGTCGAGGGCGACTCGGCCGGTGGCTCCGCGAAGCAGGGCCGCGACCGCCGCTTCCAGGCGATCCTGCCGTTGCGCGGCAAGCTCCTCAACGTCGAGAAGGCTCGCCTCGACAAGATCGTCTCGAGCGAGAACATCCGGCCGCTGGTCATCGCGCTGGGCGCGGGAATCGGCGATTCACTGGACCTGGCCAAGCTCCGCTACCACCGGATCATCATCATGACCGACGCCGACGTGGACGGAGCCCACATCCGAACCCTTCTCCTGACCTTCTTCTACCGGCACATGCCGCAGGTCATCGAGAACGGCTACCTCTTCATCGCCCAACCGCCGCTCTTCCGTGTAAGCACCGGAAAGCTGACCCAATACGCCCAGTCGGAACCGGAACGGGACGCGATCGTCAAGAAGCTGGCCGTCAAGAACATCACCGTCCAGCGCTTCAAGGGCCTGGGCGAGATGAACGCCGAACAGCTGTGGGAAACGACGATGAACCCCGAGACGCGGACGCTCCTGCGGGCCGAGGTCGACGACGCCGCCGAGGCGGACGCCGTCTTCACGATGCTGATGGGCGAGCGGGTCGAGCCCCGCAAGGACTTCATCAAGACCGAGGCCAGAAAGGTCCAGAACCTCGATGTCTGATCGGGCTTGGGTGCAGTCCCAGAAGCCGGCGAAGGAATCCGTGGTCGGGCAGCCGGCGGCCGGCACGCAGCCGACGATCCAGCCGGCGGTGCTTCGATACGAGGACTTTCGAATTCGGCCGCACAACTGCTTCGCCTGTGGCGAGCTCAACGAGATCGGCCTGCACCTGAAGCTCAACCTGGAGCCAGGCCGGTGCTGGACAGAGCTGGAGATGCCGCGCCGCTTCGAAGGCTGGGAGGGGATCATCCACGGCGGCATCCTCTGCACAATCCTGGACGAGGTCATGGCCTGGGCCCTTGTGGCACAGGACAGCTGGGGCGTCACGGCCCGGATGAGCATCGACTTCCGGCGGCCCGTGACGGTGGGCCAGGCAATCCGCGCCGAAGGTTGGATCGCCGAGTCACGGCGCCGCATTCAGACCACGGCCGGACGCATCCTCGACGCCACCACCGGCGCTGAGCTCGCCACGGCCCAGGCCACGTACGTCGCCGCCACCGAGGCCCGCAAGCGCGAGCTCAAGGAGGCCTACGGCGTCGGCGAGGGGCGGTCGGAATGAGCCCCACCGCCACGGCCGCCAGGACCGCCACGACCTCTGCCACCACCGCCGCCTCCAACCGCTTCATGGCGGAGCACCTAGCAGAAGCAACCGCCCTCGGCGAGCAGCTGGCCGACCTAGTCCACGACCCGGGCTCCTTCGTCGCCGCCGTGAAGCAGGGCTTCGAGACCCTCGCGGATCCTGTTTACGCGGACGGCTCGCGGTCCATCGCTCCTGGCCTCGGCCCCGTGCTCGGGGTGCGTCTGCCCCTCATGGAGGCTACCCACAAGGCCTTCAAGCGTGGCACGCGCAAGACTTCGACATCGCTCCTCCTCGACGTGATCGACCGCCTCCTGCGCGAGGATCTGCGCGAGATCCGCTGGTTCGGCATCTGGAACCTTGGAAGCGTGCTGCCCACGGACCCGGAACGGGCGTGGCAGCTCCTGCGTCGCGCGGCCCGTGAGGCGGACGAGTGGATCACCGTCGACACGCTGGCCCACCCATACGGTGAGGGGATCCTGCTCGACGCCCGCCGCTGGGCCGAGCTCGAGCAGCTGGTCTATTCGCCCTCACGCTGGGAGCGCCGCCTGGTCGGCTCCACCGTCGCAACGCTCCCCTTCGCCAGGAGCGTTCCCGGCGCTCGCGACCCCGCCACGGCGGCTCGGGGCCTCGCCTGTGTCCGGCTCCTCATCGGCGACGCCGAGCCCGATGTACAGAAAGCTCTCTCATGGGCTCTTCGCTCCCTGGTGCTGGCAGATCGAGCCGCCGTCATCCACTTTCTCGAGGCTGAGACCGAAACGGCGCGGGCGACGGACGACGGCGGGCGCGCCTGGGTAATCCGCGACTCCGTCTCGAAGCTCCCCGCCGCAACGGCCGCTTCTATCAAGACCGGCCTGGACGGCATCCGCCGCCGCCCCGGCGCCCCTTCCACATCCCGCGCCGCCGCCACCGCGGCCGCGTTCCTGGCCGGCGCAGCACCGCACCCCGCGCCGCGCGCCACCCATGCCATCCCGGAGGACTAGCGCACCGTGACCGACGACCTGGGCCGGGTCCGAACCGTCCGCATCGAGGACGAGATGCGGACGAGCTACCTCGACTACGCCATGAGCGTCATCGTGGCGCGGGCGCTGCCCGACGTCCGCGACGGCCTCAAGCCGGTCCATCGCCGCATCCTCTTCACCATGGGCGAGATGGGCCTGTCGGCCACCTCGTCGTACCGCAAGTGCGCGGCCATCGTCGGCGACGTGATGGGCAAATACCACCCGCACGGCGACGCGGCCATCTACGACACCCTGGTCCGCCTGGCCCAGGACTTCTCGATGCGCTACCCGCTGGTCGACGGCCAGGGCAACTTCGGCTCGATCGACGGCGACAGCGCGGCGGCGATGCGCTACACCGAGGCCCGCCTGACCGGGATCGCGGCGGAGATGCTGGTCGACATCGACAAGAACACCGTCGACTTCGTCGAGAACTACGACGGCACCCAGAAAGAGCCGACCGTCCTGCCGGCCAAGCTGCCGAACTTGCTCGTCAACGGCTCGTCGGGGATCGCCGTCGGCATGGCGACCAACATCCCGCCTCACCACCTCGGCGAGGTCTGCGATGCGACCCGGCACCTGATCGACGACCCGGAGCTCACCTCCGACGATCTCTGCAAGTACGTCCTGGGTCCCGACTTCCCTACCGGCGGCACGATGTTCCGCTTCGAGACGCGCCGCAACGCCATCACCGGCGAGAACGAGACGGTCGACGCCATCCGCGAGATGTACGCCCACGGTCGCGGCCGCGTCGTCGTGCGGGCCCAGGTCGCCTTCGAGGAAACACGCCACGGCCGCATGGCGATCATCGTCACCGAGCTGCCGTACATGGTGAACAAGGCCGCGCTGCTCGAGAAGATGGCGGAGCTTGTTGGAGCCAAGAAGCTCGAGGGCATCGCCGATCTGCGCGACGAGTCGGACCGGGATGGCATGCGTATCTACGTCGAGATCAAGCGCGACGCCGACCCGCACCGGGTCCTGAACAACCTGTTCAAGCACACGGCGATGCAGACCGCCTTCAACATGAACATGCTCGCCCTGGTCGACGGCCAGCCGCAGACGCTGTCCCTCAAGGCCGTTCTGCAGCACTACATCGACTACCGCCGGCAGATCGTCCGCCGCAGGACCGAGTTCGACCTCGAGAAGGCTCGGGCTCGGGCGCACATCCTGGAAGGCCTCAAGATCGCGCTCGACAACCTGGACGAGGTAATCCGGACCATCCGCGAGTCGGCCGACGTGGAGACCGCCCGAAACAACCTAATCTCCCGCTTCGGGCTGACGGAGATCCAGGCCCAGGCAATCCTGGACATGCGCCTGGCTCGCCTGGCCGCCCTCGAACGCAAGAAGATCGAGGACGAATACCTCGAGGTCATCCAGCTGATCGCCGAGCTGGAGGAGATCCTCGCCAACCCGTCGCGCATCTCAGCCGTGATCAAGGACGAGCTCGGCGCCATAAAGCAGAAGTACGCCGGCGTCCGCCGAACCAAGATCGCCGACGACTCCAGCCGCGATATGACGGACGAGGACCTGATCGCCGACGAGGACGTCGTCGTCACGATCAGCCGCCGCGGTTACATCAAGCGCCAGCCCGTGGCCACGTACCGCCGCCAGGCGCGCGGCGGCAAGGGGATCATCGGCCACGTTACCCGCGAGGAGGACGCGGTCGAGCACCTTCTCGTCGCCAACACGCACGACTGGGCGCTCTTCTTCACCAACCGCGGCCGCGTCTTCTCGGCCAAGGTCCACACCATCGTCGATGCCAGCCGCCAGGCCAGGGGCATCGCGATCATCAACCTCCCCGGCGTCCAGGTGGAGCCCGGCGAAGTGCCGATGGCCACGATCACCCTGTCGGACTTCGTCGCCGGCAAGTTCCTGGTCATGGCCACCCGCAACGGCATCGTCAAGAAGACACCGCTCGAACAGTTCGAGAGGGTTCGCTCCAGCGGCATCATCGCCATCACCATCGCCCCGGACGACGAGCTCGCCTGGGTGGACGTGGCCACGGGCAAGGACGACGTCATCGTCGCCACGGCCCAGGGCAAGATCGCCCGCTTCCCGGAGGACGAGGTCCGGCCCATGGGCCGCCCGGCGGCCGGCGTCATTGGCATCCGGCTGGCCAGCCCCACCGACCACGTCGTCGGCATGAGCGTGGTCCAGCCCACCGCCGATCTCCTCGTCCTGACCGAAACCGGCTTCGGCAAGCGCGTCCCGCTAACCGAGTTCCGGCCGATGCATCGTGGCAGCCAGGGCGTCCGGCTCATCTCGCTCGAGGGCAAGAGGACCGGCGATGTGGCCGCCGTCCAGCAGGTCACCGAGCAGGACGAGGAGCTGCTCCTCATCAGCGCCGGCGGCCAGGTCGTTCGGACGGAGACGAACACCATCAACCGCTATTCGTCCGGCGCGCGGGGCGTGATCGTGATGCGCCTCAACGCCGGGGACAAAGTCGTCGGCATCGCCGCATTCCGAGCAGGCCTGGCACAACGCGGTGGCTTGGCGGACAATGGTGCCCCGGGAGGGACACCTCCCAGCCCCGAAGGCGGAGCCACCAGGTGAGCGGCAGCGAGATACGCAATTCGACGGTCGGGGCGGACCAGTTCGACGTCTACACCGGGAACGCCAACCCGGAGCTGGCCCGCAACATCTGCCGCTACCTCAACATCGTTCTGGGCCGGGCCGAGGTCTTCGAATTCGCCAACGAGAACATCTTCGTCCGGATCATCGACAACGCCCGCGAGAAAGACGTCTTCCTGATCCAGCCGACCTCCCGCCCGGTCAACAAGTCGATCCTGGAGCTGCTGATCATGATCGACGCCTTCAAGCGGGCCAGCGCCGGCCGGATCACCGCTGTTGTCCCGTACTACGGCTACGGCCGCTCGGACAAGAAGGACCAGCCGCGGGTCCCGATCACCGCTCGCCTGATCGCCGACATGATGACCGTGGCCGGGGCGAACCGCCTCCTCACCGTGGACCTTCATCAAGGCCAGATCCAGGGCTTCTTCAACATTCCGGTGGATGAGCTGACCGCCGTCCACCTGCTCTCCGGCCACTTCCTCCAGAAGCAGCTCGACAACCTGGTGGTGGTCACCGACCTGGGCTTTGCCAAGCGGGCCCGCGCCTTCGCCGAGCTGATGGAGGCACCGCTGGCCATCGTCGAGAAGCGCCGCATCGGCAACCTGGACCGGAGCGAGGTCCTCAACGTCATCGGCGACGTCCGCGGCAAGCGGGCCATCATCGTCGACGACGAGATCGACACGGCCGGCACACTGATCCAGATCGTCAACGCCCTCGAGCGCGAGGGCGTGACCGAGATGTACGCCTGCGCCACCCACGCCGTGTTGTCGGAGGGGGCGGTGGAACGCATCGACGAGGCTCAGCTGTGCGAGGTCGTCGTAACCGACTCGATCCCGATCCCGCCGGAGAAGCGCGGCAGCAAGATCAAAGTCATCTCGCTTGCCCCCCTCATCGCCGAAGCGATCGTCCGCATTCACCGCGGCCAGTCCGTCGGCGCTCTCTTCACAAGCGAAGTCCACTTCACCCAGGAGATGCTTCTCTGGGACGTCGACAGCCAGACCGATCGAACGCCGGACGAAGGCGACAACGGTCGATCAGGCGAGCCGGCCGGGCTCGTGCGACCTGTCCGGGCAGTCGACGTTTCGGGACGCTGACCGGCCGAACGCCGGATCGCGCACACAGGAGACCGCGTAGCAATGACTCTGCAGTTGCATCGTCCGGACAGCCAGGGCGGCCTGCGGCCCGCTCCGCAGAGCGGCCGCGACTGGCGCACTGGCCTGCGGTCTCGCCGCTGGCGTGCAGCCCCACTGCGCAACACGGAGATGAATCCCACCCCCACGAGCGTCGCGGTCCTCTTCTGGGCCGCCCTCGCCGCGCTCACCTTCGTCCTGCTGCTGCTGGGCTACGGGACGCACTTCTGGCGGTAATGACGATGCGGGGGAAGCGCGAGGCAACCGGGCGGAGCCGCCTCGCCGGCTCGCTGGCCTATACTTTCCGCCCAGCCATCGGCGCTGCCGTGTGGCTGCCGTCGGCGGACGCCGAGGGGCGCACCGGCCCTGGCCGACGCCCAGGCCTCAAGCCCGCCGTGCGGGCCACCAACGATCGTGAGCTCCAATGCTTGGCTTCCTGAGCCGCTTCGTCGACTCGAACGACCGCGAGCTCCGGCGCATCCAGCCCCTGGTCGACCGGGCCAATGAGCTGGAGCCGGAGATGGAGGCACGCTCCGACGCGGAGATACGTGCCCTGGTCGACCAGATCCGCGACGAGATCCGCGACGCCGGCGAAGCCGAGGAACCCTCGGACGACGAGCGCCACCACTCCGAGCTGGAACGCCGCCGCGAGCTCAAGAAGGAGCGCCTCCAGCGCGAGCACGATCGAGTCCAGGAGGCCATGGACGGGGTCCTGCCGGAGGTCTTCGCGGCGACGCGCGAGGCGATGCAGCGGACCCTCAAGATGCGCCACTTCGACGTCCAACTCATGGGCGGCATCGTCCTGCACCAGGGCCGCATCGCCGAGATGCGGACCGGCGAAGGCAAGACGCTGGTCGCGCCGCTGGCCGCGGCGCTGAACGGCCTGACCGGCCGTGGCGTCCACATCGTTACGGTGAACGACTACCTGGCCCGCCGTGACGCCCAGTGGATGGGGCCCATCTACCACTTCCTGGGCCTGTCGGTCGGCATCATCACCCACGACACGTCGTACCTGTTCGAGCCGGGCTACCCAACGAACGACGAGCGGCTGATCAACCTGCGGCCGTGCTCGCGTCGCGAGGCCTACGCGGCCGACATCACCTACGGCACCAACAACGAGTTCGGGTTCGACTACCTGCGCGACAACATGGTCACCGAGCTGGAGCAGCGGGTCCAGCGCGAGCGCTACTTCGCCATCGTCGACGAGGTCGACAACATCCTCATCGACGAAGCCCGCACGCCGCTCATCATCAGCGGCCAGGCCGAGGAGT
>Ga0182027_10008235_pt1 | contig 15220 bp, 11 predicted proteins | sample 712E1DmetaG_FD_121300 | JGI IMG/M metagenome (GOLD analysis project Ga0182027, IMG submission 121300) | Permafrost microbial communities from Stordalen Mire, Sweden - 712E1D metaG (Illumina Assembly) | ecosystem: Environmental > Terrestrial > Soil > Wetlands > Permafrost | place: Sweden... | reverse complement strand
CAAGATCGTTGCCGTTCCCAAGACCATGGACAACGACGTCCAGGGCACCGAGTACTGCATCGGCTTCTCGACAGCGGTCACCCGGGCCAAGGAAGCGATCAACCGCCAGCGGACCACTCTCGGTTCGCACGAGCGCATCGGCGTCTTCCGCATCTTCGGCCGCGACGCCGGCTTCACCGCCCTTTACTCGGCCTATGTGACGAGCGGCCGCTGCCTGATCCCCGAATACGAGTTCGATCTGGACCACCTCGTCGAGTTGCTCGTCGAGGACAAGAAGAACAACCCCAGCAAGTACTCCTTCGCCATCGCCGCCGAGGGCGCGATCTGGAAGGGCGGCGAGTTGACCGAATACGGGCCGGCGGATGCCTTCGGCCACAAGCACAAGGCCAACATCGCCGAAGTGCTCGCGTCCGAAATCCAGGCCCGCTCCGGCCAGGAGACGCTCGCCAGCGAGCTGACCTACGACCTGCGTTCGGGCGACCCGGACGCCGTCGACTCGATCGTCGGCATCACCTTCGCGAACGTGGCCATGAACCTCATCGCGGACGGAATCAGCGGCCGCATGGTCGCCATTCGCGGCGGCAAGTACAGCCACTCCCCTCTCCCCGCGCCGGACTCCAAGCCGCGCTCGATCGACATCGCGTCGATGTACAACACCGCTCGGTATCGCCCCATCTACACCAACCGGATGGGGTTGCCGCTTCTGCTGGGCATTCCCGTGGCGGAAGACCCTTCGCTCTGGTAGGTACCAACCGGCAATAGAATCGAAGCCCCGGCTTTCAACCGGGTCTTCGTCAATCCACAGACGGGCGTCCGGGGGCGCGCGTTTGACAAGGAAGGCTGCGGCAGGCACGGTTCACACGTGACGACCAACCCAACTCCAGCGCCGTTGCTAAGCGGCCGCGACCTATTGCGTGCCAATGGCCTTCCCGTCGAGGGACCGATAACGTGGGGCCGGCCCGTTTCGGGCAGTGCCCCAGGTGTGTTCATCGTTGAACTGCCGGCACCCGCGCCCAAGGTTTCGATAGACCCGGACGCAATCCGCGATTGGCTCTCGAGGGCTCCCGGCCTGCGCCTCGACGGCACGCGGCCCACCGTCGCCGACCTGCAGTCGCGCCTGGCATCGTTCTGGCTGCCGGGTCAGGCGATCCTGTTCATCGGTTCGAGCCAGAAGTCGGTCGGTGCCCGGCTGGCCGGCATGTACAAGACGCCGCTCGGCGAACGACGCCCGCAGCCGACCGGCTACTGGCTCAAGACGCTGCACGACCTCAACAAGGCCCGCATCTGGTGGGCGCCGGCTTCCGACCCGGAACTCTACGAAGACACGCTTCTCGAAGCCTTCATCAAGGCCGCCGGGGCTCTGCCCTACGCGGTCCTGGTGCGGCCGGGCGGTCAGGGCCGGGATCACGGCCTGACGGCACCGCTCCACGACGAGATCGCCCCGCCGGTCAAGGTCACACGAGTCACGCGCGTTCCCGATGCCAACGAAGAAGCGATGCTGATCGCCAGCTCGCGGAGCAACGCCCGGCCGCCGATCCGCGTCCGCAAGACCACGCCGCGCAAGGTGACCAAACTGCCGCCGGCCAGCGTCGGGCCATCGGCCATCGAGACGCCGGTGGTGCGCCGCTCGTCGAAGGTCGTGGCCAAGGGCGGCCCGGCTATGGCGCCGATCCATCTGACCGCCGAAGGGCTCGCGGCCCTGCACACCGAACTCACCGAACTGACCGACCGCCGCCGGCCGGAAGTGATTCAGCGCATCAAGTCGGCTCGCGAACTCGGCGACCTCAGCGAGAACGCCGACTATGAAGCCGCGCGCAAGGAGCAGTCCTTTCTGGAGGGCCGCGTCCAGCAGCTGGAGCAAATGATCAAGTACGCGGTGATGATCGAGGCCAGTAACGAAGGCGGCAGCGAGGTCGTGCTGGGTTCCACCGTGGTCATCGAAACGGACCGCCACGGCGAGGAGACCTTCACGATCGTCGGTTCGGCCGAGGCCGATGCCGCGGCCGGCAAGATCAGCTTCACCTCTCCGATCGGGCGGGCGCTTCTCGGCCGGCATCCCGGCGAGACCATCCGGGTCCTGGTTCCGTCCGGATCGCTCGACTACAAAGTCGTCGCCGTCAAGTAGCCTCGGGGCGGCCTCCCGCCCTCATTCGTTCAGGCAGCCGGCGGCGTGGTCGGGGGCGTCGGGCCCTGGGGCGGCGTGGTCGGGGGCGGCTCGACCGGGCTCCAGGAATCCGGGCCGGCACGCCGCGTCGTCGACCGCGTGGGCAGCAGATTCCAGATGACGATCAGCACTCCCAGTCCAACGGCCATGAGCGGAAACGCATCTCGGAGCGCGCTGGTCGAATTCACATCGTCGATACCGACGATGTTCTCGAAGAAGAGCCCGAAGCCTACGAACAACCCCAAACCCGTGGCGGCCGTTCGGAGTCCTGCGTCGAGCAGATCGCCGCGGCGGTGGAGCAGCCCGAAAAGGGCCAGGCTCACGCCCACGGATCCGGGCGCGACGAGAGCCCAGGCGTAGACCCAGCTGCCGTATGCACCGGTCGCGTACTGGAACGCCAGCACCAGCCCAACTGAGGCCAGCAGTCCACCGGGGATCGCGGCCCCGAGTCCACCTTCGTGAGGGATCGCCAGGCCCAATACCAGCAGGAAGACGCCGGGCAAGATGACGAAGATCGGCCAGCCGTAGCCACCCAGTTCGGCCCCGAACTGTTCGGAAGCGAGGAAGAACAGGCCGAGCAAGACGAGCAGTACGCCGAGAACGGAGATGCCTCGCTGCCGATCACGGTCGTCGTCGCGGCGATTTTGCCATCCTTTACTCATCGTCCACCTCTGCGTCGTGCTGATGGGAGGGCAGTCTAGCCACGAAGCTCTCCGCCGGGATCATCCTCCAGTCTTAATCTGGCACCGGCCCGGCCCTTCTCTAGGAGGAGACCACGAACACCGGGACGTCGCCGATCGAGAGGATCCTGTCCGGGCCGATGTCAAGGTGGCTGCCTGCGACTGCCAGTGAAACACTCACGCTGTTGGTCGCCATGAGCATCGTCTGCCCGACCGCCACTTTCGTGTCGTGATAGACGTCGCGCCGGATCACGGAGCCCCGGGTGGTCGGCGGCACGTTTCCGTAGATCACCAGCTCGTTCATGGCATGGGTTGGATCGACCGCGTCGGTGGGAAGGCTAAGCCGGGTCGGATCGATGATCTGCCACACGGTGGGCCCCAACCCTTCGACGAGAACGTGGTAGCCGGCGTTGGCGGGGATCATCTCGTCGACCGGGAGCGAGCCGGAAAAGCGGACCTGTACACGTGGTGCGTTCCCCGAGCCGACCGTGCCGAAATCGTCGAACGATACCTGGACGGCCGCGGTACTCGCTCGGATGTCGACTGGGAGAACCACGATCCAGCGGCTGTTGGCAGACTTGGTCGAGGCCAGCTGGTCCGAAATGAGCCTGGACACGACGGGGCCCACCAGAACGAGGCCGCCGGTCTCGGCACTCGACCCGTCCTGCTGCCCCGTCGCGACGAGCGGCACGAATTGGCCGGCGTACGCGCCTGCCTTCAGCCCGTATCGATTCGAGGCAACGGCCTGGTATACGGCCTTGCTTTTCTGAACAACCACCTGCAGCCCGTCAACCGACGGCACAGGGATCACGGTGCCGTCCTCGGCGATGTAGACGAGGAGCGCGCCGACCTTGGCGAAGCCGATCGTGCCCTGGGAAGGGCTCGGGGCCGCGCTTGCGGAGGTCGTGACGACGGGGGTGCTGCTGCCGGAGGGGCTGACCAACGGGTAGGCCGGCAGCGAGGGAGTTCCCGGAAATGTGCCGCTCGGAGAGGCCGGATGCGGCGTCGAGGTGCCGGCGCCCCCGGTCGGCGTTCCTCCGCCGCCACCGGAGCTCGCCACGAGCGCGACGGCGGCGACCCCGGCCACGATCAGGGCCAGCGCAACCCCCGTCAAACCCGCGGCTATGCGCCGCTTCGGTACCATCGATTCGCAACCTCGGCTGCGGAGAGTGTCCCCCAGTCTAGCGACGCGGCGCCGGTCGGGTGGCCACTCGGAACCGACCCGGATGCCGACACGTGCCCCGGCGGCCGGTACACCTCCCCAATTGGGGGGGCCGAACGTGAGCCGATGGTCCCCGGCCACGCCCTGCCGTTCGCCCCTGCCTGATCGCCCGACCGGTATCGTATAACTGATTTCACAAAAGCAGAGCTAGTCGGTTTCGGACGGATCTTGCGTGGGACTGCCACGAAAGGCGCCCCCGGGCCCGATCGGAACCAGCAAAGAGGAGTCGGGCAGATGGCACCTAAGTGGGAATGTATCGACGGCAATGAGGCCGCGGCCCGAGTGGCCTACGCCGTGAGCGAGGTGATCTCGATCTTCCCGATCACCCCCGCGTCACCGATGGCGGAGCACTGCGACGATTGGGCCGCGGCGGGCAAGACCAACATCTGGGGCAAGGTCCCCGACGTGGTCGAGATGCAGTCCGAGGGCGGCGCGGCCGGCGCGATGCACGGTGCCCTTCAGAAGGGCGCGCTGTCGACGACATTCACGGCGTCGCAGGGTCTCCTGCTGATGATCCCGAACATGTTCAAGATCGCCGGCGAGCTGACTCCCGCCGTGATCCACGTCGCCGCCCGAACGCTGGCCACGCACGCCTTGTCGATCTTCGGCGACCACAGCGACGTCATGCACGCCCGAGCCACCGGCTGGGCGATGCTGGCCGCCGGCTCGGTGCAGGAAGCGCACGACTTCGCGCTGGTCTCGCACGCCGCCACGCTGCGATCCCGTCTGCCGTTCCTCCACTTCTTCGACGGCTTCCGGACGTCGCACGAGATCAACAAGATCTCGATGCTCGACGCCGACGACATCCGCGCCCTGATCCGCGAAGACGACATCCTGGCCTTCCGCAGCCGCGGCCTGACGTCCGAGTCGCCCGTGGTTCGCGGAACCGCCCAGAACCCCGACGTCTTTTTCCAGGCCCGCGAGGCCGCCAACCCGTACTACCTGGCCGTGCCCGGCATCGTGCAGCAGGTCATGGACGAGTTCGCCACCCGCACCGGCCGCCAGTACAAGCTGGCCGAGTACTACGGCGCTCCCGACGCGGAGCGAGTCATCGTGGTCATGGGCTCGGCCGCGGGCGCGGTCGAGGAGACCGTCGATACGTTGGTCGCTGCCGGCGAGAAGGTCGGCATGCTGCGCATCCGCCTCTTCCAGCCGTTCCCGTCCGCCGAGATCGTCGCCGCGCTGCCGCGTACCGTGAAGACGATCGCGGTCCTCGACCGCACCAAGGAGCCGGGCGCCGTCGGCGAGCCGCTCTACCTCGAGATGGTCGCCGCACTGGCCGAGGCGATGGACGCCGACAAGCCGCCGTTCGCCACTACCCCGCGCCTGATCGGTGGCCGCTACGGCCTATCGTCGAAGGAAATGACACCGGGAATGGTCGAGCCGGTCTTCGCCGAGCTGAAGTCCGACAAGCCCAAGCGCCACTTCACCGTCGGCATCTACGACGACGTAACCCACCTCAGCCTGCCGATCCGGAGCGACTTCCGCTACGCCCGCCCCGCCGGCGAGGTCCACGCGCTCTTCTTCGGGCTCGGCTCCGACGGCACCGTCGGCGCCAACAAATCGTCGGTCAAGATCATCGGCGAAGGCACCGACCTGTTCACCCAGGGCTACTTCGTGTACGACTCAAAGAAGTCGGGGTCGGTGACCGAGTCGCACCTGCGGTTCGGGCCCGGGCAGATCCGCTCCACGTATCTCGTCGAGGACGCGGACTTCCTGGCCTGCCACCAGTTCGGGCTCATGAGCACGCTCAACGTCCTCGAGCGCGCCAAGCACGGCGCCACGTTCCTGCTCAACTCCCCGTACGGACCGGACGAAGTCTGGAGCCACCTATCAAGCAGGGTCCAGCAGCAGATGGTCGACAAGGCCATCGATCTGTGGGTCATCGACGCCTTCGCGGTCGCCGAGGAAGTCGGCATGGGCAACCGCATCAACACCGTGATGCAGCCCTGCTTCTTCCACCTGGCCAACATCCTTCCGCCCGCCGACGCGATCAAGCGGATCAAGGACTCGGTCAAGAAGACCTACGCCAAGCGCGGTGAAGCGGTCGTCCAGGCCAACTACGCCGCCATCGACATGTCGCTCAAGCGGCTGGTCCATGTTCCGCTCGGCGCCGTCAAGGGCACCGACACGGCCGTCGCCGTGGCAACGGCAGATCGCCCCGACTTCTTCAACCGCGTCGAGGCCGAGATCATCGCCGGCCGCGGTGACCAGCTGCCGGTCAGCGCGATGCCGGTCGACGGCACCTTCCCGACCGGAACCACACGCTACGAGAAGCGGGCCATCGCCCAGAACATCCCGGTCTGGGACAACTCGATCTGCATCGACTGCGGCAAGTGCGCCATCGTTTGCCCGCACGCGTCGATCCGGATGAAGGTCTTCCCGGCGGCGGCCGTTGCCGGCGCTCCGGCGGGCTACCAGTCCAAGGACTTCAAGTCCCGAGAGCTGGTCGACCACCGCATCACGATCCAGGTATCTCCGGACGACTGCACCGGCTGCGGCGTATGCGTCGACGTCTGCCCCGCCAAGAGCAAGACCGAAGCTCGCCACAAGGCCATCAACATGTCGCCGGTCGAAGAGCATCGTGAGACCGAGCTCGTGAACTGGGACTTCTTCCAGTCGATCCCGATGCTCGATCGGAACCTGCTGCCGCACGACACCATCAAGGGTTCGCAGGTTCTCGAGCCGCTCTTCGAGTTCTCGGGGGCCTGCGCCGGCTGCGGCGAAACCCCGTACCTCAAGCTCGTCAGCCAGCTCTTCGGGGACCGCATGATCGTGGCCAACGCCACGGGCTGCACCTCGATCTACGGCGCCAACCTGCCCACGACCCCGTGGACGGTCAACGCCAAGGGCCGCGGACCGGCCTGGAACAACTCCCTCTTCGAGGACAACGCCGAGTTCGGACTCGGGATGCGGATCGGCCTGGACGCCCAGGGCGACCACGCTCGGCAGTTGCTCGAGAAGCTGGCGCCGGTCGTCGGCGCCGATCTCGTCCGCGGCCTGCTCGACGCCAACCAGGACACGGAGCCGGAGATCGAGGCCCAGCGCGAGAGGGTCGCCAAACTCCGCAAGGTACTGGCCGGCGTAAACGGCGAGAACAAGTTCGAAGCCCAGAGCCTGCTGGCTCTTTCGGGAGACCTCGTCCGCCAGGGCATCTGGATCATCGGTGGGGACGGCTGGGCCTACGACATCGGCTTCGGCGGTCTCGACCAGGTCCTGAGCTCGGGCCGCAACGTCAACATCCTCGTGCTCGACACGGAGGTCTACTCCAACACCGGCGGCCAGGCCTCCAAGGCCACCCCGCGCGGCGCCGTCGCGAAGTTCGCAGCTGCCGGCAAGGGCACCGGCAAGAAGGACCTGGGCGCGATCGCCCGGTCGTACGGCAACGTCTACGTCGCCCAGATCGCTATGGGCGCCAACGACGTGCAGACGACCAAGGCGCTACTCGAGGCGGACGCTTGGCCGGGACCGTCCCTGGTCATTGCCTACGCCACCTGCATCGCCCACGGCATCGACATGGAGAAGTCCATGGCGCATCAGAAGGACGCGGTCAAGAGCGGTTACTGGTCGCTCTACCGCTACCAGCCGAGCGAGATCGAGAACGGCCAGCCGTTCAAGCTCGACTCGGCGGCGCCTTCGATGCCGATCAGCGAATTCGCCGACGTAGAGACCCGCTTCGCGGTCCTCAAGCGCTCCAACCCGACACGGGCAGCCGAGCTTGCGGAACTAGCCCAGGCCGACGCCACCGAGCGCTACCGCTACTACGAGCAGCTGGCCGGCATCAAGCAGACCATCCCGCACATCGACGACGACGCAGCCGCGTCGGAAACCGGCGCGCCGGCGTGACCGCCGATCTGCGAACCAGGTACCTCGGGCTGGAGCTACGGTCGCCGATCGTAGCTTCGGCCTCACCGCTGACCGGCGATCCGGCCGCAGTGGCCAAACTCGAAGAGGCCGGCGTCGGGGCCATCGTCCTGCCGTCGCTCTTCGAAGAGGAGATCGTCGGCGAGGAGTTCGAGCTCAATCGATCCCTCGACAACGGCGCCGGAGTATTCGCCGAGGCGCTCGACTACTTCCCGGACCCGGCGACTTTCTCGGGCGCCGGGGACCGGTACATTGCCCGCCTCGAGCAGATCGAGCGGCAGGCGTCCGTGCCGGTCATCGCCAGCCTCAACGCCACTTCCACCGGTGGCTGGGTCGAGTATGCGAAGCGCATGCAGGGCGCCGGCGCCGATGCTCTGGAACTCAACGTCTATCGCGTCGCGGCCGACGCTTCCAAATCCGCAGCGGAGCTGGAAGCGGCAGATCTGGAGCTGGTCGCCGCCGTTCGTGCGGCGGTCACAATCCCGCTGGCCGTCAAGCTCAGCCCGTACTACACGGCTTTCGCCGGCCACGCCGGTCGAGTCGTCGATAGCGGCGCCAACGGCCTGGTGCTGTTCAACCGCTTCTACCAGCCCGATCTGGACCTCGACTCGCTCGAAGTCGCCAACAAGATCGAACTCAGCGCAGCCTGGGAGCTGCGCCTGCCTCTGCGATGGATCGCCATCCTGCGGCCCCAGCTCGGGGCCGGAGTGTCGATCGCGGCCACGTCCGGGATCAGCTCGGGCGCGGACGCGCTCAAGGCACTCATGGTGGGGGCCGACGTGGCGATGATGACCTCGGCGCTCCTGCGCCACGGCCCAGGCCACGTTCGGGCCGTGGAGTCGGAGATGCGGGCCTGGATGGACCAGCACGAGTACGAGTCGGTCGCTCAGCTGCGCGGAAGCGCCAGCCGGGCGGCGGTCGCGAATCCCTCGGCCTTCGAGCGGGCCAACTACATGCAGACGCTCCACTCCTGGAACGGCTCCAGGTAGAACCAGCGACGCCACCCGGCGTCACAGCCGCAACCTCAACAGCGGGCGCGGGCGCTTCGGCGCCGGCGCCCGTTTTCGTTGCCGCTCCGGCGTGGATAGTGGCGCAGCGATCCCCGGCGTGGCACGATGAAGCCATGAGCGATCACGACGACTCCGGCACCTCGACTGCGGCCGAAGAGGCCGGCCGACGCCCCGTGACGCGAAGCCGCCGCCCGGCGGGCGAGCCATCGATGGCGCGCGAACCGGATTACCAGACCGGCCGGCCCACCAAGATCGCCATCGTCGGTGTCGGGTTGGTCGGTTCGACCTTCGCGTATTCCCTGCTCCTGTCGGGCATCGCCTCGGAGATCGTGCTGATCGACATCAACCACGAGCGCGCCGAGGGCGAGGCGATGGACTTGAACCACGCCGTGCCGTTCGCCCACCCCACCAAGATCTGCGCCGGTCACTATTCCGACTGCGAGGGCGCGGCGATCACCGTCATCGCCGCCGGCACGGGCCAGAAGCCCGGTGAAACCCGGCTGGATCTGGTCAAGCGCAATGCCGCCATCTTCGGCGGGATCGTGCCGAAAGTGGCCGAGGCCAACCCGGAAGGGATCATCGTCGTCGCCACCAATCCGGTCGACGTGCTGACGTACGTGACCATGAAGCTGGCCGGGCTGCCCGCCAATCGGGTCTTCGGGTCGGGCACGATCCTCGACACGGCCAGGTTCCGCTACATGCTGAGCGAGCACCTCGGTGTCGATCCGCGCAGCGTCCACGCCTACATCATCGGCGAGCACGGCGACAGCGAGGTCCCGGTCTGGTCGCTGGCCAACGTTGCCGGGATGCGGCTGCCGTCGTTCTGCGCCGAGAACGGCATCCCGCTGACCCACGAAGTCACCGATGAGATATTCCGCCAGACACGCGACGCCGCCTACGAGATCATCGCCCGCAAGGGCGCCACGTACTACGCCGTCGCGGCCGGTTTGATGCGCATCACCGAGGCGATCCTGCGCGACCAGAACACCGTCCTGTCGATATCGAGCCTGATCACGGACTACTACGGAATCGACGACGTGTGTCTGAGCCTGCCGACGGTCGTCAGCCGGCGCGGCATCGAGCGGGTACTCCGGCTCGACCTGAGTCCGCACGAAGCCCGAGGCGTCCGCAAGTCGGCCGAGGTATTGCGGCGCACGATCGAGTCGCTCGGCGAGATCGGCAGGTAGAAGCGCGGCCGCGGCCGCGAGGTAGCGGGGCGGCCGCGAGGTGGCGGGGCGGCCGCCGGGGCGCCGGTCGCCGGGGCGCCGACTGCCCGCTGATTGCCGGCTCCTACCGCGGCAGGGCGTGTTCTTCGAGCGGCGTGTCCCAGTGGGCCTCGATCAACTCGAAGCGGCGCTGTTCCTCGCGGGCCAGCTTGGCGGCGTCGGGGAAGAGGCGCCGTACGATCGCCGGATCGGTGTGCTCCTCCATGGAAGCCCAATCCCGATATGTGATCGTTACCTCGAAGGTCCAGTCCTGACGCCCGTCGCCGTGGAAACGCGGCTCATAGGCGTGGACGTCGAGCAACCTGCCGGCCTCCAGCTGGGCGCGCAGCAGCGGCCAATGGTTGCGCTCGAACAACTCGACGAATTCCTCCTGGAAGCCCCACCGCACCTTGTAGAAGTACTGGACGGTCACCGGCTTGCCGGCCTCAGCCATCTCTGGATCCTCCACTCGTCCCGAACGCGCCACGGCGAACATCGATGCCGGGCCAGCCTACACGCTGGGATACCTGTGCGCCCCTACAGCTGGTGCAACCAGGCCCATTGGGCGGCGAGTGAACTCACCAGCGCCACCGTGACAGAGGCCATCGTTCCCAGGAGATAGCGCTCGGCGAAGCGCTTCTTGTTGAGCTCCTTGAAGCGGGCCAGCGTCTTGGCCGCCACGACGAACCCTACGGCCGTCGCCCCGCCGCCGGGCAGCAGCACGACGACCAGCAGACGTTCCAGCACGCCGATGGTGGCGCCCATCCGCTCCGGATCGACACCGCCGGACGGCTTGTTGGACTCGGACGGGAGCAGGCGGCCGATCAGCCGCATCGCCACCGGAACATTGATCACCAGGAGCGACCAGCCGATGATCACGGCCACGGCCGCGCGTCGCACGTCGGCCGGGTTGGCCGCGATGGCAGACGGGACCAGGTTTGGGGTCGCGTCGCGCAGGTACAGCCAGGCCACGCCGACCACGACGACGGCGATGCACGCTTCGCCGGCCAGCCACAGGACCGCCGGCAACGGGCTCCACCGTCGCTTCCCGGACCGAGCCCGGTCCGACGAGTGAGCGGCCGGCGCCGGCGCCGCGGCTCCCGTCGGGTGAGCGGCCGGGTGAGCCGCCGCGGCGCTCGCGGACGATTCGCGGCCGGCCAGCAGCTTCGGCAACACCAGAATGTCGAGTGCCTCGCCGACAAGTCTCACGCCCAGATAGACGGCCCAGATCCAGCCCAGAACCAGTACCGGGTCTTTCACGGCTCCACTCCCCTATCTGCTTTGCCGGTATCTGCTTTGCCGGCGGCCGCCGGCATGGCCTCCGATCCCTTGGCGGCCTCGGGGGCTGCGGGCTCGGCATCGCCTGAGCCGCTCGAGTAGACCCGCCGTATGCCCGCGACGAGCCGCTGCAGCGACCGCACGCGAGCCCGATTGAACGATACCGAAATGGTGGCGCGCCGCACATGCAACCTGTCGGCCACCTCCGACTGCCTCAGGTCCTCGAGCAAGGCGAGCCTGGCAACCATCCGTTGCCGGTCGGTCAGCCCGTCGAGCATATCCACGAGCGCCGGCACGAGATCGGCCAGCAGCGAGTCCACGTCCGGTCGGCCGGTCAGGATGACGAGCCGCTCGTGGCCCGTGCGAGCAGCGCCGATGGCGTCCCGGGCCACGACGAAGGCGGGCCCGGTTCGCTCCGTGGCCGGAGCGTTGCCGGTTGAATCCTCATCCACATCGCCCCTGACGAGGACCCAGCGCATTCGGCGGCCGGCCGAACCGAGTGCGGCATGGAGGACGGCGGTGAGAGGATCGGCCTCCGGAGCCAGCAAGCCCTGGAGTTCATCGCCCTGGGTGAAACCGAACGGTGCGAGCCGCGCCGTTCCATAGGCCGAATCCAGCTCCGCGACGAGTTCGCGCAGCCAGGCCGTCGATCCGACGCTGTCGCGCCGCGACCCGACCACGTCGCCGAAGAGAACCATGCCCATCTGAGGAGTCATCCTGCAGAGGCTAACTCCGGATCAGATAGTCGTCAATGGCTAACTGCTCCAGGGGCAGCCGATTACGGCTATCACGAGCCAAGCCGCTCGGCCGCCGCTCGGCCGCCGCTCGGACGGCGACCTTCGGTCCGGGTCGCGCGCGTCGCGCGAGACGCGTTCCTGGGGCGACCGTGGTCCGTGGGCCGCCAGAGGGGCTATCCTGCGCTGGTGACCACCGAAGCCACTGCCCAAGGTCAAGCCGGCGCTGCAAGTCCTTCGATCCCGTTGAATCCAAGCGACGACGGGAAGCCCGGCGTGGCACGGCGTCGCGACCTCGGTATGCGCGCGACGATGATCTTCCCCAACCGGGAGATAGTGGAGCGCTACTACGTCCCGCTCATCTACACGGCGTGCCGGACGTGCTACTCGGAACTGGCGCCCGACGATATCTTCGAGCGCGCGGTCGACGGTCGAATCACTCCCGAGAAACAGCGCGAGCTGATCGGCCGAGTCATCGAATCCGGCCACGGCAGCACCATCGAGCACGTCGTCTTCACGTTCGCGATCACCGGCGTCAGCCGGACGTTGAGTCACCAGCTGGTTCGCCACCGAGCCGGAGTGGCGTTCGATCAGCAGAGCCAGCGCTACGTGTCGTACAAGAAGGGCGCTTCGACGATGCTGCCGGGCACGATCGCCGAAGCCGACCCGGAGCTCCTCGAACGGTATGAGGATCAGGTCGAAGGCGCGCTGGCGCTCTACACCGAACTCCTCGAGGCCGGCATCCCGGGCGAGGACGCACGTTTCGTCTTCCCCAACGCCACCCGCACCAACCTGGTCATGACCGCCAACCTGCGGGCGCTGATACACATGTCGGGCCTGCGTTTGTGCACGATGGCCCAGTGGGAAATCCGCCGGCTCTTCCAGCTGATACGCCACGAAGTCTTCGCGGTCAGCCCGTTCCTGGGCAGTTTCCTGGCTCCTAAGTGCGTGGCCCTCGGTTACTGCGACGAAGCCGGCAACCGCGACGAGCATTGCCCGATCAGGCCGCACAAGGACAATGTGCTGGCCGCCTGGGCAGAGAAATCGAAACGAGATCGCTCCGAAGCTCGGCCTTAGGCCGGGCAGGGCGATCAAATCGGCCTCCGGCCGCTCCGGAGCGGTGAGATATGGGGCGGTACGGAAGGCGGCGGGTCCTGGTACCTCCAGCGGAGTGCCCGCCCGCAACACCTGGCCCATGATTCGTCCGACGAAATGGCTCTCGCGCTTGGATTTGGACCCGCGATAATGAGTGCACGGTCCACGATGCCCAGCCAGGGGAGCCCTTAAGTCGCGGCGGGGTAGTAACCTAATCGGGATTTCTCCGGCGTCCGACCGGGGCCCGGAGTACAGACCAACGGGGAGATGAGCGTGAACGAGACGGCCGCGCGTCATCCGAACCGATTCCTGGCGGACCTCACGCAGGCCATGCGTTCGACCGCCGAGACGGCGCGGCAGGCGACGATCGAACAGTGCCAGGCGGACGCCAAGGCTTATACCGAGAAGCTCCACGCGCGGACCGATGACGAAGCCGCCTCCCTGCGCAAGGCAGCCGAGGCCGACGTAAGCGCCATTCGCGATTGGTCCAAGGCCGAGATGGAGCGCATCCGCGTCGAGACCGAGCAGCGTATCTCGCGCCGCCGCGAACTCCTCGAGCAGGAGCTCCAGGAATACAACTCCGCCATCGAACTCGAGATCGAGCGCGTTCAGCAGCGAGTCTCCGGTTTCGAGGGCGAAGTCGCCGCCTTCTTCGAACAGCTCCTCCAGGAAGCCGACCCGACCGTCTTCGCCAGCATGGCCGCCCAGATGCCCGATCCGCCGACCTTCGAAGAAGGAGAACGAGCAACGCTCGCACCCGACGTGTGGGCACGCCGCGAGCAGATCATGCGTGCCGGGCCGTCGGTCGAGTCCGCGTCCAAGGGTGGGCCACAGGAAGCTCAACCGGCAGCCCAGTCCGACGATTCCGGCAAGGCCGCCGGCGGCGCACCGGCAGCCGCCAAAGCCCCCCCAATGGAATCAACTCAGGTCGTTGTCGTCGGACTGGTCAGCGTGGCCAGCATCGCGACGTTCAAGCGCCAGTTGGGCCGTCTCCCAGGCGTGAAGAACGTCGGCGTCTCGTCCGGCCCCGACGGCGAGTTCATCTTCACAGTGGGCCATCAGGCCGACACTTCGCTCGCCACGCTTGTTCCGACACTGCCGAACTTCCAGGCACGCATAACCAGCGAGCGTGACGGGGTGCTGAGCGTATCCGCACACGACCCGGAGGCGGAGGGCTAGACTTCACAACCGCGCCTCTCATGCCACAGGGAGACTCCGTCACGTGCCTCGGTCAGCAGTAGCAATCGCTCTTCCACCAGCTGAGTTCGCCGCGGTCAGCGCGCAGCTCGCTGAGGCCGGCTATGAGCCGATCGACGTCCGGACCGCGGACGATCTCGAAGAGTTGCTGAGCCGGCGCCGCGATATCGGCGTGGCCATCCTCGACGGCGAGAACGACTTCGACCGCACGCTCGAGATGTACGCGCTGCTCCACGACGAAGACCGCAACATCCCGGCTTTGATGGTCGTGGCCGCGCGAGCCCTCGATCGCATGAGTCTGGCCGGCAAAGCTCGCGTCAACGACGAGTACTTCACCCGCCCGTATTCAGCCGAGTCGTTGCGCTGGCGAGTCGAGGCGATGCTCATCCGAGCGGAGATCCCGGTCGAAGACGTCAGCGCCGGAGTCATCCAGTCGGCCGATGAAACCGCCGCGTCGGCCGGCGGATCCGCCTCGGCATCCGTATTTGCCGACAACGCGCCTCGCGGCCAGATCGTCATCGTCTTCAATCCCAAGGGCGGCGTCGGCAAGACCACCATCGCCGTCAACGTGGCCGCGATGCTGCAGGTAAGGAAGGGCGAGCAGGTGCTGCTCGTCGACTGCGACACGGTTACCGGCCATGTTGCCTCGTCGCTGGGCATGGAGAACATCCGGACCGTGGCCGACGCCTGGACCGAAGATCTCAACACCGGCGACGCCGAGACATTCTCCGAGATCGCCTCGAAGCACCAGAACGGCGTCTCGGTTCTGGT
>Ga0182027_10008234_pt1 | contig 15220 bp, 14 predicted proteins | sample 712E1DmetaG_FD_121300 | JGI IMG/M metagenome (GOLD analysis project Ga0182027, IMG submission 121300) | Permafrost microbial communities from Stordalen Mire, Sweden - 712E1D metaG (Illumina Assembly) | ecosystem: Environmental > Terrestrial > Soil > Wetlands > Permafrost | place: Sweden... | reverse complement strand
CGTCCAGATAAAGGGAGGAGCAAAAACGCTGAATTGGGATTGCGTATCCTGCTTGACGGAGAAAATATGCGCTTGCGTCGGATTTGTGTCCCAGACCGAAACGGAAAGCGAACACAGTTGTCCTGCTGCAAATGTTGCCGTATCGGAAACAATAAGACGCGGCTTGATGCGCTGAGAAACAATCGGGTGGGTCCGGTCAATAATGTTGATGGTTGTTTTTACGGAATCTTTATTGTTTTCCTGGATAAAAGCCAGGGCATTGATCGATTTAATCCCCGCGCTTACGAAAGGGGCGGTCGTGTACCAAACCGTATCCGAATATTGTTTGGCGGTGTCGATGCTTTTAAGTGTAGCTCCCGTTTCAACGGCCCCCTGTGCCGAAACAACGGTAACGACGACTGAATCGATAAAATTAGGAAGATTACTTGTAAAACCAAGACTTATTGTATTGCCCACGGTATCAACGTATTGGTTGATATTTTGCTTTAGTGTTGTGGATTTGACGGCCATGGATATACGAGTGTTTTTAGGCTGATACGGCGACACCGGCTGCTCAAAGCACGAAACGAAAAGGAAAAGCAATGACGCCAGTAAAAGAATAGACAAACTTCCAAACCAAAATGAACGTGACATATTGACTCCTTAGGCCATTTTAGCTTTAATCGACAATTTTTGTCGTTTGAAAGCTTAGAGGGACTTATCTGCCATTATGCAGGTTAAAGAAAATTATACAAGACATAGAATAATAATCAATTTTAGACCTTAAGTCAATGACAACATTTTCACAATTTTATGGTTTCTCTGTAACCTATTGAAATCAAAAGAAAACTAAGCATGATTTATTTTAAAATTTGTTAAAAAATCTTTTTACCGGATAAAATATACATGACAATTTTAATCCGGTCTGTGACGGGCGTCACAAAATACGTTTTTTTATTTTACGGCGATAGGAGGTTAGCCAGGAGGAGTCTTGACGCAGAAAAAAAACGAAAAAAAGGCTGAAATAATTAAAGCCGACAAACTTTCATAAAACATCGCGCGAGACATATATAAGCGTCTCTCAACCCGGATTTCATATTATTTGGGTTGAGAGACGCTTGTTTTTAAAATAATTGGGGGTCAACAAAGCCACGGCCTCTGGCCGTGGTAGTTTATTCCACCCGCGCTTCCCAATCGTCAAAGGCCGTTATGCCGCCGGCGCTGGAGACTTCAATCTTCTGAAAAGTAAATGATACGTCTTCGACCATAAGCTTTTGCGGCTGGACATTCACGGATGTCGCCGCTGCTTCGGTATCGTGCTGCTTAATGTCCGAAATAGTCGCGTTGGTAAGGGTGATCGTATAATAGGTCGTTTCCGCGCCGTTGTTCGCGGTCTTGACGAATTGTATCACCACGTTTTTCAGCACTTCGTTGGTGACCATCGCTTCATAAATCTGCGGGCTTGCCGCGCCGATCTGCTTGGTAATGACGAGGGGCATTTGAATGCGTTGGCCCGATGGAAGGCCGGTCTGGGGATCGCGCGGGGAGCTTACTTCATAGCTGAAATCCAATCCGGTTATCTGATTGCGATGCGCGGCAACCAGGCTTTCGCCCTTGAAGGGCCCCTGCTTCGTCCCTTGGATGGAAACGTAAAATGCATCGGCCGCCATGGAAGAAGCCGCGCTGGAAAACAATATTGCCGCAGCGGTGGCCGAGAGAAATAAAGATTTTGAAAATACCATACCGCTCCTTTTTTTAAAGATTTGTTAGGTTGAGTTAATTAACCTGTATAAAATATAAGAGCGGCGACTTCTTAGTCAAATAACGCGTCTTCGCCAGCGCACCATGGTCTGCGTAAAAATGTCGGCTATAAAACCGGCGCGTTTTCAACCAATTGTTTTTTGCCCATCAAAAGCTTGATATACTGCGCACGCGAATAAGCCCACGGATCGGGATTATTGTCCGACCGGAGTTTTCCCCTGAACGCCTCTAAGGAGGCATATCCTTTTCGTTCCATCCAGCGTTCAACATCATGGAGCATGGTCTGCAAATGATTAACGCCTCGTTGATAGAGCGCGCTGACCACTTGCACGCATTGCGAGCCGGCCAAGACCATTTTAATGACGTCGCTTCCGGTCAAAATTCCGCAACTTCCGCAGAGGTCCGCTTTAATATGGCCCGCCGCGATGCCCGTGACCCGTAACGACCGGCGATAATCGCCGCGACCGCTTAAATTGAACGGGAAACTCGTTTTTTGGTTTTCGGCGTCGATGTCCGGCTCGAAAAACCGGTTAAACAGCACGATGCCGTTTACATGCGCGTCATCTAAATGGGCTATAAAATTAAGCGGATTGGTATAATTGCCGCCGATTTTTACCGAAACCGGGATCTGCACTTCACCACGGACGGCCTCGACGATCGATATTTGCAAATCCTCCAATTCCGAGGAGGTTTTCCGATAATCTTCGGGGAAATCGATCAAATTAAGCTCGATAGCGTCGGCGCCGGCCTGCTCGATTTTCTTCGACCAGGCTATCCATGTTTCCCTGTCAACGGCGTTAAGGCTTGCGATAACGGGAATGCCGACGGCCTCCTTCGTCTTGGCGATCCACATCAGGTGTTCCTCTGGTCCCGCGTGGTCAAGGTGCGGAAAAAAATCGATCATTTCAGGCGAGCGATCATTGTATTTGACAAGGTCCTCGTCGAGCTTATGGCGCTGCATGGTTATTTCTTCCTCTAAAAGCGATTTGACGACGATAGCGGCGGCGCCATTGTCCTCAAGTTTTTTAATCGAGTCCAAATCGGCGGTAAGAAAGCTCGCTCCGGCCATGATCGGATTCTTAAGCGATAGTCCCATGTACGTGGTTTGTAGGATCATGATTTTCGCTCCTTTTATGAAAATGGTCAATCGACTGTTTTAATTAAGAGCGCAATTTTCGTTCCAGAAAAGTTCCTCGCCGATCTCTATGCCAGGGCAATTTTGCGAAACGACAAACCGTAATCCTCATAACCTGCCTTAGGGCAGATAAGTTTCTGATAGTCAGGAATCCGGAGGTGTCTATGAAAACGTTGCAGTTGATTAATCACATAAAAGGATATATCATTGAAGCAACCGACGGGACGGTCGGCAAGGTGGATGAATTTTATTTTGACGATCGGCTGTGGAAAATCCGTTATGGCGTTATTTCGCTCGGATACGGCCGAAAAATCCTGCTATCGCCCGTGGAAATGAGCAAGTTTGACCCGGTAAATCGAGTCATCACGGTATCGGTTACACGGGAGCAGGTCCGCAATAGCCCCGATATTGACTCCGAGTTGCCCGTAGATCGGCAACATGAAATGAGTCTCCATGAATATTATAATTGGCCGTTTTTCTTCGTTGGAGACAGCTTGATGAATGTTCCATTACCGGGTGAGGGCATTTTCACGGGGCCCGATGCCTCCGAAACCGCATCAAAGAATTTTGACCCGCATTTACGCTCATCTCATAACCTGACCAACCTGATTGTAACCGGCAGAGACGGGGACCATATCGGTAAAGTCCACGATTTTGCCTTGGACACTGAAACGTGGGCAATCCCTTTTTTAGTCATCGGTCTTCAAGGAAAGAAAATGGTCTTATGCAATCCGTCCTCGATTGCGGGAGTGGACGATGATGAAAATAAGGTGGTGACCAATTTGACAGCCGAGAAAATACACTCCCTTCCCGTTTACGATGCTTCGCATCCGACAATTCTCTGCATTGATAGTTCGAAAGAAATTGAGGAGCCTGCCGGGTCCAAAGTGTCCGTTTGAAAACCGCGCCGCGGGGACTATTTCAGGAACTTGGATACAAAAGGCGACAACTCTCCATGCCGGTTAAAAAGGCCCGAAGGCTCCTTGCCTTGAAAATCGGAAAACCATGTTTCATGCTCTATTTCCTCGTTTAAAATGGCCACGGCCAAATCATAAGTCCGGTGGTCTTTCCCGAACGTCAGGTCGCAAATTTCGGTATAGCCGCGCACGGCGCACCGCTCGGCTTCCAGCAGCACTTTAAGCATTTCCTGGCAATCCGTCCAGTCTACCGGCAAATCGGCAGGTTTACAGAAGGATGTGTCGTGGAAATCCTTCATGTTGGCCGGGAGTTTTCCCCCCAACTCGTAAATGCGCGGGACCAGCGCTTCGAAGTGGTTGAGGTCTTCGATTCTTGCAACCTCCGCAACTTCTTTAAGCCTTTCCCCTTCCAAACCGATCAAGTGCATCCGCAGAATGGTATAGTAGTAATAGGTGGTAAGTTCCGCCGCGGCGTTTTTTACCAAAAGCCCGGTAAGCTTGACGGAATCGACCCCTGCTTTTTGGACCGTTTCTCGCGTGAACCAACTCATGGCATCCTCCTTGGGTTTGATGAAAAGTCTGTGCGCCGTTTGTAGTGCGATCACATTTTATTTAAAGACGCTTGTTTTAACCCCGCAATATCGATTTTATTCATTTTCATCAAGGCCTGCATGACGCGGGCCGATTTTTGGGGGTCCTTACCGGTCAAGAGTTTGGGTAGGGCAGTGGGAACGATCTGCCATGACAGGCCATATTTGTCCTTAAGCCAACCGCATTGTCCTTTTTGGCCGCCTTCGGAAAGCTTTTCCCATAAGTCATCCACTTCGTTTTGCGTATCGCAGTTCACGAAAAGCGACAGCGCTTCGGTGAAATTAAAGGGCCTGGCCCCGTCGATGGCCATGAACTTTTGACCTGCAAGTTTAAATACCACGGTCAAAACTTTTCCCTTCATTCCAGGCGCTTCGTCCCCATAGCGGATGATGCTGACGATCTTTGAATTTTTAAAGAGAGACACATAAAAATTCGCGGCCTCTTCGGCTTTACCATCAAACCACAAAAACGGTATTATTTTTTGATCGCTATTTTTAGCATTCATGAAAATATTCCCCCATGCATTATTGGTAAGTTGGGCGGCTGTCTACTATCATACTTATTAAAATATTGCAATAATGGTGCCAATTTTTAAAAAATTCAATCAGGCATATTTTGCTGGCATGATTCTTGATGGTATTTAAAAAAGCCTCTGTATTTCCTGATTACTTGGCTGTGCGGAGTAGGAAATTTAATTCATCATTAAAAAAGGAGTATGCCATGCCGATTCGTCATGCGGAAGCACAATGGAATGGAACGCTGAAAAGAGGCAGCGGGACCGTTGCAATAAAGAGCATCGGTTTAAAGGCCGACTATTCGTTTTCTTCGCGTTTTGAAGAAGGAAATGGGACCAATCCGGAGGAACTGCTCGGAGCCGCTCATGCGGGATGTTTTTCCATGGCACTCTCCGGAGTTCTTGAAAAAGCGGGATTTACGCCCGATAGTATTGCCACGAAGGCAAACGTTACCGTGGAGCTTGTTGGAAACGGTTTTAAAATAACGGCGATTAAGCTTATTTGCCGGGCTAAAGTCCTCGGCATCGACCAAGCGCAGTTGAACGTTCATGCAAATGCCGCCAAAACCGGCTGCCCGGTTTCGGTGGCCCTATCGAACGTTCCCATAACGCTTGAGGCCACTTTGGAAAAATCTTAAGTTTTTGGGGAGTTGGCCGAGCAAATCACTTGTTACGGGAAGTCTTGCGGTTGGATTTATTTAACGTCACGGCCGCCAGAATAAGGACCTTCAGAGATTTCTCGTTCAACTTGTCGTTTTCGTAAAAATCTATAGCGCGTCGAACGGTTCCGTCTTGGGTGAACAGACCGTCAGGATCCTTCAAAGAAGCTCCCTTAGCGAAAGTAATCTTTACATGGTCCTTATACGTCTCTCCGGTGCAAATCATCCCGTCGTGCGCCCAGACAGGGACCCCTCTCCATTTCCACTCCTCCGATACTTCGGGCACCGCTTCCTTAATAAGTTTGCGTATACGGGCGAGCATCTCACCTCTCCAGTCACCAAGTTCCACAATCCTTTCGTCAATGAGCTGAGAAGGGGAGGCCGTGCCTTTTGACGTCTTTTTCGATGTTTCTGTCATAGAAAAATCTCCTTGAAAATATTTAGAATATACAGCTTCTGAAAAGCAAGTAGAGTGCCAAAAGGAAGTGGCATATTAATTTTTTTTTTAAGCAACGAAGTTCATTCATCAAATAGACGCCAAACAAGGAGAGCTTTTTGGACAACCGTAGCGTTATTTTCATGGCACGGAACTTGCAGTTTTTATTGTATGTTGTGTGGAAAGTGATTTATGTCATGTGAACTGATTTATGCGGTTAATATGTATTTATGACTGATACCGACGAAAAAGATAGACCCAGTTTTGGTACGGCAGGGTAACGGCAATTATGTCAATATTTCGAAAACGCTATGTTCTGCTCTCAACGCTCGTTGGCGCCCTCTTGGGGGACTTGGTTGTCCACCCGATTAGCGATCTTGTATATACGTTTTTTGAAAAAAATGAGCACCTGGGAATTTATGCAGACAAGTTCAGTTTCCATTTAATTTGGGTCATTGTTAGAAACACGTGGAGTTTGCATGACTTACCTGATGCGCTTGTCTATATTTTTCTTTCGGGTTTATTAGGCTATTTTTTCGGCTTAATCATGCGAGAGCACCATAAAATAGAGGAACACTTAAAAGGCTTTTCAGTCATCGGAATGAACACTTCGGTCATTCTTCACGATTTAGGAAGTCCGGTTACGGGCATTATAGGCTTTGCAAAGTTGGCCAAGGAAGAGCGAAGGGAGGGCGCTATCGAGGATTATTGCAATCGAATAATTTTTTCGGCGGAGTCGATAGCCCGGATGATGGTAGACATTAAAACCGTTGCCCAGGGATCGCGCGATTTAAATCTTTCGATTGGGCCTGAGAACCTTAAACTGTTTATTGACGATGTTGCCGCTAATATTCGACCTCGCAGCTCCCTGAGCGTCAATGTTCCGGAAAACATCGTGGTTTTGATCGACGGTGACTATTTTGAACGAGTGCTTTGGAACCTTATTAAAAATGCCGATGAAGCGGCTTATGGGAAAAGTGGCGGGAAAATAGAGGTGTCGGCGAGCTATGGCGAAGGAAACGCTACTTTGACCATTCGTGATAACGGCGTGGGATTTCCCAAGGAACTACGGCGAAAAATTTTCACCCTCGGCGCTACGTTCGGTAAAAAAGGGGGCTCCGGCATGGGCCTTTACAATTGCAAAAAGATCATGGAGGCGCACGGGGGCGGGATCCATATTAATTCGAAACCCGGAAAATGGACCGACGTTATAATAAGCGTTCCCGCGGAAAAGCGGGGTTAATTTTCCAAACGTTGGCGAAATTGGAGAAAGATTTTCTCATAAACGTAAAAACCGGTTTTTAAACGGGATAGTGAAGGAACTATTTTTGTCAATAAAGATTATAGCGATCTTCGGCAGCATCGTTTTTGGGGTCGCTATTGCCTGCTTTGGCATTGAAGGCCCGAAAAAAAACGATACGGCTTTCATAAGCAACATAGACGCCGGTAATGTCCGTATGGTCATCGATACGTTTTCATCCTGCCTTGATGTAAAAACGCATCTTCCATGCGGCTGGCATGCCGACCGCCGCGACGCCACGGTTTTTTCGCTTGAGCATGAAAACGGGAATTATTTCGTCAAGATCAAGACAAAAGGCGGGACCGCGGCCATCGCCAAAAGCTTTCCGATCGATTGCAAAGCGACCCCCTATTTACATTGGAGCTGGCGCGCGCATGTTTTACCCGAGGAAGGCAACGAAAACATCAAGAAAAAGGACGACAGCGGGGCAAGCGTCTACGTTTTTTTCCCGGGACCGCTTATGCTGAAGAAAATCGTCAAGTACGTTTGGAGCACGACCCTTGCGCCGGGAACGAGGACCGTAAGTCCTTTTTATTTCAATTTGAAAGTCGTGGTTTTACGAAGCGGTAGCGATAGCCTGGGAAAATGGGTGCATGAAACGGTAAATGTTTTTGACGACTATACGAAGTTTTTCGGCTCCCCTCCCGATAAAGCCATGGGAATCGCCCTCTTGTCGGACGGCGATAATACCAATTCTTCGGCTGAAGCGGACTATGACGACTTTTATATAAGCGCAAGGCCGTGAATATCGTGCGCTACCTTCTGTAAACTCCAAGCCAAGCGCCCCATTTTCATGCTACGGTTTGAATGAACTGAAAAAGAAAATATATCGAAAACAAAAAAAGGCCGAAACCCAGAACCACGTAAATTCGTTGCATGGCGTTTTCCGTTATAAACCGATTGATCTTATAGAGCGTTGAGGCCAGAAGCGTAAGATACGCCCCTAATCCCAGGCCCCCGAACATCAGAAAAATGAGGGACATGAGTTTGCCGTGATGGTCGATAAGGTCAAGGTCCGCAATACAATGCATTCCGATGAGCCACCAGAATATCATCATGGGATTTGTTATGGCGAGCGAAAATCCGGTAACGAATGATAAACGTTTGCCTCCCAGCTTGCCGTTATTGAACGAAAGGATTTTCTCCCGGCCCGACTCCCTGAGCGTCAAGATTCCCAATATCCACAGCAAGACCGCGCCCATTGCCTCGAAGCCGCCGAGGACAATTTTGCGGTTAAAAAACGGGGCAATGCCGTAAAGCGCGAGGAACCCATAGAGCATATCGGAGGCCACCGATCCGGCGGACACCATGAGCGCCGCCTTGAGTTGGCGGTTAAGCGACCGCTTGGCGATCTCGATCTGGGTCGCGCCGACGGGAATGGCGGTGACAAATCCAAAACCCAAGGCTATGAGGGCCGTTAATAATTCTTTCATGCGTCCTTTACGGGAATTGCGGCTATGCAACCGCCATTTTTGTAAACGCTTGCCGATTCCGGCGAACATGGAGCGCAATGTCGTTTGCAATCTCTTCGGTGTTCAATGCCTCGAAGCAACGTATTTCCTTGCACGTTTTTGCCCGTTTATTGATGCAGGTCATGTTCCGGCAAGGGTTCGCGGCTTCATAGATTCTGCTCGGCGCGTTTTGGTTGGAGGGAAAATAGCCAGCACGGTCCGAATTATAACCATAGATGCGTGACGGCGTCGCGCCGAACACGGAATAAACGGCGGTGCGGTTTTCGAACGGGAACGTTCCGGAAAGTGAATATTTTTTCGCGGCGGCGATGTGCAGCGGTCCCGTGTCCGCGCCTACGTATGCGTCGCAAAAATCGATGAGCGCCGCAATGCCTTCAAGGCTGAGGGAAGCCGGGACCGGCTTAATCCGGTCGTGAAAATATCGGGGCGTCTTCTTTAAAAGTTCCGTTTCAATGTTCGTAAACGTGTGCCCACGGCCAAGCACTATCATGCAATCGAGTTTACATAAGGCCCTCAGGAGCGCGGCTTGGGAGAAAAGCGGAACGCACGTAAAAATCGAAGAAGCGTCCGGATTGAAGTAAATAAGCGGCGTTTCATTGTCCGGGTCTTCCAGCCTGGCAAGGAATTTTTTAGCTTGTACTATTGCGCAATCCGGTATCGTGACGCGCACTCCGGAAAACACCACACCGCGTCGGGGACCAAAAGCCTCTTCGAGCAGGTCGTGCACGAACCGAAACGCTTGGAAAACGATATGGTTCGTTCTTTCGGCCTTAGATTCATCGCGCATGATCCTTTGGGCCATGGCGGCGTACCCTATGACCATGCCCGGTCGATTAAAATGTTTCTTCTCATCGAAGAACGGACAGAAATTAAAAACGATATCGTAGTCGGTTTCCGTGGTGATACGCATTAATTCTTTCAAATCGGTTTTATTGGGCAAAGGCCTGCCCGTAAAAACCGGGAATATGCCGGTAATTTCCGGGTTCCCCGCAATAAGGTCCATGGCGGCCGCGGTTATCGCGTAATCGAGCCGTGCGCTGGGGAAAAAAACACGCAGGGCCGTGAATGCCGCTTGTAAATTTACCGCGTCGCCGATATTCAGGTCGGCCACCACCAAAATCTTTTCCGGCCGTTGCAACGACCGAAGCTTGCGGACCGCCGCCTTGCGGGTCAAATCCATCAGTAGTCGGTTTCCCATTATTAATAAACTTGCCATATCTAAAAATCGGGCCCCCGCTTTAGGAAACAAATCCGTTACCATGCTCGACGCTTTAAAAAAGAACCGCATTCCCCGATGATGTTGCATAATGGTACGCCTTTGCTAAAAAAAATTGAGAATTTAATAAAAGCAAAAGCCGTGCCAGGGAAAAATGCCGAAAGGCTTGTTTTAATATGCGGTAGTTTGTATTTTATAATGTCTTGACATTAAGGATTATAGCGCGCGCCCAAACGCCGGATTATTATTGACGATCAACAACGGGTCCCGCCGCCAAAGCGAATCCTAAAAAGATTTGAAAAGAACGGACCAATCATGGCTAAACCTCGGATTATTTCCAAAACAAAAAAAGACCTCCTTATAGAAATTGAAGAACTTAAAACCCGTTTGAGCGGGCAGTCCGAAAATGGATTGCGCGAAAGCGAAGAGCGCCTGGCCCTGGCCTTAGAAAGCGGCAATATGGGCATGTGGGAATGGGACATAAAAAACGACCGGACCACCTGGAATGAAAAGGAATTCGAGCTTTTAGGCCTGCCGCCGGTCAAGGGGCCCGTGGACGCGAATTTGTTCATCAGTCACGTGCACCCCGACGACCGAACCGGGTTTAACGACGTCATTGAGGCATTGCTTGAAAACGGCTCCGAATACCGTAACGAATTCAGGATCGTCAGGGCCGATGGACAAGTGCGATGGCTCGTGGTCATGGGGAAATTATACCGGGACGAAAGCGGGAAACCTCGCAAACTCATCGGCATTAATTTCGACGTCACGAACCGGAAATTGATGGAAGACGGATTGATGCGTAAAACGTTGGAACTTGACGCGGTAAATAAAGAGATCGAGGCGTTTTCGCATTCCCTGTCGCATGATTTGCGCGGGCCGCTACGCGCGATTACCGGTTTCAGCGACATCCTGTTTAAGGACTATGCGGGCGAACTCAGCCCCGACGCGCGCGAATTCCTTGGGACATCGAGAGCAGCGCCAAAAAGGTGGACCAGCTCATCGACGATATGCGGACGCTCTTGAATGTCTCGCGCCAGGACGTCCGCAACGAGGAAATCGACCTCAGCTTTTCGGCGGAAACCATTCTCGCCGAACTGCGCCGCCGGGAACCGCGGCGAAACGTGGCGATTTCCATTTCGCCCGATTTGAAAGTCCGCGGCGATCCGCATCTTATCCATATCGCGCTGAGTAACCTTTTGGGCAATGCTTGGAAGTACTCCGCCAAAACCCCCGACGCCCGCATCGAATTCGGCGCGGTGGAAATTGACGGAAAGAAAGTTTTTGTCGTGCGCGATAACGGGGCGGGGTTCAATATGGACCATGCCGACAGGCTTTTTGAACCCTTCAGGCGTCTGCATTCGGACTCGGAATTTCCCGGTACCGGCATCGGCCTGGCAATCGTGAAGCGGGTCGTTGAAAAGCACGGCGGACTGGTCTGGGGACGCGGCGAGCCCGGAAAAGGCGCGGCCTTTCATTTTGCACTATCAATCGATAAAAAAAACGCACCGGAAGATTGAGGGGTGGAATTTTCTCAATTTGGGAACTGGTTCGGCGAAAATGGGAACGCCCGCAAGCCGCCACCTTTGGTGGTGGTACTTGACTTCAAACCTGGTATATATTTTGCTTTAATTAATGAACCACCCCGAAACAAACTTCGAGGAATTAAACCCATAAACATTAAAAAAAGGAGTGGGTAATGGCCATTACCATAGAAACGCTCGTGGACTTATTGAACAAGGACCTGGAATTGGAGTATTCGGCCGCAATCCAATACATCAACCATTCCGCGGTCATGAACGGCGCGCAGTTCGGCGATTTGATCAAGGAGCTCAAGATCCACGCGAACGAGGAAATCCAGCATGCCATGATCCTCGCCGACCAAATCGACTATTTCGAAGGTTCGCCCTCGGTCGTGGTGGGGCCGATCAAGGTTTCGGAGGACAATAAGGAAATGATGCTCCAGGACCTTGACGGAGAAGAAGACGCCATCAGGCGCTATAAAATCCGCATCGACCAGGCCGAACAGCTCAAGGAATTCGCGCTGTCGCAGCAATTGCGGACGATCCTCGCCATGGAACAGGAACATGCGATGGACCTTAAACAGGCCCTTGGAACAAAGGGTAGCGGCGCTCCGCGCGTTATTTCACTATAAAATAACGGCGGTCGGAGTTTTGCCATTTACTTAAAAAATATGCTATATTTTACTTTTCGTGCACGACCGTTTTTACGTCCAAGGGAACGAAATGAAGAATATCGGTGCGAAAAGTAAACGAGGAAAAAAACACGGATTTCCGGGCAAAACTCCGTCGCCCGATCTGTCGTCCGACGATCGGGAAGTCCTTTTTAAAATTCTTCGGAGCAAAACCGGCCTTCATTTCGAAAAGTATAAGAAAGACGTGGTTGCACGCAGGGTCTATCGCCGAATGGGACTCTTGGCAATTTCTGCAATCGCGGAATATGTGGCGCTTTTGCAGGACGATCCTACGGAAGCCGATTGCCTGGCAAACGACCTGATGATCGGCGTCACCGGTTTTTTCAGGGACCCCGAGGCCTGGGATGCCTTGGGCAATGACCTCTCGGTAAAACTTGCCTCGGAAGGCGGTCAAGAAAAGCCTTTTCGCGTATGGGTTCCCGCGTGTTCGACCGGCGAAGAGGCGTATACCATCGCAATGAAGCTGACGCGGCTGGCCGAAACGTCGGACGGCGCCCCGAAAACCTTCCAAATTTTCGCCACCGACATCAACGAAAAAGCCCTGCGCTGCGCCCGCGCCGGCGTGTTTCCGGCCGATTCGGCCGCGGGCCTGCCCGGCGAATATCTCGACCGGTATTTTACAAAACGGAAAGACGGCGTTTCGCTGCAGATCAACAAGAACATCCGCGACAGCGTCGTTTTTGCCAGGCAAAACGTCCTTATCGATCCGCCCTTTTCGAAGGTCGATCTCATCATCTGCCGCAATCTTTTCATCTATTTGGAAGCCGAGGCCCAGGAAAAATGCCTTCGGCTTTTTCATTATGCGCTTAATCCCGAGGGCTTTTTATTCATGGGCAACGCCGAATCGGTGGGCAGCCGCCATTCGATGTTTAAATCCCTGGGAAACAAGAAAAGCCGCCTTTACAGGCGAGTGGGGACCGACCGGGACCAGCCGGACAAGATACCCTTGCCGTTTACGGCCGTTTCCAAGGCCAAAGGGAATGAGCCGTGGTTTTTAGCGTCCTTGGAAACGAGCGTCCAAACCATCGCCCAGCAGGAACTTTTGAAAAAATTCGCGCCTGCGGTCGTGGTCATCAATAAGTCGTACACGATAGTTTACTATAGCGGCCCAACGAGCAAATTCCTCTCGCAGCCGGGCGGAGCGCCCACCCATAAGCTCCTCGACCAGGTGCCCGACGACATGCGAGACAGGCTCCGGCGGCACCTGTTGCAGGCGATCCATGACGCCAAACCTCGTACCATGCTTTTCCCCATGCCCGGCAAGAACAAGAAAACCCGCCAGGTGGCCGTTTCAATTTCCTTTCTGGCGAAAACGGTCGCCCCCGGCGATCTTTACGCAGTGTCTTTCGAGGAACAGGGCGGCGCAAGCGTCGTTAAAATAATGGCCGCCGAACCGTGCGACGCCGATGGGCCTTTGGTCCGCCAGCTCGAACACGAGCTGGCCTCGACCCGCGACGAACTCCAGGGAAACATCGAACAGCTTAAAAGCCTCAACGAGGAACTGCATTCGTCCAACGAGGAATTGCAGGCCGCCAATGAGGAGCTCGAAACGTCGCGCGAGGAACTCCAGTCGCTTAATGAGGAACTGGTCACGGTCAATGCCCAGCTTCAGGAAACCGTGGAGGCCCAAGAAATCACGAAAAACGATTTGAATAATTTCTTCACGTCGACCGATATTCCCACGATGTTCCTCGACAGGGACTTAAGAATCAAGCGGTTCACTCCGGCCATGACCCGCATCGTCAAGTTCATCGACGCCGATATCGGACGGTCGTTCGGCGAGTTTACGCAGGAAAATATCGGGCCGGAATTGGCGGTTGACGCACAAGAAGTCCTCGCCAAGCTTTCGGCGGTGACGCGGGAGGTCGAATGCGGGGGCCGGTGGTTCATCCGAAGCGCCCTGCCGTACCGCACCGACGACGACCGTATCGAGGGCGTGGTGGTGACGTTTACCGATATTACCGAGCGTAAACGGGCCGAGGGGGAAATCAAGGCCTTGGCGAAGTTCCCCTCCGAAAATCCCAACCCCATTTTGCGCCTCTCGCCGAAAGGGGTCGTGCTGTATGCCAATGAAGCGAGCGGGCCGCTGCTTCACTTGTGGGACTGCAAGGTTGGCGAAGCGATTTACGGAGCTTGGCGTGGGAAAGTCGCGGAAACGTTCGCGGCGAAAGTCCAGCGTATCGAAGACGTCGAATGCGGCGGCCGTGTTTACAATTTTGCGATGGTCCCGGTTGTCGAGGCGGGGTATGTCAATTTTTACGGCAGGGACGTGACCGAACGCAAGAATGCGGAGTTTGAGCGGGAACGGCTCAGCAAGCTTCTTGAAGCCGTTATCGAAAACACACCCGCGGGGCTCGCGGTGCTATCATACCCTGGGTTCGAATATCTCATCGCCAATAAAGAGCACCGCCGCCGTATCGGGGCCGATGTCGAGGTTTTAGGCAGGTCCATGCTCGACGTCAATCAGGGCGCGAGCCCCATGCTTAAGGCCGCCTTCGATGAAATAGGCCGAACGAAAACGTCGTATTTTCAAAACGACGTCCCCTATATACTTGAAGAGAACGGCGCATTAAAACGTCGATATTCCTCCGTGGTTTTCGCCCCGCTGCTTGATAATAATAACGACTTATTTGGGATAATGTCCATCGGAACGGACACAACGGACCGGGTGGAGGCGGAACAGGCGCTGCGCGACAGCGAGGAGCGGTTCAAGACCATCGCGGAAATGCTTCCGGCGCTTATTTCCTTGAGCAATTCCGAAGATTCAACCATTATATTCACCAATTCGGCCTACAACGAGGCCTTCGGCTTCCGTAAAGGCGAGCTTATTGGGCGTCAAGGTCCGGAGGTATACTTCGACCCCGTTGACCGCGACAAAATGATCGAAGCCATCAAGGCGAAAGGGTTCGTCGCCAATTACCAGATCAAAGCCAAAAAGAGCGACGGTACGCCCATTTGGCTCTTGTCGTCGGTCCGGCCGATCAATTTCGGCGGCAAGCCCGCGATGCTCGGAGCGTCGATCGAT
>Ga0182027_10008233_pt1 | contig 15220 bp, 16 predicted proteins | sample 712E1DmetaG_FD_121300 | JGI IMG/M metagenome (GOLD analysis project Ga0182027, IMG submission 121300) | Permafrost microbial communities from Stordalen Mire, Sweden - 712E1D metaG (Illumina Assembly) | ecosystem: Environmental > Terrestrial > Soil > Wetlands > Permafrost | place: Sweden... | reverse complement strand
GCGGCGTAGACTCAGGCCATGAACTGGTTCGTCGACCCGCGCAAGATGCGCATGCCCGCCCCCAACGAAGTCCTGCCAGGCCGCTCGGAGGCCATGCCCGTTCCCGAGCGACATGCGGTCCTCGGCTCGCCCCTTCGGCCGCCGTATCCGGTCGGCAGCGAGATCGCCGAATTCGGCATGGGCTGCTTCTGGGGCGCCGAACGCGTCTTCTGGCGAACCCCCGGCGTCATCTCGACCTCCGTCGGCTACGCCGGCGGTTCGACCCCGAACCCGAGCTACGAAGAGGTGTGCACCGGCCTCACCGGGCACATCGAGATCGTGCGCGTGGTCTTCGATCCCAGGCGCACCTCGTACGAAGAGTTGCTCAAGCTCTTCTGGGAGGAGCACGACCCGACGCAGGGGTTCCGCCAGGGCGGCGATCAAGGGACGCAGTACCGCTCGGCGGTCCTCACCCGCGGCGAAGCCCAGCAGCGCGAAGCTGAAGCGACCCGCTCCATGTTCCAGGAGCGTCTCAAGGCCGCCGGTCTGGGCACGATCACCACCGAGATCCGCCCCGCCCCCGACTTCTACTTCGCAGAGGCATACCACCAGCAATACCTCGAGAAGAACCCGGCAGGTTATTGCGGGCTGCAAGGCACGGGGGTTTCGTGCCCGGTGGGGTTGTTCCCAAAGCAGTAGCGCAGCCGTCCTGCACGCGCGCAGACGCCCTCGCATAATCCGGTTGCGGCGAAGCACGGGGCAGAATGTCGGCCGCCGTCACGCGGATGGGCTGATGAGGATCGAGTTCACCGCAGGGCAGACCAAGTGCGTGTTCATCCGCAGCCACCTGTGGGGTGCCGCCAGGCTACAAGTGGGCGACGAGCTCACCACACTTCAGAGCGCTCACAACCCAGGCACATATGTGAGCCTGAAGCTGCTGCGTGCTTGGGAGCGTCAGGTTGATGGCCACAACGTCAGGATCGAGAAACGTCGTCCGCTCCTGTTCGCAGCGTTTCGGCGCCACACGTATGTCGTCTTCGTAGACGGGACAGTCGTCGACAGTCGGAGTGGCTTCCTAGTCGGATCTCTCAGCGGCACCTTCGCCGTTGCCTAACCCGAACGGCCACTGCGGCCTGGCAGGGGCGGGCGTCTCGTGCCCGGTTGGGGTGCTGGGTTCAGACCGGCGCGCCTGACGGGCCAGGGATGAAACCGTCCGATACGCCAGCGCTCAGATCGTGAGGAGGCGGTCGAAGAACGACCGGTAATGCTGCAGGGCGATCCGCAGATCCTCGGTCGAGATCTCCTCGCCTTGAACCAGCTGCGGTTCGAGCTTCGAACGCTTCTCGGCGAATGTCTTGGCGAGCTGTCGCATGACCTCGGCGACGAGAAGGTCGGCCTGCTCGACCGATGTTCCGGGCTCGTCGACGAAGTTCGCCTGGATCTCCAGCCACCGAGTCCGGAAGTTATCGGCGGCGCCGGCCGCGAAGAGCGGAATGCTGCTCCTTCTCGTCAGTCTGCGCTGGCCTGGGAGGCCGGTCCGCGGCCGCAGCGCAGGCCGTGGGCCGGAGGCCGGTGTGTCGTTCGTCTGGGGTGTCGTTTGGGGTGTCGTCTCCTGAATCATCGGGCTGCCACCGCAACTTCTTCCGTGTCCGGACTGACTTCAGTCGCCACCGGGGTCGCCACAGGTTCCCCGATGAGCTCGGCGAACAAGTCGTGGTCGTTGATCACGGCCTGGCGCAGATCCTCCGTGTTGGCCTCACCCTTGGCGTTGCGGAGCGAGATCTCGTGGGCGGAGCGGAAGTGCTCGAGGGCCGTCGAGTGGTCGACCGAGATGTCGGCGGAGCGCTGCTCGAAATCGCCGGTCGGGTACCCGCGGGCGTCCATGACCCGCCCGAGTAGCGCTTCGGCATCGCGAACGGCGGCCGACGGATCGTCGACGAAGCTCGCCTTAATGGCTTGCCATTCGTCACTGAAGCGCTTGCCTTCGTCGGCATCGAGCGCCTTGATGTGGAAGCTCGACAGGCGCTTCTGACGGGCCGTCAACTCGCGTTCTGCGCTGCGGGTGTCACCCTTTTCGGCCACGGTGCGATCGTATTCGGACCCGAACCGCTCTCGGAGCTGGCCGCTCCGCTGCTGTGTCTGGCCCCGCTGTCGCGATGAGTACAGCCATGCGGCCACGATCAGGATCGCGACGATCACGACCGCGCCGATGATCAGCGTTGCAGTGGACATGTGTCTCCTCGCTCGACTCGAGCCCGAATGTGCTCCATTCGGGGTGCGATGCCTTGAGGCGATACCAGTCTGGTATCGCGACACCGCCAGATCACTCACGCTAGGCCGGATCTGCCGCCGGCGCGAGGATGAAAACCCCCGCTCGCCCGATCGGGGTGCTGCGAGAGGGCTGACCGGGGAGCTTGAAGGTCTGAGTACGAAGCGGACCAACGACCGGCCCGCCGGCCAAACTCGAAGGCAGGAACTGGCGAGCCTGCGGCTTGATCGTGCGCGGCTCGCTCAGGCGGTTTCTTCCGGGGCACGCGAGCGGAGCACGATGCTCGTGAATGGGATGCGGATCTCGCTGAAGACCTCGATCGAGACCAGGAAGCCGGCGAAGAGGAAGACGACCCCGAGCAGCTCGCCGACGAAGAACCCGCTGGTGTTGCCGAACCGGTTCAGGCCGCTGGTGATGGAGGGGATCAGGCCGCCGACGGCAATGAGCAGCGTCGCTGGGACGCGGCTGTTGAGGCGTCCGGTCAGCAGCGCGGCCACGGCGCCCGGGATCGAGACGACCAGGTTGAGGACGATCGCGAACGGCGCCACCAGCAGGTTTCCGATGTAGCGCGCCGGCGATTGGGTCCGGACCAACGAGTAGCGGATGACCCGGCGCTTGGGCATGAAGATGTACGTGCTGTAGACGCCGCCCAGGATCAGGGCGAAGGCGCCCGTGATGTTGAAGAAAGGCGTCAGCAGTCGCAGATAGCCCGGGAACAGGTCGCCCGTCGGGATGTGGGTGACGGGGTCGACGACCCAGCCGGGGGAGGGGAGCGACACCAGGGCCATCATCGCCGCCGAGACAAACGTGCCCGCGACCATCGTCGCCGCAGCGAGCAGCGGCCACCTCGAGCCGCGGCGATACGTGTCGACGCAGATCGCGACCGCCAGCACGGCCGCTATCGCGAAGTAGAGGATCGGGGCCGCGCCGCTGTCGGCGTACTGATACTTCGCCTGGGTCAGCGCGGTGAACAGCCCGGCCAGGAAGAGCGAGCCGGCGAAGGCGTAGCCGAAGCGCGTCTTGCCGAGCAGCAGCACGGTTCCCAGCCCGAGCCAGCCGGCCACCCAGATGGCGCCGATCAGGTACCAGGCCCGATACAGCGGCTCAGACCAGCCGAAGGCTCCGCCGAGGAACTCGGTGCCCGCGGAGAGGCCGTACCAGAGCATGCCGATGGCCCAGACGGCCTGGTAGGAGCGCCGCCGCCCGCGCCACTGGCCGAACAGGAGCAAGCAGAAGACGAGGCTCAGCAGCGACGAACAGAACGGCAGGACGACGTTGAAGTTCACGACGCTCCTCCGATTGGCGCGGCGCCCGAATGCGGCCGCCCAAGGTTACACGCCCCGATTCGCCGGCGGCGACATTCCGACTGGTAGGACGACAATCGCAGACCTCCTGCCCGTCGCCCCTAGCGCTGTGCGTTCGGTGCGACGTCAACGGCGGTGAGCTTGGCGCCGAACCGATTGTGGTGAGCGAAGTCCTCCATGTTCCGACGCACCCTCACGTACTTGAAAGCCGAAGCCACAGGGTAGCCCAGGCGGGCTGCAAAGCCTGTCCTCATGTACTCGGGAATACCGAGAATCCGCCTCGTCTCCTTCTCAACACTGTTCCCGCTGAAGACGCTCATGATCTGACAACCTATGCCGAGGGACTGGGCCACGAGCCACATGTTCTCCATGGCGCAGCCCAGGCTGATGAACCCCAGGACATCTCCTTCCGAGGCAGGAGCTCTCTTGCGCGAGTCATAGGTCACGATCAAGACCGTGGGACTGTCCTTGATCGTGTCCCTCAGGAATGAGGGTCCACTTTCACGGGCAACCTCATCGAACTTTGCGCCGGGCGTCCTCCATGCGGCCGGGAACATCGTTCCCAGGATGCCAACCTTCTTTTGAAGCAGCTCCTCCTCCGAGAACGAGAGTTGATCGTAGTTCTCCCGGATGAACACCTCCGAAGCCGGCGAACTGATGTCTCCCAGCCTGGCCAGGACCTCCTTGGAATCGACGACGAGGATCTCGAAGTTCTGCATGTTGTGAGCGGTCGGCGACCAGCGCGCCGCTTCCAGGATCTGCCGCAGGTCCGACAGTGATACCGGGCGCTCGGGATCGAAGGGACCTCGGACGGATCGCCTCTCCTGGATGAGGGTCAAGATGTCTGACATCGTTTCCTCCTGAACGTTGGCGCCAAAGCCTGCGCCGCCCGATCCGACTCAACAGGTCACATGGATGACCGCGGCGGTTTCGTCGAGGTCGGCGTCGGAGAGTCGGGCGCACGCCTCGGAGGTGGGGAGCACCAGCAGCTCGACGCCTCGGCGGCGGGCTTCCTCGATCACGTCCGGCGCGACCGGCAGGCGACCCTCCGCTCCCGTCCCGACGATCAGCCGGTGGCAGTGCCACGGCAGGGGCTCCGCGGTCGTCAGCGGGGTGTGACCGTACCGGTCACGCTGCGGCTTCGAGGCCTTCTTGCGGCGGCGCGAGATTCGGCCGCGCTCGATCAGGACGTCGTAGTCGTATGTCTTGCCGTTGATCTCGACGAGCCCGAACTCGACCAGTCGAGCCTTCATCATGGCCTAAGTATGCCGCTCGCCGGTCTCGCGGGCGCGCGACCCGGAAGATGGCACAGGCGGACAATGAACGGCCGCCGGACGAGGAGCCCGACAGCCGTGTTCGGTTCCCGGATGCTCGTCAGGCTGTGGCGAGTGCCGCCAGGTAGCGGTCGAGCTGGGCGAAGGCTCCGGCGAGGCCCTGCTTCATCCCGGCGAGGCCGCCTCGGAAAGCCTGGAGCTCGTCCTCGGTCGCGTTGATCGGGCCGCCGCGCATGGTCAGCCTCGTCTTGCCGTCATGCTCTGTGAGAGCCACGGTGTTGAGCACCTCCAGCGGCCACCCGGCGATCCACGGGTTGCGGGTCACGCCGCCGTTCTCGTCGGAGAACGAGTTGACGAAGACGATCCGCTCCTGCGGGACGACCTCGCGATAGACGAACTTGCCCCACATCAGCGGCCCGTTCGTCGCCTGGATGCTGTAGTGGAAAAGGCCGCCGGGGCGGAGGTCCAGGCCGCGCACGCACATCTCGAATCCGGCCGGGCCCCACCACTTCGCCAGGCGGTCGGGCTCCGTCCATGCTTTCCAGACGAGATCGCGGAGCGCCTCGAAGTCGTGCTCGAAGGCGAACTCCGGGTCGGCCGCGGCGCCGCCGGCTTCGCTTCGCAGCAGTTCGGCCAGCAATTCGTCCAGCCGCTCGAAGCTCTGGGCCTCGCCCTGCTCCATGCCCGAGCCGATCATGCCGTCGCGGGCCTCCTTGGAACCGAAGACAAGGCGCTGCGACATCGCGGTCCGGCCATCCTGCTCGGAGAGGGTCGTGCTGACCACTACCTCCTGATCTGGCCACGGTTCGTAGATCTGCGTGAAGACGATCCGCTCGAGCGCCGCGATCTCGCGATACACGCCCTTGAAGGCGTGGATCGTGCCGTCGGGGGCGCGCTGGACGAATCGGTAGGCGCCGCCGACTCGGAGGTCGCTCTCGCAGGAGACGAGTTCGTAGCCTCGCGGGCCCCACCAATGCTTCATGCGCTCGCAGCTGGACATCGCCTCGAAGACCAGGCGGCGCGGCGCGTCGAATGCGCGCGTCACGGCGACTTCTCGATCCGAGAGCAGGGTTAGGGTCATGCGGTTGGCGATCTTCTCGAGCATCTCGGTTATCCCTTTTCTACTGGTTCGAAGTTGGGGAGGCGCGCCGAAGTTCGGCCTCCGGGTTGTCAAGCAGCTCACGCGCGCCCTGCTCGCGCTGGCTCGCGAAGTCCTGGCTGTCGAGGAAGGCATCCTGTTCGGCGAGGACGAGATCCGTCCCGGCGCCCGCACGCAGGAGCTCCAGCGTCGCCAGCGAGACCGAGATCCGCCTGCCGTCGAGGTGCATCTCGTAGCTGTAGACGATGCGCCGGTCGGGAACGATGTCGTGGTAGATGGCATCGAAGGTGTGGATCGGCCGGCCCGGGAGTCCGCTGCTGAGGTGTTCGCGCCCGCCCGCTCGAAAGTCGAGCCGATGGTCCGAGCTCTGCCATCTGTCGGGGCCGACGAAACAGCGCGCTTTGACCCGCTGGTCGGAGAAGGCGGTGAACACGTGCGAAGGCGAGGCGTCGAATCTGCGCTCGATGACGAAGGTGGCGTGCTGCGCCGACGGTTCGGCCGTAGCCGGCGCGCCAGGGCTGCGGAGTGTCACTGTCCTTCTTCTGTGCCTTGCAGTTCGCGGAGGTAGTCATCGAGCCGGTCGAAGCTCTGCTCCCAGAACCGGCGGTATTGCTCAACCCAGGCGGCAACTTTCCGTAGCGGCTCCGGATCGAGCTGGCACGGACGCCACTGAGCCCGGCGACCCTGCTCGATCAGGCCTGCGCGCCGCAGCACCCGCAGGTGCTTGGAGATGCCGGGCAGGCTCATGTCGAAAGGCTTTGCCAGCTCGGTGACCGTGGCCTCGCCAAGTGCCAGGCGGGCGAGGAGATCCCGCCTCGTGGGGTCGGCGAGAGCGGCGAGAGTGTTGCTGAGTGGATCGGCGCGCATGACCAATGCGTAGCTAGTACGTTATATAACCTGCGAGTAAAGTACGCGCTGGCTGCGAGACGTCAATCTCGGTTCCGCGCCGCGGGTCTGGGGCGGGACGGCCCGGCGCCGCGCCTGCGCTCGCCACCCGCGCCGCTAGCCTGCCGCGATCTGGGCATCTGCAGGCCCGGGTAGTACCAGCCCAACTCAGAGGGTCGTGGACGGCGCGCTTGGAGTCCGCAACGTTCTATCTATCTCGGATCCACGCTCGATCTCGCGATCCAGGCCGGTCTCTCGGACCGAAGACAAGCCCCAGCCACGGCGCGATCTGGGCCCGTGCTACCCCGGCTTGAATTTGACCAGAATGCCGGCCCGGGCCGCGCTCGAACCAGCCCCACGCCGCTCCGTCGCGCGGGCTGCTGCGGCGGCTCAGTTGCCGAACTCAGCCCACCCGGGCCGCGCTCCAACCGGCCCTGGCGCCGCCCCCGGCCCCCGTTCCTACACGATTCCCAAAGGCCGCTCGATGGCGGCGTCCGTGCGGAAGCGCCGGTCGACCAGGACGCGGACCACGTAGTCGATCTCCAGCCCGGCCCCGTCAAACGAGGGCGCGGATCCGGCCGGCACGAGCAGATTGGCCTGCGCGGCACCGCTGTTCAGCGAGGCGGGATCGACCGCCGCCGAGGCGATGATCCCTTCGATGCCATTCGGGCAATTCGTGCGGCGATGGATCTCGATGCGGGCGCCCTGCCCGGACGGTGCCGAGGGCCACGAGACCGTGACGGCAACTTCCTGGCCGGCGGGCGCCGGCAGGGGTGAGGTCACGTTGATCGTCGCGTCGCCCACGGGCACGCCGGCCATCAGGCTCGTGCCGCCCTGCTTGCCGACCCCGGCGCGAAGAAGGTCCGGGTGCTGGGCCAGGGGCAGGTACAGCGCCGCCCAGTGATCGGAGCCCATGGCGATGTCCCAGCGGACCTCGAGCGCCCAGGCGATGATCTACTCGCCCAGATGGGCCGTTGGTGGGCCCAGCGGTGGCGCCGGAACCGCAAAGGTCGACTCCCAGGTCGCGCCCGACTGGAGGCTGGTCGGGATCGGCGGCTCCAGGAAGGAGTCCGCGCTGAAGAGCTTCCCAGCCGTCTCGACCCAGCGCTCGGTCCACTCGACCTCGCCCTTCGAGTTGCGATGCTCCACCTCGCGGCGGACCTCGTCCAGCCGCAGGCCGACGAGCCGGAGGTACGCCTTTCGGGTGTTCATCTCCTTGGCGGCGGTCAGCCGAACATGGCCGGTGATGCCGTCGCCGACTCTCGCCGGCTGGTCAAGGGCGAACTCGCCCACGACCGCCCCATCGCTCGGGTTGAGCAGTTCCTCGGGGCTGACGGAGTGGAGAGGGTGGCTGCCCTCACCGCCGGCGAGCCTGGGCCCGTTGATGGCGGAGAATGGAGACGGGGCCGATCCGGTATGACCGCCGAAGAAACCCATTGCGGTGCCCTCCACGGCGTGACGGGTTGGAGCCTGAACGTCCGCGAGAAGGAACACAGACTAGCATCGGCCTGTTCGGCCGAAGCTCGAAGCCGGTCGAGCTGGCACGCTGCGCCGGCTTCAGCGCCCAGAAGACGGCCACGGGCTCTCCCCTCGGATGGCGCGGCCCATCCAGTGGACCGACCGCCGGCCGTCGGGGCCGCGTTCATGAACCTGGCGGATGATCGCGGCCAGCCTGGAATTGAGACGCCAGCGCTACCAGCCACGCTCGGTTGAGGCGGTGCCAAAGGCGCCCTTCAGCAAAGTCCAAGGATTGTCGGTCACGCTTTCACGGTTTCCAGTTGGCGCGCGTTTCGCCTGGCAACCTGCCTGGGACGTGATCGCCTAGCTCTCGGGGCCGTCGGCCGGACGGCGCCTGGGGGGATAGCCACGCCACAGGGGCCTGCTTGGACGCAACGAGAGAATCGGACCTGCCCGACCCGAGGCTCTACTCCACCGCCGAGAGAGCCAGATACGCTCTTCCCTATCCGGCGTTGCCGCGTGCCGGCCGTCTCAGGCGGGACTGGCCGCTGGCCCTGGTGCTGGCTGCAGTTGCCTTCGATGCAACGTTCAGCATCGCGGCTGCGCACACGCACACGCCCGCCGGGGTCACCGAATCGGCGGCGATTCGGGCCATGGTGGCCAGCGTTCCATTTGTAGCAGCCGCACTGGTGGCGCTCGCCATCTTCCGGCCCTGGCCAGCGTTCCTCGGGATCCTTCTCCTGACGCCGGTCTGGGATGCGGCGCAGGTTTCCTGGAACACCAATGGCTTCCAGGTGATCATGCAGACGGTCTTCGCCGTCGCCCTGGGAGTTGGCTGCCTCGTGTCGAGGAATCGAGGCCGCTTCCAGCAGCAGGCATCAATTGCGCCTGACTCAGCTTCCGACGACCCGGCAAGGGGACGCCGGATCGGCAGGTTGGTGCCGTCTTTCACGATCGGTGTCGTCGCGGGTCTGGCCCTGATCGCGTTCCTGGCGCTCGCGCTGGCATCGACGTACTCCTCGCCGAACGTCGCCCAGAGCGGAGGGGTGCTGATTCACGGGATCTTCGATCCGGTTGCCATGGGCCTGATTCTGCTGGCCCTGCGGCCCAACCGGGTGGGTGTCGCGCTGGTCGCAATCGCGCTGGGCGGCTCGGCTGCGATCGGCAGCCTGATCAACGTCGTTCAGACCTTCCCGGGCGCGAAGTCGCTGGCGATGCTCCAGGCACAGCGATTCAGCTTCTCGCTGCTCACCTACAACAACGTCGGTCTGCTTGGTGAGGTTCTGGCGATGGCGGTGCCGCTGCTGATAGGCGTGCTGCTGGCCCGGCGTTCGCTGCGCCTCCCTACCTCGACAACACTGGTTCTACTCCTGGCTCTGGCAGCCGGCCTGGCGGGTCTGTTCCTGACCTTCTCCAAGAGCGCGTGGCTGGCGACCTCGATCGCCACAACGCTGCTGCTGTTCTTGGCCGCTCGGAGCTGGCGCAGTCGCGCCGCGATCGTGCTCGCCGCCGGCCTCGCGTCTACCGTCGTGGTTCCATGGCCGGCCCTGGTTCTGCAGTTCACGCCGACCCTGGACGCGGCCTATCGCTCGGTCATGGTGCGGATTGTCGGCGAGAGCCGGTTCGATTCGTGGAACCCGGCCACCGTCGCCGGTCAGGGGTCAGTCATGTTCCGAGTTCGGACCATCGAGGCCGGGATTCACATGGCCGTGAACCACCCGCTGCTCGGCGTCGGCCTGGACCAGTACCACCGTTACTACATGGCTGGGTACGCGATCCCGCCGATCGACCCGAACATCAACCACGCCCATTCGCTCTTTCCCGAGTTGGCCGCCGAGCTCGGCTTCCCGGCCATGGCGCTGGTTGCGCTGATCTACGCAGCGGCGTTGCTCGCGCTCTGGCGGGTGTACCGCAATCCGCCCGACACTGCCACCCGCCTGCTCGCGGCCACTTTCATGGCAACTATCGTGTCCTGGATCGTCGTGGCCACTGCCTTTGGCAACGACATCTATCGGCCGCTGCGGAACATGTCCTCTGAAGTCATCATGATGGCGGTCGTCGTTGCCGCAGCCTTCGCCCTGAGCCGCTATTCCCGTGACGCGATGGCCCGCCGGGCGTACGCCAGTCCCTAGCTGGGCCGGCCCGCCCCCGTCTACCGCAGCGTGGCCTCAACGTAGCGCTCCAGCCGCCCCAACGCCGCCGGGAGGTTCGTCCGGCCGTACCCAACGCGGAAGTGATTGCCCGCGTCGGCGAAGAGTGTGCCCGGCAGGATCAGTACCCCGGTTTCTCGAACCAGCTCGTCGGCAAAGGAGTCGACCGGCCGGTCGGTGACCAGGCGCGGGAAGCCGATGCTCCCGCCGCGTGGCCTCACCCACTCGAAAACGCCGCCCCATCGCCCGAAGAACCCGTCGAGGAGCGGCAGATTCGCCTCTACGATGGCCCGGTTGCGCGCCAGGACGCGGTCCCGGGCTCGCAGCGCGATCAGGGCCAACACTTCGGAAGGCGCCGAGCTGCATATCGTGGTGTAGTCCTTGAAGGCGGCGGGCCGGGCCAGCAACTGGCGATCGCGGGTCGCGATCCAGCCGATCCGAAGCCCGGCCAGCCCGAACGACTTGGACATGACGCCGATGCTCACCCCCGTCTCGAGCGCGTCAGCTCCGGCCGGCAACCGGTCTGCGGGATCGAATTCCAGGAAGCGGTAGACCTCGTCGACGATGAGGCGGGCGCCAGATTCGGCCGCCAGCTCGACCAGCCGATCGAACGTCGCCCGGTCGCTCAGCGAGCCCGTCGGGTTGTGCGGCTCGTTGACCAGGATCAGCCGCGTGTTCGGGCGGAGGGCCGCCTCCAGCTCCGAGACGTCCAGTCGCCAGCCGGCAGCCTCGCGCAGCTCCACGCGCGAGATGTCCGCGCCCGCTGCCCGCGCCACTTCTGCCAGCGATTGGTACGCCGGCCGAACGATCACGGCGTGGTCGCCGGCCTCGAGCAGGACGTTGTGAAGCGCGAAGATCGCCTCCTCGGCGCCTGAGAAGACCAGCACGTCGTCGGCAGAAACTCGCTCGTACAGCGCCGCAATCTCGGCTCGGAGGGCCGGGTCGCCCTGCGATTCCGTGTAGCCGAGCCGCAGCTCTTGCCACCGCCGCCGGCCATCTTCGTCCGCCAGATCCAGCAGCTCGTGGAGCGGCCAACCCTCGATGTCGGACGCGCACAACAACAGGTCTGCGGCGAATTCCCAGCGCGCGAAGAAACGCTCCAGGGCGAAGTTGTGCAGGCGCATCGGGTCCTCCGTCAAGTAGCCGTCCCGGGTCGAGCGACGTTCCGTTGGCCGTGACGCGGCCCCCGCGGCGGCCATTCCAATGGTCCTACGGTACCGAATCCCGGGTAGATGCGGGCACTGGGACTGAATGCTCGACCCAGGACGACCGATATCCAGAAGGCAGGACGGCCGGACTGTCGATGGTCGACTGCGCGTTGGAGTCCGCGTACCCGGCCCAGGAGCCGGTGATGCGGCAGTCGTGCCAGGGGTCGCCATCGATGGAGCCGCCAACCAGCCCCCGGGTCGCCGGGCCATCGCCCGGCCCGGCGTTCGCGACGCCATGAATCTGCCTGCGGCTGGCTGGCTCGGGGTACGTCGGCGCCGGCCGGGCATGCCTCCGGTCGTACGCTTCGGTGCGCGCCGCGGCCAGGGCCATGCGATTCTCGGCCGCGCCCAGGACGCGCTGGGCCTCTACGCCCAGCGGCCCGGTCTGACGATCGTGATCCTCGGGTTCCTGGTCTGTGCGGCGTCGGGGGCGCTCGAGCTCCTCAACCCAGGGAACTACTGGGTCCTCTTCGAGGATGTCTCATGCGCGGTCGCGCCTACGGCCGCAGCCGTGGCCGTAGGCGTCGCGGCCGTCAGAGGCGAGCCCGAGCACAGGCGGTTCCGCACCTCGCTCGCCATCGCGATTACGTTGACCGCCGTGGGCCAGGCCATCGCCGACGCTTCGGACATCTTCCATCGGAGCCTGGGGACCCTGGGCGCTGCGTCGGACATCTGCTATGTCATCGGCGCCGTGCTGGGAGTAGCGACGCTAATGGTCGCACTGGCCCGCCGCCTGCAGCCGGAGGCAAGGCGGGCGGTGCTTCTGGACGGCGTCGTTATCATGGCCGCCGCCATCACTCTCGTCTTCGCCAACTGGCTCCACCCGAGCTTCCTGGCGGGGAGCCAGGTAGTCGGGCTCTGCGCCGACCCGACTGCCAACCTGCTCGTGCCCCTCGTTTCGGCGTCGTTCTTCGCCAGCGCCGGGGCTGCGGCCGTCGCCGCCCTATCGCTCCGCATCGAGCCGAGCAGACGAGGTGTCTGGGCCGTCGGACTGGGGATCGTGCTGCTGGCCGTCGCCTGGCAAGGCTGGCTCGCGCGATTCCTCGCCGGCACGCCGGACTCGATCGAGCCGATGGACTTCATCTTCCCTGCCGGAGCCCTCGTGGCCGGCTACGGCGGAGTGACCTGGAGCCTTCGGCAGGGGGGTGGGCCGCGGTACGAGCGCTTCGCCCGGGCCACCGCGGAGTGGCTGCCGATCGTGGCCATCGTGGGCTGCGCCTTCCTCGACGTCATGCCTCGCGTCCGACCACTGGAGATCGACCCGATCGCCGTGGGCACCTGCTCGGTGGTGCTGCTGGCAATGGCGCGCTACCGGATCATCCTCGGACGCGAGCGCGTGGCTTCGGAGCGGCTTACCACCGAGATGAGCGAGCGTGCCGCCACGACCGTCTCCCTGGCCCGACTCGAGGCCGCGGCGACGGTCGAGGAGAGTGCCGATCGGATCTGCACCGAGGCGCTGCGCATCGGCGGGATCGACACCGTCATCGTTTTCGCCTTCAGTGCGAACGGCGTCGTGCCCCTGGCCCAGGGCGGTGCCGTCTGTCGCCCGGTGGCCGTCGGTGAGCCGATCCCGGAGGATGCGGCCGATGAGATGCGGGAGCACGCCGATTTCGGGCTGTGGCTGGAGTCGTGGGTGGACCGCACGCCGCGAGGGGATTTCGATCGGGCGATCGTCTTCTCGGGACTCCGGGCGGAGGCGCTGGCCCCGCTCATCTGGAACGACCAGACGATCGGCCTGCTGGCCATGGGTGCGACCACGCCCAATCACGCCCGCCGTCTCTCCGATCGACTCGCGACCCTGACCGAGTTCAGCGTCATGTCCGCCGCCGTGCTGGGCCCGGCCCTGGCGGAGCGCGGCCAGCGCGAGGAGATGCAGGCGCGGGTGAAGGCGATCATCGCCGACCGGGCTTTCCGGCCCGTATTCCAGCCGATCGTGGATCTGGCGACGGGAAACCAGGTGGGCTTCGAGGCCCTGGCGCGCTTCTCGGACGGGACCAGGCCCGACCTTTGCTTCCTGGCCGCAGACAAGGTCGGAATGATGGTCCAGCTCGAGACGGCGGTCCTGCGCGAGCAGGTGGCCCGGGCTCGCCGGCTGCCGGCGGGGAGCTTTTTGAGCCTGAACGTGTCGCCGGCCCTGGCAACCGCGGTGATCCCGCTGCTCGACGTGCTGGCCGAAGCCGATCGGCCGGTCGTTCTCGAGGTCACGGAGCACGTCGAGATCGACGACTACCCGCGGCTCCTCGCGGCGCTGGACAAGGTGCGCCCTCACGCGATGCTGGCCGTCGACGACGCCGGCGCCGGCTACGCCGGCCTGCACCACATTCTCGAGTTGCGTCCGCAGTACGTGAAGCTCGACATCTCTCTGGTCCGCAACGTCGATACGGACCCGGCTCGCCAGGCGATGGTCACAGGCATGGCTCACTTCGCCGAGAGCGTCGGCTGCGCCCTGATCGCGGAGGGGATAGAGACCGCGAACGAGCTGACAGCCCTCAGGCTGCTGAATGTGCAGTTCGGGCAGGGCTTCTTCCTGGGCAGGCCGGCGGCGTTCTAGCCGGCGGTGGCCGCCCCGGCGCGGAAGGGTCGGATGGCTCTTGCCGCTCCGGGCAGCGGCCTTGGAGGATCGTGGCTGGGAGCGTCAGCAAGGGAACTCACGCCGCGGACCGAAAAGGGAGCGAGAACATGACGACTTCGACTGCCGCCACTGCCTTCGCCATCCCCGCCGCGGCGATGGGCCGCGCCGGCAAGCTTGCCGTCGGCCTCCTCGTCTGGCTGGGCCTCGGAGCCCTCGCCGGCGGCGCCGCCCTGGTCGCCAAACCGGACGGCAGCGTCATGCAGATGCCCCTGAGTTGGCTCGCGGGGAGCCCGTTCCCGGACTTCTTCGTGCCCGGGTTGATCCTCGGCGGGCTCTTCGGCGTCGGGTCGTTCGCGGTCGCGGTCATGGGCCTGCGGCGGTGGCACATCGCGCCCTTCCTGGCCTTCGCCATCGGCTGCGCCATGATGATCTGGATCGTCGTCGAGCTGGCGATCATCAGGGGCATCTCGATCCTGCACCCCCTGTACTTCCTGACCGGACTGGGTATCGCAGCGGCCGCTGTTTCGTGGGGCTGGCCCACCCTTCAGGGCTGGCGCGCCTCGCGTCTGTGAAGGAGGGCCGGCCGCTGCACCGGCCCGGCGGCCGGCCCGGTTCATCAAATCCGCCACCTTGTCGACCGACCCCTATCTCGAGACCGCTGCAGTTCACCTGTGAATCTGTCGGCGGGGGGGGTGAGCCGGAACCGAGATGCGATCGAGCCCGCGGCAGCAACGCCGGCTGCTCGTTCGCAGGCGCCTGGCTCGCGCGCGGACTCAGATCGAAGCGGCAGAGGGCCAGTCGATGGCCATCGATCCCACAGACCTGTCGATACGCGATGACGTCCTCGGAGAAGTCCCGGGTGTTCGCGGTTCGCCGCCCGCAGGGGGGTGGACCAGGTCCAGCGCCGGGCGCATGTCAGGGTGGATCTGGATCGTGCTGTTCGCATCAAGTCGTTCGGCGCCCTCGCCGCCGAAACGGTGGGGGCGGGCCGCACCGTGAACATCGGAGACGGCGGCGTCCAG
>Ga0182027_10008232_pt1 | contig 15221 bp, 14 predicted proteins | sample 712E1DmetaG_FD_121300 | JGI IMG/M metagenome (GOLD analysis project Ga0182027, IMG submission 121300) | Permafrost microbial communities from Stordalen Mire, Sweden - 712E1D metaG (Illumina Assembly) | ecosystem: Environmental > Terrestrial > Soil > Wetlands > Permafrost | place: Sweden... | reverse complement strand
GCGCCACCCACAAATCCTCTTGCCGCTCTCGATGCTGCCGCCTGCCCATCGCCATGCCCGTTAGACGTTTTCAACTCAATCTCAGACTCACACCCATCCCCGACTTGCACCACGGGCTGTTAGGAGAAGCTCATTGCTGATCAGCGAGGACACGCGTACCTGAAGCGTAGATCACATAAGAGCTAGTGACGGCGCCGACGCCGACAAACGGCACGGGCTGAACGGTGGTCCAGGTGGGAAGTCCAGTGCTCAAGGAGAAAATCTCAGTATCGACAGGGATGTAGATAGAGCCAGAATTGACAGTTTGGAACTGGGTGAAATTACCCCCAAAGTTGATGGTGGAGATAGACGCGCCGGCCGAACTGTAAATGGTGGAGCTGCCGTAGCCGTAGGCGCCGAGCCCTTCGCTGACGTATGTGTTGGTCAAAAGGCGGCTATTGTCGATCCATCCGGTTACGAAACCTGAGACGGCACTGGTCAATACTCCGTTCGTATAGATGTTGGTAGAACTACTCGAAGTCCCACCTCCGTTATATGAAACGGCAATCAGTGTTCCATCCGGGGAGATCTCGATTGGGTCGCCTCCTCCTACTCCAGAATCCGACCAAATTGTCCACGATCCCGCGATCGTCATCACGCTGCGTTTTCCATTGCTGAGCACCTGGCCTATGTTGGTGCCAGAGCCTGACAGGGAGAAATCAAGAAGGTTTGGTGTGCTAGAGATCGTGTAGGGATAGACCGCGATCACGAAGGCGCTGGGTAACGAAAATACTTTAAGGCTGGCGTCCGTCGTTGACGTCCCGGAACCGACGAGCCAAGCTCCGGCTAGCACGGTGCCATCTGAACTGAGCTGCAGCTTGGAACTCGGGAAGAAAATAATTCCGGTGGGCGTGGTGACCTCAGGGTTGAAGAGATAAATATTTCCGCTGGCCGTTGCAATAGCCGTGGTGCTGGTGGCGCCTGCAATGCTTAAAGCCTGTCCGAGGTTAATGAAACGAGGAGAACTCAAGTTGGAGCCGTCTACCACCGCGCTCAGATCGGTGTTGACCACCCATTGCGCTGCCGAGTATGCGGCATAGATCGTAGTTCCGACTCCGGTGACAAGGGCTTGCGAATAGGTTGTGGTGGCAGGGATTGTTCCAGAGAGGTCGATGACACTCAGGTTACTGGTTCCAGCAGAATTGAGCATGCCGAGCGTCAGCGCAGAAGAGTTGAGAGTATTCCCATTGGCAAACTGATACATGTAGTTTGGCGAGGCAGCTGTGATGGTGTAAAGGCTTAGGACGGCGTTGCCGGATTGAGGGGCGTTGTACGCCCAAAACCAGTTGCCCACTCCACCTAAGGTTAAAGTCGCATTTGAACTCTGGGTGACGCTCAAGAAATTTTCCTGTACAGAGGCAGCGGAGTAGAGCCAGACCGTCGTATCGAGGCTGGTGATGAAGCTGCTGCCATCGCCGAAGAATGTGTTGAACGTCCCTGAGAAGGGGGGGGCTACGGTCGAGGTCAGTGTTGAGATAGAGATGGTTTCAAGCACATTCTGTCCTGCGGGGCCGGCAGCGAGGAGAACCTGCGACGGTGAGGCAAAAGCTACCACTCCGAGGCCGGCGGGTCCGTTCCCCTTCAAATCGCTGTAGTAGTTACCGCTCTCGAAATAGAGGAGAGCACCCGTCGTTGTAGACCAGATCCCAACGCCCGTCTGTCCTCCCGCGACGATGTAGCTGCCGTCGGAGGATAATTTCCACCAGGTATATGCGAGATTCAGGACGACCTGAGGCTGCTCCACTGTGCCGAAGGTGATTACGGACATCAGGTGTCCGTCAATGGCAGACCGGTTGTCGACACCGTCCGCTTCACCGATCGCGAGGGTGTTCCCAGCCAAATCGACGGGGTATGGCCCTGTGCCGGCCACTTCGGGGTTCTGGTCCCCTTCCGCGAGGAGATTGCCAGAGACGAAATCCGAGAGAGCCCAGTGAGCCGCCGTGCCCTGGCTGAGCACGCGGGTAGAAGTTTCACGCAACTCCGTAATCCGTGTCGTCTGACCGAGTTTGAGGAGAATATTGGGAGACGGAAGGATGGTAATGGCGACGGTCGTGGTCGCGCTTCCAAGGGGATTTGTCGCGGTGAATGTATAAGTGGCATTCGCAGAGGCGACGGTGGGCGATCCGGAGATCACACCGGTGGTTGTGTTCAACGTAAGCCCCGCAGGAAGCGCTGGAGAGACGGAGAACGACGTAGGAGTGCCGGACAACAGGGGGATATCTGAAGGCATCAGATCGCCGACCGCAGCCGTGATGGTGGTTTCGTTATAGCTGTAGCCCCCAGGTGGGCTGGAGATCGGGTTGATTGTAATTGAAGCTACCGCGGTCGTGGAGCCGGCGGAGTTCGTAGCGGTGATGGTGAATATGTTCGTCGGACTTACAACGGCTGGCGTGCCGGAGATTGTTCCCGTGCTGGAGTTCAGGCTGAGACCGGCTGGAAGTGCTGGTGTGGCGACGAACGTGGGCGGGGAGCCAGCGAACGTGGGGGTATCCGGCGTGATGGCGGTGCCGACTGTTGCGTTGATTTGGGTCACCGGGTAGGTAAGCGCTGAAGGCGCAACCACGCTGACTGAGATGGAAAGCGTCGCGTTTGTGGAGCCTGCGAAGTTCATCGCAGTGATGGTGTAGTTGGCCTTCGGGGTGACGACGGTTGGCGTGCCGGAGATGGTCCCTGTCGAGGAATTAAAGCCGAGGCCGGCTGGAAGCGCAGGGCTGACAGAGAAAGTGGGCGAGGTGCCGACGACGGTGGGGGTGTCCGTAGAAATGGCGATGCCGACGGTTGCGCTGATGGTTGTTACCGGGTAGATGAGCGCGGAGGGAGCAAGCGGGGCGACTGTGATGGTGAGTGCCGTGCTCGTGGAGCCTGCGGAGTTAGTAGCGGTGACGGTGTAGGTGGCCGTCGGGGTGACGACGGTTGGCGTGCCGGAGATGGTCCCTGTCGAGGAATTAAAGCCGAGGCCGGCTGGAAGCGCAGGGCTGACAGAGAAAGTGGGTGAGGTGCCGACGACGGTGGGGGTGTCCGTAGAAATGGCGATGCCGATGGTTGCGCTGATGGTTGTTACCGGGTAGGTGAGCGCGGAGGGAGCAAGCGGGGCGACTGTGATGGTGAGTGCCGTGCTCGTGGCGCCGGAGGAGTTGGAGGCGGTGACGGTGTAGGTGGCCGTCGGGGTGACGACGGTTGGCGTGCCGGAGATGGTCCCTGTCGAGGAATTAAAGCTGAGGCCGGTGGGAAGCGTGGGGCCGACAAAAAAAGTGGGCGAGGTGCCGTTGACGGATGGGGTATCCGTCGTAATGGCGACGCCGATGGTTGTGCTGACGGACGTAACCGGATAAGTAAGCCCGGAGGGAGCAATAATCGGAGGGGTCGAACTACCTGAGCCGCCGGAACCGCAACCCGCCAACAGCGTCAAGGTAAGGAGAGCTGGGAAAAAGGAGTGACACCGGATGGCTTTTGATGATGTCGGATTGACTTTGGATATTGAACGGATTCGCATACAGATATACTCATCTAGCGCAAGAGGCAGACGTTAACAGGTATTCTATTCCTCACGCGTTTCGGTTGGCCCAGGAATTTTCCAATCACTGAGCGATGATTTTATGGTCTACTGCTTACGTGCGAACGAAGGGGAGATCGCGAGACGAGGTTGCGGCAGCGCTGGGCGCGCTGACGACCGAGTCCGGCTTGATCTCTAAGAACTTGTTGAAAAACGATTACACGAGGCCGAAAGGGCACTTTGGTTCAGATTAAATTCACGCAGAAATAGCCAACAACGCGCCAATCTGCCATCGGGATACATCGCGGATCACTCTTTCTGCTCTGGTGTAAGTACCCAAAAGAGTTTTTCAACAAGTTCCTAAACACTGCTGTCCGTCTATAAGTCAAACAGGATCAGTTGGCTAGAAATATCGCGTAAGTCGGATGTGTCGTTATAACTCTGGAGTGCTTGTGAAATGGGAGTTTTCTCGAATGGGATAACACTCAAAATCTGTAGGATTTGGTAGAGGCTTGAGTTCAGCCGCAGTCGTTTGCGAACGATGGCGACCAGGACGTAAACCGAGATTGCGATCCAGATTTGAGTCTTGACGGCGTTCTCGCTGGTGCCGAAAAAGGCCTTGATGCGCAAGCGTTGTTTGATCCATTTGAAGAACAGTTGTCGGGTAAGGGACTGGCGCGGTATCTGAGTTGAGTCTCGACCCCTTTTCCAGCCCCTCCCCATAAGAACTGCTCGTGAGGTTTTCCCTCAAGCAGCTCACCCAGTGAGCTTCATCGGAGGGGTTATGTGCCGTCTCGGGCGACGGAGACTTTCGCATAATCGCTACTCCATCGCCGCCACCCGAGGATCCGACTTCGCCTTCCGATATATCCGCCGCCGCAGATACTGCAAACCGATAGGTGCTTTTGTCATTTCACCTCTGCCTCTCGTTGATCGGCGGAATATTCACCGGTCCGGGCTCTTCCCTCCGGGCGCGTTTTGCTGCACGTCCATCAACAGTACTGCGGCCCGATCCGCCACCCTGGCGCCTGCGCCTGCACTTCCCACTCGCGGTTATAGCAGTCGCCTCCTCGACGAGATTTCTTCGCCGGGCACCGAGGGCTTCTCCAGTTGCCACATCCTTCTTCTCACCATGTCACCGCTGATACCCCGCCGGAGAGAGCCGCCGCATCGGACTCATTTCGATCGGCTCTTGCTGCTTTCGCACGTTGTAGACCGTCTCAGCCTCCGGGTTTACGTGTAACGAGGCTACATCTGCGTTCACTGCACGTTGCAACCTGGTGAGTTGCGCATACTCCTTTCTGAGCATGTTGTCGGAGGGCTTCATCGTCTCACTCTCGCTCCACGACGCCTCCCACGCTACAAGGCTTGAGTCTGTTAGCCTCGGCCGGACATTCACCGGCTGGTTAATGTGCCCTTGGCTGGACACGCCCACCTGCCAGCGCTGCTTGTAGATCTGTGCGATGGTGAGCGCGGGAAGGGTGAAAGTTGTTGGTCAAAAACTTCAGCCGCTTGCCGGTTTTGGCATCGCAATAGGTGACGCGGCGCAGTTTCTCTGGGTACGCCGAGGCCGACTCGTACGAGGTAAGAATTACTGTTTGATCCGAGTGCACGCCCGTGCTCTTGTCTACCGGGTGGGAGGTGCGGCGTTCGAGCAGGATGTTGCTTTTGCTGCGCGTCACGAAGAAGGCAAAGCGGCAGAACAATCACTTGCAAGAGAGTCCCCGGCGGTTAGCCGGACAGCAGTGATACCATGTATTTGGAGTTTGATGAATATGCGGATTTTGGTTACCGGAGGGGCGGGTTTTCTTGGCTCGAACCTCGTGAACTCTATTCTCGATCGTGACCTAGGTACGGTTACGGTCTACGATAATTTCCTGACGGGTCGGCGTGAGCATTTCGGCCCTCGACTTTCTGACTCGCGCTTGAAGATCGTCGAAGGCGACGTGGCAAATTACGACACCCTCGCGATAGCCGTAGCTGGCCATGACGTTGTGTTTCACTTGGCAGCGAATTCCGACATTGCACGCGCCGCGAACGAGCCGCTTGTCGATTCGACAATGGCACGCGGTTGACACAAACGCTCTTGGAGGCGATGCGAGAGACTGGCGTGAAGCGCATATTGTTCACTTCTGGCAGCGGCGTATACGGCGATGTTCCGCCCGAAGCCGTGCCGGAGGAATATCCCCGCATGGTGCCGATCTCAACCTATGGTGCGTCGAAGCTGGCTTCCGAAGCGCTTATCAGCGCCTACTGCCACATGTTTGATTTCGTCGGCACGGTTTTCCGATTCGCCAACGTTGTTGGACCGTTTATGACGCACGGCGTCAGCCACGATTTCACGCTGGCCTTGCGCGCCGATCCGACGCGTTTGCGCATTCAAGGTGATGGTAACCAGAGCAAGCCATATATCCATGTTAGCGACGTGATCGCCGCAATACTAATGCTGCAGTCGCGGCAAACCGAAGGATACAACTTTTACAATGTGGCTTCGGACGACCATCTTCTGGTGCGCGAGATAGCCGACATTGTCGTAGAAGAGTTGGGCCTGAAAGACGTTCGCTACGAATACAGTGGCGGCTCGCGCGGCTGGCGAGCGGACGTTCCGATCTACCGGCTGGATACGACGAAGGTGCACGGCATTGGCTGGAAGGCCAAAATGAACTCTCGCGAAGCGGTCACCGCTGCAGTGCGTTCGATGATTTCCGAATTCGAGGCTGGTGAACGGTGACATTGCAGCAATCCAATCTGATTTCCCCGCACGTAAAACGGATTTTCCTGACCGGCGGCGCGGGCTTCATCGGCAGCCATGTACTCGACCTGCTTGCGGATACAGGTGTTGGGATCACCATCTACGACAACCTTTCGAACGGCCGCCTCGAATACATCGAGGAGCATCTGTCGAAGCCGAACATCCGTTTTGTGAAGGATGACATTTTGAATCGTGAGTTGCTGGTCGAGGAGATAAAAGGCCACGACCTGGTCTGGCATCTTGCTGCCAATACGGACATCATCAACAGCCACGATTACCCGGAGCGCGACCTGGAAGATGGCGTCATTGGAACCTTTAACGTACTGGATGCCATGCGGCGGTCGGGTGTTCGAGACATGATTTTCGCGTCGAGCGGCGCAGTTTATGGCAACCTGGCGGCGGAAGAGCCAGTGACCGAGGTCGCGGGCCCGCTGCTGCCTGTATCTACCTATGGCGCCGGGAAGGCGGCGAGTGAAGCGCTGATCTCGTCGTTCTGCCATGTCTATGGCTTGCGTGCCTGGATGTATCGCTTCGGGAACGTGATTGGCGCGCGTATGACCCATGGCGTTATCTTCGACTTCCTCGCGCGATTGAAGAAGGACCCCAGCCGCATCGTGGTTCATGGCGATGGCCGGCAGGAAAAGAATTACTTTCTCGTCGAGGAATGTCTGGACGGAATGCTTTATGGTTTCCGCCAAGTCCCCATGACGGAGGACCAGCCGTGCGACGTGTTCAATCTGGGCAGCCCGACCATCAGCCGGGTAGTGGATATCGCACGCATCGTACTCGACGAGATGGGGTTGACCGCAGCCACCATTGACATCGAAGGGAAGAAGAGGGCGTGGCCGGGCGACCAACCACGCGTGCATTTTCGTGTTGACAAATTCGCGGCGCTTGGATGGACCTCTAGACTCGACTCGGATCAATCTGTTCGGATCGCGGTTCGACGGATGCTGAGCAAACCGGGCAGCGAGGCATGGGTATTATGAAAATTGCCGTTCTTGGTCTTTGGCATCAAGGCGTGGTAGCGGCAGCCTGTCTCGCGGACATGGGTTTTGAAGTTGTTGGGGCGGATCCCGATGTGCAGCGGATAGCGGATCTGCGGAAGGGACGCGCACCACTCTTCGAGCCTGGTCTGGACGCACTCCTGGAAATGGGAGTGACGGGTGGTGGGCTGACCTTCACGGCGGACGTGGTGGATGCCGTGCGCGATGTGCAGTATGTCTTCGTTATGTTCGACACACCCGTAAACGAGATGGACGAAAGCGATCTTGGCGGAATATTCCAGACCTTTGAGCAGATTGCGCCATCCATCGCCGATGATGCCGTCATCTTGGTCACCGCCCAGGTACCTGTCGGCACGTGTGATCGGCTAATAGAGATCATCAATGCTCGCAAGACCAGCGCTCCCGCGTCCATCGCCTATATTCCGGAGAATCTACGTCTAGGCCAAGCGATCGAGCGGTTCCGGGCACCAGCGCTGCCGGTGATAGGGTGCGACGACCAACGAGCCTTTGATCGACTGTTGACGATTTTCGATTCCACGGCATCCGGTTGGCAGCACGTTACCCTGCGGACGGGCGAAATGGTCAAGCACGCGCTAAACGCATTTCTTGCGCTCAACATATGCTTCGCCAACGAACTCGGTAACTTATGCGACGAGGTTGGCGCGGACGGAAAGCGCGTAGGTGAAGTTCTACGGATGGAACCGCGTATCGGGACCAAGGCCATGTTGATGCCTGGATTGGGGTTTTCGGGAGGAACACTGGCGCGCGACTTGCAGACCCTGCGCAGCCTCGGACGAAGGCGAGACATCCCCACGCCATTGCTCGACGGCGCTTGGCAGTCCAACATCCAGCAGAATCAGCTGGTTGTGCGGAAGCTTTCGCGGGCACTCCATACGCTTTCCGGCGCGCGCATTGCTGTGCTTGGACTTACCTACAAGCCTGACACCAGCACGTTGCGTCGTTCGGCAGCGCTTGACGTTATCGCAGAACTGGTCGACGTCGGAGCCGTAGTCACGGCCCACGATCCCAAAGCAGATGCTGAGGAAGTCAGAGCAGTCTCGTCTTGTACGGTTCGTGCGGACCCTCTTGCGGCGTTGGAAGGTGCCGATGCCCTCGTTCTCATGACACCATGGAGTGATTATAAGGCTCTGGATTTTGCAGCGGCGAAAAGGGCAATGGCCGGGACTTATGTGCTCGATACTGCCGGCCTCTGGGATGGAAAGCAGGTGTCCGCAGCGGGATTGATCTACGACGAAATCGGACGCGGGCGCAGGATAGCAATAACTTAGGAGAAGCTCTATGAAAGTTGCCATCATCGGAGCCGGCCTACAGATGCGCCGCCGCGCTCAGGCCATCAAGGAGTCCGCTGACGACGAAGTAGTCGAGGTGGTCGGCCAAAAATCGGAATCTTCTGCTTCGATCGCCGACCAGTATGGGTGCGACTGGAGCACCGACTGGCGCCACGCAGTCGAGCGCAAGGACGTCGATGCGGTGCTGGTTTGCACGCCTCCCCACATCCATGCAGAGGTATCGATCGCAGCGCTGGAAAACGGCAAGCACGTGCTCTGCGAAAAGCCACTCTGTCGCTCGATGTCTGAGGCGGATGCCATGGTGAAAGCAGCCGAGCGGACCGGGCGCACCCTGAAATGTGGGTTCAATCACCGTCATCATCCAGCCATACTCGAAGCCCATACACGCTTCGAGCGCGGAGAGATTGGCCGCATCATCTCGGCGCGTTGCCGGTATGGGATTTGCGGCCGACCGAGCCACGAGCACGAATGGCGCTCCGACCCCGAGCGCGCGGCAGGCGGTCAATTCATGGAACAGGGAACTCACGGCATCGATCTGTTCCGCTGGTTCATGGGCGAACTGGTCGAAGTGAGCTGCATGACTACGATCGGCTTCTTCCACGGACAAACCCTCGACGACAATGGCATGGCGATGTTCCGTTCGGCGGAGGGTGGGCTTGCCACCCTTCATTCGAGCCTTACACAATGGAAGAACTTGTTTTCGCTCGAGTTGATGGGCACGGATGGATACCTGTTGATTGAGGGACTCGGCGGGGCCTATGGCAATGAACGTCTGTACGCGGGCAAACGCGATTACGATGCGCCGTTCCAGGACCTCGTGGTCGAATACCGCGGCAGCGATACGTCATGGCGCTCCGAATGGCGTGAATTCAAGGCCGCGATCGCCGAGGGACGGCCACCTATTGGCGACGGACGAGACGGTCGTGAGGCGATGCGCATCGCACTTGCGGCCTATCACGCCGAGCGGACGAAGTCCGTCGTGAACGTCCTAGGTTTTGGAAAGGGGAGCTGAAAACCATGCGTATGCTCGTCACCGGCGCCGGAGGTTTAATTGCCTCGCACTTGATTGAGGCTGCGGCGCAGCGTGGCGATACCGTTCGGGGATGGACGCGCAGGCAGGCGGCGTTCGACTGGCCGACTGGCGTCACAATAGCTGAAATCGATCTCTCCGATCGCCTCGCAATCGCCGCGGATCTGGCCGAATTTGCGCCGGATGTCATTGTCCATCTCGCCGCGCAGAGTTTCACCGGGCCGTCGTGGCAGGATCCTGCGACGACGTATAACGCGAACGTCCTTGGCACGATCCACCTGGTAGAAGCCGCGCGCGCACTTCCCAAGGTGCCTCGCTTCATCCTTACTGGTTCGAGTGCGGAATACGCAGAGCCAACCGGCAACGAGCTGATCGATGAAAGCTCACGGCTGGAGCCGAACAACCCCTATGGGGCCTCCAAGCTCGCTGCGGAGGAATTCGTGCAGTTGTATGTGCGCCGCTATGGACTCGACGCAATAAGGATTCGACCGTTCTTACTGATTGGTCCGCGCAAGACAGGCGATGTCTGCTCGGATTTCGCGCGCCGGATTGTCGCCATAGAGCGTGGCCGGGAGACGATTATGCAAGTGGGAGATCTGCGTCCAATACGGGACATAATGGACATTCGCGATGGCGTTGACGCCATCCTGCGCATCGCAGACGCCGGCAAGCAGGGCGAGGTCTATAACATCTGCACCGGCCATGGGATCAGCATCGGGGACATTCTGAAGAGCTTCTGCCGCATGGCCCGTGTTCCGGTCGAGATCCGTCAAGATCCGGGCCTGCTTCGGCCACTCGATCCAAGATCGAAGATCGGCGATCCAAAGAAACTGGAGGCCCTTGGGTGGAAGGTCCAATACGCCTTGGACGACACGCTTCGGCAGATTCTGGACTATTGGCGCTCTATTCCGGACTGACGTGAAGGGAGCTGAGGAATTGGGCGTACAGGTTGAGTCCCTCTGAACGAAAACAACTTGGGGTATGGAGAAGTGGAAACCGCTATGCGCTTCCCACTTTTCCACACCCCCGACTGCGGCTATCTGAACTCAGGGGTCGCTGCGCTACACTAACAAATGAACTGATGGTACAAAAGATCGAGCAGCGCAATTACCGTCACCGAGATCGCAGAACTCGCTGTCGAAATACTCGGACTGAATCCCCACCCGACGTTTCGCTATACGGGAGGAAGTCGTGGCTGGAAAGGTGATGTATCCGTTGTACGGCTCAATACCGATCGGATTCCCAGTCTGGGATGGCAGTGGGAACGGAACTGCCGTGAAGCTCTTCGGGCATCCATTATCAGTCTGTCGCAGGAGGAGCGTACGAAACATGAGTAGCGTCTTACCGTCTCTTGCCCTTCTGGCCGGTGGGTTCGCGACCCGCATGCGTCCGTTGACAGAGACCGTTCCCAAGTCCATGCTCAAAGTCGCCGGGTACCCATTCATCGCCCATCAGTTGCGCCTGCTTGCATCTCGTGGCATTCGCGATGTGGTGTTGTGCTGTGGATTTCTCGGGGAGCAGATCGCGGAGTTTGTAGGAGATGGGTCGGTCTTCGGATGCAACGTTCGGTATTCCCATGATGGAACTCGGCTGAGGGGCACCGGGGGAGCCATTCAAAAGGCTTTTCCGATGCTGGGTGACCACTTCTTCGTAATGTATGGGGACAGCTATCTACCCGCAGAGATCCAGCCCGTTTACGATGCGTTCCTCAAGCAATCGAAACTAGGTATGATGACCGTGTTCCAAAATGAGAATTGCTGGGATACAAGCAATGTGGAGTTCTCGGGCCAGACGATTCTAAACTATGACAAGAAGAATCCGACTCCAGCCATGCACTATATTGATTATGGCTTGGGCATCCTGGAGAAAGCGGGCTTCGAGCGCTGGAAGAATGAGGAGGTCTTCGATCTTTCTGACGTGTATCGCGATCTGATGAGAGTCGGACAACTAGCCGGCTATGAAGTGAATGAGCGTTTTTACGAAATAGGGACACCAGCCGGATTGACGGAAACTGAGGCTCTGCTATCCGGCTCCGATTCGCAACCGATGCTCCGCGGTTCTGGGTGCAAAACACTGAGGAGATCTGAATGATCATCACCCGCACACCGCTGCGTCTTTCAATAGGAGGAGGCGGGACCGATTTGCCTTCGTATTATGAGGAGTTCGGCGGATTCGTCATCTCGGCCGCCATTAACAAGTACGCCTACGTGAGTGCGAATCGAAGCTTTCTTCCAGGTTACATCCTGAAGTATTCCGAAATGGAAGTGGCCAAGACGCTGGACGAAATTCACCACCGCCTCATCCGCGAAACGTTGAAGGTGTACCAAATTCCGGACCCTATTGAGATAGTGAGCATCGCAGATGTTCCTGCAGGGACCGGCTTGGGATCTTCCGGAACTTTTCTCGTCGGCCTCATACACGCGTTGCATGCTTTCAAGAGAAACCCTGTAGCTCCGGAGACGCTCGCCCAGGAAGCTATCGATATCGAGATGAACCGGCTGCAGGAGCCTGTCGGGAAACAGGATCAGTATATTGCTGCTTATGGGGGACTTCTTTGCCAGGAATACAATCAGGATGGGTCGGTAAAGGTCTATCCTTTGAGACTGAGCGAAGCCGTCATTCTGGAATTGCGCGACTCATTGATGCTGTTTTATATAGGCATGACGAGGAGCGCGTCTGGCATTCTTTCCGACCAAAAGACGAGATCAGAACAACGCGACGAAGCGATGTTTGCGGGCCTCCATTTTGTAAAGCAACTTGGCCTTGAGATACGTAGTGTGCTGGAAGCTGGCAAAATCTGGCAGTTTGGCGAGCTAATGCACGAGCATTGGTTGAGCAAACGAACCCGTTCCAAGGGGATTTGCAGCAGTGAGATCGACAATCTCTACGAACTTGGGCGCAGTCAGGGAGGAGCCATTGGAGGGAAACTAGTCGGCGCAGGTGGCGGTGGTTTTCTGCTCTTTCAAACCCGTGATAGACCACAGTTGCGTCGAGTGATGGCCGCAGCTGGGATCTCTGAGATGGATTTCAGCTTCGATTTTGATGGGTCTATTGTTCTTTCTCGCAGCTGATCAGCGGGACAGGACGTAGGTTGTACATTCGGAACCAGCCGTCATCGCGATTCCATGGTGGCCAGTTCGGACTGTAGATATGATCACGCAAGGAGAAAACGTGAACGAATATGTTGGCAGGTATCTAGCCGAAGCGGCGACTATCGCCCAAAAGATTGACCAGGTCGCGGTGGAGAAGATCATCGAGATCCTAGTGCAAACCCGAGCGGCCGGGGGTCGGTTGTTTTTTCTCGGCGTGGGTGGTGGGGCTGGTAACGCCGGGCACGCGGTCAATGATTTCCGCAAGATTGCCGGGATTGAAAGCTATGCTCCGACCGATAACGTGAGTGAATTGACCGCGCGAGTGAATGACGATGGTTGGAATACCTCGTTTGCCGCATGGTTGCGCGGAAGCCGACTACGCAAAGGCGATACTGTTTTCGTATTCTCGGTCGGCGGCGGAAATCAGGAAAAGAACGTTAGCATGAATATCGTTCTAGCTCTGGAACTGGCGCGAGAGAGAGAAGCCAGGATCGTGGGCGTCGTGGGGCGCGATGGCGGCTATACTGCTAAAGTTGCGGATGCGGCGGTCATTATTCCCGAGATCTCGCCAGACACTGTTACCCCGCATACGGAAGCTTTCCAGGCTGTTATATGGCACTTGATCGTTTCGCACCCTCGGCTCAAGGAGAACGAAATGAAATGGGAATCGACGCTCTGAAAAGATCTCGTGCTGTGTTTCTCGATCGTGATGGTGTGATCAACCGGAATGTTCTAAACCCAGCATCCGGTGCATGGGAATCGCCTCTGCTTCCGGAACAATTCGAAATGATTCCTGGAGCGGTTCCCGCTATGCGCCGCCTTCTGGATGCTGGATTTCTACTTTTTGTGGTTTCAAATCAGCCTAACTATGCAAAGGGCAAGGCATCGCTGGAAACTCTCCAGGCAATCCACGACCGGTTGTTGGATATTCTGAACCAGAGCGGTATCCATATAAGCGCCTTCTATTATTGCCTTCATCACCCGGAAGGAGTTGTCCCGGCCTATTCTGGCCATTGCCATTGTCGAAAGCCTTTACCATTTTTTCTGTATCAGGCCCGGGACGCATTCGATTTGGAAATGTCGCACTCCTGGATGGTTGGAGATCGTATCGCCGACATTCAGTGTGGACGCGCCGCCGGGACACGAACGATCCGGATATTCAATGAAGGGGAAGGTAATCTTGCGAACTCGGACCAAGTCAAGACCGATTTCCTGGTATCCGGACTAGCTGCCGCGGCAGAGATCATCCTCATGTCGAATGGCGGCAACTTGCAGAATTGACTCAATTCCGTCCCAGAGCCGTAGTTACAGCATCAGAAATCGAGATCTTGTAGTTTGAGGAAGCGGCATCGTTGTAGAACATCTTGACGGTATCCAGCGAGAACTCAGCAAGATCCTTACCTATAAAGCTCAGCTTGTTGAGAATATCGGAGGTCACGGTCACAATATCGCATCCTGCCTCATCTGCTTGAAAGAGATTAAGAACCTCTCTCGGGCTTGCCCAAAGCAATTGAGCTTTCGGAAGTCCTGAGAGTATCGCCTTGGCCTCCCTCATCAAAGGCACAGGGTCGACGCCAGTGTCGGCAATTCGTCCAGCGAATACCGATACGATAGCCGGTACCTTTGGGTTGAGCAGCGCAGCAACATTGCGGATCTGGTCAAGCGTGAATATTGCAGTAACGTTGACTATAACTTCCTCGGCACAGAGTTCCTGAATCAGATCGCCTGAAAATCTGCCTTGGGTGTTTGTAACAGGAACCTTGACATTAACATTCGGACCCCATCCGGCAATGGTCAGAGCTTGCGCTTTCATCTCGACGAAATCATCCGCAAAGACTTCCAGGGAAACAGGTTTGTCCACAATAGCCGCTAGAACCTTGCGCGCGAATACTTCGTAATCGGCCACGTTGGCTTTGCGCATCAACGATGGATTCGTGGTGAACCCTCGAATATAAGGCCTACGTGACAAGCTAATAAGGCTTTCGAAGTCTGCACCATCTGCAAATATATTGATTCTGAGGTCATTCAAATCAGGCATGCAAAATCCCCTAGCGTATGTAATTCATTGGACTGAATGACAACAATGCCAAGTCTACAGAAAACGGTCGCCTCTGGCAATTGCGACTCCGCGGCTGCGTCCAGTTTGCAGGTTGGCTGAACTGATATTAAATGGCGTTCTCGACCGACCGCCCAGTCTTGACAGTTGCCCGCTTTCAGTTCCACGATATGAGGCATTCTGCTAGTACTACTGTGTTGTGCGCCGTGAAAAGGCGCTGGTCCACAGCGGGTGAAAGTCCCGTCCGGGAACTGGTTCGCTCCGCCCGGTAGCAATCGGAGTAGTAGTGGAGGTAACGAAGCTGCTGAAGCCTTCGATGTAGAGGGTCGCTCAGGCGACTTGGCAAGTCTGCAGGCCGTAACAAATGTGAACGCTGCGCAGGCCTCGAAACGTATAACGCAGGAGCCGACCCGCCGACACTCGAGGGAAGGCCGACGACGGT
>Ga0182027_10008231_pt1 | contig 15222 bp, 14 predicted proteins | sample 712E1DmetaG_FD_121300 | JGI IMG/M metagenome (GOLD analysis project Ga0182027, IMG submission 121300) | Permafrost microbial communities from Stordalen Mire, Sweden - 712E1D metaG (Illumina Assembly) | ecosystem: Environmental > Terrestrial > Soil > Wetlands > Permafrost | place: Sweden... | reverse complement strand
AGGAGGATCAGGTCGCCGATCGGGTAACCGAGCGAGAGCGCGGCGCCAAGCGGGTTCGGGGACAGCGTCGCGAGAGCCGGCCCCAAGAGCGTCTGCCATAAGACGATGCCGCCCCCGACGACCACGATCGAGGAGTCCAGAGTGAGTCGGAGCCGTTCGCCCGGGCCAGACACCACGCTCGGGAACAGCAGGAGTGCGGCCCCGATGATGGGGTAATAGGCGACGTAGGCGACGTCGGCGAGCGAAGGGGAGCTCGCTCCTCCGGCCATAAGATCGAACCAGGCATAGAGTCCGTCACCGGCGGCGTAGACGAGCAGGGCCACGGAGACGAACGCCCAACCGAGGCGAACTCGCCCGGCATCCGGCCGCCGCACAGCGCGCAGCACGATGAGCGCCGCGAGCACGTCGAGCACGGGTTCGGCGAGGTCGGCTACGGTGAGGCGCGTGGCCGCGGCCCCGATGCCCCACACGAGCCAGGCCACGCTGGCTGACCAGAGGACGGCGGCGATCACGATCAACACGCCATCGAGTGTGGGCCGGCTGCCTCCTCGCGACGGCGTCGAAGGGTCAGCGGCTTCCCCGCGGTCGTGAGGGTGTGCGGCCACCGCGACTGCCGCTCGTTGGAGCAGTCGGTTGACGTAGCTACGGAGCGCGCCGCTCGATGTGAGGGTCATCGGATCTTCTGCTAACCGGTCTCCGGCGGCCCGCCGGCTGCCTCAGAGTGTCACGGCTCGGAGCTCACCGGTAACCACCATTCGTACGGGCCGGGCTGTCCATTTGGTGGCGCCGCCCGTCGCCCGACCGTACCGGAGGAGTTTGGGCACCTGCGGCCGCAGCTTTGGGGCCGCGTCCCTCGGTTCGTATTGGATAGTCTGCTGTGACTCTCGGCCACGGCAGACTGGGGGCCACGATGACCACATCGTCTTGTTCAGGCGGTCCGCAGTCTGACTATCCTGCGGTGGGCTCCTTGGCCCGTTCCAGGTCTGCGGCATTCGGCGGATAGCGGTCGCCAAATCGGGCCATCAGCATCGCCACGTATCCGATGCAGGCTGCCGAATACCCTTCAAGCCGCCAGGACTGCACACGCAGCTCCTCGCCGACCTTCGCTCCAAACCACGGGCAGGCATCAAGGAAGGCGACGTCGATGGCGCTCCCCCTGTGGAGGATGACATTTGGAACACTGCTTAGCTCATACAAGGCGCGCCGGTGATCCTCCGGCACTGATCCCCCAAGGTCAAGAAGGTTCAGCAACCCTTCAAACCGCGACACTCCGGCCCGGAAGCCCGCCCCCTTCTTCACCTCGAGCTCCCTATAGACTGTTCGCGCCAGCACCTCGCGATCTCCCGAAGCAGCGGCCGCGATGGGCACTCTAATGTCCCGCAGCTCTTCGCTGGCCGCCAACCTGTCGTCGTTCTGGAGCGCTGCCACCAGCAGGTCTTCAACGAGCGTCTCTAGGGCCGACCACAGCCACACGCATGTGAGCCCATGGAGCAGAGGGAAGTCTCTCTCAACTTCCTTCGCGACCAGCGCGGCTTGGGCCTTCGCTCTTTCCAGCTCCAGCGCGAAGTGCTCGGATCCCTCCTCGTCCGCCCCGAGCTTGGCGTCGAGGTCGTGGAGGGCCTCGATCAACGCCGGCCTACCTATGAGCCCCGTCATGCCTGACTTGGCCACTTCAACCAAGTCGTGACCCGCGCGCGCCCGACCGATCCATGTCTTGAACACGGGACTCACCCAGCCAGCCATCGGGCGCTTCAGTCCGGCATAGGACCCAAGCTGTCCGACCAGGGCCATTGCCCGCTGCCTCTCGTCCGCCTCGCCGTTGCCAGCCACTCGTTCGTGCCCCATGCACCCGCCCTCCTTGCCAACATGGTACGGCTGCCGGTCACGCGACTTTCGGTCGTTGCCTGTCTACGAATGAATTGGCGCACGCTCGCCAACGATGGCGCTCCGTCGCATCCGGTCTGCTCGATGCCAGCGGCGACACCATGCGTGCGGATAGTGCTTTTCAGGCCAAGACTGGCCCGACTTGGGTTGGGCTCTTTGGTCGATGACCCGGGGTGCGGTGTCATGCACACAGGAGACCAGAGAGCGAGATTGGCCGCCAGGTTGTCTTCGCCGGCCGCCTACAATGTTCGAGCTTTCGCTGATGGGGAAGGGCACGCGGTGGCGAGTACCGTCATCAAGGGGTTCGATGAGCTGCTGGGCAATCTGGCTCTGACCGACAACCAGGAGGCGGCGGCCAGGTCGCGACGGGACGGCCTGGCCGGCTTCTTTACCAAGCATCTCGCGATGGCTGAGTCCGCCTACGGGATCGGCTCATACGCTCGCAGCACACTGATCCGCCCCGAGCGAGACATCGATCTCTTAGCGCCCCTGTCGGCGAACGAGTATTGGCAGCGGTACAAGGATGATTCCAACGTGTTCTTGTATTGGTTCCGCGGCAAGCTGAACGAGGGATACGAGAAGACGCGAGTCAGCTCGCGAGGGCTATCGGTCAAGCTCGACTTCTCGATAATCGAAGCCGACGTTGTGCCGTGCTTTGTGCGAAGAGGCGAAGGCTACCTCATGCCAAACGGCGCCCGCGGCTGGCTGGCGACCAACCCGCGCTTCCACATGAAGCTGATGGCCGACTCGAACGTCGCGAGCGGCAGCCGGCTCAAGCCGCTCGCGAAGTTGGCCAAGGCTTGGAACGTCGCGCACAGCCACCACCTCGGCTCCTTCCACGTGGAATTGATGGTTGAGCGTATGTGGCGCGGCAGGGCCATCCCGTCTTGGCCCGCGGCGATGGCCTCAACACTCTCCCAACTGTCGTATGACCGCGCAGAGCTTCAGTGACCCATGGTCGGGAGGGGCGAGAATTGACGGGTATCTCTCGACTGATGCCCGTGCGCTTGCGGTCCGGATGCTCAATGAGGACGCGGCGCGCGCCGCGGACGCCGAGAGGTACCGGCTCGCGGGCTACGAACGGGAAGCATGCGGGCGCTGGGTAGTCGTCTACCGCGATTTGTTCCCGGTGTTCGGGTAACCGATGGATGCTGACCGGCTCCGAGACGGAATCACCGCGGAAGCACGTCGGATGGAAGAGAACGCCGACTACGCGAGCCAGGCGCTCTTTGAGACGGCAAGCCTGTGGGGCTTCACCCACTACGCCCTAACGGTGCCGGCCGCGGTTCTGTCCTTCCTCGCTGGCGCGACGGCGCTCAAGAGCGACCAATGGCAGTGGCTCGTCGTCGTCAGCGCCCTGATGGCCGGCCTGCTCTCCACGCTGGTTGCCGTGCTAAAGCCCCACGACCGGGGTCGGGAGTGCACCGAGGCTGGCAACGAGTATCTGGCCATCCGCAACGAGGCCCGCTTCATTAGGAGTGTCCAGATCGAGATAGTGCCACCCGAAGCAGCGGCACAGCAGCTCCATGCCCTTGAACAGCGACGAGACGCCAACGCCAAGAAGGCGCCAGTGCCAGGTTGGTTCGGGCTCCCTTACGCGCGAGCGAAACGGAACATCGCTCGCGGGCAGACGACGAATCAAGTGGACCAAGAGCGTCCCTCCTGAGCTCGCGTCCGCGCTCGGCGGCCGCCCTACACGAGGTTCGCCCGCCCCCGATGTTCGCGTCGTGTCGGGCTGGAGTCGGATGGTTACGCCAGGGCACGGTTCCGCGTCGACGACCGGCCACCGAGACGCCCGATCCAGCGCAGCGTCCAGATGCGTCAACCCTTCGACGCCTTCGCCCGCTCTCGGCGTCGGGAGCGGAAGACGAGTCGGGCGTCTTCGAAAGGTTCGGGGTCGATCGCGAGGATGGCGTCCACAACGCGGGTGGCTCGATCAGCGCGCCCTTCCCGGACGAGGGCGTCCAACTCAGGGTGAAGCCGAGCGAGGATCGCGGCAACCCCATCGGAGAGACGGGGTACCAATAGGCGCTCGGCCTCCCGCGTCTCCAGTTTCAAGACCCCGCCCCCGTAGGGCCGACCCTCAACCTCGGCGCTCAAGAGCGTTGCCGAGCTCAGCATCGCGGCCGACAGCGCGCGCACGTCGGGGGCGGTTTCTCGAAGCATCACCCCGTGAAGAAGGTTAGTGCTCCAACTACCTTGCTCGTTCACGATGAGGCGGGGGGCGTCACCGGTCATGTACGGCAGGAAAGCTTGCGGGCGCTTCTTGGGGAGCGGTACGGAGTACCAGAACTTGCGGACGCGACACTTGTAGCCGTTGGGGACGCCCTTTTCATTGCCCTCTCGAAGGTACTTCGCCACCGCGGGATGAATCGGCGGGCCGCCTTGGGGGATCAGGAGCAAGAGGGAAGTCTCCGCGGGCTTCACCGAGAGGCCGGGCACGTCGCGCGGTCGCTCTACGATCGCGGTGAGGTACTCCCCGGGCAGGCCTTCCGCTTCGGCCTCAGACTGCGACAGGATGAAGTAGGCGTTGGCGCCGGTTACGACCCCGATGTCGACGGTCGCCAGGTCCGACAAGCGCTGCACGGCCGACGACGCGACCAGCGCCCTGTAGGTCGTGTCCGCTTCGGTGTTGATGGACGTGCTCCATCGGTCCCCCGGCCGGTGGCCGTTCCCGAGCGACGAGAAGTCAAGAGTGGCGAGCCCGGCGACATCGGCCACCCGAATGACATTGATGCCGGGCGGACCGTCATTGGACGCGAGGAGGAGGACTGCATCCACCTGCGCGTCCTCGAAAACCATTCGGTCGAAGGCGACCACCAGGACGGACGCGAAGCGGGCCAGCAGGTGCGCCCGGACGGGCTGCGCGTAGTCAGTCACCAACAGCTCGGCCGGGAGCACAAGCCCGAGCCGCCCGTCTTCCGCGAGGAACGATGTCGCGTGCACGACGAAGTGGGCCCATGAGGACGCGAGTCGGGTGAGTTGGACGCCCTGAGCGGTTGCTCGTGCGAGCCCCTTCGCCCGATCCTCACCGGTGAAGCCCTGATAGCGGATGTACGGCGGGTTGCCAATGACCGCATCGAAGGGAGCGCCAAAGTCCGCGGGGTCAACGTCGAAGAAGCTGGCCCGGCGCACCTTCGCAGTGGGGACCAGGGCGTAGGCCTTCGCGGCCTCTTCGGGGGATTTCTCTATCCCGACTAGGGTTGAGGCGTCGCGCGCCCCGAGAGCCGCGAGTCGGGCTGACGCCGCGACCAGGAACGCCCCATCACCGCACGCGGGCTCGAGGACTCTTGCGCCATCGCCGCGGATGGCCCATGCCGCGAGGAACGCAGCGACCTTGGGTGGGGTGTAGAACGCTCCACGTGCTTTGACCTCCGCAAGCGTCTCCGCCGTGCTGGGGATCACGCGCCAGTTTCCTCGTCCAGAGTCTCGGCGTTGATGGCCTCAGCGACCACCGCGTCCGGCATCTTGATCGTGGGTTGGGCCACGATCACAGTCAAGTCCTCACAAGCGCGGTAGAGCGCTCGGGCCAATTGCAGCTCGGTGGGTATGCCCCGGGTCACCGGTTGATACCTCGTGGGCGTCGTCTCCGACACTGGCTCGTAGCAGAACACCCCCACTCCGTCCTCAACCTGAGCCGCTCGCCCTGCGTAGGAGATGACGGCACGTAGATCGGTCTCGCTTATGACCCGCGCCGAGATGAACAGGTACGTTCGAGGCGACGCTGCGCGAAGCCATGTCGTCAGGTTCCCGCCAGGGTTGACAGTCGGGCGACGGCCCTCCATCGCCTCGATGCGCCCATGCTCCGCCTTTAGGTCGATCGTTTTGAACGCGAGTTCTGAGACTCGCTTCCGGATGTCGGCGGAACCCGGTCGGCCGAGTGGGCCCTGCTCGGGGTTGCCCGGATGCTTCGGCGTTCCCAGCGCCTTCGCTTCGACGAGGAAGCGGGCAACGTCGGTGATCTCACCCGGATAAGTGATGTCGAGGTTGTGCGTTGGGAAGATGAACCCCGGTACGAGCCGCCGAGAGTAGAGCGGTATCTCCGCGCAACCCTCCAGGAGCAGTGCCAAGAGATCATTGAAGAAGTCGCCCTTGCCGTTCTGTAGGTCGCCCATGTTCGCCGCGCCTGAGACGAGGTTGTCGTCCAAGTGCTCGATCGCGCGGAGGTAGGCGTCTTGGATGGCGTTCCACGCTCGAGGTCTTGCGGCTGCGGCAGCCGCGTACATCTCCCGAAGGGGCTCGCAGCCAGGCGAGGTGGCAACTCGGTTGCTGGTGACTCTACGTACGGCACTCGGCGTGGGGGCTCGTCTTGCGGACATTGCAGAAGCGTGCCACGACTGGGCGCGCAGCGAGTGACGAAAGCGCAGTGTGGGCGTCACGCGCCCACTCTCGCCCGCGAGTGTGTCACCTCACATGGCACGGGCTGCCGGCGGTTGGTCCGCGCGCTGGCGCACACGATGAGCAGATCGTCACGGATCGTCAGCGACCCCGCGGAGCGAGGGCCGGGATCGAGAGTACGGCGCGCCGATAGCCTGGGGCTTACATGCCGCTTATCTCGTCGACGCGTGCCGCCCGGAAACTGGGCCGAGCCTGCTGATATCGTGACTAGGGAATGAGCGATCCGGTCGGTCTGAACGAACGATTGAGCCTGAGCCGGTGGCTCGCAGCCGTTGGGCTGACGGGAGCAGCTGAGGATGCTGCGCGGGTCGACACGCCCGAGACGAACGCAATGGCCCTGCTCGGCGGCCACGCCGCGTGCGAGGCGCTGCTCGGACTGCTCGCCGGTGTTGAGCGTCTGCAGGCCGGGAAGGACATCTACTTCTGGCAGCTTCTGGATCAGGCAAAACGTAAGGTGAACACGGCAAGGGCCAAGACGAAGATAGGGCCCGATCTCTCAGACCACCTCGTCGCGATGAACGGTGCTCGGAATGGCTTCGTGCACGCAGGAACTACTGTCGCCGCTGGCGAGGCGGCACGCGCCACATCCAACGCGCGACGGCTCATGGAACTTGTACCGGCGAACCTGGGGGCATCCTGGACCCTCCCTGACGGCGCAGGTCTAGGAACTGCGGTCGCGGTGATTATCGGCGTCGAGGCAGTCGGGATCTGGCTCCGATTCGCCGACGAGATGCAGCGGTTACAGCCGGATCGCCCCGACCTGGCTGCTGACGGCCTAGCCCATGCGCTGGACAGCGCCCTTATGAGGACGCGCCCGAAGATACTCCGTGACCCCTGGCCCGGACCGTGGACGCGGAGTCTGTTGAACCGGATTGCGGACAGGCCGGATCGAGTCGCGAAGGCGCTAGATCAGCGGGTCGACGCGATGGATCAACGGGCGGATAGGATGGATCAACGGGTAGAAGGGCTCTCTGAATGGGTTCTCCCACTCGCCCTCGGCACGTCGCCAATCGCCTATCAACGGCTGCGGGAGGTCATAGGGTGGGCACACCTTGAAGCCGTCGGCTTGGGACCCGGAGGCGTGTCCCGAGTGTCAGAGACTCCCTTGAGCCGAGACGCCGTGCGAGGCGCCAACTCGCAGACCGCGGAGATCATCTTCCGACTCTGGGCTATGGGGAGCCTCGAAGATCTGCCTTCCGATGACAAGACTGTGGAAGCGGCGCGGGCGCTCATCGCCCAACTCCGCGGCACCGTCGCGGGCACGTAGTTGCGGGGCTAGGCGATTCGCAGGGAGGCCGACCGACTGCCGACACGATCCCGCGATGGCGTTCATGTCCCAGTGACCCACCGCCGCTCTGCGGTGGCCTCTGCCGAGCGGCGATCAATGGCCGGGCACGTAAGCCGAACCCCGCGTCCCTGCGGAGAGCCTCAAGAGATGCAGCTCAGCGACGAGCCGCTCGTGCGGCCGGTTCACCGATCATTGCCTGGCGACAGAGATCAGCGTTGACGCCCTGAACATGCAGGCCACGACCGACTGCCAGCTCCTCGCGGAGGGCATCGAGACCCAGGCAGAGGCGATACGCTCCTCGCCCTCGGGGTCGATCTCGGCAAGGGCTACCTCTTCGGACACCCGGAACCGGTCGAGGTGTGGGCCTCCGTGCCGGTTCCGGCTAGATCGCGGGTACGCAAGCCTCCCAGGCCAGACGGAGTAGACACGTGTCGTACGATTCAGGTGCACGATGGTCGGTCGTCCTCTGGCCGATCGCCGGGCGGGGGAGGTGTGCGGTGGATGGGAACGGCTCAGGCAAGCCTGACCGGATGAAGGTTGGCCGCGCCGCCGATCAACGGGCGCTCAACGCCGATTGGTCCGCCGCGGACGAAGACCAGACCGCATCAGACCAAGACCAGACCGGATCAGACCAAGACCAGGTCTCGGCGGAGCTGGACGCCGCGAGCGCCGCGAGCGATCAACGGGCGGCCGATGAGGACCAGGCGAGCGCGGACCGGCGGCGAGCTGGAGTCGACGCCGACGCAGGCGCACTGACGACTTATGAGGCGACGCGCCTCGCGCGCAAAACCACCACGGCCGGGCGCCTTGCCGCGCAAGCCGGCCGAACGGGGACCGCTCATCTGCGAATTGGGACGGCCGCCGGGCGCGACGCCACCGCCACCAAACGCGACGATACGGCGCGGCGCAGGGACCGTCGGGCCGAGGCGATCGAGCGGGCTATCGCCGCCTCTGATGCGCCGCTCGCGGAAAAGCTCGAGCAGCTACGCGCCCGGGCCGCGGTCGATCGAGCCAAGGCCGCTGAGGATCGAGCCGATGCCGCCGGCGAGCGTGCCGATGCCGCCCGCGAGCGTGCCCACCTCGAGGCCGAGTTGCATGGCGCGCACCTCGGCGATCTCGTCGGAGCCTACCGCCGCGAGACTGGGCGGCTCGCCCTCAAGCTTGAGATCGACCGCGCCCGACGGGCCGACGGGCGCTTCGTCCTCGCCTCCGTCGATGTCGATGGACTCAAGTTCGTCAACGACCGCGATGGGCACGCCGCCGGCGATCACGTCTTGCAGGCACTCGTCCGGATCATGGCATCGAAGCTGCGCTCCTACGATCCGATCGTCCGCTACGGCGGCGACGAGTTCTTGTGTGGACTCAGCGGATCGCGCCTCGGGGAAGGCGAGCGGCGCTTCGCTGAGATCGATGCGTTGCTACAAGGCGAAGTTGGCGTCGGGATCAGCGTTGGCCTGGCCGAGCTCGCCGCAGACGAGACGCTCGACGGGCTCACGGCCCGCGCCGATGCCGGTCTTCTCGATGCTAAGACGCGCCGCGGCATCCAAGGCGGCGACTAGACCGCGGGTTTCCCCACCGCGTACTCCATTCTCGATCAGGTCATGGTGTGGGGTTCAGGCCGGAACTCACGGCAACCCTCACGGTTCTGTCGGCCTTACTCCTCTGGCGCCAGCTGAACTCACTTCACCATCAATGAGAACGAGCGTTGCCGCTCCGTTTGCGGCCCCGGTTCAGACGCCGACCGGCTCCCGGACCAGGATTACCGTGGTCCGACCGGTCCTCGGCGCCTAGGAGTCGGCGATATCGCCGAGTAGCACACAGGCACGGGCAATCGTGCTCTGATCCTCGGGGCTGAGTGCGTGTAGTCGGACGTCCAGCCAGCCATTGCGTTGGATGCGGGCGGCGAGGGCGAACTCGGCGCCTTCGGGAGTGGTGCTGAACAGCACTTTCCGACGGTCGTTCGGATCGGGAGTGCGGATCGCGTAGCCGACCGAGGTGAGCCGGTTCACGCTCTGACTCATCGACCCGGGGGCGACGTGGTCGTATTCGCTGAGCTCGGTCAGGGTCTGCGGGCCGTTCTTGTACAGCCGGCTGAGGACCTCAAGCGCCGTGTCACCGAGGCCGCCTTCTGGGCGTTCACTGCGGAACCGTCGGTAGAGCCGCGCCACCGTTGATCGCAATTGACCGCCGAGGCCAGTCTCGTCGAGAGCGCCGGAATATTCGCCAGTTGCATCCGTCTCCATAAGCATTAGTATACCTAAGAGCAGCCTCTTTAGTATACCTAAGCACCGAGCGAAACCCAGATCGCTGATGCGTGTTAATCGGAGCGCCCATGACGTCCCCCGCCCCCGCTGACGAATCGAGCGTGAGGGGCAAGCCGTTCTCGTGGCGGTTCACCACCCCGCTGTTCCTCGGGTCCGCGCTGAGCCCGATCAACAGTTCCATGATCGCCACCGCACTCGTGCCGATCGCGGTCAGCCCAGGCCGACCCACCAGCCAACCCTAAAGAGAAGGACCCGAACCCATGCCCAACCCCCTCGGCCGCGCGCTCCGCAATCGACGCGCCGGACACCACACCCTCGTCTGGGCCCGCGCCGACCTGCAGGCACCCGAGAACTTCACCCTCACCAGCCCCGCCTTCGACCATGGCACCCCCATCCCTGAACGGCACCGCGGCCGACTCTTCGGCGCCAACATCTCACCTGCCCTCGCCTGGACAACGCCACCGATCGGCACCGCGGAACTCGTGCTCATCGTGCAGGACGCCGACTCGCCGTTCGGGCCTGCGACCCATGCGCTCACTCTCGGGATCGACCCCGCACTTCACGGCATCCCTGAGAACGGTCTCACTCAGCCCAGCCCGATCGGCGGACTCAAACACGGCAAAGGCGCCCTCGGCCACCGCGGCTGGGCCGGCCCCATGCCCATGGCCTCCCACGGCCCCCACTCCTACGTTTTCCAACTCTTCGCCCTCGACCACCGACCTGAGCTGCCCGACAAGTTCACCCTCGCCGACGCACTCAACGCCATGGCCGGACATGTCATCGGACGCGCCCGACTCGATGGCACCTACGAAATCCAGTAGCTCGCCAGGGTGGCTCCCACCGCGGGCACAAGTACAGAGCTGACCAGGCGAGACTTTCCATCAGCCTCGCATACCACAGCCCGAATGCAGGCCGAGCCGACCGCACCGGCGACAGCGCCAGCCGAAAGGGACTCGAAGGTGTCCCGATGACCACTGCCAGTGCCACCGCCGCTTCGAGCCCGGCCCCGATCGACGACGCGGAAGGGGAGACCCTCGTCCATCTCGACCGCCGCGCCCAGTTCCTGACGCTGGGTGCCGTGATGCTCGGCATGCTGCTCGGCTCGCTCGACCAGACGATCGTCGGCACCGCGATGCCCAAGATCGTCGCGGACCTCAATGGCCTGCAGCGCTACACGTGGGTCATCACGGGTTATCTCGTGGCTTCGACGGCGATGATGCCGATCTTCGGCAAGATCTCCGACATCTTCGGCCGCAAGTGGCTGTACATGCTCGGGATCGTCGTCTTCCTGGCGGGCTCGATGCTGTCGGGCATCGCCCAGTCGATGGAGCAGCTCATCGCCTTCCGAGCTCTCCAGGGTGCTGGCGCCGGGATGATGATGCCTATCTCGCAGGCCATCGTCGGCGACATATTCCCGCCCGCCGAGCGGGGCAAATACCAGGGCCTGCTCGGCGCCGTCTTCGGTTTGGCCGTCATCATCGGCCCCGGACTCGGCGGCTGGATCACCGATAACGCGACCTGGCGTTGGGTCTTCTACGTCAATGTCCCGTTCGCCATCGCCGCCCTCGGGGTCGTCTTCCTGGTCCTCCCCAACGAGACCGCGCTCCACAAGCGCCACTCGATCGACTGGGCCGGTTCCCTCGCGCTCATCCTCGCGGTGGTGCCCCTGCTGATGGCCATTTCCTTCGGTAGCACCCAACCTGACAACCAGTCGTCCTTCGCCTGGGATAGCTGGCAGATCCTGGCTATGTTCGCGATGGCGGCGGTCTTCACCGTCAGCTTCATCGCGATCGAGCTGCGCGCGGCCGAACCGACCGTTCCCCTGGATCTCTTTCGCGACCGGATCTTCACGAACTCGGTCGTGATCTCGTTCTTCTCGGCTGTTGGCATGTTCGTGGCGATTCTGTACATCCCGCTCTTCGTCCAGGACGTGCTCGGCCACTCGGCGACCAACAGCGGCGTGGTCCTGACCCCGATGATGCTCGCGGCAATGCCGGTGAGCATCATCAGCGGCCAGATCCTGAGCCGGACGGGCCACTATCGGGTCCTGGCCATCGTCGGAACGGCCTTCGTCGCGGCCGGCTTGTACTTGTTCAGCACGATGACGGTTGCCACCGGCAACGACGAGCTCGTGCGCGACATGGTCGTGATGGGTCTCGGTCTCGGCACCGGGATGTCCTTGTTCACGATCGTGGTCCAGAACGCATTTCCGGTGGAGCGTCTGGGCGTGGTCACGTCCTCGCTGTACTTCTTCCGCTCGATCGGTGGGACCGTGGGTGTGGCGCTCACGGGCTCGATCCTGAACACCCGGTTCACAGACCAATTCCATGCCGGATTGTCCAGCCTGCCTGCACAGCTCCAGTCCGTGGTCGGCGGCTACAGCTCGGCCCTTCTGATGAACGGCACCAGGCAGGACCTCGAGGCGGCCTTCGCGAAGGCCGGGCCTTCCGGCGCGCAGCTGGCCCAACAGGTCGAGTCGATCAGAGCCAACGCGTTTGCCAGCGGCATCTCAGAAGTCTTCCTCGTGGGTGCCGGATTGCTCGGCATCGCTTTCGTCTCGTCCTTCTTCCTCAAGGAGATCCCGCTTCGCAAGAGCCACGACAGGACCGGCGGAAGAGGCTCGGCTGGCGCGACCGGAGCGCCGACGGGCACTTCGCCCGAAGCCGCGCCCCGGCCTTTGCCCGCCGACTGAAGCGCCCACGGTCTGTGCCGCGGCCGCGGTCGTTAGGCCTGACAGCGCTCCCTACTGTGGCGTCCGGCGGAAGCCGCAGGAGACGTCGAGTACCTCGACGCAAACGGGAATGTCTTGGCACAGGGCGGATACAAGGTCGTTCCGTAGCCGCGTGTCCCGTGGTGGGCGCTGTCCTGAGGACGACGCAGCCATGGTGTCGCAATTAGCATCGGTGTCGAGCCGCTGTCGGGCTTCGGACTTCCAAGCTGAATGTCGCGGGTTCGAGACCCGTCTCCCGCTCCACTTCCCCTTTCGTGCTTAGCGCGACACTCAGCCCCAATCCCAGGGTCTGCTCGTCAAATGGGACGTCCAATGGCCCATCGTAAGAATGTCAACCATCGAAGTCATACTGGCGTCGCGGGCAGCTGAGTCTCTAAGCCAGGCGAACCTCCCAGAGCTCTGGCCCGTCGCGCAGGGCCAATGGCGGACCGTTCAGTGGGAGGTGCGCTTACGTCGCACCGAGGTCATGATGTTCCGCCGTGACTACTCGTTCGAGCGCGCCACCGCCGCCGGGGAGAACGCGCGGCGCGAACGCCGTCTCGAACATATCCGCGGGCTGCGGCTAAACGTCGTGTCGGAGACCGACGTGGGGTGGGATCTAGCCCGCCGGGCGTGGAATCTCGCCGCCGACCAGCGTCCCCGGCACGTCGCCTTCCCCGAGACGGCCGACGACGTCGTCAAGCTCGTGACGTTCGCCGGCGGCGATGGACTGCGGGTAGCACCCCAGGGGACTGGACATGGAGCGGGGGCACTGGGCGCGATCGAGGATGCCGTGCTCATGAGACCGTCCCGGATGCGCGACATCGCGATCGACCCGGACCAGGGCCGCGCCCGCGTCGGGGCCGGGGTGACGTGGGCTGAGGTCGGGGCGGCCGCTGCTGCACATGGCCTCGCCGGCCTGGCGGGCACCTCACCCGAGGTCGGAGTGGTGGGCTACACCCTGGGCGGTGGGCTGGGCTGGCTCGCCCGGCGCTACGGCCTGGCGTGCAACAGCGTCCTCGCCCTCGACGTCGTGACCGCCAATGGCCTGCTGCTCCATGTCGACCGCGAGCACGAGCCCGACCTCTTCTGGGCGCTCCGCGGTGGCGGGGGCAGCTTCGGGATCGTAACCGCGCTCGAGTTCGCCCTCTATCCCGTGCGCGAGATGTATGCGGGCGCGCTGTTCTGGCCGCAGGAGCGCGCCGCCGAGATCCTCCACGCCTGGCAGACGTGGACCACCGGCCTGCCCGACACGGTCACGTCGGTCGGCCGCCTCCTCAACCTGCCGCCCCTTCCGGAGATCCCCGAAGGGCTGCGGGGCCGCTCGTTCGTGCTCGTCGAGGCGGCATGCCTAGCGACGGAGGGCGAGGGCATCGAGCTGCTGCGCCCGCTCCGGGAGCGCGGGCCGGAGATCGACACCTTCACGATGCTGCCGCCGACCGCGCTCGGCGCGCTGCACATGGACCCGGTCGACCCGGTCCCGGTCTCCATCGACGGGTGGCTCCTCGCAGACCTTCCGTCGGCGGCCATCGACGCCCTCGTCGAGGCGGCGGGTCCTGAGTCGGGTTCGCCGCTGTTGTCGGTCGAGCTGCGCCACCTGGGCGGTGCGCTGCTCGACGCTGCGCCGGAACACGGGGCCCTGGCCTCGCTCGACGCCCGGTTCGCGACCGCCACGCTCAGCCTGGTACCGAACGTGGACATGGCCGCCGCCGCGGAGCGTCATTCTGCCAACGTGCGGGCCGCGCTGGCACCGTGGGAGGCGGAGCGGAACTACCCTAACTTCGCCGAGCGATCCTTCAGCGTGTCGGACTTCTTCCTGCCCAAAACGTGCGAACGGCTCGTTCGCGTCAAGGCCCAGTACGACCCGCGAGACCTCATTCGATCGACGCATCCGATCCCGACGGCGTGACGGGCGCCCGTGCGGCGCAAGACCAGCGTGGTCGTCTCAACTCGGCATATCCCGGCGGCTTTGGTGGTCTAAAGCAACCAGACTGTCGACCTCGGTTTGACGAGTCCGTTAGCAGGGGCGCCGTCGGGGCAGGTGCCGTCACACGGCGCCTCATAGCCCGAAAGGGTGCGTCGGACGCTTGGCGAAGACCTGTGTTCGCACTACCGGCAGCCTCGCCATAGCCAGAATCCTTGCGCCGAGTGGTCCAGATCGGGCTAGATTCGGTGCAGGCCGAGTCCCACTCTGACATGGCTGGCCGAGCGGGTCTGGTCCTAATGGAGGAGCCTCCGATGCGGTATGCCAACCCCAAGGCGCTGTTGATCATCGTGGCCTGCATCTGCTTCGCGATCGCCGCGCTGATTTCGGCCGGGACTGTCTCGCTCGACAGCAAGATCAACTGGCCTGACGTGGGGCTGTTCTTCGGCTTCCTGGCGTTCATCTTCTGACACGCGGTCGCCGGTGATCTCGTACCGGCCTAAGCTCCGCTGGTCGCCGACGATCGCGGTCGTTGCCGGCGGGTCCGTTGCCTCGGGGGCGCGTCTCTACGGAAACCGGGCGCCTGAACGTCGGTCTTATGCCACGTGTGGTGAGCTAGATCGACCCAGCAACGATGGTGTCATCGTGACGGCCCGTCCTGCGCCGGTCCGGGGCCGCGCAGGGGAGAACAACATGGGCTGCGACGGTAAACCCGCCACGAGCCCGGCTCGCGCGAGAGCACTGGCCGCCCGCT
>Ga0182027_10008230_pt1 | contig 15223 bp, 11 predicted proteins | sample 712E1DmetaG_FD_121300 | JGI IMG/M metagenome (GOLD analysis project Ga0182027, IMG submission 121300) | Permafrost microbial communities from Stordalen Mire, Sweden - 712E1D metaG (Illumina Assembly) | ecosystem: Environmental > Terrestrial > Soil > Wetlands > Permafrost | place: Sweden... | reverse complement strand
CCTTGGCCGCGTGTCTGAGAAAACTCCCATCCTGATGGTCGGTCTGCCGAAGGGCAGTCTCGAGGAATCAACCAAGAATCTTTTCGCGAAAGCCGGGTTCAAGATCACCGTCAATTCGCGTTCTTATCGGCCTGTCATCGACGATCCCGAACTGGATTGTCGCATGGTCCGGGCGCAGGAGATGAGCCGTTACGTCGAACACGGGTTCTTCGATTGCGGCCTGACGGGCTACGACTGGATTCAGGAGAACGAATCCCAAGTCGTGGAGGTATGCGATCTGATCTACAGCAAAGCGTCGACCCAGAAGTCCCGCTGGGTGCTGGCGGTGCCGGAGAATTCGTCCGTGCAAAAGGCTGAGGATCTCGCCGGCAAGCGGGTGGCAACCGAACTGGTTGGCACCGTGAAGCGTTATTTTGCGGCGAAGAAGGTCGCGGTGGAGGTGGAGTTTTCGTGGGGCGCGACGGAGGTCAAGGTGCCCGATCTGGTCGATGCGATTGTGGACATCACCGAGACCGGCAGTTCGTTGCGGGCGAACAAACTGCGGATCGTGGACACGCTGATGTACACGAACACCAAGTTTATCGCCAACAAGGCGAGCTGGGAGAATCCGGTGAAGCGCCGCAAAATCGAGATTATCGCCATGTTGCTCACCGGAGCGCTCGAGGCGGAGAGCAAGGTTGGTCTCAAGCTGAATGCGCCGAAAGCCGGCTTGGACAAGCTGCTCAAGGCACTGCCTGCGTTGCGCAATCCGACGGTCTCGCCCCTGGCATCGCCGGAGTGGGTGGCGCTGGAGACGATCATCGATGAAAGCGTGGTGCGCGAAATCATTCCGCAGCTGAAGGCATTGGGTGCCGAAGGCATCATCGAATATCCGTTGAACAAGGTGGTCTACTGACCGCTGCAGGAACTATGAGGACCAGTCCACATAGTTCCTGGGAACGCGACGCCCCCGTCGCGTCTTCAAGAAATCGCTTGCGCCGCCGGACGGCCAAGTAGCGCCAGTCTGCGACTGGCGAAATCGCCGGTCCGAGACCGGCGCTACTTCTGATTGAGGCGTCAGACTTGCTGGGGAATATGCTGGCTGGTCGCAGTGTGGATGGTTGTAATTCATCCGTATTCCGCCATGAAAGTCACCCTCGGTCTCCTGCAGCATGCGTGCACTCCCAATCCGGTGGCGAACCTGGACCTGAGCCTGGCCATGGCTGATCGCGCTGCGCAGCAGGGCGCCCGGATCATTTGCACGCAGGAATTATTCCGGTCGCAGTATTTCTGCCAGAGCGAAGACCAGGCGAATTTCGCGCTGGCGGAGGCCATCCCCGGGCCGAGCACCCGGGCATTCCAGCAGCTGGCGAAGAAATACGAGGTCGTTGTGATAGCCTCGCTGTTCGAAAGACGGGCGCCGGGCCTGTACCACAACACCGCGGTGGTGATCGACGCTGACGGGTCGCTACTGGGTCGCTACCGCAAGATGCACATTCCGGACGACCCGCTTTATTACGAGAAATTCTATTTTACTCCGGGAGACACCGGGTTCCGCGCGTGGACCACGCGGTACGGGCGGATCGGCGTGCTGATCTGCTGGGACCAGTGGTATCCTGAGGCGGCCCGGCTGACCGCCCTGCAAGGGGCGCAGATTCTTTTCTTTCCGACGGCGATTGGCTGGCACCCGAGGGAGAAGAGGCGATTGGGTGCGCGCCAGCATGAAGCATGGGAAATCATCCAGCGCTCCCACGCCGTGGCCAACGGCTGCTACGTGGCAGCGGTCAACCGCGTCGGCCGCGAACGGCTTGCGGGTGGTTTCGGCCTCGAATTCTGGGGGCAGAGTTTCGTGGCGGGCACGAGTGGCGAGATGCTCGCCAAGGCCGGCGTTGACGAAGAGCGCGTGCTGCTCGCGACAGTGGATCTGGACAAGGTGGATGCCACCCGGACGCAATGGCCGTTCTTGCGCGACCGCCGGATCGACGCTTATGGCGACCTGACCAAGCGGTTCCGGGACTGACAGATGTCCCATGAACCTAGATTCCGCAGTTGAGGCGGAATCCACTCGCCGTTTCGACAGGCTCAAGGCCCCGAGCGTGTCGAGGAGCTCACGCTCGCAGCTACGAGGAGCGGAAGCCTCAACTGCGGAATTTGGGATGAAAAGGGCGCCACGCGCAGATGCGACGGGGCGCCCTGGAAGAAAGAGTCCTGACTCGGGACGAGAAATCAAGCTGCTGGTGCGGGAGCTGCTGTCGGCGGCGTGTAGACGGCGTCGCCGAAGCCGAGGATTGGAATACCGATGAAACCGAAGAGCCCGACCAGGACGACGCCAAAAACTGTCGATTTGCCGAAACGCTTTGCCACGTCGATCGCCACGAGGATCGCAACCACGATGTTGACCAGTGGAATAAGGAACAACACCAGCCACCAGACGGGTTTGCCGGCGATCTTGAGCCAGAGGTAGATATTGTAGATGGGGATCAAGGCGCCCCAACCAGGTTGACCGGCTTTGGTGAATACCTTCCAGAGACCAACGATAATTACCACCAAGATGGCGAGATACAGTATTTGAATCATATTTTCGGGGGGTTGTGTTTCGGGGTTGACAGACAGACGGACGAAAATTGAAACACGACAGAATTCCTAAGTTCCACAAGCGGTCGGGTTGATTGGGGTGCCGTCGGAATCAGTGCAGCATCGGGGCGACCGCCACACGTTGACCGAGGACAATGCAGTTGTAAAGCACTCTACCAACCTGATCGCGGTTCAGAAACGCGTTGCTGCCGGGCACTTCGCTTTGACTCACCACCACCTGCGTGTCGATATCGTAGGTGTGCACCTTGAGGTTGTCCTGCCCCCAGACGGCGGGATTGGAGAGATCCAGATCCGAGGTGAATTTGATCAGCATCCGGCCGTTCTCCCAGAACACCCAAAGCTCGTTCGAGACCGGTGACAACGGTCCGACGTGGCACACGTGCATGCCGTCGATCGTCGGGATCTTGCGATTTCCCAACTCCAGCAGCACCGCCCGGTGCAGGTGATCGGACAGCGCCGGATCGGGGTATTCGCGTTGGTTGCGCGTGTTGAACAGATAGTCCACCAACGGCGGCAGATCGAGTTCCATGACCTCGAAGCCCTGCGGGGTTGCCGGAGGGATTTCGCGGATCACGTTTGTGATTCGATAACCGCTTCCTTTGACGGGTAGATTCAGTTCGTCGATCCGGTAGTCCGTCTTTTTCAGAGTGACCCTGATCTGGAGTGCCGGCAGCCACAGTTCGGCGAATGTACTCTTGTCGCCGGGATCAAGCGGCGGGTGGACTGAACGGAGCCAGACTGAGACCGTCGGTTTGCTTATGTGTTTGTCGATGTCGGTCTCGTCCAGATACCAGCGATACAGGTGCCGGATCACCTCATAGACGAATCGCTGGCCGCCGATTTCGAGGGCAACTGCTTGGTCGGGCTTCGGTGTAGGTCCCTGCGCGTGCGCTGGCAGCCCGCAGAAAAACAGCAGAGCGACGGCCCAGACAGTCTTGGCGACGGAGGATGGGCATGACGCTCCCGGTAGGGCCGCGCCCGGATGACGAATGGGCACGGACGCAAGATCCGGCCCTGCATGCCCGATCTTTGCGGTGTCGCCCCTAGTTGGCGGCCCATTTTCGTTCATCATTGGTGTTACCTTCTCTTCAGGGTGAAGAACCGGTTGCCGCCGAGCACGCCGTCGTATTGGTCGGGAATGCGAAGATAACTTCCCCCCGGTTTGTAATAGTCGCGATCCGTCATCCAGGAATAGGCATGGCCGGTGACCGGTGTTCCGCCGAACTGCGCCAGACCGGCAAACCGGTCTGGCTCGGCCAGCCGTTCGCGGACGTATTCAGTAGCGAGCGCCGCGCCATAATTGAGCAGACGCGCAAAGCGCCCGGGTTCGCCCCGGCCGGCGATGCGGATCAGATTCTGGAGCCTGTCCTCAACCCGGGGGGCCGTCGCGAGGCGCCCCTGCGCGTCGCGGAAAAAGCCGTCGACCTGGCCCCGGGCGCCGCCTGCGGTGATGACATCCAGCACATTGGAGGTGTCCACCAACGCGATCTCGCGCTGGTGGTAGCCGGCCGGGATAAAATGGATGCGACATTCGAGTACCCAGAGGATCTGCGCCATGGACGCTTTCGAATCGGCTTCGCTGACGAAACCACGTTCGCCGGGAAACGGAGCTTCGTTGATCAACAGACGCCCGATGTAGCCTTCTGGCGTGTCAGCGGAGGGGAAGCTCCCCGCCGCAGCCGGGTGGGGGGAGACCGCGAGCATGAATCCCAGAATCGAAGCCAGTCTTCGGATGATCATCCGCCTGATTTTTGCGGAGTCTGATGGGTTGTCCGATTGATGGCAAGCGCCTCGCTGCCGCGATATCACACTTGCCCGCGAGCCCCGGGTCGCGTGAGAATCGCGCCCATGCGCTACTGCCTCTTTGCAAGTCTCATGGCCGGACTGGCGTTTGCCCCCGGGTTGCAGGCGAACATCGAGCCCAAGAATTTCGACGCTGCGGCGAAACCGCAGGTGGACTTTTACGAGTTCGCCAACGGTGGCTGGATCAGGGCGAATCCCGTCCCTTCCGCGTACAGCAGCTGGGGCGCGTTCAACGAAGTCGACGAACACAACAAGATCGCTCTTCACCAGATTTTGGAGAACGCCGCCAAGGTGGATCATCGCAGCCGGATCGAACAGCAGGTCGGTGATTTCTACGCAAGCGGCATGGATGAAACCGCCATCGAGGCGGCCGGCATCACGCCGTTGCGGCCGGAGCTCGACCGACTCGCAAAGATCGCGACGATCGCCGACGTACAGGCGGCCATCGCGCGGCTGCACCGGATCAGGGTCAATGCGGGCTTCTTCTTCACGTCGGAGCAGGATCCGAAGAACAGCGTCATGATGATTGCGACGGGTGGCCAGGCCGGCCTGGGGCTGCCGGATCGGGACTACTATTTCCGGGATGACGACAAATCAAAGCTCTTGCGGGAGCAATATGTGGCCCACGTGGCGCGGATGCTTGAACTGGCGGGGGATTTGCCCGCGGCGGCGCAAGCGGAAGCCCGGGCGGTGATGAAACTCGAAACTGCTCTCGCCCAGGGTTCGAAGACGGAGGTGGATCTGCGCGACCCCGTTGCCAACTACCACAAGATGCCCCGAGCGGATCTGCAGAAGCTGACCCCGCATTTTGACTGGAAGGTGTACTTTGTTGGACTGGGCCTGGCGCAGCCCGGGGCGATCGACGTCGGGCAGCCGGAGTTTTTCGGCGCGTTTGATGCCGCGTTGTCCGCCACGCCGATTGCCGACTGGCAGGCTTATCTTCGCTGGCATCTCATCCATGCCGCTTCGGCTTATCTGAATTCGGCCGTGGTCAACGAGAACTTCGATTTCTACGGACGAAAACTCACGGGCCGCCAGCAGCTGCGCGACCGTTGGAAGCGAGTGCTTGAGACGGTGGATGGAGGCATCGGCGAAGCGCTGGGCCAGCTCTACGTCACCGGCAATTTTCCTCCGGAGTCGAAGACGCGAATGCTCAAGCTGGTGAATAATCTCCGGGCGGCTTTACGCGACCGGCTGCAGACTCTAGAATGGATGGACGAGCCCACTCGCGCCGCGGCATTGAAGAAGCTGGATGCGTTCGGAGTGAAGATCGGCTATCCCGACAAATGGATCGACTATTCCACGCTGACGGTGGATCGCGGTCCCTTTGTGTTGAACGTATTCCGAGCGGAGGAATTCAATCTCCGGCGTGATTTGGCGAAGATTGGCCGGCCGGTGGACCGGGGCGACTGGGACATGACTCCGCCTACGGTGAACGCGTATTATAATCCGAACATGAATGAGATCGTCTTCCCCGCCGGCATTCTGCAGCCGCCATTCTTTGACGCCCAGGCCGACGACGCGGTCAACTACGGCGGTATCGGCGCTGTGATCGGTCACGAAATGACGCACGGTTTTGACGACGAGGGGCGCCAATTTGATGCCCATGGGAACCTGACGGACTGGTGGTCTCCCGAGAGCACCGCGCGTTTCAAGGAGCGATCCCGGGCCATCGTCAAGCAGTTCAGTGCCTATGTCCCCATCGACGATCTTCACATCAACGGTGAGCTTACCCAGGGGGAGAACATCGCGGATCTTGGTGGCGTGAAGATCGCCTACGCGGCGCTGCAGAAGGCGCTCGCCGGGCAGCCGCGCACGCCCATCGGAGGCTACACGCCGGAACAGAGGTTCTTTTTGAGCTGGGCGACCGTGTGGCACGAAAGCGTGCGGCCCGAGGCAGCCCGGCTCCAGGTGCACACGGATCCCCATTCGCCGGCGCAATTCAGAGTCAATGGCCCGCTGTCGAATCTGGCGGAATTCTCGGCGGCCTTTGACGTCCCCGAGGGGACTCCGATGCGCCGGCCGGCGGTCGAACGGGTGGTGATCTGGTAGACCGGTGTTTCAGCGCCGCTGCGATCATTCAATGTGGGCAATCGCTCTTCCAAGTGCAGCAAGTCATGCTGGGTGGCGTTGTAGGGCGGGGACTCCCGACCCCGCTGCGGGTGTTGCCCCAAACCAGGCGGGGTCGGGAGACTCCGTCCTAAATTTGATTGGATAATTCCCACACAGAACCATTGCGATCCCGGCCGGGCGTGCCCTCCCTGGGCGCCGCCGGTTTTTGCCGGCCGGCCGAGTGGGAGCCGCAGGAAGCGGTGTGGCTTTCGTGGCCGCATCGGCGGAAGACTTGGCCGGGCGGTTTTCGTCCGATCCCGGCGATGTTTGCGCGGTTGGTTGCGCTCATCAGCCGATTTGAGAAAGTGCGGATCAACCTCGCCCGCGACCTTCAGCCGCACGCCCGGGCGCTGATCAACCGGGCGGGAGCTGAGCTGGGCAACGTGGAGTTGTACGGCCATTCGACGAACGATTGCTGGTGCCGGGACCACGGGCCGATCTTCGTCAAGGACCGGCGCACGGGGGAGGTGGCGGCCACCGACTGGCGCTACAATGCGTGGGGCGGCAAGTACCGGCCCTACACCCTCGACAACCAGATCCCAGCCAAGATCTGCCGGGCGCTCGGGTTGCGCCGGTTGCCCGTCCCGATGGTGTTGGAGGGCGGTTCCATCGACGTCAACGGAGCCGGATGGCTGCTGACCACGGAATCGTGCCTGCTGAATCGGAACCGCAATCCACGCCTCACTCGTGGGCAAATTGAACAGACCCTGCGCGAGAACCTCGGGGTCGATGTGATTGTGTGGTTGGGGGCCGGCATCGCGGGGGATGACACCGACGGACATGTGGACGATCTCAGCCGGTTCTTTCAGGTGGACGGAATTGTGACGGCCGTTGAACGCAACCGACGCGATGTGAATCACAGGCCTTTGCAGGAGAATCTGGAGCGATTACAGGATCTGCGCACCGCGGCCGGTCGTCGTTTCAAGCTGGTCGAGCTGCCCATGCCTGCGCCGTGTTTTCGGCGCGGGCAAAGGCTGCCGGCCAGCTATGCGAATTTCCTCGTGATCAACGGCGCGGTGCTGATGCCCGCATTCCGGCAGCCGAAACGCGATGCGGAGGCCGTCGGGATCCTGGCTGGATGCTTTCCCGGTCGCGAAATCATTGCGGTCGACTGTCTCGATCTGGTCTTGGGGCTTGGCACATTGCATTGCATCTCCCAACAGCAGCCCAATCATTCCATGACGTGGGGTTCCCAGACTCCTTGAACTGCAAAACATGTTGCGGCCAGGTCAAGTTTTCCGGGAGCACATCCGGCGGACACGGCCCGCCTGCGCTCGAAGAGCTTCGGCGAGGCCATGCACCAGGGACGGGCCGCGACAAAGCCTTGGCGAAGTCGGGCGGTCCGCCCTCCAACAATCAATCCATGCTGGAGGGCGCTGCGCCGGCCTTCGCACAAGGCTTCGGCCCGGCAGGCCGTCAGCGCCACTCCAAGGTATTTGATCACGCCATGGTCCCGGTTTGCGGATTGCCGCGTACGCGCAGCGGACGCCAAAGCGAGGCGCTCAATGTCGCCGGCTCCTTGTTGACCGAAAACCGAGCCCATTTGCGCGCGTTGGTCTGAGGCCGCGCCTCGCTGGATATCGACCCTCGACAAGAAAACTGGCCACGGACGCAGAATCGTTTTCAATGGGCGGAGCATGTCCGTCCCGGTCCTGGATTTCCGCAATACGAACAGCCTCTGGTGCAGCGTCATCGTGGAGACGCTTGCGCGGTTGGGATTGCGGCATGCTGTTGTGTGTCCCGGTTCGCGTTCGGCGCCGCTGACTTTCGCATTCGCGCGGCATCCGCAGGTCGAGGCCGTCCCGGTGCTCGATGAGCGATCGGCGGGTTTTTTCGCGCTTGGACTCGTCCGTCAGCACCACCGCCCTGTTGCACTCCTGTGCACGTCCGGGACGGCGGCGGCTGGCTTCCTGCCTGCGATCATTGAAGCGCACGAGAGCGGCGTGCCATTGCTGGTCTTCACGGCGGACCGGCCTCCGGAGATGCGAGACTGCGGATCCGGACAGACGATTGACCAGCAGAAGTTCTACGGCGGCTACGTGAATTATTATCACGAACTGGCCGTGCCCGAAGCGAAAGTCGAGCTACTGCATTACGTGCGCCAGAACACCGTTTGCGCGTTCGAGCGAACGCAATTTCCTTTTGGCGGTCCGGTCCACCTCAACGCGCCATTTCGAGATCCGTTGCCCCCGATCGAGGATGGGTTGGCTGAGAAATTGCGGGGCCTGATCGATCCGGAAACGTTTTTCGCCCACGTGGAGCCGGCGCTCCCGCCGCCTGTGGTAGAGAGTAGCGCCGGTCTGCGACCGGCGTCATACCTTGCTTTGCCTGACCTCGCGCGATTTTCTCGGGGCGTGATCGTTGCCGGTCCGGCGCAACCTGCCGACCCGAAGGCCTACTGCGCGGCGGTGGCCCGGATCGCCGCTGCATTGGGATGGCCGGTGTTGGCGGACGGACTCAATCCGCTGCGCAACCATGCGGCGGCGAATCCTCTGCTGGTCATCAATTACAACGCCGTGTTGCGCTCGGCAGTCCTGGCGGAGCGATTGAAACCGGAGGCGGTCCTGGGGCTGGGTGACTGGCCTACGAGCAAGCAGCTGCGCCAGTGGCTGCAGGGCGCGGGCGTGGAGACCTGGATCGTCTCGGCCGACAGTCGGAATCACGATCCGCTCCACGGTCGGACCCGGCATCTGCGCTGCAGCGTCGAGGCGCTGGCAAACGATGTGACCTCGCTGAGTGGCACGGGTGTCTCGTCAAGTGGCACGGGTGTCTCGCCCGTGATTCCGAAAGACATGGGCGGGACGCCCATGCCACAGCAGTCCGACATGGGCAAGTTGTCCGCGGCACCTGATCAGCAGACCTCGCCGCAGGGCGGGCGCGAACGCACGCCTTACGCGGCCGAATGGCTGCGCGCGGACCGGGCGGCCGGTCTGGCCATCGACTCTCGACTTTCAACGATCGACCCGGCCTTCGAAGGCAGTGTCAGCCGGCTGCTATCCGAGAGTCTGCCGCCCGGAACGCCAATTTTCGTGGCCAATAGCATGCCGGTGCGCGATGTGGAGTTCTTTTGGAAACTGAGCGACCGTGGCTGTCGGCTCTTATTCAACCGGGGGGCCAATGGCATCGATGGCACGCTGTCGACCGCGCTCGGAGTGGCGCATGGCAACAAGCCGGCTGTGGCGTTGACGGGCGATTTGGCGCTGCTGCACGACACGAACGGGTTTCTTCTGCGGCCGAAGTTGCGGGGCAGCCTGACGATCGTGCTCATCAACAACCGCGGCGGAGGGATCTTCGAGATGCTGCCCGTGGCGAAGTTCGATCCGCCCTTCGAGGAATTCTTCGCTGCGCCGCAGGAAGTCGATTTTGCCCGGCTCTGCTCGGCGTACGGAGCTGCGCATGTGCTTGTGCGCGACCGCGCTCATCTGGCTGAGCTGATTTCAACGTTGCCGGAAACCGGCCTGCGCGTGCTGGAAGTCCGAACCGACCGCAAGCGCGATGCGGCTTCGCGCCGGGAGCTCATCGGTGTGGCAGGCCAGGCGGCAGAGGACGAAGTCCGACGGGCTAAGCCGTCTCTATGCAAATTGTAGGAAGCGAGCTTGCTCGCGATTCAGAGGTGAACATCGCCCGCGAGCGGGCTTCCTACGCGGTCACTGACGGAGCAGCGCCCTCCGGATGCGGATGGTTCATTGGAGGGCGGACCTCCGTGTCCGCCAAACGACGCGGAACGGCGCTGACGGAGCAGCGCCCTCCACTCGTAAGACCGTGTGTAGGGCCGGCGTGGTCGCCGCGCCGCAAATTGGCAGCCCTACATCCGACTGTATCTTTACGGCTAAGCGTCGAACACCACGGGTGCACTTCTGAGCGCCCCGTACCGCGTTTTCACGCGGCGATAAATTTCATCGAAGGACATGCCGCAGCTTGCGCGAAGATCGTCGGCACTGGTGCCGTGTTCGACAAAGCGATCCGGCCAGCCGATGCGTTCCACCGCCACCTGACAATCCGCTTCCTGGAGCGCTTCCAGAACGGCGCTGCCAAAGCCGCCGGTGAGCACGTGATCTTCCATGGTCACCAGCAAGGGAAGACAGGCCGCCTGGCTGAGGAGCAGGGTGCGGTCGAGCGGCTTGACGAAGCGGGCGTTTACGACACCGCATGACAACCCCTCTTCGGAGGCCAGCTTCTCTGCGATCTTCATCGCCTCCGCCACCATCGGGCCGAGTGCCCAGATCATCAGATCCGAACCGGGGCGCAGGATCTCCGCCTGGCCGATGGGCACGACGGATGGCTCAGCTTTCAATGGGACGCCACAGGCTGCGCCGCGCGGGTAACGGAGGAAGGCGGGTCCGTCGTGCTGCAGGCAGGTGTGCAACAGATCGACGAGCTCGTCCTCGTCCTTCGGTTGCATGACCACTGCGTTGGGCACGCACCGGAGGAAGGCGAAGTCAAACAGGCCGTGATGCGTGGGGCCGTCGTTGGGGGAGAGACCGGCGCGATCGATGCAGAAGACCACGGGCAGGTTTTGCAGGCAGACGTCGTGGATGATGGGATCGTAGGCGCGCTGGAGAAAGGTCGAATAGATGGCGCACACCGGCTTGAGGCCCTTGGCGGCCATGCCTGCGGCGAAAAGCACGGCGTGCTCCTCCGCAATGCCGACGTCGAAAAACTGGTGCGGACAGACTGCGGCGAGGCTGCCGAGCCCGGTGCCGCTCGGCATGGCGGCGGTGATGCCAACGATCCGCCGGTCGGCCTGGGCGAAGCGAACGAGCGCCTGCCCGAAGACATCCTGATAACTGGGCGGCGTGCCGGGGGCGGGCTTCCGGCTTTCGCCCGTGATTGGATCGAACGAGCCCAAGCCGTGGAATTTCTCGGGGGCCTTCAACGCGGCCTCGAGTCCGAGGCCTTTCTTGGTCAGGACGTGCAGCAGGATCGGCCCGTCGCTGTTTTTCGCGAATTCGAGGTTCTTGATGAGCTCGTCGATGTTGTGGCCGTCGATGGGGCCGAGGTAACGCAGCCCGAATTTCTCGAACAGGCTGGACTCGACAAAAAAGTCCTTGGTTTCCCGTTTCCATTTCAGCCACATGCGGTGCATTTCCTGCCCATGCGGCAGCCCTGTGAAGAATTTCTCCAGGTCGTGGTGAATCTTGTTGTAGGCGGGACTGGTGCTGAGGCGGTTAAGGTATTTTGACATCGCGCCGACGTTCCGGGCGATCGACCATTCGTTGTCGTTGAGAATGACGATCAGGCGCTTGGTGCAGGCGACGACATTGTTCAGCGCCTCCATCGTGATGCCGCAGGTGAATGCGGCGTCGCCGCAGATGGCCACCACGTGCTCGTGCGAGCCGCGGAGGTCCCGTGCAGTGGCCATCCCCAGGGCCGCGGAGAGGGCGGTGCCGGCATGGCCGGCGCCAAAGGAGTCATGCGGACTTTCCGCCCGGCACAGGAAACCGCTCACGCCCCCGGAGTGCCGCAGCCGGCGAAATGGTTCGCCCTTGCGGCCCGTCAGAAGCTTGTGCGCATAGCCTTGATGCGAAACGTCGAATACGAACTGGTCGTCGGGGGTGTTGAAGACCCGGTGCAGCGCGATTGTGAGCTCGACAACGCCGAGATTCGGCGCGACATGGCCGCCGTTGAGGGATGTCACGGCGATAATCTCGTCACGCAGCTCCGCAGCCAGGCGCGGCAGTTGATCTGCCGGGATGACCTTCACATCCGTCGGGCCGCGGATTTGGTCCAGCAGCCGCGGGAGCGGCGACGGGGCGGGCGGGGGCGCAGATGCAGAGGAATTCATCCCGGGTTCAGCCAGCATGCCGCGATGCGTTCCGCTCAACCATTGCGTTCCGTCTCGAACGGGACGAAGGCCGCGCCGTCTCGCTGTTTCTTGAGTAGCTCAATCTTGATCTCCGCATCCTTGAGCCGCGATTCGCATAATTTGAGCAGCTTGTTGCCTTCCTCGAACTTGGCGAGCAATTCGGCCAGCGGCACATCTCCGGATTCCATCGACTCGACGATGGTCTCAAGCTTGGCGAGCGCCTTTTCGAAGGTGAGCTTGGTGGTCTGGTCATCGGCTTCCACGCGGCGATATCATGCGCGCCGCCGCCAGGATTTCAATTCTTTCCCTTCGGGGTGAAAATTTGGCTTCGCCCGGCGAACGAAAGCCGTTGATGTGATGCCATGGTGCTTATGATCGTGGCGGTCTTGATCTGCGGGCGGCTGGCCGCCCAGCTTGGGCTGAACGCGTTGAATGGCTCCGCCTTGCGCCGCCACGCGCGCGAAGCGCCTCCCGGGGTGGCCGCCATCATGGACGGCCCGACCTATGTCCGTTCCGTGGCGTACACCTGGGCGAAACTCCGGTTCAGCTCGATCGAGGAGGTGTGGGAGGCGATGGTGCTGGCCGTCGCGATCTTCAGCGGAGTCCTGCCGGGGCTGGACGCCGTGCTCCACCGGTGGGCGCCGCGCGCGGCCTGGAGCGGCGCGTGCTATCTGCTCGCCGTGGGGGTGCTGCTCAGCCTGCCGAGCCTCCCGTTTGATTGGTGGGGCCAGTTCCGATTGGAGGCGAAATTCGGTTTTAACCAGAGCACGTTTCAACTCTGGGTAAAGGACAAGGCCAAGGAACTGGTGCTCATGCTGGCCATCGGATTTCCCGTCTTGTGGGGCCTGCTCGCGCTGGTGCGTTGGGTCGGCGGGACGTGGTGGCTCTGGGGGTTCACGCTCCTGTTCGGATTCCAGCTGCTGATGATGGTGCTCTACCCCAAGTTCATCCTGCCGTGGTTCAACAAGCTCACACCGCTGGCCGACGGGGAACTGCGCACTCAGTTGCTCGCGCTCGCCGATCGCACCGGGTTTCGCGCGCGGACCATCCAGGTGATGGACGGCAGCAAGCGCTCGGCTCATTCCAACGCATTTTTTACCGGTTTCGGGCGGTTCCGCCGCATCGTGCTCTACGACACGCTCGTGGCCCAGCTTTCGCCCGGGGAGCTGGCGGCGGTGCTGGCTCATGAGATCGGGCATTACAAGCGTGGGCATGTCCCCAAGATGCTGGCGGTGGCGGCGGGGCTACAACTGGGCGGCTTTGCCCTGGTGGCCTGGCTCGCACGCAGCGCCTGGTTCAACGCTGCCTTCGGGTTTCCCGCCGACGATCTGGCGCCGACCTTCCTTCTGTTCGGGTTGCTTGGCGCCCTGGTGACGTTTTGGTTTTCGCCGGTGTTCAACCTGATGTCGCGAAAACATGAGTACGAGGCTGATGCCTTTGCCCGGCAGGCCATGGGGGATGCTGCGCCGGTCGTGAGCGCCTTGCGCAAGCTGGCGCAGAAGAACCTGAGCAATCTAACGCCGCATCCGCTGTACAGCGGTTTCTACTATTCCCATCCTACCGTCGTGGAGCGGGAACAGGCGCTGGTCGGGGCGGGCTGACGCGGTGTGCATTTCACAAACACTCAGAATGGCCTCGTCGTCCGGACTGTGTTTATGGAGACGCGGCGTCCTGCTCGCGGAAGCGATGCTCGTTTGCTGCGCTTGCGCCGGGTCCGTCACGGTTGCCACGTACAATGTGGAAAACTATGTCGCCGCCGACCGCCGGGTCGACGATGTTTACCGGCAGGCGTACCCCAAACCGGAGGCGGAAAAGGCTGCCTTGCGTGCGGTCATCCGGGCGCTCAATGCCGACGTGCTTGCGCTGCAGGAGATGGGGCCGGCCGCGTACCTGGAGGAGTTGCGCCGCGATTTGCGGGCAGAAGGCCTGGATTATCCTCACGTGGCGCTGGCGGAGGCGGTCGATACCGACCGGCATGTGGCGGTGCTTTCGCGGATACCCTTCAGCAGGGTGCGAACGCATGCGGATCTGGCTTTCCGCTATTTTGACGGCCACGCCAAGGTGAAGCGCGGCTTGCTTGAGGTTGTCGTCGGCATCGATGGCAGGGAGTTGACCTTGTTTGCGGTGCATTTGCGCAGCCGTTTTACCGAACGCCCCGACGATCCCAATGCGGCCATTTTCCGGGCTGGCGAGGCGACTGCGATTCGCGATTTTGTGCTGCGTCGTTTTCCGGACCCAGCGGTCGCGCGTTACGTGATCATGGGCGATTTCAACGACACCCGCGACAGCAAGCCGCTGCGTTTGCTCACCCGGCGGGGAACGACGACGATCGCGGCTTTCACGAAAGCAGCCGATCCGAACGGGGAGACCTGGACTTACTGTTACCACAAGGAAGACACCTATTCGCGGGTCGACTACGTCCTCGTGTCTCCCGGGTTGGCGTCCGCGGTTCCGGAGGGCGGAGCCCGTGTTTACAACGGACCTGGGGTTTCCGAAGCAAGCGATCACCGGCCCGTGGTCGTCAGGCTGGATCTGTCTGGCAGTTCGTCGGATCTTGGTGCCTCCGGGGCGCCAAAGAAGAGTGATTGAGCGATTGCTCCGGCTCGACCGCGGGATGAATGGCCGTGGAATGAACGGGCCCCTCAGGAGGCGCGGTCAGCGCTGTGGGAGGAACGATCGCGCGCAGTGGCGGCGTCTCTGTTGGTGGTGCTGGCTATCGTGTCGTCAGCAGGGGGAAGAAACTCACAGCCGGAGCCAGGCGGGCCGTGTCGCAGACTACGTGACAATCGAAGCCGCCGTCCAGACGGCTTCGTAACGTAATACGTTACAACGTGCAGAGAGGAATGGGTTCTTTCAAGGGCGATTCGATGCGAGGCGAGGGGAGACCGCTGGCCCGCCGACTACAACGGACGGTCCGGCCCGCCTGCT
>Ga0182027_10008229_pt1 | contig 15223 bp, 8 predicted proteins | sample 712E1DmetaG_FD_121300 | JGI IMG/M metagenome (GOLD analysis project Ga0182027, IMG submission 121300) | Permafrost microbial communities from Stordalen Mire, Sweden - 712E1D metaG (Illumina Assembly) | ecosystem: Environmental > Terrestrial > Soil > Wetlands > Permafrost | place: Sweden... | reverse complement strand
TATTTTAATAGGTCTTTTTACTTATCTTTATGCGAGAACAATAAAATTAAGCGAATCTGGATCTTTAGTTTCTGCGGTAACATTTATGTTTTGCGGAACAATCGGAACAAGAATTTTCCCAGGGCATCTGTTCATAGTGGACGCTTTTGTTTGGTTCCCATTAATTTTATTTTGTTTTGAAAAGATTATCTCAACAAAAAAATTTTTGTACGCAATACTTGGAGCAATTGTAATTTTCCTAATGATTTTAGCAGGTCATACTCAAATTACTTTTTATGTAATGTTTATTTCGTTAATTTATTTATTCCTGAGAAGTTTAGCGGAATATTATAAAAATAAAGAACTAAAGACAATTTTAACAATTTATATACTTACCCTTTTTTCATTATTATTTGCATTTGGATTGTCGGCAATTCAATTACTTCCAACTATAGAACTTTCTAAACTTTCAGTAAGAAATATTGGTATCTCTTTTCAATTTGCAACAGAATTTTCAACTCATCCATATGAACTACTGTCTTTTGTATTACCTCATTTTTATGGAGCTACGCCCAACAATACTTTCTGGGGTATAGGAAACGAATGGGAACTTATTGCTTATTTAGGAGTAATACCGTTGATATTAAGTTTAATTACGCTTTGCTATGTACGCAACAAATACATTTTTATTTTTACAGGATTAGCCATTTTCTCAATTTTATTCTCTTTAGGTAAACATTTTTCCCTATTCGCCCTATTCTTTAAATTTGTACCATTTTTTAACGCCTTCAGAGTTCCAGCAAGAATGTTATTTGTTTACTCTTTTGCGATATCCATATTGGCAGGCTTTGGAATTAATTTTTTACTTAATCTTAATTATAAGAAAAATAAATATAAATTGTTAAAAGTTTTAAACGCTTGTCTTCTTTTAATTTCATCAACAATTCTTTTAGTTTTAATATTTCTCAAGACACACAATGGACTTTTCCTTTATGAGAAATATGTCTTGAAGAACTCCTACGCAATAAATATAAACCATTTACAACTCTACAATCAAACTCTTAGCGATCTTGTATTATTATCCTCGTTTTTGTTTATATACCTGATTTTACTCCTTCTTCTAAACAGAAAAATACTGACCAAAAGCGTATTCTCAATAATTATTATCTTCGTTATTTTTCTTAATTTATTTATGTACATAAGTCCTTTTATTAAAATGGACTATCCAAAAAACGTTTATCCGACTAATAAAATTATTGCCTATATCCAGAAAGACAAATCAACTTTCAGAGTTTTTGATTTTTCAAAAGAAAATTATGACGATATATTAAGAAATGAACTTCAAAGCATAACGGGTGTTGACGCTATCTTCCTTAAAAACTACAGAGATTATTTATGGCAAATGGGCAACTATAATTATTTACCATATGACTCTTATATAGACTTAACCTCAATCAAAAATGAAGATATGTTAAGTCAGCTTAATGTTAAATATATAATTTCACAAAAAATGCTTAAGCTTAACGAATATAAATTAGTAGATATAACTAAAGGAGAAATGGATAAAAACTATTTATACGAAAACAAAAATGAATATCCCCGGGCGTATGATGTTCCTATTGCCGATACTTTGATTAAAAATAGTAATATTAAATTCGGAAATATTAAACTTCCACAAACAGCAGATATCACCTATTATTCTCCAAATAGAATCATTGTTTCTACAAAAATAAACAAACCCGAATATCTAGTGCTTAGCGAAATATACTTCCCGGGATGGAAAGCTTACGATAACGGAAAGGAAACAACGATTGTGAAAGCAAACGGTATTTTTCGTAGTATCTATCTAGATAGAGGTAATCATTCAATAGTTTTTAAATACGAGCCTTTTAGTTTAGAACTTGGGGAGCTAATCACTTTTGCAACAATTATTTTCCTATTTGCTTACTTAACTTGGATTTTAAAACCGAAGCTAACTATTTTTTGGTATAAATCCAAACCAAAACTCCCCCATCAGCCTTAACTTCATAAAGTAGCCTGTAATCTCGTTTTATTCCGGAATCATCAAAACCTTCTCTAAGTACGTGATAATAATTAACAACTATATAATCGTATTTTATTTTAGGATTATATACTCCCTTATTTGGATCAATAAATATTAGTTTTTGATCCTTAAGCACCGGAAAAACTTGCAGCGGAGATATAAAAAGTCCAATTTTAGATTGTGGTTTAGCGTTTTTTTGTAGGTAATTTCCAGCTTCTTTCATACCTTGTCCCCACCAACCTAACTCAAATAATCTCTTTTCATAAACAGTTTTGGTTCCACCAACGACACCATTATAATAGTCTAAATAATAAGGAGTAATTTTAAAAAGCGTTATAAAAAGATATAAGAGAATAGGTATGAATAAAAGAAATTTGAGAATTGTTTTATTGGTAAACTTTCTAACTACATAATCAAATCCAATTGCCGCAATTATCGAAAACGGCGCATAAATCTCGATTATAAACCTAACACCATGATGGCGAAAATTATAAAAAGATTGAATAAAGGGCAGACAAAACCAGATTAGTAATGCATATAAAAACCATTTTTGTGCAATAAAACCATCTTTCTTTGCTCTTTGAATAACATCGGTTTTTGTACAATAATCTGAAATATACTTAGAACCGATAAAAAATAACATTAAGATTACTAAAGGTGTCGTTATCAGAAACATTACGAAAAAATAAAACACCGGCAAGTGCATTAATCTCCCAAAAAATATCTCTATATCCGGATATTTACCTAAACCCGACCTAAGATTATAAGTGCTAACTACAGTACTGGAAAAATTTATTAATGCCATTGGCCAAAAAATAAAAAATACAACCATGCTTGTTGCAATCATCAACACTATTTTTCTGATTAAAAGATTTATTTTTCCCTTAGGGTTAGAAAATTTCCAAACTATATAGATAACGACAAATAAAGGCACCAGCAATGCATTTGTGTATTTTGTTAAAACTGCTAAACCTAAAAACAATCCAACAATAATTGCATTCTTATATGATTGATTTTTAATAAATTTTAAAAACGAATAAACCGCAGCGGTAAATGTAAGCACTAATGGACTTTCTAAAGTCGCCAGCTGCGACAACCCAAGAAAAAACGGGAGCATTGCAAAGATAATTGCCGAGAAAATTCCAACTGAATATGACACGAATTCCCAACCAATTAGGACAATCAAAATTACAGCTACCGAAGACATTAATGCCGAAGCTAAACGTGCATATGTATAATCGTAGTTAAATACAGTTTTTCCTTGCACTGTTTTAGCGCCCTGACTTTCAGCGATTCCATAAATATATCTTGCCAAAGGAGGTTCATCCACCCACTGATTAAAAAATTTGTTTCCCAGGTCTCCCTTTTCAATTAGCTGAACAAATTTATACCCAACGTCAACATAGGCACTTTCATCCCATGTTCTGCCCATTTGATTAAGATTCCAAACTCTCAAGGATAATGCAAAAATAAAAATAAGAATTAAAGTAATTATTTTTTTCGTAGTAAACATTTAGTTTTTTAAAGTTACATGTATACCCTTATCATCTTCTGATACAAAAATCTTTACTTTTTGGTCAATACTACTTAAAGGATATCTCTTCCACCAAAGCAAGTATTCATAATTCATTGTGAAGCTTTGAAACTGGCTGTTTGTACCCTGGCCAACCAAATTATATTTATGATTTTTAGCAAGGCTAATTATTTTATTAACCGCTATTAATCTTTGGTTAAGAGTATATCCGTAATTATTTTTTATACTCGAATATCCATTTACAACAACGATTAAACCTATTACTAAATATACGAAATACTTTAATATTTTTTTATTTAAGAGTTTCTCAAAGAACAAAGCTAACAAGAACATCAAAAACGGAAACAGAATTGGTAAATAGGCATCAGAAGGTGCTTGGTTTACTAATATTCCGAACAAGGAAACAAGTAATAAAAACAATAATAAAAATCTGGATGATTCTACTCTAAAATGTTTTATGTTAACGTAAAAAAGATAAGCTAAACTGAGTATAAAAATTACGATCGCAATTTCTAAATTGAATTGAAATATTATTTTTTGTAAACTGGTCAAGATAAAATTTATTACTAAACCGAAATTAGATCCAGAATTTCCTGAGGAATGTTTTATCAGGGAACTTAGCGGTTTATAAATAGTCCAACCCAAAAATACGACTGTCTGCTTAAACCCATGAGAAAAGTCATAAACTACGACCGGAAACATCGGTATTAATAATGCTGCCAAAGAAATTACTGCAATTCTTCTATTTATAAGCCCCGTAAGCCAACTCCTATGCTTAACTAAACCGTAGAGAATAATTAATACAAAAGGAAAAACTAACGTAAAAGTGGCAAGTTCTAAATTATAAAGAATAGCAATCAGAAATATTGCAAATGAAAAATATTTTAATTCTCCTTTAACCCATTTAAATAATGAGAATAAATAAAGCAATGTAAAAAACGGGATTGGACTTGGGTCAAATGGCATCCTGTCAAAATAGATAATTAAAGGAGACGATGCATAAAGCGTTGCCGCGATCAATCCAACCCTTGGAGAAAACATCAGAGATCCCAATTTATACATCAAAAATACTGTTGCCAATCCGAAAAGGATTGTTAAATAGGCACCCGAAACAGGATTAAACTTTGAAATAAATAAGACCATCGCCAACATATAGGTCCATAAGGGCCCCTGGTGCAGCCAAGTGTGACTGGAGGTTATTCCAACTAAAGGAATCTGATGACTAATTAACAAATCCCTAGCCGATAAATAAAACCAACCCTGATCACCAATAAAAGTCATATTTTGTGACAGATTATATATTCTAAGAACCAATGATAATAACAGGGTAAATATAATTAAAACTGAAAATTTATTTATTCTTGCAAAAAGATCAACAATTAAAGCCTGAGGAATACCGAAATATTTTCTAAAATATAAGAACCGGCTTTTGGCAAAAAACTTATTACTATTACTTAATTGTTTAGTACTTGCGCCAACTTCATGAAAAATCTTGGCTTTAGACAAAATGTATATTTTATTGCCCAAATTTTTAACTCTTTTACTTATATCATCCTCCTCAAAATATAAAAAGAATCTTTCGTCAAATCCGCCGATTTTTTTAAATAATTCAGAAGAAATCATAAACGCTGTCCCGGGACAAACATCAACTTCTCTATCACTCTTATGATTCCAGTCTTTTAACCAGTACTTTTTTGAAATCGGATTATTCGGAAAAACTTTATTTAAAAACGAAAGACAAACTATTCCTCTTAAAGGAGTCAATTCCCTTGTTCCCTGCAGGATAAAAGGAACCCCCTCTTTATCGGTTAAAAGCGGAGACGCTATTCCGACATTATTATTTCTATTTAAGAAATCGTAAAGTAAATCAATCGTATCTTTAAAAACTAAAGTATCGGGATTTAAAAAAAATAAATAATCACCCGATGCGTGTTTTGCTCCCAAGTTATTTCCCCCACCGTATCCTAAATTTATCTTGCTTTTTACATATTTTACTTTTGGGAATTCTAATTTTAATTCTTTTTCAATGAAATTATCTTCATCATTATCAGCTACAATAATTTCAAAAATAGTCTTTGGTTTTGAATTATAAATGGATCGAATACAATTAAAAAGCTTTTCCTTTACTTTATAATTAACAATAATTATTGATACTTTTTTCATAATTTAATTGCTTCTTCGAGTATTTGTGCATGATTCTCCCAAGTGAATTTTGATTTTACATACTTTCTTCCAGAATTTCCCATTGTAACTGAATAAACAGGATCAAAAACGAAATAGTTAATTTTATTTTGTATTTGACCAGCATTTTTGTCTACCAGAAACCCTGTCTTACCCCCTACAATGGTCTCCCTATATCCGCCGTCATCTAGGGCAATAACTGGGGTACCACAACTCATAGACTCCAATGGCACCATTCCAAAAGGTTCACCTTGGGTAAGACAAACAGTCACCAGCGCCCTATTGTATAACCTCTTTAAATACAGATCATCGTTTTTATTATTTCTAACCAACTTTTTTATCTTATACCTTCCTTTTAAATCGATATTAAGCGAATTTTTAAATCCTTTTTCCAAGATTTGATCCTCATCTCCTACAAATAAAATATTATCTTTAATTACTTTATTAACGGGCTTGAAAAAATTCGTATCTACGCCCGGAGAGCAAACAATTGCCTCTTTTTGATAGGCGTTTTTTATATTTTGTTTCGTGTACGCTGAGTTTGTTAAAATTATATTTGCAAAACGGGCGTTTGTTTTATCAATATTTTTCATAATTAATCTAATTATTTTTTCATACCACTTCTTTAATAAAATTACGTTTTTATCAAAAGTGAATTGTTTTTCATAAGCAATTCTTAGCAACTCATGACAATAATAAATTTTTTTCGTTTTTAAATACCGAAGCAAAAACGGAGCTTGTATGTAATGATCCGGGTGAATCAAGACTACGTCAAAATTAGAGGAGTCTATTTCCCTGGCTATGGCCTTATGCAGTTTTTTTAATACGAAAAACTTTTTATAGTCCGAGTACAATCTATTTAAAAAACCGGGGAATTCATTTGCAAGACTGAACTTAAATTCATGAAATTCTTTTGTATATTTCCTAAAATCAAAGACATCATCTTTTTCTCCCGAAAGCTGATAAAGATAAACTTCATGTTTTTTAGAGAGAGCCTTTAGCTCCTCATAAAGTACTCTTTTTGCTCCCCCAAACGGTAAATTATGAAATACTGCTATCTTCATTTTGTATGAATAAATATCTTAATGAATAAAAATACGATAACCGGTATTTCAATTACAACGGACAAAAGAGCTGAGTATGCAGCGCCAACTAATCCAAATGAAACAACTAACGGATAGATTGTAACTATCAAAGCAGCGAATCTGGCAAAAGTCATAACCGTAACATAATTTTGTCTTCCAACAGCCAGAAAAACTACTGAAGCGGGTGCCGAGACAGCCCTTAGAATGCCATAAATAGCCAAAATTCTCAGGGCCGGTACGGCTGAAAGCCACTTGGTACCCAAGAGAATAGTTATTATCTGCGCCGGAAAGAAAAATATAATTCCGCCAACAATAGCAGCGCCAAGAGATATAAATAAAGTAGTTTTTGCGAAAGCCAATAACAATCTCTTCCTATTTTCTTGTATCTTCGAGTAAACCGGAAAAACAACTTGATTAATCACGTCCGATATTTCCGACAAAGGCGCAATTGATATTGTATATGCCATTTCATAAATACCAAGCGGAGAAGCCCCCATTGCCCTTCCTACGACAATATTGTCTCCATTTTCTCCAAAGTAAGCTAATATACCGTAGGCAGTAACCCACTTACCTTTATGAAAGAGCTCCTTAAGATAGTCAAATTTAAATTCTAATTTTGGAGTTGGTTTTATTAAGAAAGATACTATTAACTCAAATAATGCACCTGCATATAAACCAAAAATTAAACTGTACACGGAATGAGTTAAAACAGCAAAAATAATTGCAGTTAGTGCATCAACAAAAAAGATTGAAGTTCTAAACCAAAATTCATTATTAAACTTAAGTTCCTTCTGAAACTTTACCTCTGAAGGATTTATAAACCCGTCAATTAAAGGAACAACCCCTATTAGTAATAAAATTGGAATTGCATTGGAATTCTTAAAAAAAGTAGCTATAAAAGGAGATAAAGACACAATTATCAAAAATATTATAAATCCTCTAATAATTGAAATTACCCAAGCAGAATTCACGTATTCACTAATTTCTTTTTTTGACTGAATTAAAATAACATTTACACCGGTTTCGGTAATTACTTGTAAAAAAACTAAAACTAGAGACGCTATACCGAAAATTCCAAATTGCGCCGGGCTTAATACTCTGGCCAAAATTACAACTTTTAATATGGACATTGCCCGTGTCGCAATTTTAAAAGAAGACATCCAAGAAATACCTTTTATGGCTGCTTTTGTATATCCCATATTTGGTATTGAAATTATACCAGTTTTACCTTTATAATACATTAACTCGCCCGCATAAAATGACGATTAAAAAATGCCGCTCTTGCGGTTCAAAAAAATTATCTAAAATTATTTCTCTTGGTAACCAATATCTGTCCGATTTCACAAAGATAAATAAAAAACCAAAATCATTTCCTCTTAGGGTTATTCTTTGTGACAAATGTCACTTAGTTCAATTAGATAATAACGCCCCCCAGAAATATCTTTATACAGAAAGATATGGCTATAAATCAGGAATAAATCAAACCATGCAAGACGAACTAAAAGAAATCGCTGAAAAAACGTTAAAAATAATAAAAACTAAAGAGAATATCGTTACCGTTGATATTGGCGCAAATGACGGAACACTTTTAAAGTATTATCCAAAAAACATATATAGAATAGGTATTGAACCCATCAAAAAGCTTGCCAAAGAATGTAAGAAAAATGCAAATAAAATTGTTAATGATTTTTTTACAATTGAGGCATTTGATAAAGTCGTTAAGAATAAAAAAGCCAATATCGTAACCGCAATTTCCTGTTTCTATGACATGGAAGATCCAAATAAATTTGTGGAAGATGTTTCAAAAATAATGACAGAAGATGGAATTTTTGTTATTCAACAAAATTATTTGGTTGGAATGCTGGAACAAAATGCGTTTGACAATATTGTTCATGAACATTTGGAATATTATTCTCTTTTATCATTAAGTAATCTTTTAAGTCAACACAATATGGAAGTCTTTGACGTAGAACTTAGAGATCTTAATGGTGGGAGCTTCAGAACTTATATCAGTTTTAAAAATAAAAGAAAAATTACAAAAGCTGTCGAAAAATTAAGAATATACGAAGAAAAACTTAAATTAAATAAGAAAAAAATATACTCAGATTTTGCAAAAAGAATTGAGAAAAACAGAGATAATTTAGTTAAGTTTATTAAAAAAGAATCAAAAAAAGGTAAACTAATATATCTTTACGGAGCATCTACGAGAGGCAATACCCTGCTCCAGTATCTTGGACTTGATAAAAAACTGATTAAATTTGCAGTTGAAAGAAATCCCGAAAAATGGGGTAAGATAATTTCTTCAGTCGGAATACCAATAGTATCTGAAGAACAAGCCCGCAAAGATAAACCGGATTACATGTTAGTATTACCGTGGTTTTTTAAAGAAGAATTTTTAAAAAGAGAAAAGGGATATTTAAAGAATGGCGGTCATTTTATTTTTCCGTTACCTAAACTGGAAGTAATCTAATAATTACCACAAATCGCCTAAATTATTAAGTTCAATAATTCTAATTTCCCCTTTGAAATTTTTATCCAATTGAATATCCTCTATATTCCTATTTTTATAAAACAAAGGAATATTTGAAAGATTAATAATACAAGGCTTATCCTCTTTACATGAATTAAAATTAATAGTCGATTCAATTCCGTCTGCAATAATTTTTAAAGAATTTAAAGTGCCATTTCTTGAACCCACGGAAGGAATAATCACAACGAATTTATTTTGTGAATAAATTGGCTTAAGCCTTAATTTTTTTTCTAATGCTAATTGATTATTTGCTTTAATTAATAAATTCCCTTTATTAATTTCTTCATATTTATACAGTCCTTCCGAATATGGAATCATACCTAAGGAGATATTTAGTAAACTTTCTTTATATTGCGAAAGATTTCCCAGAATAGGAGCCTTTATAAAATCGGCGTTGTTTCTCTTAATCAGAATCAAATGATCTTTAACCAGATCAAGCGGATAAAAATTAGTCAAAATATATTTAAATTCGGTACTTTCCCTGATGTAATTTGGAACACCATCAAGAATACTATCGGGAGATGCATAATAAAGGGTTATATATCTAATATTATTATCTTTAATGTATTGAATTGTCCTATTTTGTGCTTCTAACGATGAATCAGATCCTACCGAGTTATAAAAAGGCGGAATTTGATTAAGCATAGTATAAAGAATCGCATCACCCGAAGGAAAACTTAACACTTTTCCATTAAAATCAGGTCTGCTCTTTAGTTTATTCAATATCGAGACATATTCAGGTTTATTAGATAAGAAAGTGTCTATGTTATTTATATAACAGCTTCCGCTAATCGACATTTTTATATTACTCAAAATCCTAGAAACACCAACGTTAGTCGTATTACTTTGCGATAAGCCGCATAAAAAGACAACAATAAATAATACTGCCGAAAAAACAATAATTCTTTTATAAGAACGCACGTATTTACTATTTATCAATATTTCATAAAGCAGGAGAATTAATAATATAAAAGATACGAAGGTAATTTGACCTGAAATAGATCTAACAATATTTTTTTGTTCCATACACAGAATGCTTAATACCAAGGATAATTGATAAAAAGACATTAAATTAAATTTACTCTTAAAATAAATGTATTTTACGGATAGATAAAGAAGAGTCGCACAAAAAATTATAATTGTGAATAAATTATCCGGCGTAGTAACAAAATTAAAAAAAGGAGTTTTTAAAGCCGCTATCAAATTACTTAAATCACCGAAATACTTCAAATACGCGGACAATGATTTGTTTTGAATAAGATAAATAATTAAAGGCACCGAACCAATCACAAATCCGGATATAAGAAAAACAATATTTTTCAAAGTTCTTTTATAGTACTGTGAAGAACTAAAGGTGCTTTTTTTATTTTGTATTGCGTCATTTAGAAAATAAAGAGGGATAAAAATTAAAATTAGATATGTTCCCTGATCATTAATTAAATAGAAAATTAATCCTAATATTAATCCCATACCAAAAAGAATTTTTCTTGATACGGTTTTCTTATTATAGAATAAATATCCAAATACCATTGACAAAACTACCAAGACTCCATAGCGCCAGAACGTATTAAACCCTGAAACTCTTGATAAGAAGATAAATATAAAAATAATTGATAAATATAGAAACGATTTTCCCTTCATTACTTTCTTTAAAAGAAAATAAACAGTCGTAAATAATAAAGGCAGAATAAGATAATAAAGACAAAGTGTTAATAAATTTTCAAATCTGTAGTATTGAATAATTCCATATGAATAAGTAATATCTTTATTGGGAATTAAGTGTTTTAAAAAACCATAATCGGACAGTAAAAAATATTCCAAGTCTAATCTTCCATAACTTAAATACCCGCTGCATATATCCACGAAATAACCAATAAATAAGAAGATTGATAAAAGAAAAACTATTAGTAAGTCTTTATTTTTTTTAATGAAGGCAAATAAGTAATTCATTTGATCAATTTTTTAATTGAAAATACAAACAAAATTAGAACGGGCAAAAAGACAATCAGTAAAAAAAATCCCGTATCAAAATTAATAGGATAACCGTTATACTGAGCAAAACCGATAATTTTATCTTTTGTTATCTCAGGAGGCGGTAAAAAAGAACGTATTTTTTTAAAATATGCTAACATGCAAAAAACAAGAACAATCGAAACAACTACTGTTTTTTTAATTACTTTTTTAGAACTGTTTTTAAAAAATGATTCCACTGTTTATTTCTTAAATATTGAAATACTCTCAGGAAAAGCAATTAAACCCATATAAGGATAATAAAAATAGTCATCAAATAAGCTATATAGAGGCAACTGTAATGGAAAACGCTCAATTTCTTTATATCCTATTTCTCTCAATCCGGCAACTAATTTATCTTTAGCCGATGATTTATAAAATTTTTGTTCATAATATACATTTGAAATAATAATATATTTAGGAAAAACTTTTGTCTTACTATTAACAATAACATAGTTAAATCTAGTATTATATTCCGGATAATACTGCTTATTATAAAATTCTTTAAGTACATAATCAGGGAGATCTTGATAAATTGGGATATTTTCTAAACCAATTGTTGTCCCCTGTTTTATATTCTTGATAACCCAACTTGAAGATGTTTGTTCAGGCAGTGTTGAAAATCTTAGACCAACCCAAAGATACGACTCAAATACCTGAACTATAAAACAAATAAGTAAAATGCCAAAAAATATTTTTTTTAGTATCGACTTATTTTTTAGGAAAATTAATACTTCTTTAAGGGCAATTAAATTAAACACAACAAAAAATGGCAGTAAAATTATTATTCTATTTGCACTAATAGTGATACCTAAGGTCGCTATACTTAAAGCAAATAATAAAAAAGACAATAGAAAAAAGAACTTTATTTTGAATTCTTGTAATTTATTTTCTAGAAAACTTTTAATTGTGGAAAAGAAAATATAAACAATTGATACAGTACTAAGGATGTAAAATGAATGCCCAAAAATAAGCGGTAATTTATGAAATAGGGTGATATCTAATAGTGAGCCATGCAGATTAAATATTCCTAACGCACCTGGACCGGTGATAATATTGTCATATAGATATCCAAACATACTTCTTCCACCAAAAACTATATCTGGAATGCCAAAGAAAACTATTGTAAAAATATAAATTACTAAACCTAAAATAAGATGTTTCCAATTGTTTCTTGCTGACGATGTAAATAAAAAGTAAGCCAAAACCAATATCGGAACCAACGGCAGAGCGCTAACTTTAACCGAAAATGCCAGTCCAGCAATACAACAAGCAATAAGAAAATTTTTCAGCGTAGGAGAAAAACTGAATTTAATTAGATAATATATCGAGAAAACAACCCAAAAAGTTAACGCAATATCGTATTTAAAAAAGTTACTAAGCGAAAGCCATGCGGAGGTAACGAAGAAAAGTAATATTGCTAAAAAAGAATTAAGCTTTAAAAACTTGGCAATTTTTGACATTAACACTAAAGTTAATACTCCAAAAAAAATGGTGTTTAAACGAAGAATTATAAAAAGTTTTTCCTGCATGGGGATTGCATCAATTGCGTTTTTAATTACAAACGGATTAACTATTTTTAAAAAAATAAACGGAATTAATAAAACTCCAGAAAGAAAGAACTGAAACATACTCCCATTTGCGGCACCAGGAAGATTAGGGGTACCAAATTTAAAAACATTTCTCACCGACTGTGATTGATGCCATTCATCCATTTGGTAAGGGAATGGGTGGGATTGATTTGGAATACCTGTTCCTATCATTGAAAGAACTGACAAAATATAAATTGCCAATAAAATAAGTAAAGGGAAATTATTTTTTATAATTGATAAATAATTTACTTTTAGCAAATATTTTATGTAACCCCATGTAGTTCCAAATAAAACAGCAATGTCTGAGGTTATCTGTAATATCGGCAAAATAAACAATGCCTTCTTATCTTTAACATATTTATAATTTTTCCATATAGACCAAGCTATATAAAATATAGGCATTAAAAATATGATTGCGTAAAGCAAGAAAGATTTCATTATTACACCAAGAATTATTAAATAAGCTACAAATAAATATCTTAAAAACAAAAATGGTGTTTGCGGTCTAAAGTAATTTGCTCGCCCATCCCCAACCGCATAACCGAAAAACTGTTTAAACGCCTGAACTAAATTCTTTCTTTGCGGCCAATATACAATTGAATTTGGGGCAAAAACAAATTTTAAATTTAAATCTTTCATTTTTTTATCAAATATTAAGTCTTCACAAGTATCCAAATCCTCAGGATAACCTCCCGATATATGCCACGCAGACTTCCTAAATGCAATTGATCTTGAAGAAGGTAAGAAATTTTCTTTATCAATCTTATCGGGCATTACGCAGGTGTATGCAGCCAAACATTTCTCGAAAATATTTTTCACAATTGGTTTGTAATATCCGGAAACAACATCCACATCTTTATTTTTAAATGGCGCTATAATATTCTTCACCCAATCTTTATCCAAAATACAACCCGCGTCTGAAGTTACAATAATATTAAAAATGGATTTTTTTACTCCATAATTACGGCCGACGGATCTATTCCCTTTTTTAATAAAAACTTTTAAATTTAGTTTTTTCTTTGATTTAAAACTATTTATTATTGAAACAGTTTCGTCGCTTGAGCCGGCATCCACGATTATTATTTCATTAGGAAGCTTAGACTGATTATCGATAGATTCCAAAAACTTTATGATTGTTTTTCCTTCATTAAAAACCGTACAGACAAAAGATATTTTTAGGCTCTCCATAATAGTGGGATTATAACATTTATGCTGATCTTTTTCGATCAATTGATGACCTTAATAACGCTATATTCGTTTCCGAATGTTTTCATATTAATTATCTTTCCTGTTAAGTCTTTAGGAAGAGTTTCGTGATTAGCATCACTCTTATCTAGTATGTAATAAGTAAGTCTTTGTTTTCCTATTGACGGCTGATATCCGTATTGTTTTGCACCATACCACCAAAATAAATAATCAAAATCATATCGATTCTGTCCCCTGTCTAACGAAACATAATTAAATTGCTTTCCTTTAGCATCTTTAAAAACATAATCTACAGGAGCAGACTGTACAATTCTACTTACCCCAAAGGACAGTTTAAATTCGTTCCTAAAAATATCAGACATTCTAACCGAGGTAATAATTATTAATCCAACCAAAACAGCAATTACAAGTACTCTCAAACCCTTCTTTTCCAAAAAATAACCCAAAATGATCCCCAAAAGTAAACAGTACAAAATAGTAAGATCTAAAAGATACCAAGCCTGTATTGAACTTGTATAAAAAAACGATAGAAAGAATTTTACAAATGGAACTAACGCCAGATAGACAACAAACAGTTTTTTGAAATAAGCATTTTTTTTGTCTTTAACATACATGTATACTCCCAAATAAATTATTCCAAAAAGAAAAATAGATTTAATAATATTTGGGGAAAATACAGATCTAAAATTCCACGTAAAAACATCTATTCTTTGCAAAAAAACTTTTATTATATTGTTTAAAGCATCGTGCGAAAGGTCATTTGTTAATAAGGAAATTCCACCCAACGAATAAAATTTGTGAGTCAAATCATATAAAATATTCGGAGCAAGTGCTAAAAAAAGCGCAAATATAGATAGTAATAATGTTCTGCTATTTATATACTTATATTTAATTGCAAAAACCATTACCAGTAGTGTTTGGACTAGACAAAATATTGCCGTCATGACTTCGAACTGAACCATAAACCCTATGGATAACGCCATAAGAATTGCATAGTTTTGTTTTTTCTCGAAGAACTTTACTGTTGCAAAAAAATAAATTACCACCGGCAGAATAATAATA
>Ga0182027_10008228_pt1 | contig 15224 bp, 7 predicted proteins | sample 712E1DmetaG_FD_121300 | JGI IMG/M metagenome (GOLD analysis project Ga0182027, IMG submission 121300) | Permafrost microbial communities from Stordalen Mire, Sweden - 712E1D metaG (Illumina Assembly) | ecosystem: Environmental > Terrestrial > Soil > Wetlands > Permafrost | place: Sweden... | reverse complement strand
TATCCAGATCAGGTTCTATCCCTCCGATTACGGACTTCCCACTATTAATCGCATCAACTTTCCATCCGGAATTAACTGATTCTCTTTGTAATACAATGACTTTAGCAGGTTCGATTGTCCCTATTTTTATCCTGGCATATGCCAGCATAGCAGCCATTGGCATTCCAACAATGCCGGGTCCTATAACACCAATTTTGTTTACTTTCCAGTTTTCTAAGTTGATAGGATTAAGCTTAGCTGCCATAAATTATAATATATGTGATAATAATTAAAGCAAAAGTGAATTTCAGGTTTAAAATTATTTTTAGAACTTACTCCCTTTCCCGTTTCCTCCAACGGGGAAAGGCCACCGCAGCAGTCTGGCACCTTCGCTAAACTTGCCCGGTGGACAAGTTTAGCGAAGGTGCCCCTGTGGGGGAAGGGTGGGATGGGGTTACCATTTAATTAAGTACTTGTTAATCAATTTAATGACCCAATCAATTTGTGTTTCAATATCTTCATTTTTAAAACGTAAGACTTTTAACCCAGAGGATTCCAGAAATCTTGTCCTTTCCTTATCATATTCCTTCTTGCTTAAATGAATCTTCCCATCAACCTCCAAAGCAAGATTTGCTTCAAAACAATAAAAATCAAGAATATAAATACCATATGGATGTTGTCTTCGAAAATGCATTCCATTTTGCTGCTTTTTTCTAAGTTTATTCCAAAGTATCTTTTCCCGGATTGTCATGTTCTTTCTTAGGTCCCGCGCTTTTGCCTTAATGTTATAACTGGCACCAAGATTTTGTTTGCCTTCTACTATTCTTTTGGAGTAAATCATGATTTTCCTGTTTTGCTCCTTCCCCCTTGTATTTCTTCACAATAAAGGTGACATAATATTAACTTATGGATTGAAGTCATTTTTATTAGCAGAGTACCCCCTTCCCAGCCTTCCCCCAAGGGGGAAGGAGTCAAAACCTTTCCCCCTTGGGGGAAAATGAAAGGGGGTAAAAGTCTAGAAAAAACAGTATAAAATTTGTTACCTAAATTCTAAATTATAACACTGCCGGAAGGCCGGGATTGGGGTAAAAGAGACCTAATTGTTTTATTTATCAATAAACTGCTGAAACCAGAGTTCGAGGCATAAAATTCCCCACAGACCTCTTCCGAATGGTTGCTCTGATTTTATTAATTTCTCTACGCATTTAGGGCTGATGATATTCCTTTCGCGGGCATTTTTTGACAATAACGTATCTAGAATAAAATCATTTGTATTATTCCTGGCCCACAAATGAAGAGGAACCGGAAAACCCATTTTGTCTTTACGATTCATGATCTTTTTCGGTATGATATCTTTTATGGTGCGTTTAAGCAGGTATTTCATTTCGCCTCCCTTAAACTTCATCCCTGCAGGCATATGTGAAATCAGATCAACGATACGTCGGTCAAGAAGAGGAACTCTTGATTCGATTGATACTGCCATACTAACACGATCTTCGACTTGCAGCAGCCCCGGAAGGCTGGCTACCATATCAAAATGTGTCATTTTATTATAATAGCTTAAGGTATCAGTATGATTAAAAAAAATTGAAAAATCCTCAAACATCTCATCCTCACGGTATTCTTTTTTAAATTCTCTGGTCAGAAAGGATTCTGATATACTCATCCGGTTTATCAGACGAAAATACCTTTTATCCATTGGTTCAAATACATCTGACTCCCAGAACCCTTTCATCATTGGAGTATAGTTTCGTAAAAAAGGCAGGTTTGGAAGTATTGAATGCAACGATACAATATGTTCTTTCTCTTCATTATTCTCAAAGATGGCTCCTTTAAGAGCCTGTTCCAGGTAAGCAACAAGGTACCTGGCATATCCTCCGAATATTTCATCACCTCCCTGACCGCCAAGCACAACCTTAACATGCTCTGATGCAAGTTTTGATACGATATACTGCGGAAAGACTCCCGGTCCTGCGACAGGTTCATCAAGATGCCAAATAAGTTTAGGAAGAAGGTCAATAAACTCATCTTCAGAAGGATACACCTCATAAAGTTGAGAATTAGACGCTTTTGCTGCCTCCCTTGCATATTCCATTTCATTGAATTCCGGACCCTCATTGAACGCACCTGCAAAAGATTTAAATTGCTGTCCATATTTGGAGGAAGCCAGAATTGTAATAAGTGAAGAGTCAATTCCACCACTCAGATACGATCCGAGAGGTACATCACTTCTAAGTTGTTGGGATATTGTCTGATCAAGAATTTCGCCCAGCCTTACTATGAAATATTCTTCAGTGTGATTCCTGTCAATTTTAAAATCGGGTTCCCAGTATTTAGTTCTTATAAGTTTCCCTGAAGCAAGATCAAGTGCCATATAATGACCAGGAAGCACCTTTAAAATATTCCTGAACATGGTTTCTTCACCTAGCACAAATTGAAAAGTCATGTACTGATTAATACTTTTCCTGTCAGGTTCAGCTAAGATATCAGGATGACTGAGTAGTGCCTTAATTTCACTTCCGAAAACAATTTTTCTCTCGTCCTGATACAAATAAAGTGGCTTAATGCCAAAATGATCTCTTGCGATAAGTAATCTTTTTCTATGCTTGTCATAAATAATGAAGGCAAACATCCCATTCAGGTCGTTTACGAAATCATCTCCATATTCGTTATACATATGCAGAATTACCTCTGTATCAGATGTAGTAACAAACTGATGACCCCTCTTTATTAAATCAACCCGGAGTTCTATATAATTATAAATTTCACCATTGTAGACAATAGTACAGTCATTAAATGTCATTGGCTGTCTGCCGGTCGAAAGATCAATTATAGATAACCTCTTATGATAAAATCCTACCGGTCCATCAACAAATGATCCTTCTTCATCCGGCCCTCTGTAATGAATTACAGATGCCATACTTCTAAGAATATCACTATTAACTATTGAGCCATCCTTATTTATAATGCCAACAAAACCACACATTATGAAACCCTCTTATTAATTTGAATCTATTTTGTTGAATCCAGGATGTTTACTTAAACTCAAGAATTGCTTTCAGGCATCTCTCAGCAGTATGCCCATCCCATAATTCAGGACTGACCGGATTACGAAGTTTATTCATTGCGACATGATATTCTTTACGTATCAGTTTAATATTATTCCCAACAAGTACGCTGGCTCCTCCATGTTCGCGCAGAGTTATGGGCCGTTCGGTATTCCACCTGAGAGTTAAGCACGGGGTACCCAGAACTGTACATTCTTCCTGCAATCCGCCGCTATCGGTAAGAATAATGCGTGCATGCATGTTTAATTTGAGCATCTCAAGGTAACCCAGAGGTTCCAGCAAAAGGAGATTTTTCTGCGACAAAACTTCATTCAATAATCCGAATGTCTCAAGCATCTTACGGGTTCGGGGATGGATAGTCCAGATCAGAGGCATTGCGGGACATACTTCATCAATCATAAATCGTACAATCGGTTCAAGTATATCTTTTATATCAACATTCGAAGGACGATGCAGTGTCACCACTGCAAAATCAGTGTAAGAAGAATTAATGAGATGGGTCCGTGATCCATTCACGGAATTATCTTTAACGATCTCTTTTATATCAAGTTTTTCAGCTTTATTTCTGTTGTTTTCCAGCGTGTCAATCATAATATTCCCTGTGAATTTTATTTTATTATCAGGGACACCTTCTTTTTTTAAGTTTTCCGAAGATATCCTGTCGGGAGTAAGGAGTAGATCGGATATCCTGTCAGCGACCAGCCGGTTAATCTCTTCAGGCATGGACATATCGCCGGAACGCAAGCCTGCTTCAATATGACAGCACATTATATGTTCCTTTTTAGCTGTAACTGAACATGCAAGGATTGCATTGACATCTCCTACAACAACAACCCAATCAGGTTTTTTCTCCCGAAGCACTTTCTCGAATGCAATCATGGTATGCCCTACCTGCTCGGCATGACTACCGGAACCGACGCCAAGGTTTATATCAGCTTCGGGAATTCCCAATTGTTTGAAAAATGCTCTCGACATCCGGTCATCGTAATGCTGCCCGGTATGCACAAGGATATGTTCAATTTTCTGGTCATGACCTGTATTATATGCATTAATAGCTTTTATAAATGGAGCAATTTTCATAAAATTCGGCCGGGCACCTACTACGGAGATTATTCGCATTTTTCAGAGTTTATTTTAATGTAAACACTATGTTCAAGGTTCAACGTTCAACGTTCAAGGTGCCGTGTGCCTTGTTGCCTGCCATTTTATCGCCAACTTTAGTCACTTTAGTTCACTTTAGGCACTTTAGCTCACTTTAGCTCACTTTAGTCACTCTAGTTCACTTCTTCAACTTCCTAATACGGCAGCAAAATAAGCCAGTAATAAATGATCCCCACAGTTTCACGCAGTGTTTTAAAAACCTTATATTTCCCTGAGCGACGTGATTTATAATCAGGAAGTGAAATTATTCCAATGTCGTATTTTTTATCCATAATTTTATTGTAAGTCATCCAGGTTCGTTTGGCATGGGTACCCAGAGTAACAATATTGATTCCTTTAACCTTAATATCTGATGTTTTGAGCCAATCGCGAAATGCTAATGCACTTGTCAAGGTCCTGTTCAAAGAAACTTTTTTCCCCGGAATTTCAACAATTAATGAAGAATCGATACCCAAAGCCAGAAAACTATTTTCAGCAAGCTGAGCGTAGGAAATGTAATCATTTTTGATTTTGATGGTGCGACCCGGTTCAGAAAAAGTATATATTGAATTAAGCTGGTATGGAATAGATATTTTATGATCAAAAATAATCTCTTTAACAAATAAATTTCTGTCTCCGAAATCACCGACCTTATCATTTAGAAACTGAACCGAAACAGAATCAATTGCTGACAATCGGCCTTTCCAATTAACAGAATAGTTTCTCTTTTTTTTATCAGCAAGGAAGTTGCCTGCTATTGAGTCATTAATTAAAATATTGAACTGGGCGCTGTTTTCACCATTTAAAGAACCAAAGGCTTTAATTTCAATAGTATGATTTGAAATTTCACTGTTTTTAAAATGTTTCCCGGAAGTGTAAAATACAAGATAACCATTTGTATATTCATTAAAGTAATCTGAAGTGCTGGTTAACCCTGTGGTAATAATGCGATCATACCCTTTTTTTTCAAACTCATCAAATGCCATCCTAAGTGCATAAGGAGGAAGCCAACCCTCTACCAGAAGAATATTTGCATTGACCCTGTCTGTTTCAGAGAGCTTATCCGACAGTGAGTAGACTACCGGAAGAAAAATAGCACCAGATAAAACCGCAAAAGATAAAAGGAGTACGGATATTTGCTTTTTGCTCCTCTTTTTTAACATCTGATTATTTTTGTCCAAAAAACTCTAAGTACTCCAAACTTTAGTCACTTTAGTCACTTTAGTTCACTACTTTATTACCGTAAAATCAACCCTCCGGTTCAAAGCCCTGTCCTTTTCCAGATAATTGGACGCAATGGGAACAGATCCTCCTGATCCTCGTGAGATAAGCCTTTTACTTTCTATCCCTTTGTTTATCAGGTAACCGGAAATGATTTGGGCATATTGCTGAGACAGACTGAGTTTGGCGTCAGGCGATCCTATGTTATCAGTATGCACTGCAATTTCAAGTTTGATGGCCGGGTATTTGTTCATTATTCTTACCAGTTGATCCAGCATAAGGTAAGAGGTAGAAGTCAGGCGGCTATTATTGTCAAAATAGATATCAGTTGATACACCAAATATTTTTTTAAGACTATTTATTTCCTTTGCAGCCGGATCTTTAAGGACCTCTATATTTGTATGCACATCCTTAAACCCTAAAGCCGCCAGTTCCCTGAACGCATAATATGTCGCCATCAGGTTCATTTGCTGATCAATAAAATAATGCCAGACTCCTGTGTCCCCATCATAATTTTCCTTAACCATATACTTCTTCGGAACACCCCTGAAAAGAGTGCTGTTCACTCCGGTTTTTGTTTTGGAAGAGAATAACTCAACCCGGAATATGGCATCCTGCTTAAATTCTGATTCAGCGGAATAGAGAGAATTAATATGCGCATTTTCATACTTCAGAATATCAGGAAGAGTGGATTTCACCCGGGACCCTGAGGTCCGAAATTTGGTTTTTTCCTGGTTACTGTCTAAAATGGCAATTTTCTTTGAGGAACCTGTTTTATGAATATTGCCGGTCGAGTCAGATTTTAATGTAACCCCGAGATTAACCATATATTCTCCAGCTTCTTTATATTTATGGTTAGCCCTTTCTCCCTCCATTTTAGTTCCATCACCAAAGTCCCATGAATAACTTAATATCCTGTATCCGGGAAGAAATGATTTCAGTCCGTCAAAATCAATAGTTTCATCTTTAACCGAAACATCGGGAGAATTAATATATGCCTGTTCAAAATCCTTAAGAATCAGATCGTACGATAGTTTTGAGAAAAACAGTTTTCCGGTACCTTTGTCAACAATATCAAGCCTTGTGTTATATTTCCCCGGACCTGAGAAACAATGACTCACTACCGGTCCTGAAGTTTTTATACCATCTCCGAAATCCCAGACATATTTAAGATTCAGAGTATCAATTGCTATTGATCCGCTGTCGCTGAACATAAAACAGTACTGGTTTTCTTTCTGAACAGTGGTATAAAAGACCTGAGAAATAATTGTTTTGAAATGGAAAATATCAATCGTCTTATCCCTGTTTGATGAGAAATATCCCTCATTCATCAGCGAGTCTGTAATAATGCCAAAATCATCATATTTTGAGTTTATTGGAGGATCAAGATGTACGGGAGTAAGCCATTCCTTTCCCGAGAACCTTGAAACAAAAATATCCTTGCCTCCAGAACCGGGATGCCCGTCGGAAGAGAAGAATAATTCTCCGGCCGGATTCATGAATGGATATCCTTCATTACCGCTTGTATTTATTACGGGACCCATATTCACAGGTTCATCCCAGTAATCACCCTTCCACTGGCAGTAATAAAGATCGAATCCTCCAAAACCACCGGGTTTGTCTGATGCAAAAAATAATCGTTTACCATCCGGGGAAAGACATGGTGTGATAACATTATACCATTCATTGTTAACTCTTAAATCTCTTATCTTTGTCCATTCCCCGTTAACCAGGATTGCACTGAAAATCCCGAGTTTATTCCGTTTACCTGATATTTCCTTCAGGCTGCTGCTGACATCCAGGTTTCTAGAATAATAAATAGTATCACCGCCTCTGCTAAATGTAACCGGACCATCATTTAATTTTGAAGTAAGAGCTTTTGAAAATAACCTTGCGCTTTGCCAGTTAACCCTGCCGGTAGTATCAATATATTCAATCTTAAAAAGCCCTTTATCCTCTGATGTTGAATAATTTGTCAAACCATTATTCCTGTTTGTACAGAAGACAATGCCATTTTTATAATATACCGGGGAGAATTCATCGTACTTATCTGAGCTGAAAGGGGCTTTGGTGACAGAATAGGTCGCCGGCTGACCGATCATAAGTTGCTGAAGGGAGAATGATAACAGGATGTATATAAGAAATTTTGATTTCATTAATAGGAAGTGAACTAAAGTGACTAAAGTGAGCTAAGGTACTTAAAGTTTTAAATTATCGTAATTTTTTCCCAATAGACGAGAATATAGCCAGGAATTCATTAGCCTCAGAAATAACTGGTTCTACCTTTTGTTTATCAATCCAGTTTAAATCCACAATTATCTCCATCCAATATATCGTTTCGCTTATTTCACTTTCACAGATCTTTATTTTACTACTAAAATCTGCTTTGCTTCGAGCTCTGTTGGCTTCTCTGTAATTCGCACCGACGCTGGTTCCCGCTTTTGTTAATTGATTTCTTAATACCCTACACTCGGGTGAACCAGGTAACAAGACGGAGAGTTTTATAACACTTACTGCGAACTTTTTAGTCCTTTCTTCCAATTTCTTGCCAAACTCTTTATTTTCCATTTCTTCTAACTCTAAGTACTCTAAGTACTTTAGGCACTTTAGTTCACTTTAGTTCACTTTAGCTCACTTTAGCTCACTTTAGTTCACTTTAGTTCACTTTAGGCACTTAAAAAACCAAAGGATTAACCACATCGACCTTGTATTTAAATTCGTACCGGAGCATAATCTCATGCGATCCATTGCTGTAACGTCCAAGGCTGCCAAAATCAAAATCATAAGTATACGCTACTCTAAATTGGTTATTTACTGCAAATTGGAGCAAGGCTGAAAGAGAACGTTTGTTTTTATAAGAGGCGCCTACCCATAACCGGTCGATATAGTTGAAATGTGCATTCAGATCATACAGGATCTTCTCCCCGGGAGAATAGGTGATAAGTGTCGATGGAAAAAACTTAAGTTTTGGAGAAAGGGTAAAAAGATACCCGGTATTGAACAGATAATAGGACTGGCCCGGATCGAACTTAATAGTGTATTTATTTTTATCAAAATTGAATTTATAACTCAGCAATTTAGGAACTGATAATCCTGCAAAGTAATTCTTGTATGTGTAATAAGTCCCAAAACTAAAATCAGGAACAACAAATACCGGCGAATCAGCAAGATATAACTCATCACCCGGATCAATAACTACAAGGGAAGACCATGCAGTGTTTGTTGTTATTAATCCTGCTCCAAGACCAAAGGAAAGATTACCCTTATCCATATTAATTTTATAAGAATAAGTGGTTTGAATCTGAGTCTCTTTTGTCACTCCCAGCTTATCATTAGTAATAATGAGTCCAAGTCCGAGTTTTGAATCAAGAAACGGCGCATCTGCAGCAAGTGTCATCGTCTCAGGAGACCCTGTAATCCCTACCCATTGCTTCCTGTAAAATGCTGCTATGTTTAATGCCCCTCTGTTACCGGCATATGCAGGATTTATTGTCAGGGGATTAAGGACATACTGACTTGTGACGGGGGTCAACTGACCTGCCAGACTTAAAGGTATCAGCAGTAAAATAAATGATTTAATTATTCTTTTCATCGTAAATTAATATTATTAACAGAGTCTGGAGTACTTGGAGTACTTGGAGTACTTAGAGTATTTAGAGTATTTAGAGTATTTTTAGTCACTCCTAATTTTCACTCTAGTTCACTTTAGTCACTTTAGTCACTTTATCTTCTTATGACTATATACCCGCTTAGCGATTTGCCGTTTTCACTTCGGATGACATAATAATAAGTATCATCAACCAAAGCTTTTCCATTATAGTCAACACCATTCCAGGAATTATCATAGTTGGTGTTTTTATAGACCTGGACCCCTCTTCTGTCGAAAATAATGAGTTCAGTCTTACCAAGAGTTTCCAGTCCCCTGAGAACAAAATAATCGTTCTTACCGTCCATATTCGGGGTGATGAGTGTTGGTATTACCAGGTTATGTACAGTTATTGTCAGAGAGTCATCAGATGGCGGGCAAACACTATTTGAAAGCCTCCATTTAAGGATGTTTTCACCGAGAGTCAGTCCGCTTACATTAGTCCTGGCGTCTGTGGTATCCGAAAACTCGCCGGAACCTGAAATAACAGACCATGTGCCTTTCTCGTTAGTGCCGGGTTCATTGGCTGACATTGTAGTTCCAAACAGGTATTCCAGCACCAGATCCGGTCCGGCATTAGCCACCGGTTTTTTCCAGACATTAACTCTGACATCATCTGAATCTTTACACCCAAACTGGTCCGTCAGAGAAACCATAAAATTGGTGGAAGTATCAGGAGAAGCCACAGGATCTGAAATATTGGGATTATCTAAAAATAAAGTGGGCTTCCATATAAAGGATCCTGATCCTGTTCCAGTTGCCAGGAGCTGAGTCGATCCTCCCAGGCAAATAATCGTATCTCTCCCTGCAGAAACAGCCGGGATTTCGTGGAAAACTACATTAACAACATCTGTAGATTGGCAGGTACTGGTTACCTCTGTCCATGCAAAATTATATATACCATACTTGTCAATGGTCACAGTTGCATCAGGCTGATGGGCATCAGGACTGAAAATTACATTTCCTGGTCCGCTGAGTTTGGCCCATGTACCTGTCGTCCCGGTTCCGGGGATTGCTTTCAGTACAAAAACCGGACCACACACAGAAGCATCAACACCTGCATTTGCCGGAGGAACCTGAAGAAAATTAACACTAATTGTCTGGCTGTTCAAGCACGTTCCGTTGACCTCTGTCCATTTGAAGCTATATATTCCGAATGCTGATACAGCAACAAGAGCATTTGGGTCGTTTGCACCAGGTGTGAATACAGATGTTCCTATTCCTGCAGTTTTAGTCCATGTTCCTGTTCCGACACTTGGAACAGCCTTCAGGTAAAACTCAGAACCACAGTTATTTCCTCCAGTACCTGCATTGGCAACAGGCTGCTGATAGAAATTAACTGTTATATTTGAACTCCTGGAACAATTATTACTCACTTCTGTCCATGTAAAAATATATGTACCATATTCTGATACCGTGACTATTGCAGCAGCGGTATTTGCATCAGGTGCAAATGTTGCAGTCCCCGGTCCGGAGGTCACAATCCATGTCCCGATCCCGATACTTGGAACAGCGTTAAATTTAAATGTCAGATCACATTCATTTCCGCCTGTGCCGGCATTGGCTGTCGGTATTTGATTTACAGTGTTTGTTATACTTGCTGAAGTAGCGACGCATCCAAAAGCACTCGTGACTATAACTTTTACTACCTGCCCGGTGGTCAATGAACTGGTTGTGTAGATGGCCGATGAACCATTCTGGACAGATGCCGCTCCTATCATGAAATTATAGTTTGCTCCTCCTCCAGCCGTAAACGTTACACTTGTTCCTGCACAGAAAATATTATCTGCATCTGAACTAGTAAGCGTAGGTGTTGGAATTGGATAAACAGTATTTGTTATTCCTGTTGAGGTTGCTGTACATCCGTTAGCATTTGTAACTATAACATCCACTATCTGGCCATCGGTTAATGTGGTTGTTGTGTACGATGCTGCTGCACCGCTCTGCACACTTATTCCTCCAACTCTGAAGTTATAACTGATCCCCCCTCCGGCAGTAAACGTAACACTTGTCCCGGCACAAAAGGCGTTGTCTGCATCTGAACTGCTGAGCGTTGGTACAGGTAATGCATACACTGTATTTGTTATCGGAGATGAAGTAGCGACGCATCCGAATGCACTCGTGACTATAACTTTTACTACCTGTCCGGTGGTTAATGAACTGGTTGTGTAGGTTGCCGATGAACCATTCTGGACACTTGTCGCTCCTACCAAAAAATTATAGCTTGCTCCTCCTCCAGCCGTAAACGTTACGCTTGTGCCGGAACAAAATTTATTGTCTGCATCTGAACTCGATAATGTCGGAATTGGCAGAGGATTCATCGTAACTGTAACCTTTGTCCTTGTGCTGCTGACACAGCTTGTTATTATATTTCTTGTCTGTGCATAATAATCGCCGGCTGCAGCCGGAGTATAAGTCAGACTCCCGGTTTGTAAGAGAGTCCCTCCCGTAGCTGCACTATACCAGTCTATGGTCTCCCCGGTTAGTACAGTTGCATTTATTACAGGAATAGTTCCTGATGCACAATAGGATTTGTCTCCTCCGCTAACAGCTGGCTGTACTACAGGGCATGAGCAATCAGGAGCCGTGACAGCAACAGTGTTTTGACAACCACCACTGTCTGTTACCGTGACAGTGATATTTGTTCCTTTTAGTACCGCGGTTATGGTCCAGACATTGCCACCTGTGTTGGTAACTGTACCGGAAGTGCTGGTTACAGTTCCGGTATTTACGGTTACTGCAAGCGAATAAGTTTTCAGGTCAGCTGAGCAGGCCGGCGGAGTGGATATTAAAATTAATGGCAAAGGATTTACAAAATTAATTATCGTGGATGACGTTGCTGTACACCCGTTTCCGTTAGTGACTATTACATCCACTCCCTGTCCATTTAATAATGAACTGGTAGTATATGTTATCGATGCACCATTTTGTACGGTTATTCCTGTTACCCTGAAGTTGTAGTTTATTCCGCCTCCGGCTGTAAATGTAACGCTGGTCCCCTGACAGGAAATATTTCCCGGAGCTGAACTGATAAGTGTCGGAACCGGTAATGAATAAACTGTATTAACTATTTGTGCTGAGGTTGTTGAGCATCCGCTTCCATTGGTTACTATTACATCCACAGATTGTCCGTCTGTTAATGAATTGGTTGTGTAGGTGGTCGAAGAACCGCTCTGTTTACTTGACCCATTAACCCTGAAATTATAACTTGTTCCGCCTCCGGCTGTAAAAGTCACGCTAGTTCCTGCACAGAATGCGTTATCTGCATCAGAACTTATAAGCACAGCTGCCGGAAGTCCATTTACAGTATTTGTTATCACTGATGATGTAGCAATACATCCGTTTGCATTGGTGACTATTACATCCACGAATTGTCCATCTGTTAATGAATTGGTTGTGTAGGTTGGTGATGCACCGTTCTGCTTACTGACACTATTTACTCTGAAATTATAAAGTGTACCACCAGTGGCGGTAAATGTCACACTGGTTCCTGCACAGAAGATATTATCCGGATCTGAACTGGTAAGTGTAGGTGTCGGCAAAGCATAAACAGTATTTGATATCCCGGTTAAAGTAGCTGTACATCCATTGGAATTTGTGACAATTACACCTACCACCTGGCCATTGGTCAATGAATTTGTAGTATAGGTTGCCAAAGCACCATTCTGGACACTTAATCCTCCAACCGTGAAGTTATAACTCGTTCCGCCTCCGGCAGTAAATATTACACTGGTTCCAGCACAGAATTTGTTGTCCGCATCTGAACTTGTAAGTGTTGGTGTTGGTAATGCATTAACGGTATTTGTTATAGCTGCCGAAGTTGCCGTGCATCCATTTGCATTAGTGACAATCACATCTACCACCTGGCCAGTGGTCAACAAATTTGTAGTGTAGGTTGCAGAAGTACCGTTCTGGACACTTGATCCTCCAACCCTGAAGTTATAATTTGTTCCGCCTCCGCCTGTAAATGTTACACTGGTCCCTGCACAGAAAATGTTATCAGCATCTGAACTTATAAGTGATGGTATTGGCAATGGATTCATGGTTACCGTAACAGGTGTCCGGGTACTGCTTACACAATTGGAAGTCGTATTCCTGGTCAGGGCATAATAAGTGCCGGGAGCCGTTGGTGTGTAACTCAGACTGCCACTTCTGAGAAGAGTACCACCTGATGATGAATCATACCAATCTACAGTCTCTCCGGTCAATATTGTGGCTGTTATAGCAGGAATTACTCCGGATGCACAATAGTATTTGTCTCCTCCGCTTACCGGAGGCAGTACTACAGGGCATGAGCAATTTGGAGCCGTTATAGTAATAGCATTTTGGCACCCACCACTATCTGTCACTGTAACTGTAACATTTATCCCGGCTAACACCCCGGTTATTGTCCATATACTGCCTCCCGTGTTGGTAACTATCCCGGAAGTACTGGTTACTGTCCCTGTACTTACAAATACAGCAAGTGAATAGGTAGTTAAATCGCTTGAACAGTTAGCCGGTGTACTCACAAAAATAATCGGTAATAGATTTACAATACTTATTATAGGAGGCGTAAATGTGGCTGTACATCCATTGGTGTTAGTTACTATTACATCAACAGATTTGCCATTGGTCAATGTAGTTGTTGTATAGGTTGTCGAAGGACCATTTTGTACTGTCATTCCTCCTACCCTGAAATTATAGTTCGTTCCTCCTCCGGCTGTAAATGTAACGCTGGCCCCCTGGCAGGAAACATTGCCCGGAGCTGAACTTGTAAGCGTCGGGATTGGTAACGAATTAACTGTCAATGTGCCAGACAAACTAGCCTGAATGCAAGTCCCGGTAGTGGTGACAGTATAATTAAATGCACCTGAGACAGTTGGTATCCCACTGATTGTAAATACACCTCCATTATAGACACCGTTCACACCGCTTGGAAGTCCCGTTGCTCCTGCACCACTACCTCCTCCTGAAACTGAATATACGATGTTTGTTATCGAAGAATTAGCACATAGAGTCTGCAAATTAGTACCTGCTCCTGATGTCAAAGTTATTGCTGCATTCGGATTCACAATTATTGTTCCCGTCGCTGTAGCCTGGGAGCATGTCCCGGTGGTTGTGACCATGTAAATAAATGTACCTGCGACAGTTGGTGTACCACTAATGTTAAATACACCTCCGCTATAGACACCGTTCACTCCGGTGGGCAAACCTGAAATCCCAGCTCCTGTTCCGCCGCCGGTCACTGAATATGTAATATTGGTTATTGCCGTATTGATGCATAGAGCTTGCAGATTGGTGCCAACTCCTGATGTTAAAGTTATTACTGCGTTCGGATTTACAATTTCCGTTTTACTTGATGATGCCGTTCCACATGCTCCTCCAAAAGTAGTCAGTGTTAAAGTTGCTGAACCACTGTATCCGGGGGGTGGTGTCCAAGTTGAATTTAATGTCGTCGGGGCAGGATTAAAAATTCCTCCAGCAGGAGTTGACCATGTTCCACCAGTAGCTGAACCACCAATGCTTCCTCCCAGGGAGGCTGATGTACTGCCCTGGCATATTGCACTTAATGCAGATCCGGCACTTGCTGTAGGTGATGGAGTAACTGTTACAATTACATCAAATCTTGATGTGCTTTCGCAGCCGCTTACAGTCTGGCTTGCATAATAATTAGTGCCATTGACCAGAGCTGTAGAACCTGCCAGCGCAATTCCTCCTCCTGATGCAGAATACCATTGAATTGCCGTACCTGTTGCAGTTAAGCTGGCTACGGTAGGTGATGTCCCTGAACAGAATGATTGTGATGCCATGCCTGTCGGAGCAGCTGGAGTTGTATTAACAGTTGCAGTTACATCAAATCTTGATGTGCTTTCGCAGCCGCTTACCGTCTGGCTTGCATAATAATGAGTGCCATTGACCAGAGCTGTCGAACCTGCCAGTGCACTTCCTCCGCCTGATGCAGAATACCATTGAATTGCCGTTCCTGTTGCAATTAAGCTGGCTACGGTTGGTGATGTCCCTGAACAGAATGATTGTGATGCTGTGCCTGTAGGGGCAGCTGGAGTTGTTTTTGGAGCAGCTATGCCGGAACCAGCTGAACTTGTGCATCCGTTCACGGTCTGGGTGACTGTATATGTTCCCGCTGTGTTTACTGTAATTGAAGGTGTTGTCTCAGAGGTACTCCATAG
>Ga0182027_10008227_pt1 | contig 15225 bp, 17 predicted proteins | sample 712E1DmetaG_FD_121300 | JGI IMG/M metagenome (GOLD analysis project Ga0182027, IMG submission 121300) | Permafrost microbial communities from Stordalen Mire, Sweden - 712E1D metaG (Illumina Assembly) | ecosystem: Environmental > Terrestrial > Soil > Wetlands > Permafrost | place: Sweden... | reverse complement strand
GACCGGGAATACCGCCTGGCGATAGGGTTTTATGAAAAGGGTTTACGGATCAGAAACGCGCTTTTGCATAAAGCCAAGGAAACAGGCAGAAGATCAGAAAAAGAATTTGTTTATTGGGATAGTTTGCTAATTACCCAAGGGCAAAAAATTACTAAAAAAAGAGAAGGCTTCATAGAATATTTAAATGACTGCAAAAAAGATATTCTGGATTTTTCGATATTTTATGACCAAAGTCTTATTTCCCAAGAAAGATTATTGCAATACAAAGATGCCGAAGTCGGGGTCGGCCTGACTCTGGTTGGGCCACATAGGGATGATTTTGTTGTAAATTTAATTGAAAACAATGAAGAACACGATATTAAATTTTTCGGTTCCCGCGGACAGCAAAGACTGGCCATCTTGCAGTTGAAAATTCTGGAATTAAATTATATTGAGCTTCAAACGCGGGTCAGACCGACGCTGCTTTTGGACGATATTTTTTCCGAACTGGATGAAGGTCATATAAATTTAATTCTGGAGATGACCGAAGGGCAACAAACTATCATGACCACCACTCATGAGGAATTTATCCCCAAAAGACTTTTGAAGCAAGTTAATATGATAGAATTGAAGAAATAAAAATATGCGAGAATTTGACAAAAAAGAGCTTAAAAAATTATATCTTCCGCCAAGCGATTCGCATAAGGGGCAGAACGGAAAGCTGCTGTTAATTTCCGGATCAAAATTGTTCCATTCTTCATCTTTGTGGGCTTTAAAAATCGCTTCCAGAATTGTCGACATGGTTTTTTATTCATCAGTTGAAGAAAATAATCAACTGGTGATGGAGGAGAAGAAAGAATTTAGAGATGGAATAGTTGTTCCCAGAAATAAAATCGAGAACTACATTCGGGAAGCAGATTGTATTTTAATCGGGCCGGGCTTGCCTCGGGCAGACGGAGAAGAAGCGGGGGATGACAACACCAAAAAATTGACAGAAGATTTATTCAAAAAATATCCAAAGAAAAAATGGGTTATTGACGGCGGAAGTCTACAAACGATTGACCCATCATTAATACCTCACAATGCGATACTTACTCCACATTTTAAAGAGTTTGAGAAGTTATTTAATTTCCAATTTCCAATTTCCAATTTCCAATCAAATTCCAATGCTCAAATTTTAAAAATCCAAAAAAAAGTTGAAGAAATGGCGAAGAAATATAGCTGCACAATTGTTTTAAAAGGTCCGACGGACTTTGTCTGTTCGCCTCAAAAATGCGTTAGCGTCAAGGGTGGAAATGCAGGGATGACCAAGGGCGGAACGGGCGATGTGCTGGCCGGATTAATTGCTGCGCTTTATTGTAAAAACGATGATCCGTTCTTAGTCGCGAGTATTGGAAGTTATATTAACAAAAAGGCAGGAGAAAGTTTATTTAAACGCGTTGGCTACTATTTCAACTCTTCGGATTTGGTCGACCAAATACCAAAAGTAATGAAGAAATTACTTGTTTGATTCGAGTCTCTGGAGTATTTTTGAAAGCTGCAAGGTTACAAAAACAGCTAAAACTGTCACAACCACGGCATAAATTAAAAGAGACAAGATGCTGCTTCCCAGAGGAAACCATTTTTTAATGTAGTTGTTAACCAAATCTTGGATCAGGCTGTTCCAGGCCAGGGCGGCGACCAAACCGAAACCGCTGGTGGCCAAAGTTAACATTTGGCGCACTATCTCCACCTTTAAATCTTTTTGTTTTTGGGTGTTCTTTTGTTTTTTATCTTCCATTTGCGTATAATTATAGCACTTAACTATGTATTCTCCCAAGTTTGACATCACAAATAAAATACTTAAAAATATCGGGATTATTGAAGCCTCCAGGGAAGTGATTGATCATGCGCCGCTTTTGCCTTACTACGAAAAACAATTCAAGAACGACGCAATGGTCAGAACCGTCCACTTCGGAACGCACATTGAAGGTAATGAATTGAATTTGGATCAGGCGGAAAAAGTGCTGTCAGGTCAAGATGTGGTGGCGCGGGAGAGGGATATTCAGGAAGTTATCAATTACAGAAAAGCAATGGAGTTTCTAGAGGAGATAAGAGAGAAAAAGCAAGAGATAAGCGAGGAACTTATAAAAAAACTGCATAAAATAACGGTTAATAAGATTTTGCCGGTTGAAAAATGCGGAGAATACAGAAAAACTCAAGTGGTCATCAAGAATAGTCAGACCGGACAGGTTTCTTTTCGTCCGCCGGAAGCCTCGACGGTCTCGGCCCAAATAAAGGAATTATTGGCATTTATAGACAACCCGCAAAATCAAGATATTCACCCTGTTCTGAAATCAGGAATTGTTCACTACGAATTGGTCAGAATTCATCCCTTTTTGGATGGAAACGGACGGGTCGCCAGAGCTTTGTCGACTCTAATTTTATTTTTGGAAGGTTATGATATTAGGAAATTTTTTTCTTTGGAAGAATATTTTGACTCCAATGCCGCAGAATATTATAACGCCTTGCAAAGTGTCGCCAGGCAAGCAGGGGACTTGACCAAGTGGCTGGAATATTTCACCCAGGGGCTGGCGATTGAACTTTCCAAAATCAAAGATAAGGTTGAAAAAATATCGGTTGACGGAAAATTGAGAGCCAAATTGGGAGGAAAACCCTTGATGCTTTCGGACCGCCAATTAAAGATAATCGAATATATCCAGAAAACCGGTTTCTTACAAAATCAAGCTTTTGACCAGTTGTTTCCGATGGTTTCCGAAGACACAATTTTGAATGAATTGAAAGTATTATTGAAAACAGGCATCATCAGAAAACAAGGCAGCACCAAAGGCGCCAAATACGTGATGAAGTAATATTTTATGGAAAGTACTATAGAGGCAAGACCAAACGTAAGGAATAATTACAGATCTGAATTAGGAGAAACATTTAATTATTTCTTAAAAAATGAAGTAAAAAATCAGCCGAATAGGATTTTATCTGTTGGTTGTATGTTTGGATACGAAGCAGGAGCGCTATTGAACGTATTTCCAACAGCAGAGTACATAGGAATTGATATAGATGAAAATTATATAAGAGCTGCGAAAGCAATTAATAATGATTTGAGTAAGGCAGAATTCCATTTTGGAGATGCCAGGAAAAAAGAAACTTTTGGAGAAAATCCCTGGGATATTATTGTTATACGCCATCCGCAGATTTTAGGCACTATCATCAAGGAAAGTAATTTAGCTAAGGACTGGCAAGTAATTTTTAAAAATAGTATGAGCTCGCTAAAACCCGGGGGCTCAATGTTTATCTCTACTTCGTCTAAGCAGGAAAGAGATAGAGTCATAAAGTACATAAACTCATCTGAAGACAAAATGATAATTACTGTAAATAGTGAAAACGAATTCTCAAAATCAATTGGCACATTTCAAGATGATTTTGTAATTATTTCCCAGAAGTTAATAAATAAATAATTTTATGTTGTTTTTCGAATTAAGTATATATTTTGAAAAATTGGAAGCCACCTCTTCAAGATTAGCCTTAATTGATATTCTGTCCGATTTATTCAAAAAATCCTCGAAAGAAGATATTGAAAAAATTATTTACTTAACTCAAGGCAGAATTGCGCCGTTTTTCGAAGCTACAGAGATAGGCATGGCGGAAAAACAGGTGGCTGGCGCGATCGCGACCAGCTTAGATATTGAACGCGAAGAAGTCTTAAAGCTTTACTCCAAGCTCGGTGATATGGGGATGGCCGTAGAACAACTAAACTCGAAACTCGAAACTCGAAACTCGAAACTCACAGTGGGAGAAGTGTTTGAAATATTGACCGAAATTGCCAAAACAAAGGGGGAGGGAACGGTTGACAAAAGGCAGACTCTTTTGTCTGATTTACTTCAAAAAATGGATGCCCGTTCTTCAAAATATCTGGTCAGAATTCCTTTGGGAAATCTGCGTTTAGGTATTGGCGATCCAACCATTTTGGATGGCTTGGCCACAGCAAAGTTAGGGGACAAAAGCAAAAGAAAACTTTTGGAAGGAGCATATAATCGGACTTCGGACTTGGGTCTAATCGCCAAGACTTTATGGGAAAAAGGCTTGGAAGGAGTTTCGAAATTACAGGTAATTGTCGGCAAACCGATCCGTTCGGAGCTCTGCGAAAGACTGCCAAACGCCGAAAAAGTCATCGAGAAAATGGGCGTGGTTGATGCCCAGCCTAAATACGATGGATTCAGAGTTCAGATTCACAAAGACGGAGAAAAAGTTTCAATGTTTTCCAGGAATTTGGAAAATATGACCCATATGTTTCCCGAATTAATTGAGGGTGCTTTGGGGCAAATCAAGGCCAAATCCGTGATTCTTGATTCCGAAGCCTTGGCCTACAATCCCGATTCCGAAGAATTTCTGCCGTTTCAGGAAACAACTAAAAGAAGACGCAAACACAACATTGAAGAAACCGCCAAGTCTCTACCCTTGAAGGCTTTTGTTTTTGACATTTTGTACAAAGACGGACAGTCATTGATAGATACACCGTTGAATGAGAGATTGAAAATTCTTAACGAAACAATCAAAACGGATGACATTTTGATTACGGCCAAAACTCAGGAAATTTCGGATCCGAAAGTCTTGGCACTAATGCTTGAGGATTCTATCTCCAAAGGTTTGGAGGGAGTAGTGGTTAAGAAAATTGACTCGCTGTATATTGCGGGAGGGAGGAATTTTAACTGGGTCAAGCTTAAGCGACATTCCAGCGGAGAACTGCAGGACACGATTGATTGTGTTGTCTTGGGTTATATTTCCGGCAAAGGTAAAAGAACAGCTTTTGGTGCAGGGGCTTTGTTGGTTGGAATTTACGATAACAAAAAGGATGAGTTTGTCACCGTTTCCAAGATCGGCACGGGCTTAACGGATGAGGAATGGCGTGAAATTCATAGACGGGCTGACAAGATAAAAATTGACCACAAACCGGCTCGGGTTAATTCGGTAATTGTGCCTTCAGTTTGGATCAAGCCTGAAATTGTGATTGAAGTTCTGGCAGATGAAATTACCAGAAGTCCGATTCATACGGCGGGAAAAGATGTAGACGGAGGATATGCCTTGAGATTTCCGCGCCTTGTTTCTTTTAGAACTGACGACAAAAAACCCGAAGACGCCACTAGTGTTAAAGAATTGATTGAGATGTATAATCAACAAGGCAAGAAGTAGCAGATTGCTTTATAATAGAATTAATGAAATTAATTGTTGGGCTTGGAAATCCGGGAGAAAAATACGAGAAAACACGGCACAATTTGGGCTTCATGATTGTCGACCACTTCCTCAAGGATTTTGAGCCTGTAAAAGACACTTCTTGGGAAAATTCAACTAAATTTAAAAGCGATATTGCGCAAATAGATTGGCAGCCAAAGCATGGAAAAATGGAAAAAGTCATTCTAGCTCAACCCAAAACCTTCATGAATAATTCGGGTCTGGCAGTCAAAATTATTGCTGATTTTTACAAAATTGTGCCGGATCATATTTGGATTATTAATGACGATATTGATCTGCCTTTAGGATCAATGAAGATAAGGTTTGGCGGAGCTTCGGCCGGACACCGCGGAGTTGAATCGATAATTGAACAGTTGGGTACCGATAAATTTTGGAGATTCCGAATGGGTGTCGGAGAAAAAAGAGAGCTGAATGATTCCCGAGTAAAAAGTGTCGATGATTTTGTTTTGGGGACTTTTTCAGGGGCCGAAAAAGGAAAGTTAAAAGACCTCATCAAGAGAGGAGCAAGGGCAATTGAGATGTCTTTGGAAGAAAATTTGGAAGCCGCAATGAACCGCTTTAACACCAAATAAGCTCTATTTAGTAGACATATTAATCTTTTTAACTATCTGCGCTTTTGTAAGGTTGCTAAGTTTAGTTATAAGCTCATTATTATTTTCTTCTTTAAAATCATTTTTCATACTCTCTAGAAAGTTATTAGCATTTTCTGGAGTATCTTCCAGATTGGACCTATTGATGAAGGGATTAACCTTGCCATAATAAAAATCACCATAATGAAGGTCGTTGAACTTACTTTTTCCCGTATGAACTCCAGCCACATATCGTTGCGATGCTGACTCGATAAGATCAATTCCTACAATCTCCTCTCCTTTTCTTTCTAAAAATTTCCTTACATCCGGGAGGCTAATAATTAGATAAGAGGCGAATTTAAGATTTTCGATTGCATGTCCGCAAATTTTGTCAGGAGATATTCTTTCTTCTATTTCTTCATGTCTTACTTCTTTCCACTCTTTTTTTAATGCTCTTTGCGCATTCCTAGCCAAACTTCTAATTTCCTGTTTCTCAGCCCTTGTTGGGTTAAAAAATATTGGAGTTTCCACTACCATATGCTTGGATATTAATCTTTTATTTTATTAAAGTCAATACTAGATTAGATTGTCAATACAACATCTTTTAACTTATTAGGCGAGAGTTACCGAAAATCTTAAATAAGGTATAATTAATTCATGCAAAAGATAGGGCAGATCCTAAAAGATTTTAAGCCGGTTGAGGATAAATATATTTCCCGTGAATTTCAATCTTTCGGAATCTATTTGTCCGAAGAATTGGATGATTACAAGCACAGAGGACTTTATATCAGGCTGGCGAAAACAGTCCACCGGTCAATTCTTGAAAAAGCTCTGTCTTTCGTCTCGGACAGTAATGCCAAAAACAAAGGAGCTTTGTTTATGTGGAAATTGAAAAGTTTGAGGGGAGAAAGAAAAGTTGAAAAATAACATCTTCGCCATCTCGATATTCGTCTTATCAATCGTTTTGTCGGTAGTTTTCTTTGTTTATCGGGATTTTTTTAGGGGGGCGGCAACATTAGGATTGTTGGGTTTATTTATAATCAATTTGGTCTCCAGCGCGGGTTTCTTTTTTTCAGGACCTGCTTTTTTAACCATTATTGCTGGAGGAAATTTGTATTCACCAATTCTGGTCGCGCTTGTTGCAGCGCTTGGAGCCTGTCTGGGGGACATGTTGGGATTTGCTTTTGGCTATTCCGGCCGTAAATTAGCCAAGAAAAAACTAGACACACATAAAACCGTAAGATTTTTGGAAAAACATTTTCACCGGCATGGGGGGTTAATTATTTTCATAATAGCGCTTATTCCAAATCCATTCTTCGATGCGATTGGTATTTTGGCCGGCCTGATGAATTATCCGCCGCTAAAATTTTTCATTATCATATTGGTCGGTCGTTTTTTGAGATATTGGCTTTTGGCCCAGTTTGGTGCGCAATTATAATTTAAATTATGGTAGCACATGTTTTGGTTTCCGGTTTTGTGCAGGGTGTTGGATTTAGGAGATTTGTCAAACATCATGCCTTGAAATTGGGACTGACGGGCTGGGTAAAAAACCTTTCCGATAACCGCGTCGAAGCTCTTTTTTCCGGCCCAAAAGAACAACTGGAAAAAATTATTTTGATCTGCGAAAAAGGATCATTTTTTGCAGAGGTGAAAAATATACAGGTGGAATGGGAAGATCAGGCTACAGAAAATTTTACCTCTTTTAATATTCTTCATTAACTTCCTCCCTTGACAAATGCAAGTAAGTCGCATATACTTATATAAATTCATAAAATATGAAACAACATAATTATAAAAATGAGTTAAGAAAAGTTGATCTGAGGGCCACACCTGCAAGATTGGCCATTTTAAAACTTTTGGAAAAGACAAAGCAGCCGGTTGATGTCAATACGGTCATAGACAAAATAAATAATGAGGGGATAAAAACAGATCCGGCGACAGTTTTCAGAATTATGAATATGTTAACCGAGAAAGGCTTGACTGTATCGGTGCAGCTTCAAGAGGGGAAGACAAGGTATGAATTGGCGGAGAAAAAACACCACCACCATCATCTTGTTTGTGAATCCTGCGGCAAAATTGAAAATGTTTCCAGCGAAATGATTCCACCATTGGAAGAAAAGATCAAAAGTAAGCATAAATTTTTAATTAAAAGACATACTCTGGAATTTTTCGGTTTGTGCCAAGATTGTCAAAAATAATATGAATAAAAAATTATTATTACTTGTTTTCGGAATTTTACTTATTGCAGTCGTTGTTTTTACTATGAAGGTAGGCTTTTCTAACGAGAGAGCTTCAAATAAGTTGCAGATAACAGCTTCATTTTATCCGATGTATTTCTTTTCTTCACAAATTGGGGGAGATAAAGCCCAAGTCTACAATGTTACTCCTGCCGATGCGGAGCCTCATGATTATGAGCCGACAACACAGGACATAGTAAGAATTGATCAAAGTAAAATGTTGATACTTAACGGAGGAAAATTGGAGCCCTGGGGAGACAAAATTAAAGATGAGCTGAGGGGAACAAGCGTATTAATTGTGACTGCAGGGAATGGGCTTGCGAATAAGCAGCTCAACGAAGACGGGCAGACAATGCAGGATCCTCATATCTGGCTAGATCCGATTCTGGCAAAAAAAGAAGTGGCAAATATTGAACTGGGATTCGAAAAAATCGACCCGGTAAATAAGACTTACTATCAAGCAAATGCAAGCAAATTGGAAGCCGAATTAGATCAATTAAATTTTGAATATACAAACGGATTAAAAAACTGTCAGAAAAAAGATTTTGTAACTTCCCATGCGGCATTCGGATATCTGGCAGCTCAATATGGTATTAACCAGGTAGCAATCAGTGGCGTTTCTCCCGACGAAGAACCGTCTTCACAAAAATTGGCGGAAATTACAGATTTAGTAAAAAAAGAAGATATTAAGATAATTTTTTTTGAAAGCTTGGTCAGTCCTAAGCTTTCCCAGACCATTGCGCGGGAAACAGGTGCCGCAGCAAAAGTCTTGGATCCGATAGAGGGGATAGTGCAGACAGACCTGAATAAAGGCAGAAATTATCTTACGGTAATGAAGGATAATCTTGCTGTTTTACAAACCGCTTTACAATGCAATCAATAGATCATACAAAAGCCATTATTGAATTAAAAAACGTATCCTTTTCATACGGAGAGGATATAGTCGTTAAAGACATAAATTTACCGGTCCATAAAGGAGCTTATTTGGGAATCGTCGGGCCAAATGGGGGAGGAAAATCCACACTTTTAAAACTCATGCTCGGACTCCTTATTCCGACAAAAGGAGAAGTATATATTTACAATACTTTGATTGCCAAATTTAAGGATTGGTCAAAGATTGGATATGTCTCTCAGCGCGTAACACATATTGATCCCCATTTCCCCATGACTGTTGAAGAAGTGGTGACAATGGGTAGGTATCCTCAAGTCGGTTTGTTTAGATTTCCGACGGCAAAAGACAAAAAAATAGTCAATGAAGCTCTTAATCAAGTGGAAATGTTACAGTTTAAAGACAGGCTCATAGGAGATCTGTCCGGAGGCCAACAGCAAAGGGTTTTTATTGCCCGGGCACTGGTCGGCCGACCGGAGATAATTGTTCTTGATGAGCCGACGGCAGGAGTAGACGTGAAGACACAAAAACAATTTTACACTTTACTTCAAAAATTGAATCATGATTATAATCTTACGCTGATTTTAGTTTCTCATGAGCTTAATATGGTTGCACATGAAGCAACGGAAATTGCATACGTAAATAGGGACCTTATATATCACGGAGTGCCGGAAATTTTTTTACACAGCGAATATTTTGAAAAACTAACGGGGAAGGGGGATCATACAGATGTTTGACCTTTTTCAATATGGTTTTATGATAAGAGCTCTGGAGGTGGGGGTTCTGATTGGAGCAATTGCTCCGCTGATAGGCATATTTCTTGTTCTGAGAAGATATTCTTTAATTGCCGACACGCTTTCCCATGTTTCCTTAGCCGGTGTCGCGGTAGGATTACTGTTGAATATTAATCCTTTGTTAACGGCAATTGGAGTATCGGTCTTATCATCGGTTGCAATAGAAAGGTTAAGGCTTTCAAAACGAGTATATGGGGAATCGGCACTGTCTATTTTTCTTTCAGGAAGTTTGGCCGTGGCGATCATCATAATTAGTTTTGCTCATGGTTTCAGTGTTGATTTATTTAATTATCTTTTTGGAAGCATTGTTACGGTCAAGCAAAGCGATATTTATATTATTCTTGGTGTCGGCATTTTTGTTTTTTTAGCAATAATGGCTTTTTATAAAGAACTTGTTTATATTACTTTTGATGAAGAAGCAGCGCAAGTAGGAGGAATTCCAACCAGGCTTATTAATGTTTTACTTATTGTTCTGGCTGCATTAACAGTAGCGCTGGCAATTCCCATTGTCGGCATTCTATTAATATCCGCGCTCATTGTTATTCCTGTTGTAACGGCATTGCAGTTAAAGAAAAGTTTTTTAAGCACAATTTTTTATGCCGAAGCAATTTCCCTTTTCTCGGTAATTGGAGGAATAATAGGTTCTTTCTATTTGAATCTTCCGGCAGGAGGAACAATTGTTCTTATTGCCCTTATTATCTTTATTCTTTCGTTATTTTATAAAAAGGCTAAGAGGTAATGCAGAAGTTTTCTACTTTCCGCTTAAGGCCTTGTCAATGTCTGCTTTGAATGCTTCAATCGGTTGCGCTCCTACCACTAATTGGCTATTCCCCTTGGAATCAAGAATGAAAGTTGAAGGTGTTCCGCTGACTCCCGAAGCTTGTCCGGCTGATATGCTGTCCTTGACATATTTTTCGTATTTTCCTGAATCCAAACAGCTTTGGAATTGCTGCTGATTGACTCCGACTTCTGCCGCCAAAGGTCCGAGCTGATCCAAAGCAAAACCCGTTCCGTTGGAAGTTGTTCTTTCGAAAATCGTATCAATGTATTTCCAGAAAGCGTCATTGCCCCCAAGGCTTGCAACACATTCCGAAGCTTCAGCTTCTTTCTGGGAATTTGCATGGAAGGGAAGAGGGAAATGTCTAAAAACCAATCTGATTTTATCGCCGTAAGTCTTCAAAAGTTCTTGTGTCGTTGGATTAAAAGTTTTGCAGAACGGACATTCCAGATCAGAGTAGGTGAGCAAGGTTATTTTGGCATTTTTGTTGCCCTGAATATGGTCGGCAGCCGTTATGGGCGCAGGTTTTTGGGAGGCAATAGTTGGAACAGGATTATTCTGTTTTACGTCTCCGATTGCAGCTGTGGGCGCAGTGTTTTTTTCCAGAGTGGCAACTTTATTGGTAAAGGATCCCAGAAAAAAGGCTGCGATGACTAAAGCGACGATTAAAGCTCTGTTGGTGGATTTAATTTCTTCAATTTCGGTAGACTTTTTCACTGCCATTCACACATTGTACATATTTTGAAAAACAATTGTCAACCCCTAAATCTTTACAATATGGGTTAAACACTATAAAATACAGAAAGTCGTATGGATCAAACGAATTTATCTTCCAATCCGGCCGCGCAGCCGCAAGGGCCGGCCTTATCCAAGCTTTCCAATCTTTTAATTTCATCCTTTGAAAGAGAAGAAATCAAAAACCAGACCAAAACAGGAATCAATGTTAACCGTCTTGTCTCCGAAATTGCCACCTGGTATGAAAAATTCCGCAACGCTATGGACTACCGGGAAGAAGAGGTAGTCAGACGCGCTGCAATAGAAAGAATTCTGAAAAGGAGATTTATCTTCAGTCTTTTCGGAGGAGGAAACGGCGCCAAAATCGGTCCCGTTTTGATGAGAGAATTGTTGTGGGCTCGTTATTTTCCTGATGCCAGCATTTCGGATGAAGAGATAAAAAAAGTCAGCGACGTCATCGATTTGTACTTGGAGCTTCGGGAACAGCTTATGGCGAGAAAACCCGATATTAAAATAAAAATAGATCCGCTTATCCATGAGCTTTTGTCTTCACATCTGGAAATAATGCTGAACAAAAGTCGGGATGTGGAATTAATCTCCAATTTTATATTTCATCTTTTACGCGAAAAGATTGTAATTAAAGACGACACCCAAGAGAACCGCGACATTCAGGTGTTTATTGCCGTCAGACGGGCTTTTGCCAAAGACGATCTTCCTTTTTTGAGATTTCATTTATTTGAACAGTATTTTGGCCGTCTAACCAAGGAAAATATTCACAAGGTTGCCTTGGATTTTTCCAAAGTATATCAGGAGTTGGAAAGACAATTGAACTATCCCCTCAAAGACAGAATTGTGTCCTATGTTAAAAAGCAATTGCCTGCGCTTCTGATTTTTGCGGAGATTTTGCGCAAGGAAAGGGGAGCGACGAGGGCTCTCGTTGATGATACGCAGAAATTTAGAGACACCGTTTTTGCGGTTGCCCAGGCCCGTTACAAAACTATTGCCAAAAAAGTCAGAACCGCTATCGTCAGATCGGTGATTTTCATTTTGCTCACAAAATTTATCTTTGCTTTTTCGGTTGAAGCAACTTACGACAATATCGTTGTCGGTCATATCCAGTGGAATGCTTTAATTGTGAATATCGTTGCTCCGCCCATTTTGATGGTGATAGCCAGTTTGTTTATACGCACTCCAGACATTAAAAATACCAAAAGAATTTACGACAAGATTATGAGCATTTTGTTTGTCGATAAGCCGGAATTGGATAGACCACTGATCATCAGTCTTAAGCCGGACAAGAGAAATCCGGTTCTGAATTTTATCTTTACACTTCTTTGGTGGGGATCGTTTGTCTACATCTTCTATTATATGATCCACTTCCTGGCCGAACTTAAATTCAGTCCCGCATCGCAGGGAATTTTTGTTTTCTTCGTGGCGATTATTGCTTTCTTGACTTACAGAATTAATCAAACCGCTTATAGCTACACAGTTTTTGTCCGTCAGAACTTCTTATCTCCAATTTTAGACTTTTTCTTTACGCCTATTATTAAAGCCGGTCGTAAATTTACCGAGGGAATAGCCCAAATCAACATTTTTATTTACATTTTTGATTATCTGATTGAAATGCCGTTCAAAGAAATCTTCGGATTCCTGGAGAAGTGGTTCTTTTTCCTCCAGACCAAAAGAGAAGAGTTGGGATAACAATTAGATTTTTTGAAATGCGAATTTCTTGACATTCTTGACCTTGATTTCTTGAATTCTTGAAATCAAGACGTCAAGGATTCAAGATCAAAGACATCCCACTTCCAACTTCAAAGATTAAATTTAACTTATTGCATAACTTAAAAGGATTTGGTATTCTGAATAAGTTTTATGGCAGACTTAACTCTCACAGATCAAACATTTCAAAAAGAAGTTTTGGAAAGCAAGGGGGTTGTGGTCGTTGATTTTTGGGCTCCGTGGTGCGGTCCCTGCAGGATGGTCTCTCCGACTATTGATGAATTAGCCAAAGAGTATGCGGGAAAAGTTAAGATTGGAAAATTAAATGTGGATGAAAATTCCCAAGTTGTAAATCAATATAACGTGATGAGCCTTCCCAGCGTGGTGTTTTTCAAAGACGGCCAGCCGATGAGGACAATGACCGGCGCCCAGAGTAAAGAAAGTTATAAGAGCGCAATCGATGGATTGATGTCTTGATGTGGGAAGTGAGAACATCTTGACCTTGATTTCTTGAATTCTTGAAATCAAGACGTCAAGGATTCAAGATCAAAGACATCCCACTTCTAACTTCAAAGATTCTAAAACAATTATGTACGACGTTATAATTATCGGTTCAGGACCCGCAGGCTTAACAGCCGCGATTTACACCACCCGGGATAGGTTAAAGACTTTAATTATTGCCGGGACGCAGTGGGGAGGGCAACTCCAATTAACTACTTTAGTTGAAAATTTTCCCGGATTTCCTGATGGCGTCCAAGGTCCTGATTTAATGTCGGCTATGCGAAAGCAGGCGGAAGGTTTTGGGGCAGAGATTATTGGAGCCGATTTTTCCTCCGGTAATTTTTCTAAATCTCCGTTTAAAATTACAGCAGGAGGAAAGGAATATGTGGGCCGTTCGGTTATCATCTCAACCGGAACCAATAATCAATGGCTTGGAGTCCCTGGGGAAAAGGAAAAGATTGGACACGGAGTCGCAGTTTGCGCGCCGTGTGACGCTCCCTTTTTCAAAAATAAGAATGTGATTGTCGTTGGGGGGGGAAATGCTGCAATGGAAGAGGCGCTGGTACTTGCCAATTTTGCGAAAGAAGTAAACATTGTTTATAGGCAGGAAGCTTTTAAACGCGCAAGCCAGATGATGGTGGAAAAAATAAAGAACAATCCGAAAATAAAAACAATCTACAATGCAGAGATTGTTGAAATTTTGGGCGAGAACAAGGTAGAGAAAGTAAAATTAAAAGATACAAAAACCAATAAAATTTCGGAAATGCCTATAGACGGAATATTCGTAGCTATCCGTCGTGCGCCAAACTCAAAAGAGTTTGAGGGAATTGAGAAGGATGAAGAAGGATACATAAAAGCTAACGGATTTATCAAAACCAACGTCGAGGGAGTTTTTGTAGCGGGGGATGTGAATAATAGATCTTATCAGCAGGCAATAGTTGCAGCAGGATTTGGTGCTATGGCAGCCTTGGAAGTTCGGCGCTGGCTGGAATCTTTGGAATAAGCCTCAACCCCGAATGAAATTGAGGGGTTGACAGGCAAAAATACCTATGCTAAGATAGCAAATACTCGCTCTAGGAGCGAGATTGATAGTTTATGATGATATTTTTTCAAGATGTAAAAGTTGCAATCAACAGCGTACTTTTATTGTCTTCGTAAAAAGGTTTTTCTTCATAAATAGGTAGTTTGACAAATTGGTTTTTTCGTGGATTTGCACATTGTAAAAATGGAAGTAGCGGTTCATTTGTCCCGTAAATCTTTGCGAGTGTTAGACGAGCAATTAGATTTACGCGATCCCGTATTGTCTGCCATGGGCCGTTAGTTCACCTGGTAGAACACTTCATTTGCAATGAAGAGGTAGGGAGTTCGAGTCTCCCACGGTCCACCAGGAATTGTGGGCAAAGATAACGGGATCACGAAATTGTAGCTGCTCGCTTAGGCTTGCAGACAATTTCGGGACAATGAAGAGGTGACGGGTTCGACTCCCGTTGGGTCCACAAGCAGAAGTTTAGTCATTAGTTCTTGGTCTTTCGTTGCGCAAGTTCTGCGCCAAAGACCAGAAATTAGCGACTAAATGACCTGTCCCCGGAGGGGGATTTGGCTCTTTGACAAGTGAGGAGAAGAATTCATTCAATTACTCTCATGTAAATGGGAGTCGTTGCATGAAATTAATTTTTAAAATCTACTCATAATGCCGATAATGAATGCCTAGGAGATTTTGGCCGAGGAAGGACGTATACGGCGACGATACTCGTTGGGGAGGTGCCATAAACCTTTG
>Ga0182027_10008226_pt1 | contig 15225 bp, 21 predicted proteins | sample 712E1DmetaG_FD_121300 | JGI IMG/M metagenome (GOLD analysis project Ga0182027, IMG submission 121300) | Permafrost microbial communities from Stordalen Mire, Sweden - 712E1D metaG (Illumina Assembly) | ecosystem: Environmental > Terrestrial > Soil > Wetlands > Permafrost | place: Sweden... | reverse complement strand
TTTTGGCAACAAAGCAGATGATGGAGGCCATCTGACGCTATCGCCATTTCAACTTGAATCTATGGCGCTCAGCAACACAGCAAGGTCGAAGTTTATCAGGCAATTCTTTGGGTCGATGGAGTTTATCAATGGCGAGACGAGGTATTGCATATGGATTGATGATGATGACTTATGCGAAGCGTCAAATGCACCCGAACTATACAAACATATTGACCTCGTGCGGGATGCTCGTCTCAGGAGCGCGGATGCCTATGCTAGAAGTCTTGCCAATAAGCCGCATCAATTCAAATCACCCAAAATCGCAAACCATAACGTGATTGTTACGCCTCGTGTCAGTTCGGAAAATCGACCATACTTGCCAATCGGACTGATGAGCAACCGTGCAGTCATTGGTGATAGGAATTTTGCACTTTATGATGCTCCACTTTGGAACATGGCGTTGATAGCCTCGCGTCTTCATTGGGTTTGGATTGCCACCGTCTGCGTGCGTCTGGAAATGCGATTTTCGTATTCCAATACGCTGGGCTGGAATACATTCCCCCTCCCGATACTGACCGAAAAGAACAAGGCCGACCTGACGCACTGTGCTGAAGACATCCTGCTGGCTCGGGAGGCGCACTTCCCGGCGACGATTGCGGACCTCTACGAGCCTGACAACATGCCCGAGGACTTGCGTCACGCACATGAGCGCAATGATGAAGTTCTGGAACGTATCTACATCGGTCGCCGGTTCAAGAATGACACCGAGCGGCTGGAGAAGCTGTTTGACCTCTACACGAGAATGACCACGGAGAAGCCACTGCCTAAGGCAAGGAAAGGTGCGGTGTAACGTGACGCAGACCTTGTTTGACATGTGGCGACCCTTTAGGGGTTCCTTGCTACAGCGCCACCGTTTCTACGTGGAGCAAGCTAAGAAGCGACTTCTTTCGCAATTTGAAAATATGAGCGCCGAGGCCGACCAGTTCGCGGAAGAGTGGCTGGCGAGTCATGGCGGGAACTTCAACCCTGATACGGATGACCCATACGAATACTACGAACAAGCCCACGATGAATCGATTGATTTCTACATGATGTTGGGGAACATGCGGAAAAGCACAAGGCTGAGTGTTGCTGCTGGCATGTTCCATGAGTGGGATAAGCAGTTTCGAGACTGGATAGGAAAAGAAGTCTGGCATTGGAACCAAGGGTCTGAAGTCAAGAAGGCCATCTGGACAGTAAAAATTGAGGACTTGATTGACCTCTTCGAGGGGTTGGGATGGGCGATACGGTCGAAAGGTTATTATGTGCCGCTCACCAGATGCCGCCTTGTGGTCAATGCATATAAGCACGGGGATGGTGTCGCCATGGAAGAACTCAGGAAGAGTCATCCAGAGTTCTTAACGAAGCCGTGGTCGTTCGGCGAAGCACTTTTGAAGTATGCCAACCACGATGATTTGGAAATTGAGGAAGCGCACATTGATGAGTTTTCCAACGCCATCATCGAATTCTGGAACGATGTTCCCGACCGCATCCTATATGACGAAAAACTAACGTCGCCCGAGTGGCTGACGAAAGCTTGTGCCAAAGACCGCAAGCGGAAGGCAGGAGACTAGCGCATGACCACGACCGAGGCCAAGAACATCCCCACCATATCCGTCTCCTACGCTCGAACCGGCTCCTCAACGAAGTCCAACGCCTTCGGCATGAGGCCAATGCAGGAGCGCGTCTATGAGAAGCGGGGAGAGCAGTACCTGATTATCAAGTCCCCGCCATCGTCGGGAAAAAGCCGCGCCTTGATGTTTATTGCGCTCGATAAGCTTCAGAATCAGGGAGTCAAACAAGCCATCATCGTGGTGCCGGAACGCTCCATCGGTGCGAGTTTCAATGACGAGCCGCTTTCACAGTTCGGCTTTTGGGCGAATTGGCATGTTGAGCCCAAGTGGAACCTATGCAACGCCCCCGGCAGCAGCGACAACGGAGGCAAGGTCAAGGCAGTAGGCGCATTTCTTGAGAGCACAGACAAGCTGCTGGTATGCACGCACGCGACCTTCCGCTTCGCCGTCAATGAATATGGAGTGGAGAAGTTTGACGACCGGCTGATTGCTGTCGATGAGTTCCATCATGTTGCCGTTAATGAGGAGAACATCCTTGGCAGGTATCTCGGCGAGTTCATCGCAAGGAACCGTGTGCATATCGTCGCCATGACAGGTTCGTACTTCCGTGGCGATGCGGAGGCCATCCTTGACCCGTTGGAAGAGAGCAAATTTGAAACCGTCACATACACGTACTATGAGCAGTTGAACGGGTATGAGTACCTGAAGCAACTCGACATCGGCTACTACTTCTACAGCGGCTCCTACGCGGACGAGATTCTGAGCGTTCTTGACCCGGCGCTGAAGACGATTGTTCACATCCCGAATGTCAATTCGAGGGAGAGTACGAAGGACAAGATTAAGGAGGTCGAGCACATCCTCGGGGAGATGGGTCAGTGGCAGGGCATTGACCCGGCAACAGGCTTTCAGCTTGTCAAAATTCCAAGTGGCAAAGTTCTACGAATTGCCGACCTTGTGGATGATGACCCGGCAAGGCGAGACCGCGTTGTTAGCGCATTGAAAGACCCCGCCCAAAAGTTCAACCGTGACCACATAGACATCATCATTGCGCTGGGCATGGCGAAAGAAGGCTTCGATTGGATTTGGTGTGAGCACGCATTGACGGTTGGCTACCGCTCCAGCCTTACAGAGATTGTGCAAATCATTGGGAGAGTCACTCGCGATGCCGAGGGAAAGACCCACGCTCGGTTCACCAATTTGATTGCTGAGCCGGATGCCTCTGAAGAGGCCGTGTCTGAAGCCGTCAACGACACGCTGAAGGCTATTGCCGCGAGCTTGCTCATGGAACAGGTTCTTGCGCCTCGCTTCGAGTTTCGTCCGAAGAATCCAGAGAACCGACCCTCCCACGGCTACGAGTACGGAGCAGGTGGTTATCATGAGGCCAAATGCAATGTAGGCGTCAATGAGCAGACCGGCGCAATTCAGGTTGAAATTAAGGGGTTGACGCTGCCCAAGAGCAAGGAGGCAACTCGCGTCTGCCAAGAAGACCTGACGGAGGTAATAGCTGCCTTCGTGCAGGACAAAACGGCCATAGAGCGCGGAATGTTTGACGAAGACCTTGTGCCGGAAGAGTTAACACAGATACGTATGGGGAAGATTGTCAAAGACAAGTATCCCGAGCTTGACGCTGAAGACCAAGAGGCTGTTCGCCAGCACGCTATTGCCGCACTCAATTTCACCCAACAGGCGAAGCAACTCTTTGGGAACGGTAGCGATGAGCCGCAGGTGAACACGGCATTGATTGAGGGTGTGCGACGGTTTGCAATGGATGTCCGCGAACTCGATATTGACCTGATTGACCGCATCAATCCATTCGGAGAAGCTTACGCAATCTTGGCAAAGACCATGAGCGAGGAAAGCCTTAGGCATGTCGCAGCGGCAATCAAGGCTAAACGCACCACACTGACGCCCGAGGAGGCTCTTGAGCTTGCCAAGCGTGCCTCGCGTTTTCACAAGGAACACAATCGGTTCCCGTCGCTCACTTCACAAGACCCATGGGAACGCAAGATGGCAGAAGGCGCTGCCGCCTTCGTACGCTTCAAGGATGAGGGGCGTTATGTCTGATTTCAATCTGGATGACCTCAGGGCTGAACTGAATGTCTATGCAGAACCTGAGAAGGTGTGTGGACGCTCCGCTATAGAAGAGAGGGTCATTGCCGGTTTCGAGGAGATTCAACGCTTTGTTGAGAACCATGGTCATTTGCCACAGCACGGTGAAGACAAGGACATCTTCGAGCGGCTTTACGCAGTTCGGCTTGACCGGCTTAGAGAGCGAGAGGAGTTCCGCTCTCTACTAGCCCACCTAGACCATCAAGGACTTTTAAATGCCCCAGCGGAGCCTTCACGTGGTGATGATGGTGACCCTGACCTTGATGAACTGCGTGCGGAACTGGAAGGCGCTATCGGCTCTAGCGACATAACAGAACTTCGGCACGTCCGCAGTAGCGTCGAGAAGCGTGCCGCTGAAGAGATTGCTAACCGCACTGTCTGCCAAGACTTTGAAGAGTTCAAGCCCGTCTTTGAGCGCGTGAAGCGGGAGTTGAAGGACGGTGTGAGACAGGCTCTGCCGTTGCAGAAGCTGGAGGAAATTCGACTGGCGGAGATTCAGGAGCACCAGTTCTTTATTGTTCAGGGACAGATTGCTTACATCGCCGAGGTTGGTGAAGACTTTACGACACAGTACGACCGGCGCGACAGCCGTCTACGGGTCATTTATGACAACGGAACCGAAAGCGATTTGTTGATGCGCTCATTTCAACGTGCGCTTCATCGGGACGAAACGGCACGCATCATTACGAACACGGACATCGGACCGCTCTTCGCGCAAGAGCCAGCCGAAGACGACCTCGCCAGCGGTACCATCTATGTCCTCCGGAGCAAGTCAGAGCAGCCTGAGATTGCAGCGCACCGCAATGTTCTGCACAAGATTGGCGTCACAGGCGGCAAGGTAGATGCACGCTTTGCAAATGCAAAGCTAGACCCGACATTCCTGATGGCCGACGTAGAGGTCGTAGCAACATACGGGCTTTACAACATAAACCGTGTGAAGCTGGAGAACCTTATTCACCGCGTCTTCGACACCGCACAATTGAACTTAGAAATTCCAGACCGCTTTGGAACACCAGTCAAGCCGCGTGAATGGTTCCTCGTTCCACTCTTTGCCATTGATGAAGCCGTGGAGCGGATAAAGGACGGGACAATCACTGGATACGTGTACGACCCGGTGGTAGCACGCTTAGTAAGGGCAGAGTCGTAAAGTATCGTTGAAGAGCGGGAAGTGAAGAAGGTCGCCAAGGAACTTCTCCAGAAGCTTAAGCGCGAGAAGCTAGTTCTGGACTGGAAGAAGCGTCAGGCGACTCGGGCTGCTGTACGGCTCACAATTAACACTGTTCTGGACGAATTGCCGCGAACATACACGCCGGAGCTTTACCAAACGAAGTGTAACGTGGTGTACCAGCATGTGTTCGATTCGTACTCGGGCATGGGCGGTGGATTGTACGCGGCGGTCTCGTAGAAGAATCCACCATGGCAATAATGATTGCGTTTTCGATGGAGAGCGATTTCTTTTATGGAGAATCCAAGACCGAAGCCGCCAGTTCCTCTATCGCCCGAGTCGGTCTTCAAGGCAATTGTTGACGCTGCTTGCGATGTTAATGGCCGAGCTGCGCTTTCCCATTACCCGTCGCGAAGACTGTGGGCCGCAAGGTTGCACGAACGACTGACCAAGAACCTTGAGCTATTGGTGCAGTTACAAATAGAAGTGTCAGCCTCTACGCTTACCGGCGAAGAATCGGGAGTCGCACAGACCAACATACAAAAGCTTTTCGTCTCGCTTTTCCCAATCTTGCTCAAGCATCACGGTTCACTCTTAAGAAGTGTCCTGTCGGCAAGCGAACCGCTGCCCGTTTACAAGATAGGTGACGATGGCATTGAGAAAACGTTCGATGATTTCAACTTGCTGCTGAATTCCTGTCGGCAGTACGTGGACACAGCATTGCAGGATGCGTATCAGTTGAACGAACTTAATCCTGCCGAATTCAACTACGCTGTGATGTCTTCACTATCCAGCTTTCTTGAATTAGCGCCTGCAAGCTTACACGTACCCTTCCTCACAGGAGATTTGCTAGAGGCCGTTCGGGAATTTGAAAAGAACAAACAACAGAAATTCGCCACAAGTAAGGTGAGGCGATTCCACGAAGTTGCCAAGCGAATCGTCGCTCAACTCAATCCCGATTTCGTGCCTGAGCCTCAGGAGTTTCTCGAAAAGATATTTCGCTTCTCCTCGGACTTTGCTCACGCAGGTTTTGCATCGACTATAGTGACGGCGCATGAATCGGGAGGAGTATACCTCGGAAGCCGAGATGGGGTGTTTTTCCCGAGCACTGAGAACTACGCTGAGTTACAGTTCATTGCTCTCAAGAGTTGCCTGTTTGTTTTCTCAGATGTTTATCTTCGTGCTTTGCGGAAAGCCATTGGTGCTCTTTTTCCGAAGAATGTTGTGGACAGTTGTGTTGCTCTGATTGAAGCTTATATCGTTCAGTCAAGAGCAACGTTTGAGGGGACAGGACGGCAGATGCACGCTTGGGTGTCAAACGACGCGATGTTGCGAAAATCTGAGATTTGGTTCCGCTGCCCCTGCCAGACGTGGTTCGTTTGGAAAGACCCACATTTTCGATTTGACCTGTATTGCCCTTCTTGTGGAACGGTGCTTCGGATAACTCGAATGAGAGAACCGTTTGGATACTGTGTTCTGCCAGAAGGCCCCTGCGATGTGTTTGGTGCTGATAGTCCTCGAATCGACAATCTCTCCGAACCATTGCGAAGCAAACTATACAAGATTTGGGAGGAATTCAGAGAGTTCGCAAAATCCTTGCCAAAGTCAGAGGTACTACCTGTTCTTCTCGTTGATGACATAGAGCAGTTCAAGACGAGCCTTCCCCAGCATGACCCACACGACCTTACAACTTTTATATCTAACGAGGCAGTTCAGAGTGATGAAGGAATACCAATCATGTGCAATTGTTCCTTCATGAGTCTATGGATTCCAAAGAGGGGCTCTGCAATCGAGCATATTACATGCTGGGCGTGTGGTTCATCCATACGCATCCTTGGTCTCGAAGGAGATGGGGGCTACATCTTTGGGAAGGTGAACGGCAAGACGACACTCTTTGACGTTCAAGCAAGCAAGGCTTTGCCTTCGTGGAGATTGCCCGAGGGCGAACGAGAACAAATCATCCGCAAGTTCGAGCAGAATAATCAGGCACGTGATGCTTAACTCGAACTGTTCACGTGGAATCCGAGTGTCGCAGTACCACCATCGACTTGATGCCGATTTTAGACTTTTTCATTGCATCGCTGATTTTGGCTGAAATACTATCCATTTTTCGCAAGGTGCTTCGTATGCGCTTTTTACTTAGATGCTTTTTGGCCGCGCCTCTTCTTCTTGTCCTCCCGCGTCCGCCCATCCACGCCGCCCTTGTCCCATTGCGTGCTCCGGCACTACTTGCTGGCGCACAGAGTAGGATTTTCCACTTGCGAAATCTATGTGTGGCAGACTGTAGAACCGACGCTGATTCAAAATACTTTCATTTTCTCGCTGATTTCTAGCTGGGAAAGTAGCCAAAACTGAGACCTCGCCGGTATACTCTATAGTGTCAGATAAATTCACTCCCACTCCAAACCTTTATTGTGTTGAATTTGAGTTTGAGCACCGTCTCGGTGCTTCTCTCATTCTCTCCGCCACATGCGAAATGGCGGCAAGGCTGCGTGCGTTAACCCTTTTCCCGGAGTACAAGCGCAACGCAACAGGCGTGTCGGTTTTTCCAGTCAAATACGTCGAGCTTAACTGGCAAACTGGCCGGTGCCTTGTAATCAAGCAATCGAAGCGCCCCACAGTTTTATCTTCAGAAGCTGACGCGATTGGTGCGCCTCACAATCGCAAGGAACCTCCACGGCTCGAAGAAGAGGGAGGCGTCCAGTGACTCAGATTTGGGAGAGGCTTTGGGTCGGCGGTCTACAAGACGCAGTGCGGTTGGCAAAGGGAAATCCGAACCACATCGACACCGTGATTTCACTTTGTGAGCAGTGCATAACCGCGAAGCGGCAGGGCGTGAACTACGTTCATCTTCCAATTCAAGATGAAAGCCCTCTTCCTGCCGGTCAATTCGACAGCATTATGGATGCACTAACCGAAAACATTAGGTGGGGAAAAGTTCTGCTGCACTGTGGAGTGGGCATCTCCCGCGCCCCGAGTTTGGCTGCGGCGTACATGGCAGTGGTCGGATACAAAGGCATCGACGCCGCCATCGAGGAAATCAGGCAGTTGCGCCCCATCATCAATCCATCAAAGATTCTGTTTGAAAGCCTAAGGAGGCACCTGTGATGAAGAAATCCGTACAACAACCTGAACCCCACGTTGGAATCTTCTGGCTTATCGGCCAGCGCCTCATCATTGACACCACACCCCTCTCCGCCGCTGGCAAGTACGGCGACTTCAGAATTCATGAGGGTGACCACGAAGCCTTTTGGGGCGGGATGGAGAGGCGTGGAGAAGTGCCACGGGACTCAGATTATGAGGAGCACCCACGTGGGCGCGTCAAATTTGACACGCGAACACAGCGGTTCTCATTGTACGCAGATAAATGCATTCTCAGTCGGCGAGAGGTCGTCAGGAAGATTATGGACGCCATGCATCTGCCACCGGACAAGACTACCGAGGACAGAGACGAACATTACCGCTGCTCCCGCTGCCTCACAAGAAGGCCAAGCAATTCGACTGAGGACGAATGAATTATTTTACGACATGGATTCTTAAGCGCATCGCCAAAAGGGCGGCATGGAATTACCGCTGCGACCGGGTACTACATCTGAGGCGGGTGCTCTTAGCTTGGCATCGCATTATGCACGATGCTCTAACCGATGAGGTAATTGACCACTCCGACGTGCTGCGGGAAATGTCACAGGACGCCCATGACAAGGTGTGGGGAATAGCGCATGACAATCAGCAAGCAACCGGGTAAATATCAGGAGGACTTGGCATGAAGAAGTGTGCGATTTATGCAAGAGTATCCACGCCAGACCAACGTGTGGACAATCAGCTTTATGACCTCCGGCAGTTCGCTGCTCAGCGTGGCTTTGAGGTCGTCGCTGAATTCACCGATGTAGGTATAAGTGGTTCCAAGGCTCGGCGTCCCGGCCTCGACGCCATGCTCCGCGATGGCAGAAAGCGTGCGTTTAATGTTCTCATCGTCGCTGCCTTTGACCGCGTGGCACGTTCGACCAAGCACTTCCTCGGTGTCGTTGATGAATTGGACTCGCTCGGCATCGAGTTCATCTCGCGGCGGGAGAACATCGCAACCGATGGAGCTATTGGGAGGTTGTTCATTACCTTGATTTCGTCCATCGCTGAACTTGAGGCCGACCTTATCAAAGAAAGAGTGCGGGCCGGAATCAGAAGACGGAAACTGGAGGGTCTGCCGGTTGGTCGCCAGCGGATGGATGTTGACCACGATGCCATTGTCGCAGCACGGCTCGGTGGCGGGAGCCTCACGCAAGTTGCGGACATGTTCCATGTCAGCAGAGCCTCAGTCGTGCGCTGGGTCAGGGAAGCTCGGCAGACGAGCCCTGCATTGCCTACTTCAATTCAACCCATCTACGAGTACAGCGAGGAGGTAGCTGCATGATGGACAGAGTGATTGTCAGAATGCGACGTTCAAGCGGTGCAGGGCGAAAGATGCCCAGCGCAGCACTCAACCAAGCCATGGTGTCGCTGGCTAACAGCCACGAGATGCAGCCTCTGCTGTTCGAGGCTAACGCGGAAGGCAAAGCTCTGGCAATCGACATCTACCAGAGCCGTACCGGACGCCCACTTTTAGTTCACTTTTCCAAGGAGGCACTATGAAGACCTACGACAACAGCGGCAAACTTGTCGGCGAGATTAACCACTTCCGCACCACCAGCGGTGATTCGGTCACCACGAATACGATGCACAACAACGGGCGAGTAGTCAGCCAGACGGTCACTGTTGCCCAGCCCAATGGCAAGGTGAACACGACAACCACAATTGGCGGCAAGCTGCTGCCGTAAATCCCTCGCCATGGACTTCCCTCCGCCAGAGTGCCACACTGCCCAGTCGCCGCCTTGTACCGAGGCCGACTGGGTTCAGTGTGTCGAGTGTACCCGGCTCATCTGTACCGTGCATGACGACCCGGTGCCGGTTCGCCATGCTGGCAAGTACGCCGCCAACACAGATAACGTCTGCGCCCACTGCGCTCAGATGCTGTATGAGCGTGGGGAGGTCGCGGCGATTCGTCACGGCTATCAGTACATCAACAGGCGTTGATTCTGGAGCGGCGTCGGCGGCGGGAGCCGGGGAGATTTCTTGTTGCCTGTACTAGCTCCGCTTATTTAGCTTTTTCGTCAGTGCAGTCCATCCATCCTTGTTCAGGTATCTCGTGAAGTCCCGAAGAGAACTTTTATATGTGCCATTGATAATCTGAAGCCAATCTTCATTTCTCAGTCCTCTGGTCTCCCAGCATTGACCGCTTTCTGTAGAGGAAAGGTAGCATTGAAGTATGTCGCCGTCAGACTCGTGAAGTTTTGCCATGCGCCGCAGTAACTCTGCCTTGGGAATCACGATAAAGTCGGGCGCTTTGCTCTTGAAGCCGTGCAACACGAACACCCAAAACTTAGCCTCTGATTTATTGAGTTTCGCCCGATTCAACGTAAACCAACTATGACAGCGGAATTTTTCGCGCCGTAAGGGAATCTTCCCTTCCGGTAGGAAATCCTTCCCATATTTCACCTGCAACGAAGCGGTGTGGTGATTGTCGCGGTCGGTAACCAGCAGGTCGATGCCAGTGTCCTTAGCCGGTATCCATGCATTCAGCTTCAAAATCTTCTGGACATGAAGACCGACCAAATACTCTCCAGCGTGAATAGTAAACATGGGTCTCATGGCAGCAAGTGTACTCCGTTTCTGCGGCAATGCGTAGTGAGTCTATCTCTTCTTGCTGAACGATGAAGAAGCATCCATGCCACACGAGTTGCATCGCTCTCATTCCACAAATTCTTGCTATTAGGCGGTCGGCGGTACGACAGCCGATTGGAGCGTGTGAACATGCCCCTCGGAGAAACCACAACACGGTGGTTCGAAAGTTCTCATCCACTGTCCGGGGTTCGGATATATCCTGTGTTGAAAATAAAGGAACGAACTGGGTGGTTCACAAACCCCAATTCCTAGCCTCCGTTTTACGGGGCTTTTTGCCCTCATTCCGCCGCCGAGCGGCTGGTTCACATGGTTTAGTCAATGAACCAGTGGGGTCAGTTCGAAGGCTTAGCCGCAGTATAGCCATTGAGTTCAAGCTGCTCGTGCCCAAACCCTGCGAAAAGGGTGACCAGATTGATGCCAATGAGCCAAGCATCAAGTTCGAACATCCAATCAAACTTCTCCGGCAACGCCACGCTCCGAGGATGAGCAGAATGACCCACAATCTTTGCCGGGGATGCCGCCAAGTTCAGGCTTTATTCAGACTCTTCTGTATTCGTTCCTGTAGCAGTTGGTTTACCGATGTCTTCAGTAGCCATGATTGTGTAAGCAGTTGTTGGATTGCAGGGTTGTTGCTTTCGTCTTGCCCGGTCGCCTCAATGTATATCCTCAGCATTTCATGAGAATCGTAGAATGTTAGCAAGTTTCTTCCACGCTCCGGCGTTGGCTTGAGGATTCTTCGTAGCGCCCATCTCATGTCATCGCTGGGGCGGTTGACAAGATTCTCGAACTCTTTGGTCAGTTCATAGGCGAACAAATCCGCAGCCTGAAGTGCGGGAACCTTGTCTGGAGAATCTGTGGAGAAACTGCCCATCCACTGTCCATACATGGTTAGTCTCTTCATAGCAATCCACAGTTGCTGAGCCGCTCCTGCCTGTCTTTCCTGAGCCTCAGAGCCAGATGTGGTGGCTCCAAACTCTCGCTGCTCTGCGAATACCATTGCGACGGTTTCAGGTTTAAACGGATAGGTCTTTGGAAGGGCTTGCAGAGCCGCCCCCCGCGTCACCATTTGGAATGCCATGAAATAAGGCTCCCGGTTGAACGTCTTCAAGAAGTCAGGTGCCGCGTTGAAGTCATTCAATGAGACTACGCATCCGGTTGGAACTGCGTCGATGGTGACGATGGCATCGACAAGTTTCCCGAACAGTGCCTGTCGCTGCTCTTCTGTCCATCCCTTGAACTCCCCACGGCAGTGTGCAAAGTGTCGCATATGAAAAGGGCCGGATACCCCAGCGTCTGTCAATAGTGCACGCCAGATGTCGCTGAGTGTGTCCCATGCTGACGAGTCGGCGATGAGGCCACCCATCCCGCAGAAGCGCGATTTCGGGTCTTTCGAGTGTCCAGACTCATCGAAATATGCGGTAAGCATTCGTTTCTCCAGCTATGGTGACAGAATAGCCCACCCAGCGGCCTATGTGGCTCAAGCTACGGGTAGCCGCCAAGTGAGCCGCTCTGGTCAGTCCGTTGCGGCGGGAATCGCAAAGCTGCCCTCCTACGGTTGTCAACTACCAAACCCATGGGTAGGAGCCTTTCCCATGAAACTCAATGGAAACCTATGCCTCGACGTTCGGTCTGTACCTCCCCTTGAAGCCGCCATCGACCAGTGGCTGGTCGCACGCAAATGTGAAATGCCACGTCACCTATAAAGCCCACAGACTCCTCTGATAATGGTGCGAAGGTCAGCTTGACTTAACTCCTCCAGTTTTCTCAACTCGAAAGTCGGGCATTCCCTCGACAACACTGTGCCGTTCTGGTTAAGAATCCGAAAGCGCACCATGGGTAATGCGGCTTGGTCGAACACAACTGAGCAGGTGGGGAACTCGTCTGCGGCGATAGTGCGGATTCTATCAACCACGCTTGAGAGCGAATCATCCATGACTGAATTGTAATGCTGAGTGCAGGAAGGGATGCAATGGTGTTCCCTCAACCTGTGACTTCCAAAACCATGGGCAGGAGACCCGCACATGGAATGCCCCCAAAACCTACACGTCATCAATGCTCGTTCTGTCCCCGAACTCGCCACAGCAATCGACCACTGGCTGGCGGCACGAGACGTATTCAAAATGCATTCAACTGACGAAAACCGGAACGAATATAACGCGACCTATTTTGGTCTCGGAGTGGCATTCAATGAACGCTACCCCGAAGCCGCCGACACGCCTGAGGCGTTTCAATGGTTCCGGCGTGGCCTCATTGCTACTGAGGAAGAGTAGCCGCCAATGCGAGTGGAGCCTGTGCTTTTAGGTGGTCGTTTGCGTCTACTGCCTATTGAGCACGGACTTCCTGTTCGAGTCGATGAGCCCTCCTCATCCGGTATCCTCCCATTCCCACGCTAACCCATACGGGGAACGCTTTAGGCGCTCCCCGTCTTTTAGGGTTTGGGGTGGTGGTCCGCGAATTGGTGTTTGATTCGGCATAACCACATCATGCCGAAGTGCGAAGTAGTTGAGAAGTGGAGATAGACAGGCTCTCATTTAATTCCGGGGCGGAGAAAATGCCGGTTGGGATTAATTTCCGGGCAGGAAGAGAGAGAATTGGGATGGTGGTTAATTCTTTGGTGGTGACTGAAATGCATACTGACAGTCCTGATGCTTGGGAGGCAATCTCTGAATTGCTTCGCTCTACCGAATCTAGATTGGAAAGTGATTTGGCGTTCTGTCGAGACTATCCACCCGACCCCGGAAAGCATCCGGCAACAACCGCACTCCTTAAGGAGTACGTGAAGCGAGTTGAAATACTGTTGGACTGTTCGCGGAGGGGAGCCGATGGAATGAAGTATTTGGCTCAAAACCATCCGTATCTTACAAACGAGATTCAAGAAATTGAGGGTTGGATAAAGCGACGGAAGCCGAATATGCCGCTACGTTCATTATCCGAAGAAGACCAAGACGCGCTTGGGGATTGGCTCATAAAGTACGCGAGTTCGTCCTATTCGAAGGCTAGACAGTTCGTATCGGGCGTTGCGAAATCATTGAGACCTAAAGGAGCGCCGAGCAAGAGGGTTCAGACACTCAAAATTCTCGACGCTCGCTTGGCTAACGGATGGTCCTACTCAATGCTCGCTTCCAAAATGTGCGATTGTGACGCCAAAGTTCACAATTCGTATTGCAGCGAGCGAATACGCAAGAGGCTTAAGGAACTCGAATCTGTCCTCTCAAAGTATGGCATCCATTTCAAACCAGCGGACAGCGTTAAATACCCTTGAAGAAGGGTTTATTCGCACCTTCGTCGCGTGGAAACAGGGCATCCTTCAGGGGTGCAACAAAGCTCTGATTGACTGTGTACGTGAAGGAGCCGCTGTGGATGTCGTGCGTCATCGTCATCAGTCCGCTATCGGAAAGCGGCTTGACTAGCCCATTGATGTCGAAGCTCTCCGTCATTTTTACGCGGGCGTTGTAAATAACTTCGTTCTTGCACTGCCCGAGTGGAACCACCAACCTCAGCAGGTCACGTTGCATGTACGTCAGAGCCCCTAACAGTTCTCGAACTCGCGTGTATTGATGCTCGTCATAGGGCTTCCAGCTAAGCCGCTTAACCTCCGCTTCCAGTCTGGAAATCTCTCGGGTGGCTTCGCTCAAGGCGTTGTTGGATTTTGCCAAGTCGCCGCTCGTTCTGAGAAGAGAATTATGGGCTTCAAGGAGTTTATTCTCAGTGTCTAGTTTTTCTCTGCGGAGGGTGTTCTCTGTGTTGCGCATATCACAATAGACCTGAAAGGACGCAAAGAAAATCAATACAAGGGCGATTTCGACCGGCAGCAACTTGGGAATGTGTACCCAAGGAAGGAAGGTGGCAGCGGTTGAGATAATCCCCAAGACAGCGACCAACTTAACCCACCAAAGCTGGATTAGAGACCTAAGAAACGCTCCCAATTTTTTAAGGGTCATAGTTGAGGCTCCGCTGAAATAAAGATGTGGTTGAAGCTCTCACCGCCGATGATTTGACCTCTATCGGCTTGCACCATTATCGCCTGTCCTCGCGAATCCGCTCCGGCACCCGTCTGAACACCCGATTGAAAATCTCGTAGGCAAGGTCAACCGACTCCTCAATGGCATTGCCGGTCAGCGCCACACGGCAACGACCGACTCAGAAGTCGTCTTCATCATCATCAGCCGGGTACAGGCATTCGAAGCACCGATAATGCTCGTCTCTGCCCTCGGTCGTCTTGCCGGGTGGCAGATGCATGGCGTCCATAATCTGCCCAACGACATCTCGCCGACTGAGAATGCATTTATCGGCGTACAAAATGAACTGCTGCTCTCGCCCGTCGAAGACTACTCGGCCACGTGGCGGCTCCTCATACTCGACTTCGGCGGGAACTGTACCCGTGTGCTGGAGCCGCGTCCAGTAATCAATGTGTCCGGTCGGATGCCCCAGTGCAGAGCCGAAGGGCTCCGCTTTTGAAAGAGGGGTGGAGTCGATGAAGAGTTCACCGTTAAAAAGCCAGAAGATGCCAACGCACGGTTCTGGAGTACGAGATTTTTTCACTGAAACGCTCCTGCTTGAGGTCTGGTAATAGCCCCGCTCTTACCATCATCCATGTTCGATAGTTGTGAACATCATAGACCTCCGCCACACTGCTTGCGGGTG
>Ga0182027_10008225_pt1 | contig 15226 bp, 20 predicted proteins | sample 712E1DmetaG_FD_121300 | JGI IMG/M metagenome (GOLD analysis project Ga0182027, IMG submission 121300) | Permafrost microbial communities from Stordalen Mire, Sweden - 712E1D metaG (Illumina Assembly) | ecosystem: Environmental > Terrestrial > Soil > Wetlands > Permafrost | place: Sweden... | reverse complement strand
CTCGCGTCCAGGGATCACCTTCCGGTCGCTGACGTAGTATCTCCGGAACATGCGGCGGCAAACATCTACCGTGGTGCCGCCGCCGCCGAATGGATCAAAGACGATATCGAGCGGATCGGTGTGGTAGTGCAACAAGTTTTCCATGAACATTTCAGGGAACGCACCGAAGTGCTTGCGCTCGTTGTCTTGCTTCTTTGCGTTCCAGATGTTGTAGAGCAGCGGCTCGAAAGATTTTCCAAATTCTCCGATTCTGGAAATTTTGGATTTTTTTACGATGTTGTCCACCGTCTGAGCCGAAACGCCGACAACCTCGGCAACCGTCTCAAGCGTATGAAACGCTTGCAAATACAAATCAACTGCAACACGGTCGCGCTCTGCCTCTGCTGCTTCTGCTTGGCTTTTTGTCCATACCGCCATGGTGCTTTTGCCGACAGACAGGATCGCACACATTTCGTCATTTGGAATGACGCCAAACATCTCTTGCGCGAATTTCTTTTTTTCTTCCTGTGTGAGCTGCAATCCATGGTTACAGTTCAGGCGATACGACATCGCCTTGAGTTGCGCCTCGCTTTCCGTTTCCACTAGTTCAAAGCTGATTTCTTCAACCTTCGCCAACTGGTGTGCCTTCCAGCGATGGAAGCCGTCAATCAGGATGTTGGCTTGATTAAGTTTGATCGGCGGTAGGTGCTCGATGCTTTCCGAGTATTTCTGAATCGTTGCTTGGTCTGGCTTGAACCTTGGATAGAACTCTGTTTTGTAGACGACGTCGGTGCATTTTATCTTCGACATATTTCCTCCTGAAAATGAAACCGGGCCACCTGCGGAAGCAAGCCGCAAGCGACCCGGTAACAAAAGGCGGCCGATGGAGCCGGCCGCCCTGAGTTCATCATTTACGCCATGCTTGCTCAAGACGTTGCCATCATCCTACCGCGCCACCACGACAAAGTCAACGGTATTGCATGTGACGTTGCCGCGTGTTACGCTTGTCGTAGGTTTACATAATACTGCGCAGGAGGCTTTGATAATGGCTGACCCGACCAAACCCGCCGGCAACGCTCAAGAAACCGAGCGCGATCCGGCAACGTCGAAAGAAACATCGACACCCGAGGGCGAGAAAAAGCCCGAAGGCATGAGCGCTGCCGATCACGCTTTGCTCAAAGAGAACATGGGCATGAAAGCGGAGTTGAAGAAACTCAAGGCCGCGCAGGACAAAGCCGAGTCGGACAAACTCAAAGAGACGGGCGAATTTCAGAAGCTCGCGGAGAAGCACCAGAACCGGGCAACCGCTCTCGAACGCAGCCTCATCAACGCCGAACTGCGGGCCGTCGCCGCGCAATCGGGCATCGTCGACCTGGACATCGTGCGCCTGATCGATCAATCGGCGCTGACGATCGGCGAAGACGGCTCGATCGGCGGGGCTGCCGAGGCAATCGCAGCGCTCAAGGCCGCGAAGCCGTGGGCGTTTGGGACGCCTGCCGCGCCCGTGGTGCCCAAGACCGCCGGGCCGGGAAGCCCCGCGCAAGGCGGGTTCAAGACTTACGACGAATGGAAAGCCGCGCCAGCCGCGGAGCGAAACCAGTGGGCGCAACAACACCCGGCGGCATATCAGGAGTTGGCGCAGCGCGCCATGGCCCCGAAGCCCCGGTAAACGAAAGGAGCCACAAAAGTGGCCTCTACCACGTATTCAAATGTCATCATCCCCGACATTCTCAACACCGACACCATGGTGGACTTCGCGAAGAAATTCGACTTCGCGTTGATGGGCGCCGCCGAGCGCGTCGACGTTGGCCCCGGCCATTTCGTCAACGTCCGCAAATTCAACGAGCTGACCGGCACCGCGTCGCGCATGACGAGCGGCGGCAGCTACCCCATCAACAACGCCACGCAGTCGAAAGACATCGCCGTCATTCTGCACCTGATTGAGAAATTCGGCGCCGAAGACTTGGCGAAAGTCACCAGCGGCCAAGACATCACCGGCGCCATCGCTGGCTTGTTGGCTCAGTATTGGGTCGGCCAGACCCGCGACAAGATCTTGATTGTCCTTGGCGCGTTGTTCAACCGCGTCAGCGGCATCCTCGCGACGACCAACAAGAACGACGTGTTCGTTGACCAGACCACCGGCAAGGTGTATCTGACCCCGGCCACCGCCATCGACGGCCTTGCCAAGCTTGGCGCCAACATGGATGACGTTGATGTGTGGGCGATGCACTCTCTGACCCGCGCCGCTCTCGACAAGGCCGGCTTCCTGGAAACCAACGTCAATACCAGCGCATACGGTATGATCGGCGCGGCGACGAAGACCTTCCTCGGCAAGCCCGTGTTTGTCGATGATTCCTGCACCACGTTCGCGGGCTCGTTGGCCACCGGCTACCGCACATACGGCCTGGGCCGTGCGTCGCTGGCCCTCGGTATTCAACAGGCCATCAGCACCGAGCAGCTTCGCAGCGAAAACGCCGCCGACTTGCTGGTGTCACAGTTTCACTTCGCGCCTCACGTTCGTGGCGTCAAGTGGACCTCGACCACCGAGAACCCGGCCGATACCGATCTTGCCACCGTCTCGAATTGGGCGCTTGCCTACTCGAACGCTAACAAGGTTCGCGTCATCGCCATCGACCATAACTGACGACTGACGGGCCGGACGTCCACGGCCCGGCGCTTGAGATCCGAGGAGAAAACAGACAATGAAGAAATTGATGATCTTGGCGGCGCTGGTCGCCATCCTGCTGATTCCTGTTCAAGCCATGGCCATCGAGGGCGATGCCATTCGCTTGACCTATTCGTTCCCCATAGCCACCGTCGCCAGTTCGACCGTGACGAGCGTCAACATTTTCACGGCCCCCGCCGACATGCACCTGAAAGCGATTTCGGTTGTCACCCCGACGACCACGCTCATAGGCAACGCTACCGACAGTGTTGTATTCACGCTGTATGCCGATGGGACCGCGGTGCAGTCCTACGACTTGGCCACCGCCTTGCTGACCGCCGCGACTCCGAAGGTGTTTACGATCGTCGAAAGCACGGCAGTCATCAGCAAGGGCGCCGTGGTGTCGTGTGCCGCCGTTGTCAAGGGGGCGTCGAAGGCCGTCGTTACCCCGGTCGTCAACATCCATTACGCGCCGACGAAGTGACGACGAATGGCAAGCAAGCGCAATAGACGCATGACCCCTGATGAACAGCAGGCGTTGATGCGCTCGTTTGACACCCGCGTCGTGGCGCAGCAAGCGGAACCCCCGAAGGCGGAGAAATCCACTGACGAGGCGCCGCCGACAGAGACCAAGCCGAGGAGCAAACGCAAATGACCATCGCGGCACTGGCCTTTGTCGGCGGCACTCCCGCCGCTGACCTCGTTACCGATGACGACCTGAAAGTCTTGCATCCGCGCATCGTCGCCGACCTGTGGCCCGGCAAGACCACGTATCGCCCGCAGTTGGTCAAGGCTTTCGACGACGTGCTTTCGGATCTCGCGCAGCGCAGTTACGTTGCGGCGCAGATCGGCGACACCGTGCCCAATCGCGCATGGGCGAAGCGCGCGGTAATCGCCAAGGCGTTCTCGATGATATTTCGAGACTTCATCACCCAGGACCGCGACCGCTGGCAGATGCTCAAAGACGACTACCAAGCCGAGTACAAAGTGTTGATCGAGGCCGCGAAGCTCGACTACGACGCAGACAACAGCGGGGCCGTCGATGACGAGCCCGTGGCGTATCCGTTGGAACTGTCGCGATGAGCCGCACTCTGTTTATCAGCGACATCGTTGGGCGCATCGTCGACGAGATGACCGCGCTGGGCATCAAGCAGGACCTATCATCGGACCCAGCTGCGCCGTCGCCGGGTCTGTCGTATCGCTTGTATGGCGATGGACTGAAACCCACGCTCAACGCGCAGTGTGACGATGAGCAGGTTGTATTTACAGCGTCGATGAAGATGGTGTTAGGCGATGGGCAGTCCGGCGGCAATCGAGCGCAAACTTCGATTGAGTTGCTGTCGGCGTGCGAGAAAGTCGCCGACATGCTGAACGCCATGAACGACAAATACGGCGACATCGAGGTGCGCTGGACGGACGGTAGCAATGCCGTGAATGACGCAAATCTCGCCAAGAATGTCGTAGCGTTCGAGATTGATTACTAACGCTGTTATACGGCGCTGCAATACCGCGACGCGCCGGCTGATGGTGGAAGACGGAATGGCCGACGCTCTCGACAATCTATGGGCATCGGTAGGCAATGGGATTGAACAGGAACAAACGGGACCGCGTGCCGTAGACATCCAGGCCGAGGTCACCGAGTTACACGCGCAGTTGATGCGCGAGACAGGGGGCATAACATGCGCCAGACCGGAAAATTCGGGCAGATCATGATTCCCTTGAACGAGGGAACGCCGAACACCAATGTCAAGTTGACGTTGGCGCCATCCAAGAAACTCGGGCCATACACCTACGTCAAGCGCTTTTTCGGCCACACTGCAACGCACTGGAACAATGCCAATGAGCCGACGTTTGTCCTTGACGGCCTGATTGGTGAAGTCAGCGTCAAGCCGGTCGTCAGCGTCAATGACACCGTGAGCATCGGCGTCGTGCAAGCGTATGTCGGCGGCGTGCTCGTGACCACCACGGCGCAGCGCCTGACCCTGACCCGCGACGCCGCGAAGAACCAGCACCACACAGCAGCCGTGAACGCTGCGGGATCGTTCGCGATCACTACCGGCGTTGCGTCCATGGCGTCATTCTCGGATACCTACGGCGCCGACGCAGGCCCCGCGCTTGTGAGCATTGGCCGCGTCGTTGCCGTTGATATCCGGCTGACCCCCGGCGTTGCTGCCCCGGTCGCTGAGGCCGATATCTTCGTGACCAACCTCGCGGGCGCGCTGATCCAAGAGCGCAGCGACATCCCGAGCGGCCAGATTTACGCCCTGGACGGTGGCGTGCTGTTCACCGACGCCTTGGTTGAGTGCCACGTCGGCAACGTCCCGCGCGATGTCTATGCGACGTTCTATTCGCAAAGCAACGTGCTTGCGCCGCTGGGCCACACCACGAAGGTCAGCACGGCGATGACCCGCGCTACCGTCGAACTGCCGGCGATGTGCGACGATGCTGTCGAAGCTGATTTCTCGGGGCCGCCGAAGTGGTCGGGAACCTTCGAGCGCTACGCCGTTGATCCGCAAATGCACCGACTGGCCTACGAGACCGGCTATGGTTACATCCGCTTGAAGCGCAACAAGAACGACACCGACTACCGTGAGGGCGCCGTACTCATCACGGGACTGTCGGAGCCGATCGACCAGGGCAGCGCGAACCTTGAGACCGTGACCTTCAGTGGCTCGGGTCCGTTGAACTACGTCGAAGCGTAAGCAACCGCCGGGCGTCTCGACGAGGGGCGCCCGGCATGATTGAACAGAGAAGGACGACATGAGTAAAGCCACGAAGACCGAGACCAAACCCGTCACCGCTGACGAAATCATGGCGATGGATGACCGCCCCGAGTTCGATGTTTTTGTGCCGCAATGGGGCAAGACGTGCCGCGTCCGCGAGCCTGACGCCGCGACATTCGCGACCATCAGCCGTGCGGCCCGCGATGAAGATGGCAAATTTGACAGGGTTGATTTTCTCTGCCGCGCTATCATCGTTGGTTGCGTGTCTCCAAAATTCACGTTGGCGAATCTCGCGGGTCTCAAACTCAAGTCGCCCAACGCCATCAACCTGCTGGGCGAGGCCATCACCGAGGGAAAAAAATAGTCGGCGGGCTGATCCCGCCTGACGGCTCCGAAGAAAAAACGTGGCACGGGCGCGACCCCAAGCCGCTGGCCACTGAGTTTGAAGAACGTATTGCCGTTGTATGCTACCATAAGCGATGTTTCGCCCGTGACCTGCGCGGCGTTTCTCTCGATGAGATCGCCACGCAATACGCGCTGATACTGGCCATGACGCCGGGAGAGAAATAGCATGGGCGACACCGCTACCAACCTCGCGATCAAGATCAGCGCCGACGCCACGGGAGCGACCACGGTATTTACGACGCTCGCCAAGACCGGTGCGTCGTTTGTCGACACTCTTGCATACGGGGCGTCGTCGGCGTCTGGGAAAATGGCCGGCCTCGAAACGGCAGCCGAAAAAGTGGGATCGAAGTTCGGCTCAATGGGGGCCATCGGTAACGACATTCTCGGAGGCCTTGCTGGGAAATTCACCGAGTCGCTGACGAATATTTCCCCATACGCGATGGCGGTAGAATTGGCCGCTAAGGCGTGGGGGATGTTCAAGGACGCCGCGCGCGACGCTCTTGGAATCCTCGAAGAGGGCGGCAAGCTCAACGTCACCACAACCGCGTTCGAGGCGTTGGCGAAATCCAGCGGCGTCAGCGGCGATGAGATTTTACGCTCGATGACAAAGATCAGCGACGGCACATTGTCGATGGCCGACTCGATGCAGGTTGCAACGAGGGCCATTCGCGCGGGGTTCTCAGAGGACCAGATAACCACCGTCGTGGCGTTCGCGAGGAAATACTCGCAGGCCACCGGCGCAGGGTTCGAGGAGACGGCCAACGCCATCAGTGAAGCCATGATGACCGGGCGCACACGCACGCTCAAAGTCTATGGCATCATGACTGACGACATTGCCACCGCGTTCTCGCAACTGAAAAAGCAAACGGCGGCCTTTGGTGAAGGGGCCTTCGATTTTTCAAGCATCGAGAAGGCCGCGTCGACGCAGCTTGGCGACCTTGCCGATTCAATCGGCATGACCTGGAACAAGATGCTGGGAAAGAGCGTCACCGGCGACGCGCTCAAGGGGCTGATTGTGCAGCTTGAAGCGCTCGCGGAGAGGGGGCCGGAGATTGCCGAAGCGCTTGGCGCTCCGGTGCTTGGCGTGTTCGACTCGCTGTCTGGCGCATTCTCAGAAGTGATGGACCTCGCCGTAGGCATGGGCGTCACGATGACCGACGTTACCGACGCTTTCCGTTACGCTGGAATCGGCGTCATGGCCCTTGCCGGCGGGCTTGAAACCATGGTCAACGTTGCTCTGATCCCGATCCAGGGCGTCGTGGGCGGCGTCACGTTGGCGCTCGCAAAGATGGGCGAAGTCACGGGGATCATGTCAGAAGAATCCGTTTTCTCCATGAACAGGCTTGGCGATAGCATCATGGGCGCCGGATTCAACACTGACAAACTTGGCGCGCGCATGATCGAGCTTGATTCGCACCTCGGCAAAAACAGTGAGCAGGTAGCGGCACTGAGCGAAAAACACGCGGGCCTGTCCGGGAGCATCAAAGACCACGCGAAGGCCGAGGAGTCATTGGCGCAGTCGATGGAAAAGAACGAAAAGGCCATGAGCAGCCTGGACAGCAAGGCCGCGGCGTTTTCTTCCAGCGAACACGCGCGAGTGCAGAAAACCATTGATGACATGATTGCTACCGACAAGCAGCGCGAAAAGAGCAACGCCGCTACTGACATGAAGCTGCAAAAAGAGATTGACGACGCTGATACCTGGCAGAAAAAAGATGCCGCCATCGCCGCATGGAATGAAGAGCAGGCAAAGCGCAAAAATGATCTTGCCGATATGTATGCCAAAGAGCAGGCCGCGCGCGTTGAAGAGGAAAAGAAGGTGTTTGCAGAGCGCCGCGAGCGTGAGAACCAAGAAATGGAATTGCTTGAGAAAGACGCACAGCGCCGCGCGGAACTGGCGAGACAAGAAGGCACTCCACAAAGCACAGAAACACAGGATAATTCCACGCTAGCGCCGGCAACGAAGCTACTTGTCGAGGGCTCGCAAAAATCAGCCGATTCATCGGCGGCCGTCATCGCCAGTAACAATGCCCTCGTCGCCATCCTCACTGCCCTGCAAAAAGGCGGCCTCAAAATGCTCATCCAGGTGATGAACGGCGACAACGCCATCGGCCAGCTCGTGCGGCGCGTGATCCAAGACTCCGAGATCCAGGCGCAACTGAGCGGCGCCACGGTGCCCGCAGCATGATCAGCATTCACGGATCAGGAATCCACGTCAAATTGCCGCATCAACCCGGTTTCGCCGCGCCGACAACGCGCCAAGTCGCGGAGTTGATCGCGCTCGACGGCTCGATCATCCGGCAGGTGTCGGCGTTGCAGCCGTCCGCGAAAAAGATGTCCTACTCAGGTCCCGTGCGTGAATCGCTCGCGTGGCAACTGCGCCTGATGGCCGAGGCATCAGCGTCCGTCGTCATCGCGCCCGGCGACGGCCACGCCTACGCGGCAACAATCAACGAGCTTGTGTGTCCAGCAACATCGGCCACTGGCGTTCGTTCGATCGAGATTTCGTTTACCGTCGCGGTGTCGGAGGCGATCGTTTGATCCTGACCTCGACAATCAAAAACACGCCGATCGGATATTTCGGGTTCGAGAAGTTCGGCGCACAGATTTTCGGCACGCAGATGTCTGCGGTTCCGCTGATTGTCAACGCGATCCCCGGCGATACCGTGGCGATTCTCGAACAGCGAAAGCGGCGACCGCAGGAGTTGGGTGTTGCTGTCACCATCAACGGCGCCGACGCGACCTCGAATTGTTTTCAATTCCAGGCACAGAAGATTGACGGCGCGCCCGGTTCGGCGCTCATCAAAATTGCCGGCATCACGGAAGCTCGGGCCCCCGCATCAGGCGATACTGTGGCCATCGACTACCGGCTGACAGAGAATGGCCGCGACTATCTGGGCGAGGTTTTCCGGGGCGTCGTAGATGGCAAGCCCATCGTCACGAAAGAACCTGGCGAGATGGCCGTTTACAATGTCACTTGCCGTGACACCTCAACGCTCGCGGTGTTGCAGACGGCGCCTGTCACGACGCAGTGGGCGGGAACGGCGCACGACCTCGCACGCATCGAGCTTGCGGCGGCCGGGGTTGTCGGAATTCTCGAGTTCGACGACTTCGATATTTACGGCGGGTCACCGGCGGGGCCTGCAAATTCTGAAACCGGGTTGCTCCCGTCGTCGCAGTTCCTGACTGTAGGCAACCTGCTGTTGTGGATGTGCGCGCAGACGAGCATCGGAAATATCTACGCCGATGCCTCAGGCGCTGTCCACGTTGCGTCGATGTCGTCGGCCCGGCCGGTCGACCACAACTACCCCGTCAATGGCGTCGTCTCGATCACGCCAGCGCAGACCCCGGCGGCGATGTCTTACAACTCATATTCGGTCAAGCAACGCCCGTATCCGGGCTCGCGCGACGGCACAGCGGCAGAGATCGCGGCCAAAGTGATCGACTACCGGAACGTGTCCGCTACTCTCGCGGCGTTCCTGGCCGGCCTATCATCGATCACCTATCACGACGTGAAAGTCTCGGAAAATCCCGACATCGTGTGTGGCCACAACCTGTCAGCCGTCGATGAGTTAGGCGCAACGATCACGGGGACGGTGCGCAGCATCGTCAGTGAAGGCCGATGGCCCGAAGGATTCTCGACCGTGGCGCAGATCGCGGTGTTGCCATGAGCCAGTTTTTCGAGATCCAAGACACTGCCGGCAATCCATTGACGTCGCTCGAAATCAACGCGCCGCTTCCCGGCATCACGCCGGTTGGCACGCTCAGAGTCAAAGCGTCTGAGGCATGGACCGGCGCATTCAACGTGCAATTTGGCGTCATGCCAGTCGATCAGGTGCCAGCAACAATCAGCACTGTCCGCGGGCTTGCCGCGCGCGCCGCCGATGGTCACTGGTTCGAGGCCCGGCTACTGATCGGCGCTGGACCTTGGACGCCAGTCGGCGGGCATCCGCTTGACCCCACCGTGGCTGTGCTTGACATGCCGTCGACGGGGCCGGACTATCAAGACGTTGAATTACGTCTCAACATTCCCGCAAACACCGAGGTGGGCGCGTTTTGCGTTCTCCCATTCGTGCTCTGGTATTGAGGTGAAATATGAATGCTGATTGGTTGAACGCAGTGCCGGCGGCGGTGGATGGCAAGACCGCTGTGTCGATGGCGCTTTGGCAGTTGTTGCAGGACAACATTCCTGTGCTCATCACCACCGTCGACACCGTGCTCAACGGCGCTATTGTGACGCTCCCAGCCGCGTTTCAGGCGGCAATTGCGCTCGGCACCGTGGACAATTACCGCGTGCTGCTGACGAAGCAGTCTTTCAACGAGGCCGGTGGAGAAGTCTACGTTTTGGATGCAGACAAAACGCTGGCCTCGTTTATCGTTCGCAACTCTGGCAGCGAGTATGGCGAAAAAGTCTTTGTTGTCGTGTTCTGGGTGAGGTGAGGCGATGAAAAAATACATTGTGTTGATCGCGTTTGTTCTGTTGTGTTCATCGGCGTTTGCGGCTGGTAGTGCCGTCTACCCGTGGCCGTCGTCGTGGTCGCTCAAAGACCTCGCGGCGTGGTCACAGCCGTTGTTTTACGTGGACTCATCGGTGCCAGCGATCGGTAGTGCGTTGCCCGGTGACATTGTGATCGTATCTGATGGCTCGGTGTTCACGTTTTACCGAGCAAACTCTGGGCTGACTGACTGGGAGGTGATGTCTTTCAACACCTCAGCAATTGACAACTCGCTAGCAACAATGTCAGCTGGTATCGCAGCAGCAGCGCTAAAAAACGGCGAGGCATCACAGACTTTTTCAGCCGCGCAATATGAGCAATACCGGAAATCGACAACTACAACGACAAACTCCTACGCCACTGGCAACGGCGACTGTTCGCGCGTGTCTGCATACCGATACTTTGCCGCCGCTGACGACACCGTGCAGCACAACATCTGTTCTTTCGCCGGTAAATCCGCAATGGACGGCACTATTGAGGTGCAGGCGTCGACCGTCGACAGCACATCAACACGACACTACGGCAGTGCTAAGTGGAGATTCCTGGCCGGGGCGCCAACAATGATTGCTTCATTTGGCGAGAGCATGGCCGCACTCGGCATCTACGTTGGGGTGGCTGGATCGGGCGCAGATATGGCTGTTGTCGGCACCAAAACCCTTGGCGGTGCGACTGGTGCCGGTGTCGACGTTTGGGCTGAGTGCATCTCGATTCCGCGCCGGACGTGGTGACATGACGCAACTATTCCGCATCGATCCCACGACGGCCGGCGCAAAAGAGCCGCTGACTGTGGGCGTGATGACGGAAGACGCAACGCATCCCGCGATCGGGCGAGCGTCAACGCCACTGGGAATATTGCCGGTGAACCTGTGTGGCGCCAAGCCATACAAGCGTGGAGGTCGCGTGGTAATGGTCATCAAGACCGACATCGCCTTCGCGATTCTCGAACCTCCCGACGCGCCGCTCTATTACCCGTCGCGCCGATGGATACCGTTCAAAGACTTCGCACCCAACAATCACGCCGCACGGGCACTGTATTGGATCATGCGCAAATGCCCGCGGACCACGATTTACGAGGCCGTGACGGTAGCCAGAAAAGGCGGCGATGGGCCGATCAGTGGATCAGCGTCGGCGCGTTTTACAGGCGGCCATTCGGCATCAATACCGATCCGGTATGCCGGCAAGGCATCGCAGTGCAACCCCGGTATCAACCTCGCGCACAGGCGCGGCGGGGAGTGGGAGATCATCGGCGGGGATGCAGACGTGGCGGCATGGCATGTCGATGTTTCTGCCGGCCCGTGGCACGATGCGCGCAACGGAATTACGCCTGGATCGTCGGTGTCGCTGGGCCAGTATGACTATCGAGAATTTGGGTCGACCAACCCGGCAATTTATATCGTCGGCATTGACGATGCCAAGGCGCCTACGATAGCGCCGTCCGATGAGGCCACGCCGTCATACGCCTACATGCAGACTGACCCGTGCGATGGCATCGAAAAGCCAACATGGTTGGCTGTTACGCGACCCGTTTTTTCACACGCAGATATCCGCGCGCACACTGTCACAATAACGGGGCCTGACGGCAAGTCGGTGTCCGTGTCGTGGACGATCACCAAGCGCGTCTGAAGCGGCAGCACAGAAAGATGAACCCATGAAAAAAACACACATCGCAATCGCGCTATTGTTGGCGGCCTGCGGCATCATCTACGCCGATTCTCTGTCCTCGTCGATCCGCGTGCACGTCGTCGCCCGCCACGTCTCGTCGGCAGGCGCCACCGACGCGCCCGAAGTGACTTACGCGCGCACGCTGACGAGCGGCTACTCGACCGATCAGGCCGACAGGACCGCGCGTTACGCTGGCACTGTGGCCACATCGGCGCCGGTGTCACTCGATCTTGTGGCGGGCATCGAGGATTCGTTCGGCCAGGTCGCGACGTTCTCGAGTATCCGTGCGCTGTCGGTGCGCAACGAGTCGCTGGCCAATACAATCGGCATCACCGGAGCGCTCGGCTCGTTCACGGTTGGCGCTGATGGCGTTGCGCTCATGGCGGCCCCGCTCGATGGCCTACCACCGGGCACCATCACGGTATCACTCGCAACGGGCACTCCGGCGTCGTTTTCGATTCTCATCATCGGCACATCACAGTGATATACTGTCGGTAATACGACCACCGCGAACAGCGGAAAAGGAGACCACATGAAACGATTTCTTCTCGTCGCCGCTGTGTTCGCGGCTGTCGCCATGGCCGCGCACGCGGCTGCACCATTGCGCGATAATTCGTCGCCGATGTCGACGCCGGCCGCCGGATGGGACGCAGTAGCACAGGCGTTCCGTTCTCTGCTGCTGGACGTCAACGGGGCGCTCGTTGTGTCTGGAAATTTCTCGATTGCCAGCGCAACGATCAACACTGTGCAGCCATTCGTGACGCCTTCCGGCGTTGCATCGTCGTCGAAGATGGACACGTCTGACAGACTCGTGGTCAACGTCGGCTCGCAGTCTGGCACGCTGGCCGTGTCTGTGACGTCGCTGCCCGCAGTCACCGCAACGCCGACCGTCTACGCGCCGACTACCGATGCCCGTGGCCGTGTTGGCGTAGGCGTTACCACCGTGGCGACTACAAGCCTGACCGTGCCTACCCTGCTGACCGGGGTCTGCACGATGACGCAGCCGTGCCTCGTTGAGGTGTCATGGCAGGCGCCGGTGCTCGAAGGGATGGCGACCACGACCGCCGCAACCTACGCCACCGCTGCGCACACCTACGCGAGCGGCGGCGAGAAATCATACCTTCCCGGTGTTGCCGGGTGGGATCGCGGATTCCTGGCGACCGGGACGGTCGGCAATCTGATCGTCACCGTTTGGCCGCTGTTGCCGTAAGGAGCACATATGCGAACGCTCATGAAATCCACGCTCACCGTCGCTTCTGGTATGGTCCTGCTGACGCTGTTGTTCATGTCGTCAGTCTTCGCACAGGTCAGTGTGTCCCCGCCCAGAGGCGGCACCACCGCTGCCGAGCAGGCCGCCATTGCCGCATCAACCGCCCACCCATCAAGCAACTCCACCCACGGATGCACGAGCGTGGCCAGCGCGGCAACAACCACATCAATCAGCAATGACCGCGCCCTACTTGCCGCCGCCGCGTCGGTTACGAATACCCTGGCGATCCTGACACAGAATAATGTTGCGTCGAACACGACCACTCACGTCAACGCTACAACCGCCGTCCACGGCCTCGCCGCTGGCGTTGCTCTGGTGGGCGCGAGTGGGACGCAGACGCTCTACGGCAAGACCCTCGACGGCGACACCTGCATCGTGCCGGGGTCGAGCACCGTCAATATGACGTGCGCTACGTTTACGCCAAAGAATATAGCCGGGCTGGTATATTCCGAAGTTCGGTTGACGACAAACCTTGCCGTCAATCAGGCGTCGAAATATGCGGTGTATCCACTGGTATGGGATACTTACGATCCCAGCAGCGGAAGCGGTTTTTCTGGCGCGAGTTTTACTGCCCCTGTATCGGGTGTTTTCAATATGCACGGCCCCATGATTTTTCATTCCACGCACGTTGTGGAGGCTATCTATTTGGTACTAAACAAAAATGGGGTAGCGTATAAATCATATTACCGAGATTTTTCTGGCGCTGGAATGACCATCGCAACCGACGAGACAGTACCGCTTAATTGGAGCGTCAGGCTATCTGCCGGAGATGTTTTGAGCGTATCAGCCGGAATGGTTTCTAATCAGTTCGACTGGACCCTAGTTGGCGGCACCACCGGATCGTGTTTGTTTGTGGAGCAAATTCGATGAACCCACCACTACCCTACATCTACGACGAAGCAACCGCGAATTGCGGCCCAGCCTCGCTGGGCGCTGCATCGGGCCTGGGAACTGCGGCTGTTATCGCATCCTGGGGCGGCACGTTCAGGGGCGACCGATCGGACAGCCCTCTCCACCATTCGCGGGCGATCCGCAACCTCGGTCTCGGGCAGAAAATCGTCACATGCGGCGACATCCTCGCGGGGCGTGCTGAGCCGCTGAGGACCGTGATACTCATCCACGGCTTCACGAGCCCGACGCTCAACGAGCACTGGGTAGTTCTCGACGGCGTGACCGTTGATGGCGTTTGGCTGCACATGGGCGATGGTGGCGAGCCAAAGCACTACAGTCACAGCGAGTTCGAGAAGCTATACGCGGCTGGCGTCCCGACATGCTGTGCCTACACCGTAGGTCAGGGTGAGGGATTCCCGCCGCCCGTGCTGACGGTGTGGGAGCTGAGCTGGTGCTGGGTTACGACACTGTAACGGAGGTGCGGTAATGCCTCAAACAACACGATGTGAAGTCATCGAACAAAAGGCGGGGCCTATGCCGAAAACAGCATTACCGCAACCTCAGAAGCACTGCACAAGCCACAAGAGCGTTATCCGCCTGATGACCGAATCGCAGGCGCTCCAGCGCGAACAGGGCGCACTACAGCGGGCGCAGGGCGCGCAACTCGACAGGATCGAGGGGCGCCTTGATCTGTGGATGGAGCGCAGCGGGCACGCGCAGCCGGGGATTGCGATAACGGCCGGGAATACTCAACACGACACACGCGCATCGAGCCAACCCGACGCCAACAAGCCCACGTCGTGGGTGATGATCATCGCTCTTGCGCTGACAATCATAGCCGGCGTCACCGGGGCCGCGCACGAGGTGTCGAAATACTGGCCCGCCGTCGCCCCGATAGCGCAAACAGGAGACGCCAATGTCCGACCGTAGACAAGTCGACCTACCGAACTTCTCCAACTCCGAAGGCGCGTGCCAGTGCGGATGCCACGAACTGCCGGGCGACGAGGTGATGACATGCGTGCAGGCGCTCGTGTTTGCCCTCTCGCGGAAATTGGGCAAGCCCGTGCAATGCCGGTTATCGTGCGGCGCCCGTTGCCACAAACATGACGCCGACGTGCAGGCCATTGAGGCCGCT
>Ga0182027_10008222_pt1 | contig 15228 bp, 12 predicted proteins | sample 712E1DmetaG_FD_121300 | JGI IMG/M metagenome (GOLD analysis project Ga0182027, IMG submission 121300) | Permafrost microbial communities from Stordalen Mire, Sweden - 712E1D metaG (Illumina Assembly) | ecosystem: Environmental > Terrestrial > Soil > Wetlands > Permafrost | place: Sweden... | reverse complement strand
TGAGAAACATAACTCCCTTTGCGAAAAGCGCTTGAGCGAAATACCGCTCCTGTATGGACGTGTCGCTTGCACAAGGGCCTTCCGGGGCATCACCCTGTCACCCACACAAGTACGCGATGCCCCATATTTATTTCTGCTAACGGGCGAAGCTGATGGTTTGCCGCTCAGTTGCGTTTAACGTTAGGATGCCTTCCAGACCCGCCGTACCGCTCCTTTGCAAAAACTACCTGTTCCAGAAGCAAAAAGCAAGTTTATCGTCCTATGGGTCAAGAGGCCCGAAAAGACTCGCCACCAGGGGAAGTTGAAAGTGACAGTTGAAAGCACTGCTTGACGATGTATATTCTCATCTTGAGTCAATCCTGAAGCTTTCACAAACAAACATCAGGAGAATGTGCCTATGTTTCACAAGGGATCGTCTGTTGCCGTCATCACGCAATGTATCCTGCTGGTGTCGCTGTTCGCGAGTGGGGCTTCGGCCGCATCCATCACCTGGGGCGGACATACCTGGAACGTCACCACCGGGGGCATGGCCGGCGGCAACACCGGCAGCGCAGGCAATGTTGTCGTGGACGCCTCCGGCTACCTGCATCTCAAGATTTCTGGATCGGGAACTGCCTGGACCTGTGCCGAGCTGTTTTCCACCGACAACATGGGGTTTGGCACGTACCGATGGCAGATAGACGGGCCTGTTGACAAACTTGACAAGAACGTTGTGCTGGGCCTGTTTCCCTACGGCCCGCAGGCGCGTATCGGCGCAGACGGTACCAACGAAATAGACATAGAATACGCCCGGTGGGGAAATTCAGCCTGGGACGACGGCAACTGGACGATTTATCCGAATTCCGGATCAACGGTGGGGGAAACGACGTTCAATTTCTCCTTGAGCAGCACCTACACAACCTCGTCGTTCGTATGGACTAGCACCGGCATTTCGTTCATGAGCCAGGAAGGCATCAAGCCGCAGGGGGACAGCAGCGGACTCGTCAAGAAGTGGACTTATGCTCCGTCAAACCCTACCGTCAATATTCCCCAGCGGGCGATGCCGCTCGGCATGAACCTGTGGCTGTGCAGCGGCTGCGGCGGAATGCCCAGCAACGGGCAGGCCGTGGAGATCATCGTGCGCAGCTTCGAGTTTATCCCGCTGGGTACCTCCGCGTCTGCAGCGGCTTCCGCACGGGTTACCGTGAACCCGGCAGTTCTGTCGGCGAGCCACGGCGGCATCCTGTTGCACCTCAGCGGGACAGCGGATCATGATTTTCGCGTATTGGTGTTGGACACGCGTGGCTGCGTCGTGCGGGAAGGGACAGTCGCGGCGGGAGCGCGTGAATTGACTATTACGGGGCTTTGCGCCGGCACGTATGTGGTGGCGTGTCCCGACATCGGCGTGTCGCGACGGACTCTTGTATGTCAATAGGCGAGCGCAGAAATGCCGGTGGGAATGTCGGCAAGAGCGATCGCCGGCGTCGCTTCACGGTTGCTCCATCGGATATACCAGACCCCACTGGCCGCGGATTTCATCCAACATCGCCAGAATGGCCAGCGAGTCTGCAAGAGGCATGGTCGGGCTCTCAACTTTTCCATCCTCGACACAGCGCATCACCTCTTCGGCTTCATATTCATAACCGTTGGCCTTAAACGGGATCGAGATTTCTTTTTTGTCTTCCCCGGAAACCGTGGCCCTCATGGCGCGCCAGAACGAGGGGATACGGATTGAACCGCGCGTTCCGAAGATCCCCGCTTCATTTGCGGTCGCGGCCGAGAGCGAACTTGACAAGAGCGCAAGCTCGCCCTTGTCGTATCGGAGTATGGTTGCCGCTTGGTTGTCGACTCCGGTCGCGGCAAACGATGCCGTGCTCACCAGTGAAGATGGTGGCTTGTTGAATATCATGTTTGCCCAGGCCACGGTGTAGACGCCGACGTCCAGCAGCGAGCCTCCTCCGAGCGCAGGATCAAAGAGCCGCGATTGCGGATCGAAATCCGCGCGAAATCCAAAATCGGCCGTTATCATGCGTACATCGCCGACAATCCCCTGCGTAAGCAGGCGGCGAACCTCGCGGATGACGGGAAGGAACCTCGTCCACATTGCCTCCATCAGGAAGAGCTTCTTTGTCCTCGCCGCGGCAACCATTTCTTCGGCTTCTTTTCGATTGACGGCAAATGGTTTTTCGCACAGAACATGCTTCCCGGAGCTCAAGCACAGCATGGTATGTGTTTTGTGGAACACGTGAGGCGTGGCAATGTATATCACGTCGATTTCAGGATCGGCAGCAAGAGATTCGTAGTCGGCATACCATTTCGCGGCGCCATGTTTTTCGCGAAACTGGCGAGCCTTTGGCTCACTTCGCGAAGCAACGGCATGAAGCTTCGCTTCCGGAACTGCCCGCAGACCATCGGCAAATTTTCCGGCAATGTTGCCGCATCCCAAAATTCCCCATTTTGTCATATGCACTTCCCGTTTATTATCACGATTTTGAATAACATACAACATGCCGGCAAATGATTTCCATGCCCAAAATAGCGACGATATCAATGACGGGAACAGGGCGTGAACTCTGGCCTCAAACCCGTGGAAGAAACAGTCCGATAAAATAGACAAAACTCTGTCAACTGCTGATTCAAATCGTAATGATAAATCAGCATATACTGTGTTTTATCAACAAGATGCGATAACATCTCGCGCTAAACCAGCAATCTATTTGTGGAAAATATTGTTCCACACTTTCTCAATCTTGCCCTGTTTTGTTTTGCGTATATGGTCAGCATTTCTTATTATATAGCGGGGAAGGCATTTATTACCAACCGGCAGCAGCCAGCACGAGTATATTTCATGAAGACTCTTTTCGAGTACCTTGAATACCGCGATTATCTCAAAGATCATTACGATTGTAACAAGCGGCAATACCCTTTCTTTTCCTACCGGTACATTTCCGGCAAAACCGGACTTGACGCCAGCTTCTATGTAAAAGTCCTTCAGAAGCAGATGCATATTTCCGACAGGGCCGTTACTCCGCTCGCCGATTTCCTGAAGCTTAATAAAAGAGAAATTGAGTATTTCAAGCTCCTGGTCCGGTTCAACAGGGCGAAGCAGCAGGACAAGACCAAGCTCTATTTTGAAAAACTGATCGAGCTCCGGGAACCGCGGATCAACACGCTCGACGCCGTCAACCACGTGCAAACCATTTCCGTTGACGGAGGACTGCCCGTTGTGCACAATGATACCGGCTCCGTCCTGTATTCGGGCCTTGGCACAAACACGTTTATCGGTTCCAACGCAATCGGGGCCGGAGTTTCAAATTTTGTCGGGAAAATCGACGAGGTCCGCGCGTGCAGGGTGGTTCGTTCCGACGCATGGCGGATGCTCTGCTATATGAACCAGAAGCCCGTTGATGCATTGATAGATTACAAATAGGAATCATACAAGCAACTGCAAATCTCTTGGAACCGGATTCGCAGGAATGCAGCATCGTTGTTCCAGTCCGTGGAAGTAGCCGACAACATGTGCCGTGTTACGACATGGCCGGCGCTAGGCAACGTGACGGAGCGCAGCTACATGACACGTTGACTTCAGACGCTGGGCATGTGCCCGCTTCGCGCGAACGTAGCGCGGCTGTTGAGAGTTTATTTCGGCTGGGCGTCTTGATCTTTTGTCTTCCTTTCTCATCGGCGCTCGCTCTTCCGCAGCTGGCCAGGACGGCTGCCTGCGGTACTCAATCTTTGAATTCTCTTCTGAGACCGTCCAGTTCCCACTTGTATAAGACCAATCCATCGCTTACGACATAACTTAGGGGCTTCTTTATCCATGCAGTTGAGGTTGGATACGCATTTTCTCGCATGACTTTTCCAAGGATCTTGGGCTTTCCAAGTGGCATTTCCCGACTACCGTCAACAGGTATTGCGACGAATACTGGATTGGTGACACTCCGCTGTACCTCGGACTCATCCCTAAAAACAAGCCAGTTACCGTCCGGAGAGAATTGAAAATCAGAGACAGACAAGCGTTTAATATCGTACGAATCTGAAAATGTTGAGATTTCTTGACCCAATAATTGAAGGAAGCGCTTTTCAGGATCAGGATTTTGCCAGTTTGCAAGCCACACTCTATAGTCTGCTCTTTCATTTTTGTCCATTTCGACTAAAACAGCTAAGGGCAGCGTCGGATGGATAGATAGTTGGTCGAGGCATCGAAATGCCTTCTGCCCATTGAAGAGATCGCAAAAGGGGTGGTGAATCGGCTTGAAATTCATATCATAGGCAGTAATCTTGATACTATCGTTATTGTAAATGAAAATGTTCTTGTTCTGAATGGCCCAAGGTTCTTGATAGCCAACTTCATCCTTTCCTGTCTTAATTTCTGATAGATTCTTAAAACCTCCTTTGCCGTCAAACTCAAGAAGCTTCAGATAGCGAATACCTTCATGAAAATATGCCTCATGTATATGAAAAACAAATTGCAGTTTTGTACCGTCAAATGCTGCTACGTTTTTAAAATATTGATCTCCCGATTTAATTGGAACATGATCAGCAAATGATTTGTCGCGCAAATTGAAGAGAAGGAAACCTCTTGTCTGCGTATATCCTATCCAATTGTCAGAAAAGATCCCCGGATAAAACTTGTCCCCATCGCCAACGCCATTAATGAAATCTCTTCGAACTTCATCATATTCGATTCGATCTTTATTAAATCTAAGCAAAGTAATTGCATTGTTAATGCTATTCGTCCCGACCGCGTTGTCTGCGGGAACTGAGAAAATGTCTGTGTCAGGATTTCTCATGCCGATCATGACCGGCATGAGGTCAGGATTCTTGCCATATTGCAGTAAATATTCTGCTTTCATTTTTTCAATCTCCTTCCTCTTTAATGTATTTCCCGAGCAGCCTGTTATGACCAGAACGATCACTGCAATAAGAAGGGAACGGATCATGGTCATTTCCCCTCTTGATTCTTGACCCTATCATATTCCTTCTGCACACGTCTAATGCATGCATAATGATCATCGAGCTTATATTTATCACACTTACTTCTCTTCAATGCCGAAGTGAGATTATCGAGCTTGTCCCCTTGTGCCCCTTCTTTCTTGTCGAAGAAGCCGTAGAAAGCAAACGGATTTATGAATGTGAACCTTTGCCATAAATCCTTCCCGTCTGGTAATTCTTGAAAGAACTCCCAAAATTCCTCGCAGAATTTCCGATAGCTTTTTGCGCCTGGCGTAAGCAATTTCATGTACCAATCGGTGCCGAAAAGGATTTTGTCCCGAAGATGACCGTTCTGCTTGTTTGTTAATACCTGAGCGAAAGATTCTTTACAAGATTCCAAAGTCCAGCATGAAAAATCGGTGTATACGTTCGGATATTCTTTTGTGAGGGATGTAATTTCAGAAATCCAATCGCTACCAGACCCTTTGTTCCATTCATCTCCGCCAAAGTGGGCAAGGCAAAGCTTTAGCTTTGGAAATATCTGAAGAACCTTGCGCCATTCTTTCGGATGAACGTAATTGTCCCAGAAATACTGTATTGCGATATCTTCCGTGTCAGCAGCGATACCTGTTGCGTCGGTAGGCGCTCCCGATTCAAATACAGAAGAAGGTGTCTTAATTTGATAAGAAGAAATCTGGGCATCATATTGCATGTAAAGTTTCATTTCGTGTGTTGACATACCACCGGGCGAACAATGAACAAGAATAGGAATACCTTCACGCTCGCAGCGTGCATAGAAACAGTCACCGTCCTTTAGTTTGTCATGGAGGTAAGGAAGGCGGGGATCAAGCGGCTTGTATCCAAGAGGCGGGTACATTTTGAAGCCGACGAAAAGCCCATTTCCTAGAGAAGAAACGATCTCATCGAATGGATAGTTCCACGGTCCTTTCTGAAAATTGCTTAATAGTTTTTCGGTCTGCGGATAGTTCCATCGGCGTGGGTCGTAATTGTACATTCCAATTAGTCTTAAAGGATTCAGTTTCAATGCCTCAATTGTCTGACCTACCTGTGTCTCAAACTTGGCAAACGTTTTCTGGTTTTCCCCGGGCAGCAGTACCTTCTTCCATTTGTCTCTTGGATCACGCGCATTTTGCCTTTCGTAGTAGTACCACGGCGTTTCATCTTCAAAGTAAAGCGCCAGCCCGTCAAAGCCTGAAAGCCATGCATACTCCATATCCATCATTTGAATGACGGCGAATGCGAACAAGTCGGTGTTTTTGTAATAGTCGGACTGACCAATTAAACTTTTCGGCCCGAATGCTGAATCGATTTCCAAGATCTCGCAGTTCCCGATTTCAGTGGTGGATTTCACCTGTAGATGCCCTGCGGCTCGTTTGACGACCTTTGCGAGTGCATCTAACGTCTTTCTTTCCAAATGTGGTTGAAGAGGTACTTTATCCCAAAGCAGCGGTAGGGGAGCGCATGCGCCATTTTCTATGTGCGAATGCACATCAACGATGCACCTGGGGGTCCTGATGATGATTGTCAAGCGCTCACCGGATTTGCCCAATACACCCATGCCGGGCTTGATAACAACGGTTCGCTCGGGAGGATCGTAAGCCATTGCAATTATCTCCTATTCTTGCGGTTCGCTGGTATCATTCGGATTGTCTTCGGAATCAGCTTCACTCTTAAGATTGTCAAATACTTTTGTCATATTCACTACTGACATCCGAGCCAACATCGCCTTTTCGGTATTGATTATCAGGAAATACTTGACCTCAGAGCCGACATCGGGATGCTCATCCATGAATTCCTTTGTTGTCCTTTCGATGTGTTCCCAGAGTGCCTTGTTGGTTGCTTTCAGCGCAGCCATGCCCTCAAATCTTTCGCAGCTCAGATTGTTGTAGAAGAACTGCTCTATCCCGAGCTTATCAGAAATGTCGATCATCCCCTGAATGAAATCGAGTATCCGTTGCGCCGGGCGCTCGTATATTTTAATCATTCCCCAAGAACCGTGGTACTGGTTTCCAGAAGCAGATGCAAGGTTGAATGTGTAATGCCCCATTTCCCGATAATAGAAGTCCAGAAGCATCGACAGCGAATGGTTAATCCTCTTGCAGCATTCGTTGCAGATTGGCCTTCCAGAATGGTCAACAACTTCGAATGGTAATCTTGTCAGAATAGATCCGCATGTTGCACATGGAAATAGAAATGAGTTCTTGAGGCTCATCCTTATTGACAATCTGGCAGGGTCAATACCTTGAAAATTAGGATTATTCTTTTCAATATTCCCGGAAGTTTTGTCTTGCATTCCTTCTTCCTTTTCTTGCCGCACATGACGCGCGCCTTGTTTTGCGGGTGCCGGTCTTAATATGTCTTTTCTCCTCAAGACACTCAACCGGAAATTGCGCCGCAAATACTAACGTTGACGAACATTCATTGTCTATTATCGTACCGCACCATTAAAATTTACCAGAGCTTGTGCCTCATTCAATGCGAGAATATTACCGGGGATGAGACAATTGCAGCCGAGTTATTATCTCACGTCACGATTTTGCCCTTTACGCACCAAGACGATACCCGTTTTTCCACAGGATTTACTCGTCATAGCAACGACCTACCATGTTGTAAAACTCCATGTTTGCGACCAATCGGTTATTGTTCCACTATTGAGCGTCGCATTGACACGCCAATAGTAAGTGGTAGCACCCGAAAGCACTCCACCGGAAGTGAAATTTGTGCCTGGCACCGTCATGTTTATCAGTATGTTGCCAAAGTTTGAACTATCAGAAACCTCTAACCGGTAAGAAGCCGCACCACCTGGATAGACATTCCAAGTAAATCTTGTCGTACTATTGCTTATATTAACCGCGCCATCGACAGGTCCAATTTGCACCGGCCCTACGAGTCCGAAAGTGGCATATATAGTGTGATTTGAAGTGATATTCATGAAATCATGTGACGACACAGCTCCGACCGACTTTCCATCCACTAAAACATCCAATATTTCATAACCGGAAATCGGCGTAATCGAATAACTTTTTGAAGCGTTGTAAAGAACCGTTGTTACACCATTGGGTGATACGGTTCCCCCCGTCGCGCTGGTGGCAGTAATAGTAAACGTTGCGGTTGTGAATGTTGCATTTATAGAATGGCTTGCAGATACATTGTCGAATGTGTATGATGTATCCGCCCCAGCCGACACGCCATCCACCAGCACATCCGCTATTTGGTATCCTAATGATGGTGTCATGGAAAACGTTTTGCTAGAATTATAGTTGACCGTCGTGTTCCCACTGGGAAATATTGCCCCGTTTGGTCCCGCAGTAGCAGAAATTGTGTACGTGTTGATTGCAAAAACAGCAGCTAAGTTCCCCGCTTTGTTTATAGTGATGGTGGCGGAATCATCAGTTGTATCGCTCACATCTCCGGTCCAATTTACAAATTGATACCCTGTATTCGGTACGGCTTTTAGCCCGACAACGGTTCCGGAGTCATACTCTGCGGCGTCCGGCGTTTTTGTTATTGTCCCGTTCGTAGCCGTCACCGAAAGAGCAAATTGTCGTTTGGTTGTAAATTTCCTTATGCTTGACCATACGCTGGTGCCGGTAATGGCGCTCGCATTCACCCGCCAGTAATAGGTCGTGCCGTTTGTGCACCCCGCAACGACCTCGGTGGTGTCGGTTTGTGTGGAGTCGGAGAGAACCATGTTTACAAAACCGGAATCGGACGCAACCTGCGGGTAATATTCTGAAATACCAGTTGCTTTGTTCCAAACCAGCTTTATTGAAACCGATTGACCCCAGGCCCCGTTTGCCGGTGATACCAGCGTTGGCGCAGACGGCGGCACATTCACTTCCAAATGCGCATATGCAGAGGTGTCTGCTCCGGAGGAATTTACAGCAACCACGTAATAATTCCCCGAATCGGCGGCAGTCACGTTCGAAATCTGGTACAACGGGTTGGCGCTCGAATCCTTCATGGCGCCGCTGCTTTTTGTCCCGTGATACCATTTAAACGTTGGCGAGGGAGATGCGTTGTTTATAGCAACTGTAAATTTAACCGATCCGCCCACGGTAACGGTGGTGTCCGACCGTGGTTGCGTTTGTATGACAGGCGCAAGCTTGACAGCGCTCACCGTAACAATCACGGTTGCGGAAGTCGTGCTCCAAAGGGTGCCATCGAAGGCCATTACCGTAAATGTGTCTAGGCCGGTAAATTCGGAAGTCGGCGTGTAGACAATACTGCCTTTTGTTGAGTCGGCAAGAGTTGCGGTTCCATTGTGCGGCTTCCGTGACAATTGCCATTGGGTAATTGAATCGTTGTCCGGGTCGCTAGCCGTAAGGGCAACGGTAAGGGCCTGGTTCACGCCGGTGTTTACCGACTGCGCCTGGACTGTTGGCGGCCGGTCGGTTTTTGTGATGGTAATTCTAACCGTGTCTTTGGTAATCCCATTCGCGTCGGTTGCGGTGAAGACAATGTAATACAACCCCAATTCACTATACGTTGGGGTCCAGGTAAATAGACCCGTCTTCGAGATGAACGTCGCCGAATCCGGCAGTTTTGCGCCGGAAATGTTCGTCGCGTTCAGCGTAACCGTATCCTGGGATGAAGGAACGGTTTGCACTTTGAAGCTGAGGGTAGTACCTTGTGACACGGACACCACTGTGTCGGCAGCCGGAACCACGATGACCGGCGGTGTTTTGCTCGACTGCGAGATCACTGTTATGTACGCTGTTTGCGTATCGGACAATGCCGGGCTCCCGTTGTCGGTAACCGTGAATATCGCCGAATCTATGCCCACGAAGGTTGCCGGAGACGTCCACGAGAAGATGTTACTGCTGAGATTGGCGCCCGCAGGAGATTTAATCATTGCATAGGTATGAGTCTGGCCGTTGTCGGTATCCGTTACGGAAAGCGAGAGGGTGCAGGCCTGGGCGCTTACCATGTTTCGTACGCCGGAAACACTGAGTTGAGGCTTGTGGTTTGATGTCGTAACCGGCTTGATGGTGAGGACTGCCGGAGAACTCACAACCGAATCGCCCCACTGGTCCTTTACGACGCAGGTGTAAACGCCGACATCGGCGGCATTCACGGTATCTATTAGAAGCGTGTTGGTGGTGACTCCTAAAACAGGTGCACCGTCTTTTACCCATTGATATTGAAACGTCCCGGTATCCCGGATGGTCACGAAGAACAGTGCAGAGCCGTTCGGGTCAACCGAAAGGCTCTTGGGCTGGTTTGAAATTCTAACTGATTTCCCCAAAATCATGATGTTTGCGATCACGGTTTTTACGTCGGTCCCAACGTAAACGCTAACCGTTACTGTCCGTATGCCCACGGAACGAAACCCTATTGCAATCCATTGTGTGTCGATCCACGCGGTTGCTTTTGTGTAGCTGAGAGTGGTATCTGTGTTGGAGATTGTTCCAATGACCACCTTGGCCGATGTAATATAGGATGGAAGATAGCTGATCATACCGATTCGCACGATATTCCCTACCGTGTCGGTAATCGTGTCTGCATCCCTGTGGCCGCTGGAGTTTTGCATGATCACGAAGATCGTGGCATCCCCGGGATGGAAAGGACTGTTACCGGTTGTGCAGGTAAGCACGGACAACACGATAATGGACAAGGCAAATAGAACGATGGAAAATCTTCTTTTCATACGACTTGTTTCCCCGAAGAAAAAGGTACGCAAGAATGGCAGGTTTTTGAGAAACAAAATAGCATTTTACACGATTGGATACTGTGACCATGGTCACAAAGTACCAAATTACTTGTTACGAGAAAATTGGATCCGGTCGGAAGACACTTCCCCGGCGGTTGTTCAATTGACAAGCCTGAGGGAACGGGCTCGGTGCCGCAGTTGGAAAAAATAGACACAAGGAGAATTATGGCTAATGAAAAGAGAGAGAGTGGTTTCTTGATGGACATGTGGGCTCCAGGTGCGTTCACGAACAAAACAGTTCATCCGCATCACTAGGCTCCGCGAGCCGTCACAATTCCATGACTGCCTTGTGTGGATGCAAGACGCAGATTTCAAGAATTTGCCGAACGTGCGGTACGTTTCAAAATCGGGTGCGAAGAAGAAATAGCACCGTTTGCCTCCCCTTTACAACGTGATTCCCTCCCGCCTGATCCTCTCGTAGAGTGGCACGTTCTTGTGTTTCACGTCGTTCCAGTCCTGTTTGTCCTTGAACACTGCCTTGATGTCTTCGCCTATCTCCAGTGACAATTGGTATAGCGGGTGCCGCACGCGGTCGGCACGCGCAGAATCCACCGGGCCGTCCAGAAGCACCAGAAAGTCCCAGTCTTTTCCGTTTGCGCAATCGCCGCGGCAGTGGGAGCCGTAGAGCAGCAGTTCGGCCGACGGCTCGACGGCCACAACGAGATCCTTCACCTGCCGGGCCACGTCGTTAGATTTCCGTTTTATCATGCTGGTTCCTTTGGTGTACCCATAGTTCACTCCGCGGCAGCCGCTATCCCGGCGGCCAGGAGAGGTCGCGTCCGGCCAGGATATGCGCGTGCAGGTGCGGCACAAGCTGTCCCGAATGCTCGCCCGAGTTTATCACCACGCGGTAGCCGCCGGACACAAGGTTCTGCTCGCGTACGGTTGTCCCAAGCGCCTCAAGGAATTTCTGCATCGCTTCCATCTTGTGCGCGGGCACGTCGTGGATTGCCGCGAAATGTTCCTTGGGAATCGCCACCAGATGGGTGGGCGCCACCGGGTTGATGTCTTTGAAAACGAGCGTCCATTCGTCTTCGTAAACCTTGGTTGACGGTATCTGGCCGGCGATGATTTTGCAGAATATGCAATCGGACATGATAGTTTCTCCTTCCTGAGCAAAATTAAGAACTGGGCGTTCCCCTCCGCTACGCTTCGGGTCGGTCTCCCTTTGGGCTCGGCCGCAGGCCTCGGTGCCGCCTGCCGAAGTCGCCTGCGGCGAAGGGTCAGGCGGCCCTGCGCTATTGCGCACCCGCCAGTCCACCTAACGCGCGGCAGCGCGTAGATTCCGCTTAAAGGCAACAAGCGTAAGCAAGACCTTCTTGTCCTACATTTGCGGGAATACTATGCTGCCTTCTTTTGTCAACTTTCAACTTTTCACTTTGAACTAATTGCCTCTGCTTGGAGGCTTACTCTTTGTCAACGCTCGCGGGTGCCCCCTAGCCCAAGGTTGATTCTTGCAACTACACCCTCTTGGGGTGCACCCAGGAGGGCATGGGCCCGCCCAACATGAAGGGCGGGAAGCGCCGGAAGACCGCACGCAGTGCGGGCTGGAGCGAGGGGGAAACTTCCCCCAACCAGGAAGCTCATTCGCATTATTAATATAATTTCATCCCCTCAATCACGCCTTTGAAGACCGCATGCTATCTAGTATTTTCTAGCCCATGAAATCCGTTGGAAAGACGCCCGAGATAAAGATGATAGCTCAGAACAAGAAAGCATATCACGACTTCGAAGTCCTTGAGAAAGTCGAGGCCGGGGTGGAACTGCTGGGGTCGGAGGTGAAATCGGTCCGGCAGGGCGGCATTTCCATTGCAGACACCTATGCCACCTGCGACCACGGCGAGATGTTTATCCATCATATGCACATAATCCCCTACCAGCAAAAGGGGTTTGTGGTGCCTGAGCCGTACCGGAAGCGCAAGCTTCTTCTCCACAAGAGCCAGATCGTGCGCATGGCTGCCGACGTCGAAAGAAAACATCTTACGATAATACCGCTTAAGGTATATTTCGATAAACAATGGGTCAAAATGGAACTCGGGCTGTGCCGCGGCATGAAAATGTATGACAAAAGGGAAAAAATAGCAGCCGAGGAATCGAAGAGGCGTCTCGCCCAAATCATGAGGACCCGCGGAAAACGGTAAGCTTGGCTCTTCACAAGAACACACTTTTTTCGGCCCGCTTTGTGCGGGGAGCGTGCGCGCTTATCGCCGTGGCGGCGTGGGCCGCAGTGATGGCAGAGCCGCGCCTTTCAAACGAAATTTCGGGCAAACAGCGGCCCGTTGCGGTGAAGGAATGCGCGCAAGCGACCTGCGTGTCGCTCTCCGATGTCTGCGAAGGAATGGGATTCTCCTGGAAATGGGATTTCTCTTCGGAGAAGCTCACCTGCGTGAGAAAAGGCCTTAAAATATCTTTTGTCCAGGACATGCCCTTTTGCCTCGTCAACGATTCGCTGCGCCAGATGCCCGCCGGCCCTGTTCGCAGCGGCGGTTTGCTGTATACGCCGGCGCGGATGGCGGCCGACATTTTCTCGCGGGCAACCGGCGATTCGGTAGTCTGGCGAGAGCAGGATTCGGTGATGGTGGTGAGCGCGAGGCCGGTGGCGAAGGCCGGCGCGGCAAAGGCCCTGGCCGACACCGAAAGGGTCACGAAGGCCGGCGACACCACGACGCGCGCGCATGATCATGATACGGCCGCGCGGGTGAAGCAGCCGCAGCAGGAGATTATCAAGACCATCGTGATTGATCCCGGGCACGGCGGCATGGACCCCGGCGCAATCGGCCAGAGCGGGATTGAAGAGAAGAATGTGGTGCTCGACATTGGTCTTGCGTTGCGGGACCTGTTCAAGAAGAAGACCAGGCTCACCGTGTTTCTCACCCGCGATTCGGACAGGTTCATTCCCCTGGTGGACCGCACGCGGTTTGCAAACGAAAAGAAGGCGGATATTTTCGTGAGCATTCACGCAAACAGCATTGAGGGAAACAAGAAGAAGAAGGACGGAACGCGCGGCTACAAGGTGTATTTCCTGTCGCAGGCGAAAAACGAGGAAGACAAGCTCGTTGCCATGCGCGAAAATGCGGTGATCGAGCTTGAAGACAAGACGCACAAATACGACAACCTGCAGGATATTCTTATCGACATGGCCGGAAACGAGTTTCTGCGGGAAAGCCAGGATTTTTCCATTATGGTAACCGAAAAATTCACCTCGTGCCTCAGGAGCATTCCCCGCCTGCACCTGGGCATTGGGCAGGCCAATTTTTGGGTGCTCAACGGTACGTACATGCCCTCGGTCCTCGTTGAAGTCGGATTCATTTCGAATTCACAGGAAGAGAAAGACCTGAGCGAGCCATCGACTCAAAAATCGATCGCGTCGGGGATCTTCGACGCGGTGATGAGCTTCAAGAAGAAATACGAGGAAGGTCAATGAGCGATCCGAGGCCCATCGGCATGTTCGACTCCGGCCTGGGGGGCCTTACGGTCGCGCGCGAGGTGTTCAGGTGCATGCCGGGGGAGACGGTTCTGTACCTCGGCGACACGGCCCGGTGCCCGTATGGCGGCAGGTCCGAAGAAACGATAAAGACGTTCGGCATGCAGGACGCGCGCTTCCTTGTCGAACAGGACATCAAGATGTTGATTGTCGCGTGCAACACCGTGTCGTCGGTGGCCCTCGACTATGTCCGCGCCGAGGTCAACGACATCCCGGTTGTGGGAGTCGTTCAGCCGGGCGCACGCGCGGCGGTGCAGCGCACCACGCGCAAGAAGATCGGAGTAGTGGGAACCGCGGCCACGATCCGCACGGGCTCGTACGAGAAAGCGATTCACGATATCGACCCGGACATCACGACCTATGCCCTTGCCTGCCCGCTGTTTGTGCCGCTTGTCGAAGAAGGACTGCTTGACTCCGATATCACGCGTCTTGCGGCCCATCGGTATCTTGCCGATCTTGTCGCCAAAGGAATCGATTGCCTTATCCTGGGGTGCACGCATTATCCGCTCCTGCTGGAGACGATCCAGAGCACCGTGGGCGGCGGCATACAGTTGCTCGACAGCGCACTGTGGGCCGCGCGCGAGGCCCGGGATATTCTTTTCGCAATGCAGGGCCTTTCTCTCCAGCCGGGCGGCGGCAGGGAGAGGAGCCGCTTCTATGTGACCGACGTTACGCCGCAGTTCGCGCAAAATGCCGCGAGGTTTCTGGGCAGTCCCCTGTCGAACATTGAGAAGATCGAACTCGAACAATTGACAAAAACGATATAACACCTACAAGGAGGAAGTATGTCTGGTCATTCCAAATGGGCCAAAATCAAGAGGGCCAAGGGAAACGCGGACGCTGCAAGAGGCAAGGTCTTTAGCCGTCTCATCCGTGAAATCACCATTGCCTCGCGTATGGGCGGGGGAGACAAGGAAGCCAATCCGCGTCTGAGGTCGGCCATCGCCGCCGCGCGCGCCGCGAACATGCCCACCAAGAATGTCGACAATGCCATTGCCAAGGGCACGGGCACGCTCGACGGCGCCACGTATGAGGAATTTTCGCTGGAGGGATACGCGCCGGGCGGCGTCGCCGTGCTTGTCGAATGCATGTCGGA
>Ga0182027_10008221_pt1 | contig 15229 bp, 12 predicted proteins | sample 712E1DmetaG_FD_121300 | JGI IMG/M metagenome (GOLD analysis project Ga0182027, IMG submission 121300) | Permafrost microbial communities from Stordalen Mire, Sweden - 712E1D metaG (Illumina Assembly) | ecosystem: Environmental > Terrestrial > Soil > Wetlands > Permafrost | place: Sweden... | reverse complement strand
GACCCCAACCACACCGAGCTGGCCATGTTCAGCGTGATGTGGAGCGAGCACTGCTCGTACAAGAGCTCCAAGCCGCTTCTCAAGACGCTCCCGACGCGCGGTAGCGGCCTGATGGCCGGCGTCGGCGACAACGCCGGCGTCGTCCGCATCGGTGACGGGCTGGCCGTTGCCTTCAAGATCGAGAGCCACAACCACCCCTCCGCGGTGGAGCCCTACCAGGGCGCCGCCACCGGCGTCGGCGGCATCCTGCGCGACATCTTCACGATGGGCGCCCGCCCGATCGCCGTGCTGGACGCGCTGCGCTTCGGCGACCCGGCCGATCCGCGCACCCGCCATCTCGTCGACGGCGTCGTCCGTGGCGTCGGCGGCTACGGCAACTGCGTCGGCGTACCGACCGTGGGCGGGGAGCTGGTCTTCGATCCCACCTATCAGGGCAACCCGCTCGTGAACGTGATGGCCATCGGCCTGCTCGAGGAGCGGATGCTGATCCTGGCCGAGGCGCCCGGGCCGGGCAACTACGTGGTCCTCTTCGGATCCACGACCGGTCGCGACGGCATCGGCGGCGCCAGTGTGCTCGCCTCGGCGACCTTCCAGGACCAGGACCCCTCCAAGCGGCCGGCGGTCCAGGTAGGCGACCCGTTCGCCGAGAAGCTGTTGATCGAGGCCAGCCTGGAGATGATCGATCGGCGGCTCGTCCTGGGAATCCAGGACCTGGGGGCCGGCGGTATCAGCTGCGCCACCTCCGAGTCGGCCGACAGGGCCGGCACCGGGATCCTGCTGGACCTGGACGCGATCCCGCGCCGGGAGCCCGGCCTGGCGCCGTGGGAAGTGATGATCTCGGAGTCCCAGGAGCGCATGCTGGCGACGTGCCTGCCGGAGAACTACCCGGCCGTGCGCGAGGTCTGCGAACGCTGGGGCATCCCGATCGCCCTCGTCGGGCGCGTCACCACCGACGGCGACATCGCCGTTGTGGAAGGCGGCATCGGTCCGGACGGGACGCCGAACCCGCGCGCTCGCGAGGTCGCGCGGGTCCCAGCCAGGGCACTGACCAGCGACGCCATCGTCCACTACCGGCTGGCCACGCCGCCGACCCGCCGTCGCCAGGCGCCCGCGCCAGGCATCCCGCTTACGGCGCAGGATGGCCTGCCCGAGCGCGGCATGGACCCGGCCGCGGTCCTGGCCGCCCTCCTGGGTAGCCCCAACCTGTCCAGCCGCCGCTGGGTCTACGAGCAGTACGACTCCTCGGTCCAGAGCAACACCGTCGAGTGGCCAGGCCACGGCGCGGCGGTGCTGCGGGTCAAGGGGACCAGGAAGGCGCTCGTGGCCACGACGGACGGCAACCAGACGGTCAGCGCGATCGACCCGCATCTGGGCGCCCAGCTGTCGGTGGCCGAGGCCACGCGCAACGTCAGCATCGCGGGCGCCCGCCCGCTCGGCATCACCAACTGCCTCAACTACGGCAACCCGGAGCGCCCCGAGGCTTTCTGGCAGCTGAAGGAGGCGGTCCGGGGGATGGGCGAGGCGTGCCGGGCCCTCGGAATACCCGTCACGGGCGGCAACGTCTCGCTTTACAACGAGTACTCCGGCGGCGCCATCTCGCCCACCCCGGAGATCGGCGTCGTCGGCCTGCTCGACGACGTCTCGCTCCTGGTCCGGCCGCCGTTCACGACGGCCGGCGACGCCGTGCTCCTGGTCGGGAACAGCGCTCCGGGCATGGCCGGCTCCGCCTACGCGTCCCTGGCCGGGGTCTCGTCCGAGGACGCGCCGCCGAGCCTCGACCTGGAACGCGAGGCGGCCCTGCAGTCGTTCGTCCGCGAAGCCATCGGCCGGGGTCTTGTGGCATCCGCCCAGGACGCCTCCGGCGGCGGCCTGGCCGTGGCCATAGCCGAGTGCTGCATGTGGGGCGGCATCGGCGCGACGCTTCGCCTGGGCGTCTCGGGCTCGCCGGCGATCGAGCTCTTCGGCGAGAGCCCGTCCCGGCTCGTTCTCTCGTGTCGCCCGCGTCACGCTCCGGCGATCATGCTGCTCGCCCGTCAGTTCGCCCTGCCGGCCGATATCCTGGGCGACGTCGGCGGGGACAGGCTCCGCATCGAGCTCACCGGCCAGGGCGCGACGGGCGCGGCCGAAGAACGGGGTTCGCGCGTCGCCGACGCCCTGGACGTGTCTCTGGCGGACCTGCGCCACGCCTGGGATCACGGCCTGGCCCGCGCCCTGGGCGTGGAGCCCGGTCCGGGGCACGCATCCGAGGCCGTCGATGCCGCCTCGTCGGGCGAGGTGGCCTGACCATGTGCGGCATCTTCGGCGCGCTGACCCCCGGGGCGGATGCGGCGGGGATTGCCGCGCTCGGCGTCTTCTCACTCCAGCACCGCGGCCAGGAGTCGGCCGGCATCGCCGTCAGCGACGGCGAGCAGCTCATGCTCTACAAGGACCTGGGCCTGATCGCCCAGGTCCTCGACGAACGCCGCCTGCCGAGCCTCCGCGGCCACCTGGCCATCGCCCACTGCCGCTATTCGACGACGGGCTCGACGGTCTGGGAGAATGCCCAGCCGACCTTCCGGCTCGGCCGGGGCCGATCGATCGCCATCGGCCACAACGGCAACCTGGTCAACACTCGAGAGTTGCTGGCGCGGCTGCAGGGCGGCAAGTCGCGCCTGCCCGCCACGACCGACACGGAGCTCCTGACGGCGCTGCTGGCCGACGACCCGTCCGGCGACACGGTCGAGGCCCTAAAGCGGGTGTTGCCGACCGTCCAGGGCGCCTATTCGCTGGCCATTCTCGACGAGAAACGGGTCATCGGCGTGCGCGATCCACACGGCTTCCGGCCGCTCGTGCTGGGCCGGCTCGAGCCCGCGGCCGACGATCCCGAGGGAGTGCGTTCGGGGGGCTGGGTCATCAGCTCCGAGTCGGCCGCCGTCGAGGTTGCCGGCGGCACGGTCGTCAGGGACGTGGAGCCGGGCGAGATCGTAATCCTCGAGCAGGGCAAGGATCCGGTTTCGGTCCGCTTCGCCGAGGGTCGCGAGCAGTTGTGCGTCTTCGAGCTGATCTACTTCGGCCGGCCCGATTCGTACATGCTCGGCCGGAACCTGTACGAGTCGCGGCGCCGCATGGGTGTCGCCCTCGCGGCCGAGGCGCCGGTGAATGCAGACATGGTGATGCCTGTGCCGGATACCGGAGCGCCCGCCGCGGCCGGTTTCGCCGAGGGCTCCGGGTTGCCGTACCGCGAGGGCATGGTCCGCAACCGCTACTCCGGCCGCACCTTCATCCAGCCCTCGCAGGCCATGCGCCAGCGCGGCGTCACCGTCAAGCTGAGCCCGCTGCGCGAGGTGGTCGCCGGCCAGCGGCTGGTCGTCGTCGACGACTCGATCGTCCGTGGCACCACCACCCGCCAGATCGTGGCCCTGTTGCGGAAGGCCGGCGCCGCCGAGGTCCACCTCCGCATCAGCTCGCCGCCGATCCACCACCCCTGCTTCTACGGCATCGACACGCAGATCGAGACGGAGTTGATCGCGTCGACCCATTCGGTGGACGAGATCCGGGATTTCGTCGGCGCCGACTCGCTGACGTTCCTATCCAAGGATGGGGTTCTGCAGGCGCTCGACCTGCCGTACGAGCGCTTCTGCTTCGCCTGCTTCGACGGGCGGTACCCCGTGCCGGTCCCGTACGACACGACTCGCCACAAGTTCGTCCTGGAGGACGCCCAGGGCGAGCCGGTCTCGCGCGGGGAGGCCGAGGCGCTCGCCGGGACGACGCCGCATGACTGAGCGTGGCGGCGAGCCCCGCGAGGCCGCCGGCCCGCACGGCCCGGCCGTCGCTTCCGTCCCCGCGGGCGCCAAGAGAGGCGGGGCGTGGGGCGCGTACGGCGCCGCCGGGGTCGATATCGAGGCCGGCGAGCGCGCCGTCGAGTTGATGCGGGCCTCGGTGGAGGCCACGCGGCGCCCCGAGGTGATCGGCGGACTCGGCGGTTTCGCTTCGGCGATGGCCCTGCCCCGGGGCATGCGCGAGCCGATCCTGGTCGGCTCGACCGACGGCGTGGGCACGAAGACGGCGATCGCGACGGCGCTCGGCCGCTACGACACCATAGGGCGCGACCTGGTGGCGATGTGCGCCGACGACCTCGTCTGCGCCGGGGCGGAGCCGCTCTTCTTCCTCGACTACATCGCGGCCGGCCGGGTCTTCCCGGAGCGAATCGCGGCCATGGTGGGCTCGATCGCGGACGGCTGCGGCGCGGCGGGATGCTCGCTGATCGGCGGCGAGACGGCCGAGCACCCGGGGCTGATGGAGCCGGACGAGTTCGACATTGCCGGCTTTTGCGTAGGCGTTGTGGAACGGGACCGGCTGCTCGACGGGACGGCGGCACGGGCCGGCGACGTGCTGATCGGCATCGCCTCCAGCGGACTCCACAGCAACGGGTTCTCGCTGGTGCGGCGGATCGTGGCCGAGGTCGACGTCCCTCTCGACGAGGGCTACGCCGAGCTGGTCGGAAGGATCCTGGGACCCGCCACGAAGCCCGAGCCGGAGACGCTGCGGCGGACCCTCGGCGAGGTCCTGCTGACCCCGACCAGTATCTATGCCCGTTCCATCCTGCGGCTTCGGAGCAGGCTGGGCGAAGCGGGCGCGGAGCTCAGAGGCGTCGCTCACATCACCGGTGGCGGACTGCCCGGCAACGTGCCGCGAGCGCTGCCCGAGGGTCTCGGCGCACGTCTGCGCCCGGGGGCCTGGCCGATGCCCTCGATCATGCGGCTCGTCGGCGCCCTCGGCGGCCTCTCGGAGGAAGAGCTTCGCTCGGTCTTCAACGGCGGGCTGGGGATGGTCTGCGTCGTGCCGCCCGAAGCTGCAGGCACGGCGATCTCGAGCCTGGCCGAAGACGGCCTGCCGGCCTGGCAGGTCGGCGAGGTGGTGGCGGTCGATCCGACGGGAACGAGGTACTCGGAGTCGTGAAGGCGTAGTTGCGGCAGCCTGGGGCGCGCTGGAGGCGCCCGGCCGATCGGCACGTAGGAGGAGCGGCGTGACGCACAGGATCGCGGTTGGCGTATCGGGAACCGGCAGCAACCTGCGTGCCCTGCACGCCACGATCGAGCGCGGCGCGCTCGACGCAGAGATTGCCCTGGTCTTCGCCGATCGCGATTGTCCGGCCGTCGAGTGGGCGGTCGAGCAGGGCATCGACGCCCTGGTCGTACCGATGCCCAAGCTCAGCGAGGTGCGCGAGAGGGAGTCTGCCGACGGCCTGCTGGCTGCGTCCCTGGAGGCCGTCGGGCCGGAGTTGATCGTCCTGGCCGGGTACATGCGGGTCCTGGGGTCGACGGCCCTCGGCGCCCTGGGGTGTCCGGTAATAAACCTTCATCCCGCGCTGCTACCCTCGTTCCCCGGTGCGCACGCCGTCAAGGACGCCCTCGAGGCCGGCGTCAAGATGACCGGTGTGACCGTCCACTTCGTCGACGGCTCGCTCGACGCCGGGCCGGTCATCCTCCAGGACTCGGTCCCGGTCCTCGCGGGCGACACCGAGGAGACGCTCTTCGAGAGGGTCCACGCGGTCGAGCACAGGCTGCTGCCGCGAGCGGTCGGACTTGCCCTCGCCGGCGCACTGACGATCGAGGAGGACGGCCGAACCGTCCGTATCGACGCGGCCCGCGCGGCCGAGACGATGCCGGTACCCAGGCGGGCGCTTCTGTCCGTTTCCGACAAGACCGGCCTGCCCGAATTCGGGGCCTGTCTCGTGCGCCTCGGCTTCGAGCTCGTATCCACCGGCGGAACGGCGCGGGCGTTGCGGGCGGCCGGCCTGCCCGTCACGGACGTAGCCGCGGTGACCGGATTCCCCCAGATGCTGGACGGGCGGGTCAAGACTCTCCACCCGTGCATCCACGGCGGGATCCTTGCGGATCGAAGACTGGCCTCGCACCGCGAGCAGCTGGCCGCGGCGGCCATCGACCCGTTCGATCTGGTCGTCGTCAACCTGTACCCGTTCGCGGCGGCGGCCGACAGGCCGGGCATCGCCTTCGACGACCTGGTCGAGGAGATCGACATCGGCGGGCCGTCGATGGTCCGTGCGGCGGCCAAGAACCATGCCTCGGTTGCCGTCGTGACCTCACCGGCCCGGTACGCCGCCGTCATCGCGGAGCTGCAGGCGAACGGTCGGGTGGGGGAGGGACTTCGCGCCGCGCTCGCCGTCGAGGCATTCCGCCACACCGGCGCCTACGACGCCCGAATTGCCGCCGAGCTGCCCGGCCGGATGGCCGCGGCCGGCGTCGCGCTGCCCGACGAGCCGGGCCTGCCCGGTTCGTCGGATCCGTACCCGCCGACGCTCGTCGTGGGCCTGGAGAAGGTCGAGACGCTGCGCTACGGCGAGAACCCACACCAGCGGGCCGCCCGATACCGCCGCCCCGGCACGACGAACTGGGCCGGGCCGTTCGCTCTGGGCGGATCGATATTGCAGGGCAAGGCGCTCTCGTACAACAACATCCTCGACGCGTCGGGCGCTGACGCGATCGGCCGCGCGCTGCGCGGCCCGGCCTGCGTCGTCGTCAAGCATACCAATCCGTGCGGCGCCGCCGAGCGCGCGACCCTCCGTGAGGCCTGGGACGTCGCCCTGGCCGGCGATCCCGTCTCAGCCTACGGCGGCGTCGTGGCGCTGACACGGGAGGTGGACGCCGCCACCGCGGCGGGGCTGGCCTCGATCTTCCTGGAGGTGATCGTGGCCCCGGGCTACTCCTCGGAGGCGCTGGCGATCCTGGCGCGCAAAACGAACCTCCGATTGCTGGAGGATCCGCTCCTGGGGAGCGCGGAGTCCGCGCCCGCTCCCGATCCACTGGGATCCATCCGAGTCGCCGGCGGCGGCGTGCTCGTCACGGCACCGGACGCCTCGCCGGACGACCCGGCGACGTGGAAGCTGGCCACCACGCGCGCCCCGTCGGAGGGCGAGATGCGCGACCTGGACCTGGCCTGGCGACTCTGCCGGGGCGTCGTCTCGAACGCGATCGTCCTGGTCAAGGACGGGATGGAGATCGGCCTCGGCTCCGGTCAGACGAGCCGCGTCGACGCCGCTCGCCAGGCCGTCTCAAAGGCGATCGCCTTCCACGGCCAGGATGCGCTGCGGGGAGCAGCCTGCGGATCGGACGCCTTCTACCCGTTCCCCGACGCGGTCCAGGTCTGCCTGGACGCGGGCGTGACGGCCTTCGCCCAGCCGGGCGGCTCGATGCACGACAAGGACGCGATCGAAGCCGCGGAGAAGGCCGGCGCGTCGATGCTGCTGACGGGCGTCCGCCACTTCCGCCACTGAGCGAACGACCGGTCGAGGGCCTGCCGGGCGCCGCCGGCCGGCCGCTACCCGATCGACTTGATGTCGGCCTCGATCGGCTCGCGGTCGGCGGGATCTGAGATCGACACGAGGGCCTCGCGGGCTCTGGCCAGCCAGGCGTTCTTCTGCTCCTCGTCGCCGGCGACCGCATGGGCCCGGGCCAGCGCCTCGAACGCGGCGGCCTCGTCCCAGTCCTCGGCGCCCCGAAGATCGGTCAACAGTTCGAGACAGCGCCGGGCATGGCAGATCGCCGGCTCGGGACGGCCCAGGACGGCGTAGACACGCGAGCACAGCCACTCGCCGCGGGCCAGCCTCACGGGCTCGCCGACCTTTCCCCAGTGATAGCGCGAGGCGTGGGCGGCGTGGAGCATCTCGTCGTCCTGTTCGGGCCGCCGCTTCGTCAGGTCGAGCAGCCTCCAGACATCGTTGAAGAGTCCGGCGGCGAGCCGGCGTTCGGTTTCTCGGTCCAGAACGGGGAGTTTCGTCGGCGGCATTCGGGCTCCCGATCGGTCGGCTGGTTGGCCTGCGGGCTCATCGGCTGTTGAAATGCTGCCCCTTTCGATCGTTTCGTCAAGCTCGGTCCCGACCGCCCGGACATCGCCGGCCCAACCCGGTCTCGTGCCGCCTGATACCATCGGGCGCCATGAGCCCCGCCGATCGCTACTACGTGACGACCGCCATCGCCTACGCCAACAACAAGCCCGGGCTGCACACCCTGTACGAGGTGGTCGGGGCCGACGTAGTCGCGCGCTGGCATCGGATGAAAGGCGACGAGACGCGCTTCCTGACCGGTACCGACGAACACTCGGTCAACATCGCCCAGCGGGCCGCCGAGCTCGGCCAGTCGCCGCGCGAATTCGTCGACGAGAACGTCGCGCTCTTCCGGGCCGCCGAGGGCGCCCTGCTCATCAGCCCGGACCGTTTCATCCGCACGACCGACCCGGACCACATCCGGTCCGCCCAGGAGATGGTCCGCCGGGCCTATGCCAACGGCGACATCTACCTCGGCAGCTACGAGGGCTGGTACTGCCCGGCCGAGGGATTCAAGGCCAGGTCCGACGTCGTCGAGACGGCCGAAGGCTCGCGCTGCCCGAACCACCCGACCGTGCCGCTCCAATGGCTCTCGGAGAAGAACTGGTTCTTCCGGCTCTCCGCCTACCAGGAACGGCTCGAGCGGTACTTCGAAGAGCATCCGGACTTCGTCCAGCCGGACTACCGTCGGAATGAGATGCTCGGCTTCATTCGCGGGGGGCTCGAGGATTTCTCCGTCAGCCGCGCCGGGGCGGCCTGGGGAATCCCGTTCCCGATCATGGCCGACGGATCATCGTCGCAGCTGCCGGACGGAACCTGGGACGCGGCCGCGGGGACCATCTACGTCTGGTACGACGCCCTTATCAACTACGTCACCGGCGCCGGTTTCCCCGACGACCCGGCCTCCTTCGAACACTGGTGGCCGGCCGATCTGCACGTCATCGGCAAGGACATCGCCCGGTTCCATACGATCTTCTGGCCGGCCATGCTTTGGAGCGCCGGCCTCCAGGCGCCTCGCCACGTCTGGATCCACGGCTGGCTCCTGGCCCAGGGCGAGCGGATGAGCAAGAGCCTCGGCAACTTCCTCGATCCGCTCGACGTGGTCAGGACCCTCGGCGCGGACGGGGCCCGCTACGTGACCCTGCGCGAGGTTCCGTTCGACCGGGACGCCGAGGTGTCGTGGGATTCCTTCATCCGCCGCTACAACGCCGACCTGGCGAACAACTTCGGGAACCTGCTCAACCGGACCGTCTCGATGGTGAACCGCTACTTCGACGGCGAGCGGCAGCCGCTGACCCGCGGCGGCCTGAGCCGGAAATGGGAAGAGACGCTGCCGGCCTACGTCGAGAAACTGGGTGCCTGCCAGCTGAGCGATGCGCTGGCCATCCTGTGGGATTTCGTCGACGCGGCCAACCAGTTCGTGGACGCCGTGCAGCCGTGGACGCTGGCGAAGGCGATGAAGGGCGGCGACGAGGAAGCCGGCGCCGGGCTGAGGGCCGCCCTGGCCGACCTGGTGGAAGGGTGCCGGCTGGTCGCGCTGGCGGCGGCGCCGTTCGTTCCGGCGGCGGCGCCGCGGGCTCTCGCCCAGCTCGGTTACGACTACCCCTACGCGGCCGACGGCAATGGCGGCCCGCCGCTCCTCGAAGAGCTGGCCTGGGGCGCCCGCTCCGTCCAGACCGGCAAGGTCGCGACGGCCGAGCCGCTCTTCCCGCGGATCGAGGCCCCGGCCGCGACACCGGCCGCGGGCTGATCTCCGGCCGCCCGGCGCGAGCATGAGGCTCGTCGACAGCCACGCCCACCTCCAGGCCGACGCCTTCGGGCTCGATCGGGCGGCGGTTGTAGCTGCCGCGCGCGCGGCCGGGGTCGAGCGCATCCTGGTGCCCGGCTGGGACGCCGCCTCCTCGTCGGCGGCCCTCGAGCTGGCGGCCGAGCACGGCTGGATCGACGCCGCCGCCGGGATCCATCCGCACGATGCCGCCCTGGCGACGGGCTCCGATTGGGCGTCGATCGAGCGGCTCGCGAACGACGCGCGCGTGGTGGCGATAGGGGAGACCGGCCTCGACTTCGACCGGATGCACGCTCCGTCCGAGGCGCAGCTCGCCAACCTCCGGCGCCACCTGCGCCTCGCCCTGGCCACGGGCAAGCCCGCGATCCTCCACTGCCGTTCCGCGGCCGGCCGGTGCGACGCCCAGGACGCACTGCTCGACGAACTCCGGACCGCCGACTTCGGTGGAGAAGCCGCTCGGCGCGCCTTCGGCAATCGCCCGCCGGCCATCCTGCACTCGTTCTCGGGATCGGTCGAGTACGCCTGTGCCGCGCTCGAGCTTGGGCTGGCGATCTCGTTCGGCGGGCTCGTGTTTCGGCGGGGCGAGGAGGCCTCGGCCGAGGTCGCGCGTCTCGTTCCCGCCGGTCGCCTTCTCGTCGAGACGGACTCGCCTTACCTGGCCCCGCCGGGCGTGCCCCGCTACAAGCCGGCGGTCGCCACGCCGGCGCGGCCGGCATCGGCCGCCGGCACGGTCTCGGACCCGGGTGCCGCAACGGCCGAGGGCGACCCCACGGCCGTGTTCCACGGCCGGCGCAACTCTCCCGAGTGGGTCCGCATCACCGGGGAGTGGCTCGCGGGGCGTCGAGGTGAGACGCCGGATAGCATTGGCGCGGGTCTGATCGAGGCCTACGACGCGACTTTCCGGAGCCGCTCCCCGGGTTGATCCTCCCAACTTCCCGCGGCCGCGCCGGAACGCCGGCCCAGGAGGAGTCAATCATGACGGACCGGAGCTTCCAGCAGTCCAACGATCAATCGAGAGAGCGGCTCGCCAGGCTCGCGGCCGGGCTGACCGCGGCCCAGATGCGCGTCGACCTCGGCGAGGACTGGACCGTGGCGTCGGCCCTGGCTCACATGGGCTTCTGGGATCGCTGGCAGGCCGAGCGTTGGGGCGCGATGCTGGCCGGAAGCTGGAGGGCGGACGACGAGTCCGTGAGCGCCGCCGAGCACATCGCCAACGAGGCGCTTCATCCCTACTGGGCCGGGATCGACGCCGACGACATCCCCGGTCTCGCGCTCGACGCGGCGACGCCGCTCGACGAGCTGGTCGCGTCTGCCCCCGACGCGACGGTCGACGCCTGGAGGGGACGCCGAGCGCGTACCTTCTGCACCGCTACGGGCACCGCAACGAACATGTAGATCACATCGAGCGGAGCCTGGCCGCCGCCGGGCGACCGATCGAAACGATTGCCGGAGGCCCGACCGATCGCTCCTTCGACGACCGCAACGCGGCCAGCCGCGGGCGCCTCGTCTCCGTCGTCGGCCGCCTGACGGCGCCAGACCTGGCTCGTTCCACGTCGGCCTCGGAGGAAGGCAGCTGGACGATCGGGCAGACGCTCTGCCACGTTGCCTTCTGGGATCGCTTCCTCGCATCTCGCTGGCGAGCCGCCCTGGCGGCCGGACCCGGGGCGGAGGCCGGCCACCTTCCGGACGATCTCTCCGACCTCCTCAACTCGGCCCTGGAGCCGATGCTGGCGGAACTGGCGGGCGGCTCCGGCGCCGGCCCGATCGAGGAGGCAGTGGCCGCGGCCGAGGCTGTCGACGCTCTGATCGCCAGCCTGCCCGTGGAAACGCCGATCGGCAGGCTGCTCGCCGACAGGCCCAGTTGTCTCGATCGCTCGATCCACCGCGCCGCTCATCTGGACGCGATCGAGTACGGCCTGAGCCTGTAGCCGGAGGATCGGCGGGCGGCCGGGCCGGGCGATCGCGGGGGCCGGGCCGGACGATCGCCGCTCGAGCGGGAGGCTGATGCCCGGTCGATTCGAGTCCGGACCAGGCCAGTTTCCGCGGCGATCCACGGTGACCGGACGCGCCACATATCTCCCGGCATACCCCATTTGGATGAGATGGGCTGGTACGATCGCCGAGTCATCGCGCCGACGTATCTGCCGGCACACCGCCTTCATCACGGAGGAACACCGATGCTCAAGTCAGCGGGGCGCCATGGTCAACGCGGGCAGGGTCTCGCCGAGTATGCCCTGATCCTCTCCCTGATCGCCATCGCCGCGATCGCGGCCCTGCTCGTCCTTGGTGGGGTGATCCAGAACATCCTCAGCCAGATCGGGGCTGCGCTTTAGGGGTAGCGCTGCAGTCGCAACCGGCGACGGACTCGTGGCTCGCGTCACCGGGGCGCGCCGCGGGCCCGGCCAGGGTCTCGTCGAGGACGTCCTCGTCATTGCTCTGATCGCGATAGTCGCAGCGGGGGGCTTGCGCTACCTGGGCGGAGGGATCGACGGCATCCTGAGCGCCATCGGCGCGTCGGTGCGGGGACGCGCATGCGGAGACGGGCGGCTCGCCGCCCGTCTCAGATTCCCGGGGCATCGCCGAGCGGCCTCAGGCCCTCTTGCGCGCCTTCCAGACCTCCTCACTCGGCCAGCGGCGTGCCCATTCGGGCGTCACGTAGATGGGTCCGGTCGTGGCGCCTTCGGGCGCCTGTATCTCGACCAGGTCCTCAACTTCGAGGCCGTTCTCCCGGAGCAAGCGGATCATCTCGCCGTGGGCCAGGTGGAATTCGACCGAGTCGTCGGTCGACCATTCGAACCTGTACGGCCCGAACTGACTTCGGATCAGCCGGTCCGTGGCGGCGTCCTCGCTCTCCGAGTAGCACAGGAGCTGTAGGTAGCCGTTGATCAGGAACACGAGCCGTCCGCCGGGTCGGAGCAGACGAGCCGCTTCGGGGATCCAGCGGTGGGGATCCGCCCAGATCGCGGCGCCGTACTCCGAGATCGCCATGTCGAACGAGGCATCCGGGTAGGGGACGGACTCCGCGTTGCCGAGCAGGAGAGGGAATTCGAGCCTGTGCTCGGCCTGGAGACGCCGGGCGGTCTCGAGCTGCTTAGGCGAGTTGTCGATGGCAACGGGTCGCGCACCCAATCGGGCCAGCCAGGCGGAGACGTAGGCGGTGCCGCAGCCAAGCTCGATGACGTCCAGGCCGGCTGCGCCGTCGAGCAGTCGAAGCCGACTCTCCGGCGTGCTCCAGATCCCCCACGACGGTTCCGCGGCCGCCCAGTTCCGTTCGCCGCCGGCAACCCATTGGGGCGCCCAGCGATCCCACACCGCGCGGTTCTTGAGGACGTAGTCTGGCGGATCGCCTCTTCTGTCCATAATTCGGGCAGTCTATCGAGGTCGCCGGCATGCCACCGCGCTGCCGGGGCCCGATTGCCCCCTCCTGCGCCGGCTCGCGAGCCCGCAAGATCGTCGCGGGTCCCTCACCCTTGACAGCCCGAACCGGCTTCGTTAGGCTGTTAGCACTCTCGATGGTAGAGTGCTAATTCGACGGAAAGGCATCGCCCAGGCGTTAGCGGAGGAGCCCTGCAGGTCCGCCGGAGCGCACCGCGAGGGGCCCGCGGGCCTCACAGCCTGACCCGGTCGAAGGATTCGGGCAAGAGCGTTCGCGCCGGTTCGCGCCGGTGCCGAACAGACCACATCCAGGTGTTGCGACGGCGGGCAATAGCTGCCGTCATCAGGAGGAATTGCGCGTTGGCAACGGCCACTGCGACCAGCAAGAAGCTGAAGCCCCTCGGCGATCGTGTCGTCATCCAGCCGACCGCTCGCGAGGAGATGACCAAGAGCGGCATCGTCCTGCCGGACACGGCAAAGGAGAAGCCACAGGAAGGCACGATTCTCGCTGCCGGACCAGGCAAGACGCTCGAGGACGGCAAGCGCGAGCCCATGGACGTCAAGGTTGGCGACCGGGTCCTCTACGCGAAGTACGCCGGCACCGAGTTCAAGGTCGATGGCGAGGATCTCCTCATCGTCAGCCAGAAGGACATCCTGGCGATCGTCGAGGACTGAGGGCAGCCGGAATACGGCCCCGATCACCGGCTCGGCCCGGTCATGACCCGGGCGGCCGGAGCAATGCGGAGGAAACACTGACTTGGCTAAGCAGCTCGTCTTCGACGAGACGGCTCGTCGATCTCTCAAGCGCGGCGTGGACCGCCTGGCCGAGGCCGTCAAGGTCACGATCGGGCCCAAGGGTCGCAACGTCGTCCTGGACAAGAAGTTCGGCTCGCCGACGATCACCAACGATGGCGTGACGATCGCCCGCGACATCGAGCTCGAAGACCCGTTCGAGAACATGGGCGCCCAGCTCCTCAAGGAAGTGGCGACCAAGACGGACGACGTCGCCGGCGACGGCACGACCACGGCCGTGGTCCTGGGCCAGGCCATGATCAACGAGGGCATCCGGAACGTCACCGCCGGCGCCAATCCGATGCAGATTCGCGTCGGCATCGAGAAGGCCGTCGAGGCGGTCGTCGCGGAGATCAAGAAGCAGTCACGCCCGATCGACTCTCGCGAGGAGATCGCGGCCATCGCGAGCATCTCGGCGGCAGATCCGGAAGTCGGCGACATCATCGCCGAGGTGATGGACAAGGTCGGCAAGGACGGCGTCGTCACCGTCGAGGAAGGCCAGTCTCTCGGCCTGGAGAAGGAATACACCGAGGGGATGCAGTTCGACCGGGGCTACATCTCGGCCTACTTCGTGACCAACCCCGATCGGATGGAGACGGTTCTCGACAATCCCAAGATCCTGATCACCGACCGGAAGATCTCGGCCGTTCCGGACATGCTCCCGGCGCTCGAGAAGGCCGTCCAGATCGGCCGCCCGGTCCTCATCATCGCCGAGGACGTCGACGGCGAGGCTCTCGCCACGCTCGTCGTGAACAAGCTCCGCGGCACCGTCCAGGTCCTGGCGGTCAAGGCCCCCGGCTTCGGCGATCGGCGCAAGGAGATGCTCCGCGACATCGCCATCCTGACCGGCGGCACCGTCATCAGCGAAGAGATCGGGCGCAAGCTCGACTCCGTCACGATCGAGGATCTCGGCGAGGCTCGCCGTGTCGTCGCCACGAAGGACGACACCACGATCGTCGACGGCGCCGGTGCGCCTGAGGCGGTCAAGGGGCGTATCGCCCAGATTCGCGCACAGATCGAGGAGACCACCTCCGACTACGATCGCGAGAAGCTCCAGGAGCGCCTCGCCAAGCTCGCCGGCGGAGTCGCCGTCATCAAGGTGGGCGCGGCCACGGAGGTCGAGCTCAAGGAGAAGAAGCACCGCATCGAAGACGCGCTGTCAACCGTACGGGCGGGCATCGAGGAAGGCATGGTCGCCGGCGGCGGCGCAACCCTCCTCCACGCTCAGGCTGTCCTGGACAAGCTCAAGTTGGACGAGCCCGACGCCCAGGTCGGCATCGACATCGTCCGCCGCGCCCTCGAATATCCGATCCGCCAGATCGCCGACAACGCCGGCGCTCACGGCGAGGTGGTAGTGGACCAGGTCCGCGGCATGAAGGTCGGCTTCGGCTACGACGCCCTCAAGGGCGAGTTCGGCGACATGTTCGAGAAGGGCATCGTGGACGCCGCCAAGG
>Ga0182027_10008220_pt1 | contig 15230 bp, 16 predicted proteins | sample 712E1DmetaG_FD_121300 | JGI IMG/M metagenome (GOLD analysis project Ga0182027, IMG submission 121300) | Permafrost microbial communities from Stordalen Mire, Sweden - 712E1D metaG (Illumina Assembly) | ecosystem: Environmental > Terrestrial > Soil > Wetlands > Permafrost | place: Sweden... | reverse complement strand
TCCGCTGAGCGAGGAGTCCTCGGACCCCTTGCCCGCGGTGGTCAAAGCGGCCGGTACACGAAGACCCGCAGTCCGATTGAACGGTTCCTCTGGGCGCTTTGCTGTGTCCGGATTCTCGACCGCCGGGACGCTGTCCCGCCCGTCTGCGACGCCGCGATCGCATGGCGGCCCCGGGCCTCGACTACCTGCCAAGCAGGGTAGGGGAGAGAGGCGGTATCCTCGGCCGCAACCTTTCAAGCAGCCAGGACGTAAATGCCGCCCGCCAGCCCCAGCATCTGGGTCATCATCCCAACCTACAACGAGCGCGAAAACGTCGGTCCAATCGTCGACGCCGTGCTCGGGGCAGTTCCGCAGACGCACATCCTCATCGTCGATGACGGGTCTCCGGACGGCACCGGGGAACTCGCCGACGACATGGCCGCGGCCAACAAGGCCATCGCCGTCCTACACCGCCCGGCCAAGCAGGGGCTGGGCCGGGCCTACGTGGCCGCGTTCAAGGATCTCCTGGCCCGCGACGCCGACATCGTGGTCCAGATAGACGCCGACTTCAGCCACCCCGTCAGATTCCTGCAGCCTCTGCTTGATCCGCTGCTAACCGGAACGGCCGACCTGGTGCTGGGCTCGCGCTACGTCAAGGGCGGGCAGATACCGCGTTGGAACATCCTTCGGCGGTTCGTAAGCCGGGGCGGCAGCGTCTTCTCCCAGATCGTGCTGCTCATGCCATATCACGACCTGACTGGCGGCTTCAAAGCCTGGCGCACGGCCGCCCTCCGAGAGCTCGATCTCGATCGACTCCATGCCGGCGGCTACGCCTTCCAGATCGAGACGACCTTCCGCTCACGCCTGGCCGGCGCCCGAATCGTCGAAGTCCCCATCACATTCGAGGAGCGCCGGGTCGGCACCTCGAAGATGAGCATGAACATCTTCATGGAGGCGTTCCTACTGGTTCTCGGGCTGCGGATGACGACCCTCTTCCGGCGCCGGCGACGCAGGCTCGCGGCAGACATCTGACCGAAGCCTCGGCCGAAAGTCGGCCGGGCCGGCCCGATCGCACGCCCGTTCGAGCACGCCGATTGAGGGGCACGCTGTCTCGCCGGGGCCGGTGCATGGAACGTGGACAGAAGGCCTCCGGGTCGCCCGCGACTCCTCGAAGAGGTGGATAAGCCCGTTGGCGCGCCGCACTGACCAGGGTAGATTCATATCTGCCCGGAGGGGCCACGGAAATCCGAACGACTCGACCGATTCTCGGACCGGCCGAACGATGCGGGGTCGCGGTTCCTTCGGGCGTTCTACTGCCGTCACTACCCGTCGCCATGCGACCCGCCGATCTGCTTTGCGCCGGCGGGTCGCATGATTCCCGGTCCGTCCGCGGCACTGCCGATAAGATAGGTTATGTCCGTTACGCCCAGACGAGCTCCAGCTGCGAGACTATCCGATCAAGCGCGCCCTCACCGCTTCCTCAACGTGCGCGTCCAGGCACGTCCTGCATTCAACAGCCACAGCATCCCAATCACCCTCATGTGCGATTTGGTTGCGACGGTCGTACCGAGATCAGCGGCAGCGGTCGAGTCTTCCATCTAACCAGCCGGCGACCGTGCACAATGCCCCGGTGATCACTCCGCCCCTCTCGCCCGTGGATCTCGATCGGATCGAGCGCGCTCTTGGCTGGCGCCCGACGCAATGGGCTCCGGCCAGCGGGCGTGCGGGCGGTGCGACCGCGGCTCGGCTGCTGGTTTCGGCACCCGGCGAGCGGGCGTTCGTGAAGCTTGGGACGACCGAACTCACGGCTAATTGGTTCCGGCGCGAGCACGAGAACTACCTCGCGCTGGCCGGCCCGTTCCTGCCGCAACTGCTGGGCTTCTCGGACGACGGCACAGTGCCGGTGCTCGCCATCGAGGATCTGTCCGATGCGACATGGCCGCCGCCGTGGGACGACGAGAAGATCGCCCAAGTACTCGACGCCTTCGCCCTGGTCCACGCGCACCCGATCCCGTCGCACCTGACCGCCATGAAGGACGAATTCCGCGGAGACTGGGACTCCGTGGCAAAGGCTCCGGAGCCGTTCCTGGCGCTCGGGCTCTGTTCGGCGGCATGGCTCGAGAACGCCGTGCCGGTCCTGTCGGCGGCCGCCTGGGCTGCACCCATCCAGGGCTCAGCCCTGCTGCACTTCGACATACGCAGCGACAACCTGTGCTTCCGCGATGGCCGCGCGGTGATCATCGACTGGAATGCGCCGATAGTTGGAAACCCCGATGTCGACCTGGCGGCCTGGCTGCCGAGCCTCGCGTCTGAAGGAGGACCACACCCCGAGGCCATCCTGCCGGCTGCGCCCGAGCTGGCGGCCTGGATCGCAGGTTACTTCTGCGCCCACGCCGGTCTGGAGCCGATACCGGAGGCGCCGCACGTGCGCCCTCTCCAGCTGGCGCAGGGCCGCACTTCCCTACCCTGGGCCGCGCGCGCGCTCGGCTTGCCGGTGCCGGGCTGAGCCCGGACAGCCGACGCGCCCCGTTAGGGCGACCGTACCGGCTACTAGATAAGCGGCGGTTGACAGGCAGCAGGTAGTCCCAGCGTTGTGGAAGTTGACTCACGAAGACTACCGGACTAAGGTGGACTAACCCATCGTGGAGACCGCCGCCCAAATGGCCGAGCCAATCAACATGCATGAGGCGAAGACGCACTTCTCGCGGCTTGTCGATCGCGTCGAGGCCGGCGAGGAGATCGTGATCGCGCGAGATGGGCATCCTGTCGCGCGCCTGGTGCCGTTGCGCCCCCGAACACAGTCACGGGAGCCTGGCCTCTGGCGTGGACTCGTCCACTTGGCGCCCGATTTCGACGCCACCGATGATGCTTTGCTGGACGCTTTCGAGGCATGAGGCTTCTGCTCGACGCGCACGCGTTGCTCTGGTGGCTGGCCGATGATCCCTCGCTGAGCCGCAATGCGCGTGACCTCATCGCCGATCCCACCAATGAGGTCATCGTGAGCGCCGCGACCGTATGGGAAATCGCCATCAAGCGGGCGATCGGGAAGTTGGACGCGCCGGACGGCCTGGCAACCGTGCTAGATCGATCGGGGTTCATAGAGGCGCCCGTCACGGCGGCCGATGCTGAGCGCGCCGGCGGGCTCGGTGCGATCCATCGCGATCCGTTTGACCGCATGTTGGTTGCCCAGGCAGGCCGTCTGCGCGCCGTCGTCGTTACGCGAGACCCAGTCTTCGCGCGGTATGGCATGGAGACGGTGCTGGCCTAGCGCCCGCCGAAATGCGGCTCGTCCTCAAGCTCGCCGCCTTCGACTCGAACGATGAAGCTCGCCTGTGGCCATAAGTGAGGCAATCCCTGAGATCCAGGCGCTGCGATTCCGACGGTCCCGCCTGAACCGGAGATTGGCGCGCAGGTAGGCCGTCCAGCGTCTTCCGTCCGTCTATTCGGCCGAAGGCCAGGCCTTCTTCATGCCGTCGTCGCTCCGTACTCCGCGGGCGCTTCGTGCACCGCCGGAGGTTCGGGCAAGAGGTGGAACGAGCGTCCGGCGGGAGACCGGATCGCGCCGAAATGCCGGCGATCGAGCGTGACGACGAGGTCCGTGCCGAGCCGGTCGGCCAGGACGGCGATCGATGCGTCGACCGTGCCGAGCGGGAAATCCGCATAGCGTTCGACGAGGTCGGCGATGAGTGGCCAGTCGACGGGCAACGGCGCGTCGATCTCGAAACCGGCCAGGCCACGGGCAAACGCCGCCTCCGCCGTCGGTCCAAGGCGCCGTTCGATGACGTACGCGGCCTCCGCGACGGCGAGCGCCGGGAGGACCAGGTAGAGGTCGCGGCGGCTCAGAACCTCGACGCACCCGGCGTGCTCCGGTTCCGACATGTCCGCCGCGGCAATGAGCGCCGAGGCGTCAACTATGGCCAGCACGGGAGTCCCCTTCGATGTCCTGGGGCCAGTGGTCCCGCAGGTACTCCTCTTCCCGACCGGCGATGCCGGGCAATCCGCTCGACCCAAGAGCGGCGAACGGGAGGGGTCGCGGGCCTGCCTCGCCGATCCCGAGCCGGGCCTCGATGGCCTCGCGTGCGATCTGCGAAACGGGCACACGTTGGCGCGCGGCCTCTCGCTCGAGAGCCGCGGCCAGGTCGTCGGGCAGGCTGATAGTTGTGCGCTTCATACGTGCATACTGCACGCCACTCGCTGGCCCGTCAATCGCCTCGTCGAAGTCGAGCGTCCCCCCGGCCTTCGCCCACGAGTCCGGGTATGCCACTCGCGGTCACTGGTGACTTCCGGTACACGAGATCCGACAGGCGCATCGATGCGGGTTGAGGCGCTCCGTGCGGGGCATACTCTGGGGCCGATCGGGAGACAGGAAGTGTCGAGCTTCCCACCGGGCGCGGCGTCCCATCACGGTCGCTAGAGCCATGGCGATAGGCATGGCTCATCGTCGCGCAGGCCCCAATGGCGAAACCGACCCCTTCGGCCGGGCGTCCCCGCCCAGAAAGGTGTACCGCATGGCAACCCTAGAGCAGAACAAAGCCGTCGTTCGGCGCTTCATGACCGAGGTCTTGCAGGGAGGCAACCTCGATCTGGTAGATGAGATCCTCGCTCCCGACTACATCAACACCACCATGGGCAACGTGGATCGCACGGCCTTCAAGGGAATGCTTGCCGCTCTCAAGTCGGCCGGCCTGACCTTCACCATCAAGGAGCTGGTGGCCGAGGGCGACGCCGTAGTCGCTCGTTTTACGATTGAACTCTCTTCGGCCGGCGAGAAGAAGTCCGCCCAGGGCTTGACCTACTACCGGGTCGTCAACGGCCAGATCTTGGTTGACGAGCCGCTCTCCTCGCCCGACCTCGCGGGGTTGCTTGCTCCGCAGCTGGCGCATATGGCCCACGCTTAGACGGGCCTCGACTTCATGACACCCTCCCCTCGCCTGCCAAGGTAGACGAGGGGAGGTTCTGTATTCGCGGAATAGGCGCCCCGCATCGGAGGCGAGGATGGGCAAGCTGGTCTACTTGATGAACGTCTCGCTCGACGGCTACGTCGAGACTCCCGACCACCGCCTCGACTGGACGCTCGTTGACGAAGAGACCCACCGCTGGTTCACCGACCGCTCCCGCGAGACGGATGCGTTCCTTTACGGGCGGCGACTGTATGAGGTCATGAACGCCTACTGGCCGACCGCGGAGTCCGACCCGTCTGCGACCGACTACGTCCTCGACTTCGCCCGGGTCTGGAACGCGACGCCGAAGATCGTCTTCTCGAAAAGCCTCGCCGGCGTCGAGGGGAACAGCCGACTCGTCAGCGGCGATGTGAGCGACGTGCTGGCGCGGCTGCGCGCCGAATTCCCCGGCGAGTTGAGCGTTGGCGGGCCGACGCTGGCCGCCCAGTTCATCAGGCGCGGCCTGATCGACGAATACCGCGTCGTCGTCCAACCGGTCATCCTCGGGGCGGGCCTGCCGTTCTTCCCCGGGCTCGAGACACCGGTCGGGCTGCGGCTCACTGAGACGCGGCAGTTCGCGTCGGGCGCCATGTATCTGGGCTACGTGCCGGCGTAGCTTCGGCCAGGCGCGGTGATTCCGACGGTCCCGCCTGAACCCGAGGTCGGCGCGCAGGCGGGCCGTCCACCGGCAGCCTTCCGACCCTTCGGCCGAACGCCAAATGGGTCCCCTGGAGTGCGTGGCGGTGCTCCCCTACTCCAGCCAGGCTTCGCAAGGCGGAGCAACGCCAGAATGCGGACGGTCAATACCAGCCGACTTCATTTCGGAAAGCCAGGGCGTCGCACGGCGATCCATAGCGCTCGATCATGTAGTCGACGCCCCACTCTGCCTGCACTACCGGGTTATCCCGCCATGACCGGTACAGCCATGCGGCTTCGGAGTCGCCTGCCTCTTCCGCCGCCCTGGCCTTGGCCTCTGCCCAATTGGCCAGCTTGCTGGCCGGATGGGCCTGGGGCAGACCATAGGCGCCACTGGTCTTGTTGGTGGCATGTGGATCCCATCGCGATTCGTACTCGAATATCAGGCTCGCGCACTGAGACTGAGACATGCCCCAGTGCCTGTTCACGTTCGCGCCCAATCGGGTAACCAGGTAGTTCCTCGCGTCCTGGACCGTTGGAATGGCAATCGGCCCAACCTGGGCTGGATGTGCCTTGGGTACGGCGGACGCCGGGATGCTGGACACAGGCTCGATCTCGATCGCTTCGGCGGCCGGCGTCCCGCCCGGAGTCGGTCCGAGCGTGGGGTTCGATATCGTCGATGGCTGCGCGGCGATGGATGGAAGGCTCCCGATCTGAAAGTAATCGGCTCCACCGATGACCATCGGCTGACCGCCGATTGGCGCACCGGCGGGCGGCGCCGCGCCCGCGGATGCCGATGGATCGACGGCCAGGGCAGAGCCGGCAACAACGACCGCGAGCATCGCGGCCAGAGCGCCGGCCTGTGAGATCTCACGCAGGCGGCCACCGAGAACGGAGCTGCGAACTCGTAGGAATCCGCGACGGCGGTACCGGGCAAGAGCGGCGAACTCCACGTCGGGGACCGGGAATTCGATGCCCCACTGATCGAGTGAATCGCCAGGCGCCGGCCAGACTGTCGCGATCGAGAGGCGCCAAGAAGAGATGACCTGCGCCAGGCTCGACGATCTCGGCTGCTCTCGTCCATCGGACTCCCCGGCGAGCAGCGGAAACTGGATGCCCCATTGATCCAGGGCATCCACGGGCGGCAACGGGGCCGCAGTCTGGCTCATGGAAGGACTGTCGGGGAAACGCAGCCTGTTTCACACAGTACGACCGGAGGATTTCTCGAGCGCCGGATGTACTGCCGGCACCTGGCCGTCTGCCGGTGACGGGCGGCGACCTCCAGGGCTCTGTTCGTCCTCCACGCCCCCGCAACCCGCTACGATTCGCGAATGCTAGTCATCGTGCGGCCACCAAGCCTCGCCTTCCGCGACGCGATCTCGACCCACCCGGACCGTCACGGGATCGACGTTTCACGGGCGCGAGAGCAGCACGCCGCGTTCTGCGCGGCGCTCGAGGACGCGGGCCTGCCACTGCTGCGTCTTCCTGAGGAACCGGACCTTCCCGACGCCACGTTCGTCTCGGACTCGCTGGTCGCGCTGGCGCCAGCCCTCCCCGATCGATCGGCGACAGTCGTGGTGGCGCGGCCCGCTGTCGCATCCCGGCGCATTGAGGTCGATTCCGTCCTCCGGGCGGCCCTTGCTTGGCTGCCGGCAGGGACGCGCGTGGTGCCAGTTGAGGATCCGGGCACGCTCGAGGGCGGCGACGTGGTCGTCTATGGCGACCGCATAGCGATCGGCCTGAGCGGCCGGACCAACGCCCTCGGGGCGCGGGTGCTCGCCGACGCCGCTCGATCGCTCGGATACCGGCCGTTCCTCTGCCCCGTGGCGGAACGTCTTCACCTCGCCACGGCCGTCACCGCTGTGGACCGGAAGACGCTCATTGGCACTGCCGCCGGCTTCGCCTCGCTCCACGCGGCGGGCATTGACGCCGCACCGGCAGGCGAGATCCGCCGTCTGCTGCTGCCCGACGACGAACTGCTGGGGGCCAACGTCCTCGCGCTCGGCGGGCACGCGTTCCTCGACTCGCGAAACCCGACCGCCGCCCGGCTCCTGCGTGAAATCGGAATGCCGGTTCACGAGCTCGAACTGGACGAGTTCGCGCTCGCCGACGGCGGCCCGACCTGCCTGGTGAACGTCCTTCCCTGACGAGCGCGCCGACACTCCCCTGCCGTTCTGGCGGGCATAGACCACCAGAAGTCAGCCGCGGCAGAGAGGCGCCAGATAATCTCCTCCGACTCCGGTGAGCTAGTACCTGGTTCGGCGCGTCTCTTCCTTCTTCGGCGGGCGGGGCTCATGCCCGGGGCGCGGCGGATGCGGGGCCGTTCCGGGAGCCATGTCGGGCTGCTTGGGCCGCGGCCCACGTGCCCGAGCGGCTTCGACTTCAGCGGTGAAGGCTGCCATGCGCTCAGGCGAGATGGCGCGCTCCCATTCGACTGTGATCTGCTTGACCCGGACATTCTGGGCATCGCGCTGCTCGCGCTCGTGTCGCGACCTCTTTACCATCTGGTCCTCGTTTGGGTTACCGGCGCACCGCCGTCTGGGACTACATTCTGCACGCTTCCGCGACGCCTGTCTCGCATCTCCCCGGGCTGACCGTACGCGGCCGTCGGAAAGGCCGCGCAATCCTGCCCGCTCGCGACGGCAGCCTAGACCGAGCGGACACGGCATCGCGAACCCGAACGACCATGGACCTTCGAATCCAACCTGGGGGAACCGGACGTTCGGCCACGGAACGGTGAAGCCGGCCCGGAACCGCGACTCGGCGATCCCTGGATTACCGGCGCTTAGACTCTCCACCCGTTCACGTTCGGCCGCAGGCAGGCGTACGCGCAGGCGGTCCTTCCGGCAACCTGCCGTTCCTTGGCCGGAGGCCCGCCTGCGCTGCGCGTGTTGCCGATTGGGCCTTCTCTCGAGGCCCAGGGGGCGCCTTGCGGGTTAAGCCAGGCCTATGGCAGCCGGCCGAGAATCGTCTGCGCCTCCGCCTGCATGGCCGCGAGCGTCGGCGTCGCGTGACCGAGTGCCAGATCGCTGAACCCGAAGAAAGTCGTGCCCTTCAGAGCGTAGAACGCGCTGCCGTTGAACGTCTGGCCCGAGATCGTGAGGCTTCCAATGACGTAGGCGGCGCCGTCCGCAAAGCCGGGCAGCTCGATGAACTTGAGCGCGCCGCCGGCCTGCTGGTTGATCGCCGCTTCAGCCGCCGCCTTGCCAGCTTGTGCCGTCGCCACGTCGGGCGCCTGGCCGACGATGGCCTCGAACACGTTCAGTGTCTGGCCGCCGTAGGTGCAAATCTTGCCGTTGCCGGAAGTGACCGACTCGACGCCGGCCGTGAATGTCGTTCCGGCGAGTGCGGACGCTTCCGAGGCGGGAACGATCTGGCACGGGTCGAGCGTGGTCGGGATGCCGGTTGCGTTGAAGCTAGCCGCCAGCGCCTGGGCCGACGCCGTTGGGGTGACCATCGGCGTGGACATAGGTGTGGGCACGAGTGTGGCGGCGGCCGGCGTGTCGGTAGCCCCCAATACGGCCGGGGCGGTGGTCGAAGTGGACACGCTACATGCCCCAACCAGGACACCAACGAGCGCGACCGCCGCGATGCTACGCAGCCGCGTGGCCGCTGACCCGAGGACAGACGCGGAGCTAGTTTCGGCCTTGTGACCAAGGAGGCCACCTGTCCATCGCTTCATGCGACTTCTCCTTTGAACTCGGTGCAGCCTCCTCGAATACGCAAGGCGGCAGCCAGATTCCTACTCCTCAGGAGGGCGCAGTCAATCGAATCGGCCTACAGGCTCGCGTGGTGCGGCGGCTGTTCTTCAGCGTGGGCCGCAGCGGCCGTGGACTGCCGGAGGACGAGCGCGAGTGGTCGAAGACGCCGGTCGAGCACGACTAGGAGCGCAGGCCCAGGTCAACGTCCACGTCGTCATACACGCGGGCGCCGGCAAGCTTGCCGCTGGCACCGCGTTCGTAGACGCCTATCCCGGCCTGCGGCTGGAACGGTCTGGGCCCCCATCCATCGGCGATGAACTCGACCCCGCACGCCACGCCGTCGTCGATGACCGAGCAATGTCGCAGGTGAATGCCGCCTACCCCGAAGAAGGCGCTGTATACCTCGCGTATCCCTTCCGGTCCCCGGTAGACGTTCACGCCGCCGCTTGGTTCGCGGAAGTACCCGTCGGGCTCGAACACCGACAGACTGCCGGCCAGGTCCCCCGATCCGAGCGCATCCATGTAGGCAGCGACGATGTCTGGCAGGACCAGGCGCCGGTCCTCCGGAATGATCGGTGGGCGGAGGCGATGGCGGGCCTCGAGCGGCCAGTTGCTGTGATAGACGCGGATCTCCCGAAGACAGCCGCCGCTCTCTCCGCGGCCCCCGTCGCCCACGACCGCGAACGGCAGTTCTGTGCGCTTGCCGTCTACGGTCAACCACGCCAGCGATTCCGTGACCGAAAGGCCTCGACCGACGGTCGTGCGAATCGGTTCGAACTCCACGCGGTGATCGCGCATCCATTTCGACTGCGAGGCAACGAATTCTGCGGCCGCTTCGCGCCCGACGACCCTTCCGGCGCGAGGGTCTGCGATCACGGGATCCGCTGCGAACAGGGCCATGATTGCGTCGGCCCTGCCGCCTGCCAGCGCGGACAGGTACGCGGCCGTTGGATCGGTGGAAGTGATGGCCATGGCGGCTCCCCTTTTCGATTGCAGGAACGACACTGAACCAGTTGGCGTCGATTTGGGCACCGTCGGCTCGATGTCGCGCCTCGTGCACCGCGCACTCGCCCACACGGGCCGCCAGGGCCGGCCGTCAGTCAGCCGCCGGTCGTCTCTCGCTCCGCACGGCCGTTCCCGCCGACGGCCGGGAGATCCAGCGTCGCGCGCACGGCGTCCAGCAGGCCCGACACGCTGAAAGGCTTCGGCAGGAAGACGGCTCCCTCCGGCAGTGCTGGGCCCGCCGGTTCGCCTGGGAGACGGCCCGAGATGAATAGAGTCCGCGGGGGTCTGGCACCCGCCGCCAGCTCCGCCGCGAAAGCCACCCCGGACAGCCCGGGCATGGTCACGTCGGAAAGGAGCAGGTCGACGCCGCCCTCGTTGGCGGACCACAGCTCGCGCGCCTCGACGGCGTTGGCGGCACTCAGAACGCGGTAGCCCCTGTCGGTCAACACACGTTCGGCGAGCTTGCGAATGGCCTCTTCGTCCTCGACGAGCAGGACTGTCTCGGTGCCATGGACGGACACCGCCGCGCCAGAGGCGGCGGCCTCTTCGGCCGCTCCCGAGGCGGGGAACATGAGCACGAACCTGGTGCCGTGGCCGGGCTCGGACTCAACCACGATTTCGCCGAACGCATTGCGCACGATTCCGTAGACGATCGACAATCCGAGCCCTGTGCCCTGGCCCGTTTCCTTGGTCGTGAAGAACGGCTCGAAGATCCGTTCTCGGACCTCCGGCGGGATGCCGAGGCCCGTGTCGCTGACAGCCACGAAGGTCATAGCCTGGGCGCCCGGGTGTTGATCCCCACGGTTCGTTTGGAGTGCGGTCATGCTCGACGGGATGCCCGACCCCGCCAGCCGCCGACCGGTCTCGATCGTAACCGAGCCGCCCTCCGGCATCGCATCGCGGCCGTTCACGCATAGGTTCACGAGTGCCTGTTCGAGCTGAGTGGGATCGATCACGATGTTGCCGGCGTCCGGGCCAAGGACGGCCGATAGCTGGATAGTCGGACCGAGCAGGCGTCCGATCATGGGTATCGCCTGGTTGACGCAGGCATTCGTATCCACGACCCGGGCGTTTGCCCGGGTAGGCTGGCTGAAGGTGAGCAGCTGCCGCGTCAGCTGGGACGCCCTGTCGGCGGCTCGAACGATCTCCTCTAGATCGGCCGCCAGCTCACCGCTGCCGGGTTCGGCAATTCCGGCAAGCTCGGCGTAGCCTCGGATGGCCTGAAGCAGGTTGTTGAAGTCGTGGGCGATCGCCCCGGACAGTTGGCCGAGCGTTTCCATCTTCTGGGCCTGGCGAAGCTCACCGACGCGGACCCGCAATTCCTCGACCAGCAATGCAACCTTTAGTGCACCGCTGATCCGAACGCGCAACGCCTCATAGGTGAATGCCTCGATTGGCCCCATCTCAAAGACGGCGTAGCCCAATGGGTCGTCCTTGAAGAAGAGCGGCTCCACCACCATGGCGTAGGGGCGGTCGACCGGCAGCAGCCCGGCCGGCATGGAGGTGCCCTCGATCGGCGCGCTGCGCAGCCCCTCTATGCCGGCCGGGTCTCGCCCGGGATCGTGGGCGAAGACCACACGCGCTCCCGCCGTGGCGACATCCTCATCCAGCACGAGGTAGGCGCTCGGGACACTGAGTCGCAGCAGGCACTCCCGGAGCGCATCGCCAAGCGATTCGAGATCGACTGCCGCGCTCAGCACCTCGGCGGCCTGGGATAGCGCTCTCGTGCGACGCTCGATCATGAGTCGATGCTGGGCCTGGTTGTCCTCGACGGCCTCACCGACCAGCACCCGCGCTTCCGCCAGAAGATCCTCGGCCCGCGCGCGCATGACCGAATCCGAAGCCAGGCACGGCACCAGCTCGCGTTGCAAGGCAGCCAGCGCCGACTGCCAGGGGTTACCCGTCGCGCGGGAGCGAATCGTTTCCTTGAGCAGGCTGTTGACCCGTTCGACGAACCCGGTCGAAGCGCCTCCTAGGTCTCCTATGAGGGCGTCGAACAGGCTCTCTTCCCACCCCTCCGGAATCCCATCCAGCAGGCCGCTTACCGGCTCTCGCATCGCCTCCAGAATCAGCGGGCGGCGCAGCCGGAGAGCGTCCTCGATCGTGAATTCCACTTCCGGCCGGGTCAGCTGGGGCGCCACATTGCTGGTCAGCGAGACGCGGCGTCCATCCGAGTAGCAGCCGCAACTGCGCCGGACGACGAGTTCTGCCGGTAGTACGACGACGTCGTCGACATGCTCGGCGCGAAGTCGCCGCAGGAGGATCTCGACGGCGACCCTGCCCTCCTGGCGGAGTGGCTGCCGGATCGTGGTGAGGGGCGGAGACGAGTAGCGTGCCTCGCTGATGTCGTCGAAGCCAATGATGGCAATGTCCCGCGGGACCCGAATGTTGCGAACTCTCAGGGCGTCGATTGCCCCAAGCGCCATCGTGTCGTTGGCAGCGACGATCGCATCGAACCGCGAGGCCCGTTCATCGAGCAGGATGCGGACAGCATCGACCCCGCTCTCGTACTGGTAGTCCCCGGTCACTATGGACGACTCCGGCGGCCGCAGCCCACAGTCGGTGAGCACTTCGCGATAGGTTTGCAGGCGCTCGCGCGCCTCGAGGTTCCCCTCGGGTCCGCCGATGAAGGCGAATCGCCGGAATTGGTGGTCATCGACCAGGTGCCGGATCCCCTCTCGCAGCGCCGGCTGGCCGTCCACGAGCACGCCGGTCGTTCCGTCGAGCGCCACCGCAACGCTGCTCATCGGCCGGGGACGGTAGCGTTCGCAGTAGCGGGCGAGATCATCCATGCCATGGTGGTTGGCGAGGGTCCCGGCCAGCAGAACGATGCCGTCGATCCCCTCGTACTGAGCCAGGTCGTACACGACGTTGTGACGCTCCCCGAGGCGGAACGGGGCACGAAGCATGCAACTGTTGAAGAAGACAAGATTGGCGCCGGAGTCGCGCGCGGCCTCAACGATGCCACCGACGACGGGGCTCTGGTACTCACCTTCCAGCCAGTCAGCCAGGACGCCCAGCGTGGGGCCACGTGTCGGCGGCCGCGAGGCGTGCGGCGCGGTCATCTCACCGGGCCCTCAAAGCCGGCGAAGGCCCCCCGCAACAAGCGCGGGACAGCACGCGATTGCCTCCCATCCCCACGTCGTGACACTGGACCAGGGCTGGATGAATCCGGCACGACTCTGAGTATAGGGCCCGGCAGAGGTCACCCGCCGTCTCATCGGACGTCGAGAAGCGACGACGCCCGTAGATGTGCGGCTTTGGCTCGCCTCACGAATTCAACCTTCGAGGCTGTATCCCAGATCGCGTATGGGTCCTGGGTCGCAAGCGATTCGAGCACCTGGTCGGCTTCCCGCAAGACACCCAGGTATGGAGCGGCTGCTTCGGCTTCGATAGCGAGGATCGTCTGGCCGAGCGCACGCTTCATGTACGGACGCATACCCGAGAGAGCGGCCTGCCCGGCTACCGTGCGTGGTGTCGTCATCTTGGCCTCCGTTGATGGACGAACTGACGGCCGACCTCCACCTATCAGGCCTCGCGAAAGGTGCGCATGAGGTGGCGGTTGACGAGCAGCACCGGAACGCGGTCTCTTACATCCTCTCCGCCTCGGACGTACAAGACGCTCGCCTGGGTAAGGGGCACCCACGCCCCCCGCCTCAGGACGGCCCCGAACGGGTCACCGCCGCGGGGACCGTGGACCATCCCGAGGATCCGGTAGGGTCCGATGTCCACCTCGACCGGCGTCGTCTTCGTGGTCAGCCGGCGAGCCGCGTCGCCCCGCGCGCCCTCCGCCACGACGGCGCACAACTCGTCGCGCTCAACCCGCAGTTCCGGCAGATCGACAACGTGGCCATCTCCGAGGTCTTCGACTCGAGCGTTCAGCACCAGCAGTTCCGTCGTGTCGTTCAACTGGTCGGACATCCGCCCCTCGGCAATCTCAATATGGCCGTAGAGGCGGCAGTCAGCGGCGTAGGCGTCCAACTGGACCATGCTTGAATCTTACGGGTAGACCGACAAACTGCCACCAGGACCGTCTTGCGAGCGCGAGGCCGCTGCACGGTGTTGAGCCGGTTCCAGTCGTCCAAAGGGGTTCCAGCGGCAGTCGCGGCAACAATCAGAGCGCCGGCAGTTCCTGCCGGAGGCCCAGGGCCGGCCCGAAGGGGTCGCCGCGATCCGAAAGCCGATCGGCGATCGTCCGCATAGTCCAGCGGTCCGGGCGCAACTCCGGGTCGTCCAGCTCGTCCCATTCGATGGGCGCCGAGACGGGCGCGCCGGCGGCCGGCCTCACCGAGTATGGCGCAACGAGGGTCTTATTCCAGGCGTTCTGCGTGTAGTCGAGTCGGGCCAGTCCGTCGCGCTGAGACTTCTCCCATTTCCAGCTGACCAGGTTAGGCGTGGCTGCGGCTATCGTCCGAGACAGAGCGGCGACCCAGTCGCGTGTCTGGTCGAACGAATAGACAGGCTTGATCGGGATCCAGACCTGGATTCCGCGTTGGCCGCTCAGTTTTGGAAAGCCGCGGACGCCGAGGTGCTCCAGGGCCGTGCGGTAGAGCCGCGCCAGTAGCAGCGTTTCTTCCCACGTCGTACGCCGGCCCGGGTCGATGTCGACGAGTGCCCAGGTCGGCCGGTCCGGGGCGCCGATGTCATATGTGGAGGGATGGATGTCGATCGCCGCCTCATTGGCAGCCCACGCCAGGGTCGCGGCCGACGTGGCCAGTAGATACTCCGTCGGCTCGCCTCGGGACGCCGATTGCCAGGGCCAGCACTCCACCCAGTCCGGGGCATGGCCTGGCACCTGCTTCTGCCAGAATCCGGCCCGCTCGATCCCGTCCGGGTAGCGCTGCAGCGTCAGCGCCCGACCGCGGAGGAATGGCAGCAGATACGGCGCCATCGTGGCGTAGTAGCGGATCAGGTCGCGCTTGGTGATGCCGTCCGCCGGCCAGAGAATCTTGTCAAGGTTCGAAAGCTT